>WNGB01000614.1_pt1 | contig 106202 bp, 78 predicted proteins | sample 5400681 | NCBI WGS metagenome assembly WNGB01 (sample SAMN13153367, study PRJNA577476) | soil metagenome | isolation source: 115 cm soil or saprolite under grassland replicate 2 | place: USA:California | collected 2016-06-15 | reverse complement strand
TGGGATCGCGGTTGGCGGCTGGCCGGTCGGCGCGACGCCGGCGGCGGCGGTCTGCCGGGTCGACGACGATGGCACGATCCGCGTCCATGTCGGCTCGGTCGATATCTCGGGCGTCAACAGCAGCTATGTGCTGGTCGCGGCCGAAATCCTGGGCGTCTCGCCCGATCAGGTCGAGATCATCCAGGGCGACACTCAGACCGGCCCCTACGCCGGGCCGAGCGGCGGCAGCCAGACCACCTACAGCGTCTCGGGCGCGGTGGCCAACGCCGCGCGCGAGGTGCGCCGCAAGCTGCTGAACCTAGCCGCCGATCACTTCGAGGCGTCGGTGGACGATCTGGAGATCAAGGATGGCCAGGTGCAGGTCAAGGGCGTGCCCGCGCGCGCGGTGGCGATCGGCGAGCTGGCCGGTATCGCACAGGGCAAGCAGGGCGGGCCGGGGCCGATTGTGGGCGAGGGCACTGCGGCGGTCGAGGAGAACACGGCCGGCTTCGTCGTCCACCTGGCGAAAGTGGCGGTCGATCGCGACACCGGCCAGGTCACGCCGCTGCACTATGTCGCCATTCAGGATGTTGGCTTCGCGCTCAACCCCATGATGGTGTTGGGCCAGATCCACGGCGGCACGGTTCAGGGCATCGGCTGGGGCCTGCATGAGGCCATGGTGTACGATGAGAACGGCCAGCTGCTGACCGGCAGCTTCATGGATTACGACGTGCCCAAGATGGATACGGTGCCGACGCTTGAGACGATTCTGGTGCAGATCCCATCGCCGCACGGCCCCTTCGGCGCGCGCGGCATCGGCGAGCCGCCGATCACCGCCGGCGCGGCCGCGCTAGCCAACGCTGTGCGCGACGCGACAGGAGTACGCGTGACCGAGACGCCGATTCGGCCCGAGCAGCTGTGGCGGGCGCTCCACGACGGGAGTTAGGGGTTAGGGGTTAGGGGTTAGAGTCAAAGATTACGATGATCACAATGATCACGCTGATCTCAACGAATGTAACCCTTAACCCCTAACCCTTACCATTTCGCGTTTGTGCCATTTGACACGAAGAGCGGTCAATGGTACATTAGCCAGCGCAAAGAAGCCCTCCTCCCCTAATATATGCGTAAGCCTACTGTGCGACCTGGAAAGTGTGAAAGCACATGCCTCCCCTGTCTGAACATATCGTGCTGCGCAACCGCGATATCGAAAATATTGCCGACTTCGATGTCTACCTGAAACATGGTGGCTACGAAGCGCTGCGCATGGCCGTCAAAGAAAAGACGCCCGCCGACATCATGCAGATCGTCAAGGACTCGGGGCTACGCGGCCGTGGCGGCGCCGGCTTCCCGACCGGCGTGAAGTGGGGCTTCCCGCCCAAGGATGTGTTCCCGCGCTACCTGGCCTGTAACGCCGACGAGAGCGAGCCGGGTACGTTCAACAACCACGAGATGATCGATAAGAACCCGCATCAGCTGATCGAAGGGATGGCTATTGCAGCCTATGCGATCGGCGGCTGCGCTACCGCGTATATCTACATTCGCGGCGAGTTTGCCCACGGCGCTCGTGTGCTGGAGCGCGCGATCAACAGCGCCTACGACAAGGGCTTCCTGGGTAAGAACATCTTCGGCAGCGACTTTACTATCGACATCACCGTGCATCGTGGCGCCGGCGCCTATATCTGCGGCGAAGAGACCGCGCTGATCGAGTCGCTCGAAGGCAAGATCGGCCAGCCGCGCGCCAAGCCGCCGTTCTTCCCGGCCTCGATCGGCCTGTATTTGAAGCCGACGGTGGTCAATAATGTCGAGACACTGATCAACGTGCCGCCGATTATTGCCAAGGGCGCGGCCTGGTACCGCACCTTCGGCACCGAGAAAAGCCCCGGCACCAAGGTCTGCTCGCTCTGCGGCCATGTGAACAAGCCCGGCAACTACGAGGTGCCGCTTGGCACGCCGCTGCGCGAGCTGATCTATGCGGCCGAGTACGGCGGCGGCATTCGTGGCGGCCTCCAGCCCAAAATCATTGTTCCTGGCGGCGCCTCAGCGCCCTGGCTCACCGCCGAGCAGCTCGACGTAACGCTCGACTACGAGGCGGTCGCGGCGGCCGGCTCGATGCTCGGCACTGCCGGCATCATCGTGCTGGATGAGAACACTAGCGCGGTTGAGACGGCCTACAAGATGGACGAGTTCTTCAAGCATGAGTCGTGTGGCAAATGCACGCCCTGCCGCGAGGGCACCGTCTGGCTGACCAGTGTGCTGCATCGCATGGCCAGCGGCCACGGCCGCGCCGAGGATATTCCGAATCTGCACGATATCTACAACCAGATGGCCGGCAACTGCTTCTGCCTGCTGGGCGAGAGCGCCGTGATGCCGATCAAGAGCGCGCTACTGCTGTACCCGCTCGAGTTCGAGGCGGCGATTGCCGCACTGCCCACCAATGGCCACGGCAACGGCAAGGTCGCGAACGCGATCCCGCTGGCGCAGGTGCGGCGGTAGGCGAAAGTGAGGCTGTAATGGCAACCGCCGTCAAATCGACAATTCTCGCGCGCTGGACGACCGATCTAGTGAAGAAAATGCCACAGATCGAGGGCGAGCGCTACGAAATTATCGATGGAGAGCTGTACGTGACCACGCAGCCGCATTTTCGACATCAGGCAACCAGCGATAATATCGCATATGAATTAGGAACCTGGAGCCGCGCTAATGCTGCGGGACGCGTATTTCCAGCCCCTGGCGTGATCTTTTCCAAAGATAATGCCGTGGCGCCCGATATCGTCTGGGTAAGCAAGGAGCGCATGGCGGCGGTTCTGGGCCGGGATGGCAAGCTGCATGATGCTCCTGATCTCATGATTGAGATTCTTTCGCCAGGGAAAGCGAATGAAGAGCGCGACCGCGAGAAGAAGCTAAAGCTGTATTCACGCTATGGCGTGCAGGAATACTGGATCGCCGATTGGCGCGTGGCAACAGTTGAGGTGTACCGTCAGGATCAGGATGAGCTGCGATTGATGCAAACCTTGAAATCCGGTGACGAGCTGAAATCCCCATTGTTGTCGGGTTTTGCCTGTGTGATTGATCGATTCTTCGAGCTGTAACGGCCAGTACGAATGTTGGTGGATTGCTGGGTATTCCTAACAGCGTCAATTGTTTGCCGACGCGTGGACAGCAATCTGCAATCGGGTGCCCTCTGGGCGAATCTGAAATCTGCAATTGCGCTAGCTAGGTAGAGAGATAGCTACTATGCCCGATGTCACCGTGACAATCGACGGTCAGAGCGTGACCGTTCCCGCTGGAACCAATGTCGTCGACGCGGCGCGTGCCGTGGCGACCGCAATACCGGTGTTTTGCTACCACCCCAAGATGCAGCCAGTCGGCATGTGCCGTATGTGCATGGTCGAAGTCTACACGCCCAGGATGGACCCAGCCACCCGCCAGCCGGTGATCGGCGCGGATGGCAAGCCCGAGCTGGCGCTGGTGGGCAACAAGCTCCAGGCCGGCTGTATGACGCCCGTCAGCCCTGGCATGGTCATCAAGACCCTCAGCGACCGGGTTAAGTTCGCGCAGAAGGGCCAGCTGGAGTTTCTGCTGACCTCGCATCCGCTCGACTGCCCGGTGTGCGATAAGGGTGGCGAGTGCCCGTTGCAAAACCTGACTATGCAGTGGGGGCCAGGCGATTCGCGCTACGACTACAGCGACAAAGTTCACTTTGTGAAGCCGATCCCGCTGGGCGACCTTATCTATCTCGATCGCGAGCGCTGCATTCTGTGTGCGCGCTGCGTGCGCTTTCAGGATGAGATCGCCGGCGACCCGGTGCTGGGCTTCGATAATCGCGGCCGCAGCTGGGAGATCATCTCTAAGAGCGACCCGCCGTTCGACTCGAAGTTCTCCGGCAATACCACCGATATCTGCCCGGTCGGCGCGCTGACCAGCTCGGATTTCCGCTTCAAGGCCCGCGCCTGGGAGCTGCGCTCGGTGCCCAGCATCTGCCCGCACTGCCCAGTCGGCTGCGATATCTCGCTGGATATGCGCTACAACGACCTGATGCGTGTGATGCCGCGTGAGAACGATTTCGTCAACGAGATCTGGACATGCGACAAGGGCCGCTATGGTATGCGCTATTTTGGCAGCGCCGATCGGCTCAAGGCCCCGATGATCCGCCGCAACAATCAGTGGGCCCAGGTAACATGGGACGAGGCGTTCCAGTTCATCGCCGATAAGCTGACGCTGATCCGCGCCTCGGCCGGCGCGAGCGCGCTGGCTGGGTTGGCTGGTGCACAGCTGCCGAACGAGGATCTGTTCCTGTTCCAGAAGCTGTTCCGCGATGTGCTGGGGTCGAATAACATCGACCACCGCAATGGCACGCTCGACGAACCGGCCGAGCTGGATGACCTGCCGCGCCAATTCGGCGTCGGCACAGGCACCAACCTCATGACGTTGGGCAAGGGCACAGCGGTGCTGGTGGTCGGGGCCGACCCCGAGGAAGAGGCGCCGCTGTACGTGCTGCGGCTGCGCGGCATCGCCACGCGCGGCGGCGAGCTGAATGTAATAAATCCCTTCCCAACCAAGCTCGATCGCTTCGCGACCCGCGTTGCGCACCCGCGCGTCGGCACCGGCCCGCAGCTGGTGCTGGCAATGCTGAAGCTGATCGCCGAGGATCGGCTTCTGAGCGGCGAGTTCACCGCTCGGCTGCGTGGCGCGCCCGAGCTGCTCCAGCAGCTTGGCCAGCTCACGCTGGCCGAACTAGTCGAGGCCACTGGCGTGGCCGAAGACAGCATCCGCGCGATCGCGCAATCGTTCGCCAAGGCCGAGAACGGCATCATTGTGTATGGCCGCACCGCGCTGTCGGTTGGCTCGGCGCTGGCGCTGGCGCTGGCGAACCTGGCGCTGCTCACCGGCAAGGTCGGCCGCCCAAATAACGGCCTGATTGCGCTGCTGCCGGCTGGCAATAGTCGTGGCGCGCTCGATATGGGTGTGCGGCCCGACGCCGGCCCGGGCGGAGCGGCGGTAGCCGCTGGCCTGAGCGCGCGCGAGATGTGGCCCGCGGCGGCCGAGGGCAAGCTGCGCGGCATGTACATCGCCGGTTTGAACCCTGCCAAATCCAGCCCGCTGATCTCAAATGCGCTGTCACAGCTGGAGTTCCTGGTCGTCCAGGATCTGTTCTTAACCGAGACGGCGCAGCTGGCGGATGTGGTGCTGCCAGCCGCATCATTCGCCGAGCGCGAGGGCACCTTCACCAACGCCGAGCGGCGCGTCCAGCATTTCTTGCAGGCCCGCAGGCCCGACGGCGATGCGCCGCCGGATTGGCTGGTGTTTCAGGATCTGGCGCGCGCCGTGCAGTCATTCGCGCCGATTATGCCGGCAGCTGAGCCCAAGCGCAACGCCAAGGCTCGCGCCGCTGCCACCACGGCTGTTGCCATCGCCGCGCCACCCACGACCCTTCGACAAGCTCAGGGCGCGGCATGGGATTACGTAGTCTCCAGCGACATCGCCGAGGAGATCGGCCGGGCGGTGCGCGGCTATAGCGGGACGACATACACCAGCCTGGAGCTGACCCATAAATCGTGGGGCCGCCGGTCGAATGAGGCGTACTACTACGACGGCACCTCGTACGAAAATTCCGAAGGCGTCGGCGTTCAGATCCCGGCGGCGGCCGAAGATCCGAAGAGCACCTTCGCAGTTGGCTTCCCCGCGCCAGTCGCACCGTCGCTTGCAGAAGATCGCTTCCCGCTGACGCTGCTGACGCCGACGCGCGCCTATGACGGCGGCGAGTGGATGCGCGGCTCGAAGCTGCTGAACCACGTCGCGCCATCCCATGCCATTCTGAGCATCGCCGACGCGCAGCGCCTGGGTGTCGGGATGGGCGAAAAAGTGCGGATCGAGTCGGCGGCGGGTGTGCTGGAGCTGCTAGCCACGATCGATGCGGGCCTCAACGCCGGCTTGGTGTTGGCCCCGGATGTCGCTGGCGCCCCGCTGGCGAGCATTCTGACCGGCCCGCAGACGCGGGTGGCGGTGAAAAAAATTGAGAATTGAGAATTGTAAATAACAGAACTTACGCAGTGCCGCATTCAACCGCCTTTTAGCCTGCCCCCTTCGGCAAGCTCAGGACGTAGCTTCGACAAGCTCAGGACGAACGGCAGCATGGTACTTAGCATTAACCTGTGTTTCGTTTTTTGCGCTCGTAGAGCGCAAAAAACGAAACACAAAAGAAGATGAAGTACCGCTGCGAAAATCACATCTGGGCTACCGTGTAAGTCCTGTAAATGAGGCATTGAACCCACGCAATTTGCAATTATGGTGAATAGCTATGGCTTTTCTCGACGTGATCATCCTGCTCGTCAAGTGCCTGGTGCTAGCGCTGGCGACGACGACAATGTTTGCCTACTTCACGCTGTTCGAGCGCATCCTGCTGGCGCGCTTCCAGCATCGTGTTGGGCCGAACCGCGCCGGCTACATTCCTCTGCCGGGCGGGCGCAAGCTGCTGGGCGGCTTTCTTCAGCCGGCCGCCGACGCGGTCAAGCTGTTCTTCAAGGAAGACATAACCCCAGCCATGGCCGATAAGTGGGTCTACCTGATCTCGCCGGCCTTCGCGGTGATCCCGGCGCTGATCATCTGGGCGACCATCCCGCTCGCTTGCTGGCCATCCGGCGGCGATGGTGTGGTACCGCCAGGCGGCTGCGCCCCGCAGGGTGGCTCTAATTTTTTGCAGCTGGCCGAGTTCAACGTCGGCATTCTGTACCTGCTGGCGGTCACGTCAATCGGCGTGTACGGCATCGCCATCGCCGGCTGGGCATCCAACAACAAGTACTCGATGCTTGGCGGCGTGCGCGCGACCGCTCAGGTGATATCGTACGAGCTGGCGCTGGGCCTCTCGGTTCTGGGCGTGGTCATGCAGGCATCGAGCTTCAGCACGGCCGATATTGTCGCCGGCCAGTGGGGCTGGTGGTATATCGTGCCGCAGTTCCTGGGCTTCGTGATCTTCCTGCTGGCCTCGACCGCCGAGGTGGTGCGCTCGCCGTTCGACCTGGTTGAGGCCGAGCAGGAGCTGGTGGGCGGCTATAACACCGAGTATGGCTCGATGAAATTCGCGCTGTTCTTTATGTCGGAATATATCAAGCTGGTGGCGATGAACGCGATCGCCGTGACACTGTTCCTGGGCGGCTGGCATTTGCCCGGCCTGTACACGCTGGCGCAGGCGGTGACCGATAACTTCGGCCAGTCCGCCGGCGCGGCCGTGCTTGGCCTGACATCGCTGGGCGCGTTCTTGCTGAAGGTCACGCTGCTCTCGTTCGTCTCGGTCTGGATTCGCGCCACCGTCCCACGCGTGCGCTACGATCAGCTGATGCACCTGGGCTGGAAGGTTCTGCTGCCGATGGCGCTGTTCAATATTGCGCTGACCGCAGTGCTTAACGTGTTCATCCCCGATGATCGCTACATCAGTGGTGGGATCGCCTTTGTGATCGGCCTGGTGGTGGTGATCGGCGTGGCGTTCTTCCAGGGCCCGCGCAAGCCTTCCAGCGAGGTGACGCTCGTGAATAAGGCCGCCTCGCAGGTAGGCGCAAAGGGATAGCAGTTCAACTTTTGACGTGGAGAACAAGGTATGCTCGGCGCAATCATCAAAGGCCTCGGCACGACATTCAAATATCTGTTCAAGAAACCGGTCACGGTGCAGTACCCGGAGGTCAAGCGCCCGGTGCGCGAGCGCTTCCGGGGCCGTCACGAGCTGAAGCGCTTCGAGAACGGGCTGGAGCGCTGCATTGGCTGCTCGCTATGTGCCGCCGCCTGCCCGGCCGATGCCATCCTGGTGGTGCCTGGTGAGAATGATCCGGCCAACCCGAACTCGCCCGGCGAGCGCTACGCCGCGACCTATGAGATCAACATGCTGCGCTGCATCTTCTGCGGCTACTGCGAGGACGCCTGCCCGACCAACGCGATTGTGCTGGAGCACCAGTACGAGCTGTCGTTCTATGATCGCAAGACCTCGATTTATACCAAGGATATGCTGCTGGTGGCGGCCGATCAGGGCCACGGCGAGATCCCGCCGGTGCTTGAGCAGATTCAGCGACGCCCCAGCCCGCCGGCCCAGATCGACCTGTAGTAACGACGAACGACGAACGACCAAAGACCAACATTCATAGCTCGCTCTGTCTCCTTGGTCATTGGTCTTTCGTCCTTGGTCGGAGAGAAACGCATGGAATATATCGTCTTCACCATCACCGCCGTTGTCGCGATCATTGGCGCGACCGCGATGCTGATCAGCAGGAATGCGGTTCACAGCGTGCTGTTCATGCTGCTGAACTTCAGCTCGATCGCGGTGCTCTACCTGCTGCTGCGCGCACCGTTTCTATTCGCCGTGCAGCTGATCGTCTACGCCGGTGCGATCATCGTGCTGTTCTTGTTTGTGGTGATGCTGCTAGGCGCCGAGCGTGCCGAGGACGAGGCCGATCAGCTAGCGTGGCAGCGTCCGGTTGCTCTGGTGATGGGCCTGGTGCTGCTGGCCGAGGCGGTATATGTCTTCTTCTTGCGCTCAGGCGCTGCGATGAGTACAGCAGCTGCGGGCGACGACACATTTGGCGCGCCGATTAAGATCGGCGAGGCGCTGTTTACGACCTACCTGCTGCCCTTCGAAATCACGTCGGTGATCCTGCTGGCGGCACTGATCGGCGTGGTGGTGCTGCATCAGCCGCGAGTAAGCAGGGGGCAGTAATTGCCGAGGGAACAGGAGATAGGCAACAGGGAACAGGAGATAGGCAACAGGGAACAGGAGATAGGCAACAGGGAACAGCGAACCTGTCTCGACACGAAGCCTGCTCCTGTACCCTGTACCCTGTACCCTGTACCCTGTATCCTGTACCCTGTATCCTGTACCCTGTATCCTGTACCCTATATCCTGTACCCTATATCCTGTACCCTGTATCCTGTATCCTGGAGTCTGACATGGTTCCCACAAGCTACTATGTGCTGCTGAGCACTGTGCTGTTCGCGCTAGGCGTGATTGGCGTGCTGACGCGCCGCAACGCGCTGATTGTGTTCATGTCGGTCGAGATGATGCTCAACTCGGCCAACCTGGCGCTGGTCGCCTTCGCGCAGCGCTGGCAATCGGCGAATGGGCAGATCCTGGTCTTCTTCGTGATCACCGTCGCCGCCGCCGAGGTTGCAGTCGGTCTGGCGCTGCTGGTGACGATCTTCTATTCCAAGAAGACCACCGATATCGATGAGATTAACTCGCTCAAGGGGTAGAATGTGACGAGTGACGAGTGACGAGTGTCGTGCGCTTCCACCCGTCACCCGTCACCCGTCACCCGCCACTCGAAACGTATAGGGAACGCAGATGTCTGACCTGACCTGGATTGTCGTGCTGATCCCGGCCTTCCCGTTGCTAGGCTTTTTGCTGAATACATTTTTTATTCGGCGGGAGCGTTCGGCTGGGCTGATCGCAAGCGGCGCGGTGGTGCTTTCGTTCATCGTCTCGCTGATCTCGATCTATGTGCTCCAGACCTTGCCGCAAGGCACCGCGCGGATCGATAAGGTGCTGTGGGAGTGGATCAGCGTCGGCTCGCTGCGCGTGCCGTTCGGCCTGCTGTTCGACCAGCTCACGGCGGTGATGACGCTGCTGGTGACTGGCGTGGGCGGGATCATCCACATCTACTCGATCGGCTACATGCACGGCGACGAGCGGCCGGTGCGCTTCTTCGCCTACATGAACCTGTTCATCACTGCGATGCTGTTCCTGGTGATGGGCGACAACATGCTGCTGCTGTTCCTGGGCTGGGAAGGCGTGGGCCTGTGCTCGTTCCTGCTGATCGGCCACTACTTCGATCGCCGCTCGGTGCCGCCCGGAATTGTGCCGTCGGACGCGGCGGTGAAGGCGTTTGTGGTCAACCGCATCGGCGACGCCGGCATGCTCCTGGCAATGATGGCGATCTTCTCAGCCTTTGGCACGTTGGCGTTCTACGGCCAGAGCAACGGCATCACCGGCTATCTCGATCCCGATCGCGTCCAGCAGATTGCATTCCGGCCAATTGGCCTGGGCGCCTTTGGCAGCGTTCAGCTGATCACCGCAATCACGTTCCTGATGCTGATCGGCGTGACCGGCAAGTCGGCTCAGATTCCGCTGTTCGTCTGGCTGCCCGACGCCATGGCCGGCCCCACACCGGTCTCGGCGCTGATCCACGCCGCCACCATGGTCACATCGGGTGTCTACCTGATCGTCCGCAATTACACGCTGTTCGTGGCTTCGCCGGCCACCAGCGCCTGGGCCGTCGGCATTGGTGTGCTCACGGCGCTCTTGGCGGCCACGGCCGCAGTGACGCAGTGGGATATCAAGCGCGTGCTGGCCTACTCGACGATCTCGCAGCTCGGCTATATGGTCGCGGCGGTGGGTATGGGTGCCTATGCTGCCGGTATGTTCCACCTGCTAACACACGGTATTTTCAAGGCGCTGCTGTTCCTCGGCGCCGGATCGATCATTCATGGCACGCACGAGATCCAGGATATGCGCAAGATGGGTGGCCTGAGGGCGCATATGCCGGCGACCTGGTGGACGTATATGGTTGGCGCGGGGGCGCTGGCAGGCATATTCCCGCTGGCCGGCTTTTGGAGCAAGGACGACATCATCGCGCACGCATTTGACGTGCAAGTGCCGCTGATGGGTATCCTGCTGATCTTTGCGTCGCTGCTTACCGCCTTCTATATGGGCCGGCAGGTCGCGCTGATCTTTTACGGCAAGCAGCGCGACAACACATACCACGCGCACGAGAGCGGCCCACTGATGCGCTTGCCGCTGGTGGTGCTGGGGGTTGGCGCAGTGCTGGGCGGCCTGATGAATCTGCCGGGGCTGTACTGGCTAAGCAACTTCCTGGCCCCCGTCCTGGACCCCCGGCACGAGGAGATCGCGCAATACACGATCGGCAATGGCGTGCTGGCGGTGGTGGTGACACTGCTGGCGCTCGGGTCGATGTACGGTGGCTGGTACCTGTACGCCGTGACCTTCCAGAGCCGTATCAAAGCCGGCAAGGACGACCCGCTGCACTATTATCTCGGCGATATCTGGCGCGGCGCGGAGATCGGCTGGGGCTTCGATTGGTTCTACGAGCGCTTTGTCATCCGGCCCTATCGCCAGATCAGCGTGTTCCTTAGCAGCGTGTTCGATCAGCAGGGCATCGACGGCATCCTGGTGGATGGTCTGCCGCGGCTGTTCGGTTGGTTCTCGACGACGCTGCGCACCGGGCAGAGCGGCTACATCCGCAACTATGCCTGGGTGTTCTTCTTCGGCGTGATTGTGTTGGTTGGCTATTTCGTAATACGCTAGTTAGTTCGTGGTCCGTTGTCCGTGGTCCGTTGTCAGTTATTGCGCTACTGACAACGGACCACGGACAACGGACAACTGAGGACGTACCGTGAACCAGCTTGGGTTTCCTCTGCTGTCGATCGTGCTGTGGCTGCCGACTCTTGGCGCGCTGCTGCTGCTGTTCGTGCCGCGCACCCAGATCGCAGCGCAGCGCGGGCTGGCGTTGGTGGTGGCGCTGGCGGCGTTCGCGGCCTCGCTGCTGCTCTACTTCGCCTTTGATTTCGGTGCGCCGGGCTTCCAGTTCGTCGATTATTTCGACTGGGTGCCGTCGTGGGGTATCAACTATAGCGTCTCGCTCGATGGTGTCAGCTTGTGGCTGGTACTGCTGACGACCTTCCTGACGCCGCTGACGCTGATCTCGACCTGGGATTCGGTTCACAAGGACTTCCGCAGCTTCCAGATATTGATGCTGTTGCTGGAAACCGGCATGGTCGGCGTGTTCGTTGCGCAGGATATGTTCCTGTTCTACATCTTCTGGGAGTTCACGTTGATCCCGATGGCGCTGCTAATCGGGATCTGGGGCAGCAGCAACCGGGTGCGCGCGGCGGTCAAGTTCTTCCTGTATACCTTCGCCGGCTCGGTGTTCATGCTGCTGGGAATCATCGCGCTGTACTTGCTCAATGGCGCGGCGACCGGCGCCTACACCTTCGATTTCCCGACCATCCAGCGAAACCTGGCCGCCGGCACGTTGGCGCTGGATACCACAACCGGCCGGCTGCTGTTCGCGGCGTTCTTCCTGGCCTTTGCGATCAAGGTGCCGCTGTGGCCGTTCCACACCTGGCTGCCGCTGGCGCATACCGAGGCGCCCACGGCCGGGTCGGTCATTCTGGCCGGCGTGCTGCTGAAGCTGGGCGGCTACGGCTTCATCCGCTTCAACCTCCAGTTGTTCCCCGAAGCCTCGCGTTTCTTCGCGCCGGCGATCGGCGTGTTGGCGGTGATCGGCATCCTGTACGGCGCGATGGTCTCGTTTGCGCAGACCGATATGAAGAAGCTGGTGGCCTATTCATCGGTCAGCCACCTGGGTTTTGTGGTGCTGGGCATCTTCTCGCTGAACCAGCAGGGCATCTCCGGCGCGGTGCTGCAAATGATTAACCATGGCCTCTCGACCGGCGCGCTGTTCCTGGTGGTCGGCTTCATCTACGAGCGCCGGCATACGCGCGAGATGGCGGCCTTCGGCGGGCTGTGGAAGGTGATGCCGATCTACGGCGGCCTGGCGCTAGCGATGGTCCTGTCGTCGGTCGGCCTGCCGGGCCTGAATGGCTTCATCGGCGAATATACAATCATGCAGGGCGCCTGGCTTTCGCAGGTATTGGGTTGGAAGTTCGTGTTCCCGTCGGTGATTGGCGTGATCTTCGCTGCGACCTACCTGCTGCGGATGTACAAGCTGACGTTCATGGGCGAGCTGACCAACCCCGCGAACGCCGAGCTGCAAGACATTACGCCGCTTGAGATTGGCATACTGGCGGCACTGCTGGTGCCGATCGTGGTGATTGGCTTCTACCCAAACCTGCTGCTTGGCCCAATGCAGCCGGCGGTTCAAGGCAAATGCCCGCTAAGTTTTTTGGATTTACGATTTACGATTTACGATTAGGCCCAGGGCAATCGTAAATCGTAAATCGTAAATCGTAAATCTGAAGGTTCATATGTCTGACCCAATTGCGTTCCCAGCAATCGATGCCACTGTGATCATCCAGTCCTCGATCGTGTTCGGCTGGGCGATCGTGCTGCTGGCGATCGACCTGTTCATCCCGCGCGATCGCAAGCGGCTGACCGGCTATCTATCGCTGCTTGGGATTGTGGTGGCAGCGTTCGCCGGCGTCCCGTTCTGGAACACCAACGGCGTCACATTCACCAACATGATCGCGCAGGATAACTACGCGCTCATCTTAAACTGGATCTTCCTGCTCAGCGCGGCGATCACCGTGGTGATCTCGCTCGACTACCTGCCGCGTCAGGGGCTCGAGCGCGGCGAGTACTACGTGCTGCTGCTGATCGCGACTGGCGGCATGATGCTGCTGGCACAGGGCACCGACCTGATCGTGCTATTCTTGGGGCTGGAGCTGCTGTCGATCACGCTGTATGTGCTGGTTGGGTTCGCCTACCCCCGCCTCAGCTCGGAAGAGGCGGCGATGAAGTACCTGCTGATCGGCGCATTCGCGGCCGGCTTCCTGGTCTTCGGCATCGCGCTCATCTATGGCGCCACCGGCACATCGAATCTGTTCGATATCAGCAAGGCGCTGGCGGCGGGGCTGGCCGCCGAAGATCTGGCGCTGCTGCTGGCCGGCAGCGCGCTGGTGATAGTTGGCTTTGGCTACAAGATCTCGATGGCGCCGTTCCATATGTGGACGCCCGATGTGTACGAGGGCGCGCCGACGCCAGTGACGGCGTTCATGTCGGCGGGCACCAAGAGCGCCGGCTTCGCGGCGCTGGCGCGCTTCCTGCTGCAAGGCGTCGGGCCAGAATACGCGATCTGGGTGCCGGCCGTGGCGGTGCTGGCCGCGCTCACGATGATCGTCGGCAATATTTCTGCCGTTACGCAGACCAACGTCAAGCGCATGCTGGCCTACTCCAGCATTGGCCACGCCGGCTACATCCTGATGGGCGTACTGGCGGGCGGAGTGCCGAACACCGGCACCCGCGGCGTCGAGAGCTTCTTGTTCTACCTGCTGGCCTACTCGCTGACCAACCTGGGCGCGTTTGCGGTGCTGATCGCGCTGGAGCAGCGCGGCGAAGCGGCCTGGGATCTGGGCGATTTCGCAGGCCTGTACGGCCGCCGGCCGCTGCTGGCGATCGCGATGGCGCTGTGCATGTTCTCGCTGGCGGGCATTCCGCCAACTGCTGGCTTCTGGGGCAAGTTCTATGTCTTTACGGCCGCCTGGGCGGCGGGCTTGCAGTGGCTGGCGGTGGTCGGCGTGCTTACGTCGGCGATTGCGGCCTTCTTCTACCTGCGGATCGTGGTGCAGATGTTCATGCGCGATCCCGTGCGCGAGGTGCGCCAGACCTATGATCGCGCGCTGGCGATCGGGATTGGCGTGGCTGCGCTGGGCATCATTCTGATTGGCCTGATTCCTACGCCGCTGATCGACCTGGTGCAGCAGACTGGGCTGGCGCTAGGAAGATGATTGTAAATTGCAAATGGTAGAGACGCAATATATTGCGTCTCTACCATTTGCAATCTAATCTGCAATTTGCAATGCTACTTGGTGCCTTTCGCCGTATACACAATCACGCCGGTGCCGCCGAGCGGCTTGGCGTCGATCGCGCCGATCACCAGGGCGGTGTTGCCGCTATCGTAGCCGGTCAGTAGAATGCCGTTTTGAACCCCGGGCATTCTTGGCGCTACCGTCCAGCTCTTCTCGGTCAGCTGCTTGTAAAAGGCGTCGATCTCTTCCAAGCTGGCGGTCGACTGGTAGACCTTTTCCTCAATTGGCTCCTTGACCAGCTGATCCTTCATCGATGTCGGCACGACGGTTTTCCAATCCGCCACCAGCTTGTCGATCTGCGGATTGCCGCTCGCCTCAATCACCTTGGATTGGGGCGGATCGCCGACCGTTGTATCTGCCGGTGTGCCGCCGCAACCCGCTAGCACAAGCGCGAGCAGCACAATACACACTACCACACGTCGCATCTGTCCAAACCTTTCATGAACTACATTTGTCAAAGCGACCAATAGTGTACCACATGTCGTCGGGTTGTTGTGAAGGATTGCACAACAGCTGTCAACAGCCAGAATCACTGTCTTTCATAGATGTGATCATTCGCAGCGGTACTTTTTCTTCTTTTGTTCCTGGTTTGTGCGTTCGTCTGCGGACGAACGCACAAACCAGGAACACTTGTAGGCCGATAGGATCTCTTGAAAGCCTGATCACATACGTTTCAACAGCGCTGTTCGCGCGGCGAGTGGTTCGGCAGCCGACTAGCCGCCAGCGCGGTCAGCCCCAGGACGCCGATCATAGCGATATCCTGAATGATGATGCTGGAGAGCGATACTGTCGCGCTAGCGTTGCCAATGATCACGCCGCCGATGCCGGCGCCAACCGCCACGCCCAGGACATTGGCGAGCTGAAGCGCGGCTGCGGCAGTGCCTTCCTGTCCCGGCTGTGCGGCCTCCAGCACCACCAGCGAGTTGGTGGAAAACGCTAGCCCCATGCCCAGCCCGGCCACGCCCCAGGCCAGCGCCGCCAGCAGCGCCGGCACATCCAGCGCTAGTGTGGCAGCCACACCTACGATGCCAAGCGCAATCAGCGCCAGCCCAGTTATTTCCAGTCCGCGCCGGCTCTGGCGCGCTGCGAGGTGCGCCTGAACCCACGCGCCGGTGGTCCAGCCGACCGTCGCAGTTGTCAATGCGATACCGGCCACGCTGGCGATCTGTCCACGGATGCTGATCAGCGCCAGCGGCACGAACGCGTCTACGCCAAAAAACGCGAGATTGAGCAGCCCATGCGCGGCGATCGCGGCGGGCAGCCCTGGTGCCGCACGCAGCGTTCCCGGCGGCAGTAGGCGCAGCAGCGCGGGCAGCCCCAGCGCCGCGCCGGCGATGATCAGCGCCAGTGCGAGGATCGGCTGCGCCGACTGGCCCAGCCCAGCCAGCGCCAGCCCAGCGCCCACCGAAAGGCGCAGCGCGGCGACATATGTGCTCCAGTCGCGCGGGGCGGCATGTCCGCCGGATAGCTGCCGCAGCGATGGCAGAGTCAGGCTGGCTCCGATCACCAGGAATGGCACCAGCCCTAAGAACACCCAGCGCCAGCCGGCGATGTCGGATATCAGCCCGGCCAACGCCGGCCCAATCAGCCCTGGCACCACCCACGCGCTGGAGAGCACCGCCAGCATACGCGGCTTGGCCTCCTCGGGGTAGCCGCGCCCGATACCAATGTAGGCCACTGAGGAGATCACGCCGGCGCCAAAGCCCTGCACAGCACGCCCAAGAATAACGATCGCCATCGACGGAGCTAGCCCGACGACGATCAGCCCCAGCACGAATGTGGCGATACCGGCGATGAACGGACGCGCCGGCCCCTGGCTGTCGGCCTCGGCGCCGGCGACGGTGATACCGATCAGGTTGGCCAGCATGAAGGCGCTGAAGGCCCAGCCGTATAGCGCCAGCCCACCCAGATCCCTGATCGTCGCCGGCAGTGTGGTGGCGACAGCTAGCGCTTCGAAGGCGGCCCCTGAGACGGTCAGAACTAGCCCTATCGTTAGGCTGCGGTGTGTGCCGCTCCAGATGCCGGGGGGCGATGCGGTGGCTGCGCGTGGTTGGACGACTTCTTGTAACACAGTGCTATCCTCAACATTCATGGCTATTGCTCGTTGGCTCTGCAAGTGCGGTATGCGCATTTTCCAGCTATACTATACTGCATAAACCGATCTGTTTCCTCCGCCCAATGACGGTGCGGCTGACTGAACGAATGGTCATCAAATGCACGCGATCGAAACCCACCAGCTGACGCGCGCGTTCGGCGAGCGTCTGGCCGTCGATCAGCTCACATTGAGCATTCCAGTTGGCACAGTCTTTGGCTTTTTGGGGCCAAATGGCGCCGGAAAGACCACCACCGTGCGCATGCTTACGGCGCTGATCGGCCCGACTAGCGGCTCGGCGCTGGTTAATGGGCAGCCGCTTGGCGCTGGGAATGAGACGATCCGCCGCTCGGTCGGCATTCTGACGGAGACGCCCGGGCTGTACGAGCGGCTGACCGCCGGTGAGAACCTGCTGTTCTTCGGGCGGCTCTACGGCCTGGAGCTGGCGCGCGCTCAGGCGCAGACCGAGCGCTACCTGCGCATGCTTGGCCTGTGGGATCGCCGCGATGACAAAGTCGGCGGCTTCTCGAAAGGCATGCGACAGAAGATCGCGGTCGCGCGGGCGCTGCTGCACGAGCCGGCGATCGTGTTTCTGGATGAGCCAACCGCTGGACTTGATCCTGAGGCCAGCCGGATGGTGCGCGACTTCGTGACAGATCTGCGCGCCGAAGGCCGCACAATCTTCCTGACCACCCACAATCTGCCCGAGGCCGACGAGCTGTGTGATCTGATCGGTATCTTTCGCACACGTCTGCTGCGTCTCGATACGCCGGCCAAGCTGCGCGCCGGCCTGTTTGGGCGCGGCACGCGCGTGCGCATGGCCGGTGACGCCGCGCCCTGGGCGGCCACAACCCAGGCGCTGCCGTTCGTGCGCGCTGTAGCTGTGCAGGATAGTGTGCTGGCGATCACGCTGGACGACCCCGATGCGCAGAACCCACCGCTGATCCAGGCGCTGGTGGCGGCCGGCGCGCCCATCCGCTATGTCGAGCCGATCGAGCATTCGCTGGAAGATGTGTATCTTGAATTGGTGCAGGATATTGGAACGTTGGAACGTTAAATAATCCCGCCCTCCAACGCCATGAACAGGTTGCCAATGCCGTCCTGTAAAGTGCTGTAGGTTCTGATTGTCGTGAGGTCGAGTCCCAGCCCGACGATTGCCTGGGCAACCTCTGGGCGAATCCCCACGATACTCACCCTGGTACCCATCAACTTGGCCATCTCGACCAGCTGGAGCAGTCCCTGCGCGACCTGGCTATCGACCACGGGTACACCGGTGATATCAAGCAGCAGCTCTTTCGCCTGCATATGCCCTAGTGTGTGCAGTGCTTGGGTATGAATTAGCCCGAGCCGCGTACTGTCCAGCGCGCCCACCAATGGCATCACGAGGGTGCTGGATGTGAGGGGAAGAATGGGCACGCTCATCTCGCGGATGACGCTGTGCTGGGCGTCGATTAGCGCGAGTTGTTCGACGATCTGTGCATGGGCGGTTTCTGCCGCACAGCGGGCGGCATCGGCATCAGCATAGTGGGTTTGGAGGTCGGCTGTGTACTGCTCGATGATCGCTGCCATCGTGTTGAACGCCCGCGCCAAATGCCCGACCTCATCCTGAGCTGGGGGCAACGTGCAGCGGATCGTGCGTGTGCCTTCAGCCATGCGGAGTGCCGCCTGAGTGACATGTCCAACCCGTCGCGCAATGTTGGTGGCCAGGAGCCATAATAACCCCAAGCTGGCGAGCACCGCCAGCATACTCCCGACTACCAAGGTGACCTTCAAATTCAATGCCGCCGCTTGTGCCTGCTGGAGGCGCATGGTGCTGCGGTTGGTCTCAATCGTGCGAAACGCGGCGAGCTGGGCCGTAAGATCCATGAACGCATGTTTGCTCGTCTCGTTGTCCGTGATGAATGCGGTGTACGCTGCGTCATGGGCGCCGATAAGCATTCGCCGCACCGCAATGCCGGTCTCCAAGACATTGTTGTGCCAGCTTTTGACTGCCCGATCGAGCTGACTCAATCGCTCAAGCTGTTGGGTATCAGTCTGGAGAAGATCGCGCACCCGCGCAGAGGTGCGAGTATAGGACTGATAGCCAGTGGTGTAGGGGGTGAGCAGAGCATCGTCGCCGACAATCAGGAAGCCACGATAGCCCAATTCCATATTGACCAGCTGAAGGTGCATAGCATCAATGGCGCTCATGACCTCCGTGGTCTGAGTTGCATCCTGATCGCGGGATTGGCTGACAACGATCCCGTAGTAGACCCAGCCAGCCATACTGACCACAATCAGGAGGACGAGTATGGTGCATACCATGATTTTGCTGCGGATGCCGAGGTTTTGCAAGGACATACTGATGCGAGCTCCTCTGCGATGTCTATAACCGGCGCCGTAGCGAGCGCGTTCGTCCGGTGCTACGTGGAGATTAAGGACATGCAATCATTTTTGTGGTTGAGTCAGCGCCCAGGTGTGGCCGACGGCGCCTCCAGCGCGCCAGTAGCCTCTCATTATAGATTGGGATGTGTGATTAATCGGGTGCCAAGATCGGTGCAGAATCGCAGCAGATGGGAGACACACGAAGCTCGTATCAACGCTGATGTAGTAAATCGGCCGAGACAGCTATCGAGGTAAACCGAATACGTGTGCAGAAGGAGTTGTAAACTCTCTAGTAAAATTCATAGTCGAAATCGATGTACAATGTCGCGAACAGACGACGGCCTTATACTGATGAGAAGGTCGAAGATACAATGGTGAAACACGCAGCCATTAGTTGAAAACTGGAAACCAATGAGGAATATAGGGTTACTTCTTCAGAAAGAATGGCTGGAGTTCAAGCAGCAACGTATGCTTTTGCTTGGCATTGTCATACTGCCGCTCTTACTGACGTCTATTCCCTTGGTAGCTCTCTTTGCAATTGGTGCCGCGCCATCGGCTGGCAATACTGACGAGTTCACACGGGAGCTGATGAAGGTCAATCCGGCACTTGCTGGCATGAGTGAGCAAGAGGCAGCTCAGGCAGTCATGGGTCAGGCGTTTTCGAGCATGTTTTTGCTGATGCCCATGATACTTCCAAGCATTATTGCCGCGTATAGCATTGTTGGGGAGAAAACCAACCACACTTTAGAACCGCTTCTAGCGACGCCGATCAAAACCTGGGAGCTACTAACAGCCAAAATGCTCGCTTCATTTATTCCGTCTATGGTGCTTACATGGCTCGCTGGGTCAATCTTTATCGCGGGCGTTCGCGCAGCTGCTACCAGTGTACGTGTCTTCAACGCAATTGTTAGCCCTGGCTGGCTGACGGTGTTTCTGGTCTGCACACCGCTCTTGGCGCTGATCGCGATCGCCGCGATGGTTGCTATCTCGTCGCGCGTGAACGACCCGCGCACCGCACAGCAATTTTCGGCCTGGGTGGTGGTGCCGTTTCTGGCGGTCTTCTTCGGCCAGATCGCCGGCGTGCTGGTGCTAAGCCCGTTGATCGCGCTGGTCGCGGCGATCATGCTAGCGGTGATCGCCGGGCTGGCGATCTGGGGCGTGACAGCGCTGTTTCAGCGTGAGGTCATATTGACTAAGTGGATCTGACCAACGACCAACGACCAACGACGAAGGACGAAGGACGAAGGCTCCTTTCGTCCTTCGTCGTTCGTCCTTCGTCCCGCTTTGCAGCGCTTTGGCACGCAACTATCCTACGGCACCGTCACCTCGAAATCATCCATCGCCGTTTTGCCGGCGGTGTCGGTGACCGTGAGCCGTACGGTGTAAGGGCCGGGCTGTGGGAAGTACTTCAGGTAGTCGTTCGGCTCCAGCGACACGTTCCCGCTCGATCCTTCCTTGATTATCTGGCCGATCATCGCCTCGGCGCCGGAAGGGGCCTTCTCGATCGTCCACTTGTAGTCCGATATGTTACCGGCCGACTTCGTGGCGTCCAGGATCAGCGCCTGGCCCTGCTTGACTGTCGTGTCGTCGGCTACAGCGCTAAGCGCGCTGGCGGCATCAGCCACCGCAGTCGCGGCGTCTGGCCCGGTTACGGCAGTGGCGGCTTGGTTGGCGGCATCGCCGAGTGCGGCGGCATTGGTCGGGTTGGCCATCGCCGTGGCGGCCTGATTAGCGGCGTCGCCGAGCGCAGCCGCATTGGTCGGCTCCAGCACAGCCGTGGCGGCCTGGTCGATAGCCGCGCTGGTGGTTGGATTGGCCACTGCGGTGCCGGCCTGATTGGCAGCATCATTTACCGTGGTGGGTGTGCCACAGGCCACCAGCAGCAGCGCGCCGGCTAGCAGCGCGCCTGGAAGTATTTTACGCATAACAGGTATCCTCCTTGTTTCCTTCTCTCTACCAGCCTCTCCAGCTGGAACGCATAGGAGTATTGCAAGAACGGTGCCATGTGCCGTGGTGGGGTTACGCTTGATGCGTGATACTTGATGCTTGAATCCCACCTCTTCATCCGCTCGTCACTCGTCACTCGTCACTCTTCTCTATGCTATACTCATTTCAACGAGCTGAAAACACTGGACAGTGTATTGTGACCTACCGGAACAAAACCCGCCGCGCTTCGCATCGCCCGGTTCTTACGGAGAAATTGCTCCAGTCGCTACTGGGCCTCTACCGTTTGCTGCGCGCTCCTTTGCCAATTGACGCATTGCTTCAGACCATTCTGGACACTGCACTCGATTGCATCCCCGGCGCGCAGCGTGGCAGCCTGATGGTGCGCGAAGGTGATGCGATGTGTTTTCGTGCTACAGCAGGCTACGATCTCGATCTGCTCAGACCGGTGCGCTTCCCCGTGGCGCATCTGCTCAAGCTGCTGCCGCCTGGCACGCGATTCACGCAGGTGGAGAGCTATCAGGAGTGGGATGCGACGTATCTCGACGAGGCGACCAATCAAATTCTCCAAGATCATGGCCGGCTGGATGAGATTCGCCGCTCGCTCATGACCTCGATCATTGTCTCGGGAACTTTTTACGGCACACTGGTGGTCGATAATCTTTACAGCCACGCGCCGTTTCCGGCCGAAGCCGAGTCGCTGGCGGCGCTGTTCGCCGAGCAGGCCGGCGCCTTGATCGACCATGCCCAGCTGCTCGATCAGCTGCGTATGACCAATGTGCGCCTGGCCGAGGCCGAAAAGCTAGCCTCGCTTGGCCAGCTGGTGGCCGGCGTTGCCCACGAGATCAATAACCCGCTGACGGCAGTGCTGGGGTATGCCGATCTGCTCGCCGCCGATGATCTGGACGACAGGGTGCGTGATGCGGTCGAGCAGATTCAGGCCGGCGCTGAGCGCGTCGGCGCGGTGGTGCGGAACCTACAGATCTTCGCGCGCCAGCAGCGCAGTGGGGCGAGCGCGATTCAGATCAACACGCTGATCAACCAGACACTTGCGCTGAAGCAGTCGGAATTGGCACTGGATCGAATCGACGTCCGCAAGCAGCTGGCAGCTGACTTGCCGGCCACCTGGGGCGATGCCGGCCGGATCAGTCAGGTGCTGCTCAATCTGCTGATCAATGCGCAGCACGCGCTACGTGAGCAGGCTGCACTGAGTACGATCACTATTCGCAGCTGGGCCGAGCGATTGGTGGGGCCTGAAATGGATGGCGCGGAGCGAATCTATATCACAATCGCTGATAACGGGCCTGGCATTGCGGCTGATGTCATGCCGCGGATTTTCGAGCCATTCTTCACCACCAAGCCAGTTGGACAAGGCACTGGCCTCGGGCTGAGCGTGTGCTATGGCATTATCGCCGATCATGGCGGGCGTATCTGGGCCGAGTCGCAGCCGGGCCACGGCACGACATTTCTGATCGAGCTGCCGGTTCGCGTGGCCGTGCCCGAGCAGTCTGTGCTGGCTGCGGCGCACGCTGGCCTGCCGGTTGCGCCGCCGCATGGCCGGCGCATCTTGCTGGTGGAAGATGATGCTTCGGTCGTGTATCTGGCACGCAGCGCGCTGGAGCAAGAGAACATGCTTGTGATCGCCGCGGATGGGCAGCAAGCGCTTGACATGCTGTCTGGTCAGCGCTTCGATCTGGTGCTCTGCGATCTGCGGATGCCGGGGATGGGGGGGCGTGAGTTCTACCAGCAGCTTCAGGTGGTCGCGCCCGCACTGGTTAGCCGGCTGCTGTTCATCAGTGGCGATACCACCAGCGCCACGACGCGCGATTTCTTGCGGCAGTCGGGGCGCCCGCTGCTCAGCAAACCATTCACGCCGAACGACCTGTATCACGCGATCGCGGCGCTAGCGCCGCAGCAGTAGCGGCAGCAGCACCAGCGCCAACATCAGCACTGCAATGGCGAAGAAGATCAGCATCAGCACGCGGTCCCAGTTGAGGAAGCGCCAGTCTTTCGGGAGCTGCTTCTCGAAGCCGTAGATGTGCCAGCGATACAACCCCGTGTCGGGCGCGCGCGCCGGCTTGGCCTTACCGCCTTTTGCGGGCGCCGGGGCGGGCGCGCGCGTCTCGCCTAGGTCAAACACAATCTCGGTGATCGGGATGAATGCGATCGCTACCTCGCTCAGCGCGATCCGCGTGTCGGCGCCCGCATCGTTCTGAGCCTTGGTGATCAAGGCCGCCAGCTCGGGCACTAGCTTCCATTCCGGACGGATATCGCCCTGCTGTTGCTCTTGATAAACCGGCAGGGCCTTGCATGTATGATGCAGCCAGCGCTCGTCCAGCGCCGGCAGATCGTCGTTCGCGCTCAAGCTGGCCGGGCGCCGTCGCCAGGTGGTGGTCTTGCGTTGAATGAGCCGCCCCGCACCCTCGCAGCGCTCGCACTCTAGGCTGCCGACGCCCGAGCAATCGGGGCAGGGCACCAGCGCCGGCGTGGGCTGTGCCGTCGCGCTAGCGGTCGCGGTGGCCGCGCCGGCGGATTTTGCGGGCGCGCCAACCTTCGCTGGCTCGCGCTGCACCATGATGCGCGCGCGGCCCTGGCAGCGCGCGCATGCCACCCGGCCCGGACCATGGCAGGCCTCGCAGGCCAGCACACGCGTCGAGCCGGGCAGTGTAACCGTGCCGCCCTGCTCTTCCACAAAGCCCTTTGGCTGCGGAAGTGCCACGCTCCAGCGATCCTGTTCTTTCTCGATCCGCACCGCCTGCGTGCTGTGATCGGGCTGCTCAACTGTTCTGACCTGCGCGCGGGTTTCGTACAGCACATTCAACGTGTAGAAGTAGACATTAGTGCTGGTGGCGCGATGGAATACCGCCTGGCGGCCGAGCAGCTTGCGGCGAAACAGCCCGCTCATGCTCCAGCGATCGAGCAGCGCGGCTAGCTCGCGTGGGTCGGAAAGCGCGGCGGCGCGCTCCTGCGCTTTTTGCATCGGCCCTTTAATCAAGTCGGGGCCAAGCGCCTTCTCGACTGCGTGCTGCTCGACCGGCCCTGATGGAACCAGCGCCCCAGCCGCCGAAATCGGGGCATAGCCGGGTGCCAATGGAGTAGATGCATTCGTGCTCGATCCACTGCCGATTACCTGGGTCGGGCCGTTATGGCGCGTCATCACCTGATCGAGATCTTCGATCGCCGCGCGCGCGCTGGGGTAGCGCTTGGCTGGATCAAGCGCCAGCATCGTTTGCAGTACGCGATCTACGTCCGGCGGTAGCCCGGCTACTCCGCGCGCGCGCAGCGGCAGCGGCGCAGTGAATGGCCCGCCGCTGCTATCGGGCATGCCTGGGTTATGCTCCCACGGCAGCGCGCCGCTGAGCATCTCGTACAGCACCACCCCCAGGCTGAAGATGTCTGAAAGATGTGTCACCGCCGTCGCCGAGGAGGCGTGTTCGGGCGAAAGATAGCCGGGTGTGCCCATCACCTTGCTGATCGTGGTCATGCCGGCCTTGCCGGCCTCGCGCGCGATCCCGAAATCGGTCAGCAGCACGCGCCCGCTATCGGCTTCGACCAGAATGTTGCCCGGCGAGACATCGCGGTGGATCACGCCGTGGGCGTGGGCATAATCGAGCGCGGTGCCGGCGCTGCGCAGCACGTACAGCGCCTGATCCAGCGGCAGCGGCTGGCGTGGCCCGATCAGCCCGCGTAGTGCTCCGCCGACCACATATTCCATGATCGTATAATGGTACGGCGGCTGATAGCCGTGATCGAAGATCTGGACAATATGCTCGTGGCGCAGGCGGCTGGTAATATTGGCCTCGCGCGTGAATCGCTCGATCCACTCCGAATCCTGCGAGAGCAGCAGCTTGATCGCGATCAGGCGATTTTCCAACGAGCGGTGCCGCCCCAGCCAAACCTCACTCATGCCACCTTTGCCGATCTGGCGCTCAAGCTGGTAGTTGCCGATACGCTGCGGAACACTTGTCATAATTGTTTTGTAATAGCTGTACTTATCATATGCGCGGATGGCCATTATACCACCGAATCGATTCTTAGCGATGTTTTATGCGCACAAGCGTGCGGGTTCTCGTGACAAGATGCCAGGGTGACAGGGTGACAAGGTGACGAGCAGCACCTTGTCACCTTGTCACCTTGCCATTCAGGCGAGGAAACATCACCTGTTTATGCTATACTTTCGTTAATTCCAAAGCCACCTGTGCTACTAAATGAGGTTATGCTATGTCGATGCTCCCGAGCGCTACAATCGCCCAGATCGCGCACCACGATGGCCAGGCCGTCACACTGGCCGGCTGGGTGGCCAGCAAGACCGAGAAGGGCAAGCTGGTATTCATCCGCCTGCGCGATGGCAGCGGGGTGATCCAGTGCGTGGTGTTCAAGAAGAATGTGTCGGAAGAAACGTTCGCGGCGGCCCAGCAGCTGACGCTGGAAAGCTCCTGCCGGATCAGCGGCGCTGTGCGGGCCGATCAGCGCGCGCCGGGCGGCTATGAGCTGGATGTCGCCGATATCGAGCTCGTTCAGGTTGCGCCCGAATACCCGATCCAGCCCAAGGAGCACGGCGTCGAGTTCCTCATGGAGCACCGCCACCTGTGGGTGCGCTCGGCCAAGCAGCACGCGCTGCTGCGCATCCGCGCCGAGGTGATCGCCGCCGCACAGGAATGGCTGAACGATCAGGGCTTCGTGCGCTTCGACACGCCGATTCTGACGCCAGTGGCGGCGGAAGGCACCTCGAACCTGTTCGCGACTGAGTACTTCGACCTTGGCTCGGCCTACCTGGCGCAGACCGGCCAGCTGTATGTCGAGAGCGGGATGCTCAGCTTTGGCAAAGTCTACTGCTTCGGCCCGACCTTCCGCGCCGAGAAGTCGAAGACTCGCCGCCACCTGACCGAGTTCTGGATGATCGAGCCCGAGGCCGCCTTCGCCACCCACGCCGACAATCTGGTGCTGCAGGAAAGCTTCGTCAGCGCGATCGTGCAGCGCTGCCTGGAGCGGCGCGGCGAGGAGCTGAAGGTGCTGGAGCGCGACACGGCCGCGCTGGCGCGGTGTAAACCGCCCTTCCCACGTATCACCTACGACGACGCGCTGAAGCTGATCGCCGATCACCAGGGCGAGGTCGAGGGCGCGACGCTGCTGCCCTGGGGCGAGGATTTCGGCGCGCCGCACGAGACGCTGATCGCCTCGCACTTCGACAAGCCGGTATTTGTGGAGAAGTACCCGTCGGCGATCAAGGCGTTCTACATGGAGCCCGACCCGGCGCGCCCGGAAGTGGCGCTGTGCGCCGATCTGCTGGCGCCCGAGGGCTACGGCGAGATCATTGGCGGCTCGCAGCGCATCCACGATGTCGAGCTGCTTGAGCGGCGGATCAAGGAGCACGGCCTGAATGTGGACGACTACCAGTGGTACCTCGACCTGCGGCGCTATGGCACGGTGCCGCACAGTGGCTTTGGCATGGGCATCGAGCGCTGCACCGCCTGGATCGCCGGCACGCACCATATCCGCGAGACGATCCCATTCCCGCGCATGCTGCACCGAATCTACCCGTAGCTTTTTAACGCAAAGACATCGATCAGCAGGTGGCGCGGCGCCTCGATGCGCTTGTGGCGCTCGGTGATGATCTGCTTCTTGAGAATGCGTACCTGCTTGACCATCAGCAGGCGCATATCACGCACGATGTAGTCCGCCAGCGCCGCATCGTCGATCGTCGCGCCGTCGATATCCAGGCGAAACGCCTGACCCTGGATGCCGCCCCCGTTCAAGAACTCGACCGCGAAATCGAACAGCACTCACTGATCGGTTGTGGTGCCCTGGCCCATAATCACTTCCTCCCTGGCGACAATTATACATAGAACTTACGCAAAGGGGTGTGGGGAAGGTGCAACCTTCCCCACGGACTCTCTTTCCGCCCGCTTGCGTACGTCCTAATACATCGGGAAGTATAGCAGTTCTGGCTGAAATGAGGTCGCGCGCCTGCCCAGGGCGGGCAAATCAGGCCGCGAGCGGCAGCGCAGGCAGCGCGGCAAACTGCACGACCTCGGCCAGCGCCGCGTAGGTTTTATCCCAGGCGGCCGCGACATCGGGCGTGAGGCGCTCGCCAAGGCACTGCTCCAGCGTGAGCATCAGCGCGTCGCCGATCGTGTCGTAGTCCTCAGCGCATATACCGTCGCCGGCGTGGCGGTGCCCGAAGCGCTGAAGAGCCCAGAATAGCTGGTCGGGCCGGTCAAGACCGCTGATAATGCTTCGCAGGATGCTCATGAGCTGGCGCCCCTGCCCGCCCGTCTCGGCTGCCAGCAGCCCGCTGAGTGACGAGTCGAGCGCGCGGAGGTTAGCGCCGAACAGCTCTCCAAACACGTCGGCGCTGGGCGCAATCCATGCGAACGACGATCGAATACGCGCGATATGTTGGGTGTCCATGATGATTCTCCTTTAACATGCAGAGCGGCGAAGCCGTGAACACCGCTATGTCATGATATTCACGCCTCCCTCAGCGCACCATCAGTGGCAGATGCACCGCGTAAAGGTCATTCCCCGGCGCTGCGATCTGGAACGTGCGCGCCACGTCCTGCGCCGGGTTGAAGGCCGCGTCGCCAGCCTGGTGCGCGGTGATCGTACAGCTTTCTACGCCAGTCAGCGTAACCATGGTGCCGTTGACACTGCACTTGCCGCTGGCGGTAAACGTGACTGGCAGGCCCGACGAGGCGCTGGCGCTGACGATGAAGGGCGCGTCGCCGACAGTCCTATTCGGCAGCGGGTTGAAGGTGATGGTCTGGGCCTGCTTCACGGGGTCGAGAACCGCAAAGCTTCGCAGCATGTCGGGCGCAGGGGCGAACTGGTTGTTGCCGTCTTGCGATGCCAACAGATCGCAGATGCCGCTGCTCTTGAGCGTCACGGTGTTGCCGATCACCTCGCATACCTGCGGGGTGTCAGGAGTAAAGGCGACCGGCAGGCCCGATGAGGCAGTGGCACTCACGGTGAAGGGCGGATCGCCGAGCGTCTTGTCAGGCAGCGGTGCGAAGCTGATCGTCTGGTTCTGCGTGGTGATTGCAAAGGCCCGCACCACATCCGCAGCGGCATTGTAGGTCGCGCTACCCGCCTGATGCGCGATGATCGTGCAGTTGCCCCCCTTCCCGCTCAACGTAACTGTCGCACTGCTCAGCCCCTGATTCAGATTGCTGGCGCTCACGCTGCACTCGCCGGCGGCGCTGAAATCGATTTTGAGCCCTGACGATGCCGTCGCGTTGATCTGGAATGGCGCGGCGCTCATCATCTGGTTCGGCAGTTGCCCCCAGATGATCGCCTGGTTCTGCTTGATCGGCGCGGCGCCGGATTCGAAGGCGCCTATGTCGCAGGCGGCGCCCGCCGGTCGCGCATAGCCGCGCTGGTCAGTGGTCAGCGTCGCGCCGAAGGTATCCGTGCAGCCATTCGGATCGCCCGCGTCAATCGCCGGACTGCCGGGGTTGAGTGCGTTGGTTTGGGTGGCCGCGCCATTGTTTTGCAGTTGCCCCAAGACCGGGCCAGCAATCTTGTTATGAGTGGTCGTGCCATTAAAGTTGCAATTCACGACATTCTGAAAGAGATTGTAGTCGCTCGAATTGAGCCAGCCGTAGCAGTCCTGAACGGGCCCGCCGACGAGGCTGCGCCAGTTGGTCGCGGCGATGCTGTTCTTGATGTTAACGACGCTTGCAGCCACATTCACGTTGTAGATGCCGCCACCGTCGCCGAGGTTATCATCGTCCGCATCCGCGATGTTGGCATAGATGGTGGCGTTGCTCAGGTTGGTCGTGCCGCTGCTATTGTAGATCGCGCCGCCATTTTGACGGGCTGAGTTCGCTGTAAGCGTGCTGTTGGTCAGCGTTGCTGTGCCATAATAATTGTCGAGCGCGCCGCCGCCGTAGTACTGGCCAGCCCCCGTCGCGTTGTTCCCGTTCAAGGTGCTGGAGGTGACTGTCAGCATGCCCCTGTTCTCGATGCCGCCGCCCACGGCGCTGGTGTTGCCGTTGAGCGTGCTATCGGCGATCACCGCCACGCCCAGGCTTTCGTTATACAAGCCGCCACCCGATGCTGCGGCGGTATTATTGCTCAGTGTGCTTTTCGTGAGCGCCACATGGTAGCCGTTGCGAATACCACCGCCATACGGGCTGTTGTTGCCGCTCAAGGTGCTGTTGGTGAGGGTTGCCGTGCCAAAATTCGCGATAGCGCCCCCACCACCGCCAGCCGTGTTGCCGTTCAAGATGCTGTTGATCACGGTAAGTATGTTGCCGTTAAAGATACCGCCGCCATTTGCTGTGGCGCCAATGTCGCTGTTGCCGCTCACCAGGCTGCTATTGAGGGTGAGCGTGCCATGATTGTTGATGCCGCCGCCGTATGCATAGGCGGTGCTGCTGGTGACGACGCTGTTATTGAGCATCAGCGTGCCGTTGTTCGCGATGCCGCCGCCGTCATGCGCGCTGCCATTTTTCATTGTGACGCCAGAGATCGTTACGACACCGTTGTGGATGTCGAGAACGCGGTCGGAGGTGATGATGCCGTTGCCGTCGATGATCGTGCTGCCCGCACCGGCACCGTTGATCGTGAGGTCGCTTTTGATGTCAAGGTCGCCTTGCGCGCTATTGTCCTCGTCGGGTCCCTGAATGGTCAGGGTGTAGGTTTGCGCGGAAAGAGTGATAGTATTCGCGCCGGCGAGCGCGTTCGCTTCTTGAATCGCGGCGCGCAGGGTGCAGATGCCATTGCCGCTGGCGGTCTCACAGATGTCGTTGCCGGGGTTGGCGTCAGGCGCGTCAAGGCTGTTGTTGACGGTGAAGGTATGGCTGGCTGCCTGGGTAGTCGCCGCTCGCCCGCCAAGCATGAGGCCGGCGGCGAGCGCGATAATCACCAAAACCCGTAGTCGTTTGATGAATGACAGAGAGTTCAAGCTAGCTGCTCCTGATATACAACTTCGAGAACCGAAATGTAAGAGCGGTGGCTGCGGCAATGGCCTGAGGCCGACAGTATAGTAGCCGCGCCAGGGCGCTAACTACTGCGCCAGAACACCGGCTCACCCCGATTCAAGATCGCACACCTTCTGCCATTTCCGCCGCAGCCTTCATCGTGCCCGCCAGCAGCGTGTAGGCTGCGACCCATGCCTGCTTGACTTCGGGTGTGAAGGCCTCGCCAAGGCCTCGCCCCAGCGTCCATAGCAAGGCTGCCGCGACAGTGTCGTAGTGCTCGTCGCGCACACCGTAGCGGGCGTGGCGTTGCCCAAGCTCCCGCACAGCCGGCACCAACTGATCCAGCCGGGTCAGGCCGTTGACTGCGATCTTGAGCATGGACATTAGCTTGCGCCCCTGCTCCTGAATATCTCCGCTGAACATTGGCCGCAGCGACGGATCGAGCTCGAACAGGCGCTGGTAGAACAGCGCGGCGGCGGTGTCGGCGATGGGCATAACCAGCACAAACGACGCTTGGACGAGCATAATCTGTTCGGGGTTCATTGTGATTGCTCCTTATAATAACTTGTCGATTGGGGAGGTGGGGGTCTGGGGGCGGTGAAGCCGCCCCCAGACCCCCACCTTGGAGTGTAAGGTTCGCAAGAACCATATCTGAATGCAGAATACGCGATCACGCGCCGGCGTTGTTGACATTTGTTGTCAGGTTGTTGCCAAAATGCGGCGGCGGATTTACAATCAGCAGTATGTCAGCACCGCAGCCTGCCGTGCTTGTTCCGGCCGCTTTTGTACATTTTGGCGATCTGCTGCGCTTTCTGCGGCGGCGCGCCCAGCTGACCCAGCGCGATCTCGGTATCGCGGTGGGCTATAATTTCGCGCAGATCTGCCGGCTCGAGCAGGGCCAGCGCTTGCCGGCGCGCGGCACGGTCGAGTCGGTGTTCATCGCCGCGCTGGGTCTGGAGGAATCTCCTGAGTGGGCCGCGCGCTTGATCGAGCTGGCCGACACGGCCCGACAGCAGCGCGACGAGGCCGCGCTGGCTGAGACGCTCGGTCGCCCGCCCGCCGCCGCTGATCCTGAGCCGCTTGAAGCGATTCCAGATCCGGCGCCCGGCGAGGTGCCGCGGCCGACGCTGGTGGCGCGCCTGCACGCGCGGCTGGTCGCCGAGCGGCGGGTGGCGCTGTGCGGCCTGGCGGGCATCGGCAAGACTACCCTGGCAGCCGCGCTGGCGCGCGAGTATGCCGAGACGACGCCGGTGTTCTGGCTGACTTTTACCGCCGGGGTGACGACCTCGGTCGAGGTGCTGTTGCGGCGGCTGGCGCGGTTTCTGCAGGCGCGCGGCCAGCCAGAGGTTGCGCCACTGCTGCGCGCCGCTGGCCAGGCCGACCTGGCATTACCGCTCGACCAGCAGATCGGGCTGCTTAGCGCGGCTATCGCCCATCTGGCCGCCGGCAGAACCAGTCGGCGCGTGTCGCCACCGCTGCTCTGCTTCGATAATGTCCACCTGGTTCAGGATGATCAAGCGATCGTTCGTGTTTTGCGCCACCTATCGGCCACCACCAACGCCACACTACTGTTAACCAGCCGCGAGAACCTCCAGGTGTTGCCAGGCTGCCCACAGGTGCGGCTCAGTGGGCTGGAGTTGGATGAAGGGCTAGCGCTGATCGCGAACCTGACTGGCCCCGCTGCCGGGATCGTGGCGCCGGCCTGGGCCGCCAGCCTGCTGGAGAAAACCGGCGGTAGCCCGATGCTGCTGCGGCTGGCGGTGGCCGAGCTGGTGGAGGCGCAGGTCGCGCCAGCGGCCTTCATCGCGCAGCTGGCCAGCCAGCCGCAGATCGCCTCATACTTGCTGGAGACGGTTCGACGGCATATCAGCCCGGCCGCCTGGGGCGTGCTCGCGCTGATCGCAGTGTTTCGCCAGCCGATCGATCTGCATGATCCCGCGCTGATCGAGCTGATCCAGCAGACCGATGGCGCTGAGAATCTGCCGGCGGCGCTGTCTGAGTTGATCCAGCGTCACCTGATCGATCATCCGGCGCGCGCGCGGCTGCACCCGCTGGTGCGCGATTACGCGTATAGCGCGCTGCTGACCCTGCCGATCTACCGCCGCCAGCTCCACCGTATCGCGGCCGAATGGTCGGAGCAAGGCATGGACGACGCGGTGGAAGCCAGCTATCACTACTGCCACGCCGGCGACCTGATCGATGCGGTTGCTACCCTCGAGGATCATGCCGAGGCGATCGGTCAGCGCGGCCAGGCGTTTGCGGCGGCGGATATGGCCGAGGTCGCGCTGGCGCAGGTTCGGCGCTTGCGCAGCGCCGGCCGCGCGGCCGATCATGCCGGCGAGCTAGCACGCCGGCTGCTGGTACTGTGTGGCGATCTGCTAGTGCATACAGCGCGCGCCCAGGCGGCCGAGGCCAGCTATCGTGAGGCGCTGGCGCTATCCAATTCGGCCGACGACCGCGCGCGAATCGTGTATCGGCTGGCGCTCAGCTTGACGCAGCGCGGGCAAGCCGGTGAGGCGGTGTTGCGCTGCCGGGATGCGGCCGCCGCGCTCGCAGCGGACGAAATGATGCTGCGCGCGCGGCTAAGCGCCGCCGAGAGCCAGGCGCACATGACTCTGACCGATTACGCCGCGGCAAGCGCGGCGGCTGGCCAGGCGCTGGCGCTGGCGGATCGGATCGACGGTGCGGCGCAGCGTGATGCCGCCGAGGTGCGGGCGCGGGCGCATCGTGTGCTGGGTACGATTGCACGCTATCGTCAGGATCTCGACGCGGCATTGGCGCATCTGCGGATCGCGATTCAATCGGCGCGGCAGACCGATCTGCCCGAGCTGCTGTGGGGCTACGAGCTGGAGGAGGCGCGCTTGCTGTATGTGCGTGGCGAGCTGGCCGCACTGCTGGCGCGCTGCGATGACCTGCTGCCGCGCCTGCACGCCTCTGGCGACAGCTATGCGATGAGCCAGCTGTATAGCCTGCTGGCGCTGAGCAAGATCACCTGCGGCGAGCTTGCGGCCGGGCTGGCGGCCGCCGAACAGGCCTATGCCATCCGCCAGGAGATCGGCGACACCCATGGGCTCACGCCCGCCGCGAACCTCCGTGCGCTGGCGCTGATCTATCTTGGTCGCCTGGCCGAGGCGCGCGTACTGATCGAACATGTGCTGGCAACCTATGAGGCCACCGGCGATCGGCACGACCTTGGATATACCCTGGATAAGCTGGCGATGATCCAGATGCTGGAAGGCGACAGCACGGCTGCTCAGGCGACGCTGCGCGAGGCGCTGGAGCTGCCGGCAATTGCCGCTGACGCCAAACTGCGCGACGACATTGGGCACGATCTGGCGATCGCCTTGATCATGGGCGGTGCAGTCGAGCAGGCGCGCCAGCTGCTGGCAGGGCTGCCGCCTCACAACGAGCGGCAGATCGATCTGGATCGCCAGCTGATCGGGGGGCTGATCGCGTTGGCGAGTGGCGACCGATCGGCGGCGCAGGCGGCGGCCAATGCTGTCGCGGATCAGGCGCGCCAATTGGGCTACCTGCTGCATGTGCTCAAGGCCGGCCAGCTTGCCAAGGCTGCCCTCAGCCCGCCATCGCTAGCCCGTTTCCCGCACCTGCTCTGGGTTATCGAGCCGCGCTGATGCCGCGCCGGCCTTCATCGCGTCGGCCAGCATGGCGTAGGCAGCTATCCAGGCTTGCTCATCCGCCAGCGTAAATTGCTCTTCTAAGCCCTGCCGAATCGCCCAGACCAGCGCGGCGCCAACCGTGTCGTAGTGCTCCGCGCGCGCGCCGTAGCCGATATGCGCGCGGCCAAGCAGCTGCACACGCGGCAGCATCTGGTCGAACTGATACAGGTTCTCGACGACCAGCGCGATCATCTCCATGAGCTTGCGGCTCTGGATCATTATATCGCTATGAAATAGCTGGCGCAGCTCCGGATTTAGCTCGAACAGCCGACGATAGAACAGTGCGCCCGCCGTCACCTGGATCGGTGCGATCCTGTCATACGTGGCCTGTACGAGAGCGATTTGGTCGGGTGTCATAGCGCCTCACCTGTCATCTGGCAGCTATGATAGCACAAAAAAGCAAAGCGCCGGATGGTAATCCCATCCAGCGCTTTGCCACACCAGCTTGGAATCGTTAGTAGGTCTTGATCCGGTTCCCGACCGCCTGGCGCACTGTGCCGATCGCCTTGCGTGCAGCGCCGACGTAGGCAGTGTAGACAGCGGCGCGGCCGAGCATCAGTGGCGCCGCGATCAGCATCATAACAATCGCCGGCACGTACCAGATGCCGCCTAGCGGTGGAAAGTTGCCTTTGCCCAGGAAGAAGAAGATCAGCCCGCCGCCGATCAGCGTATTGAGCAGCGAGACATTGCCGCGCTGTGCGTACGGGTTGGCGATCAGATCGCGCAAATTCCCCAGCACCAGCAGAACTCCGGCAAGCAGCGCGAAGTAGCCGTCGATGCCGGCGCGGAAGAAGCTTAGCAGCAGCCAGATGCCCAGCAGCACCAGGATTCCCACACCAATATATAGATACAGCGGCGGGATACCCGCGCCGCGCCGGGGCGATCCACTCCCGTATGAATTGCCGTTACCGTTGTACATCTCAGCCCCCTTGTGTGCGCCTTCCAAATATGTTACTCGTGTGACGACAGCTCGGGTGATATTGTTGCGGGCGGCGGTTAAGGGTTAGGAGTTAAGGGTTAAATACATTGAGATTCATTGATCACCCTGATCCTAACTTTGCTCTTCGCCCAAACTGCGCTCTGAACACTCACTGAGATTCATTGATCGCATTGATCCTACCCCCTACCCCCTAACTATTCCTCGAAGATCGCTTTGACTCTGAACATTCCATCGCGCTGGTCGGGCGCGTTGGCCAGCACATCCTCGCGCGGCAGCGACGGGCGTAGCGCATCCTCGCGCATAACATTGAACAGATCGGTTACCTGGGCGGTCGGCGCGACATCGCTGACATCGACCTCTTTCAGCATATCGATATGGTCGAGGATCGCTGAGAGATCGGTGCGCATCTTCTCCAGCTCCTCGGCCGAGAGCCGTAGCCGCGCCAGGTGCGCGACATGCTCGACTTCCGCGATTGTGAGGGCCATGCCTGCTCCTTGTTCTCGTGACGGCTCCCAAGCCCTCGGGCTTGGGCTTCAAGGGGATGCCGCCCCATCCCACAAACAATACTGCACTACCTGGACACCGCCAGGAAGGCTTATGACGAAAGCAGGTTGATCGCGTTGCATCCTTCCAGTAGCTCACCCGGTCTGCTAGCACGTTGAGAGTTCTCGATCAACGCCACAGGGGCGGACACGGTTTCAAGTGCAACAACCAGCTTTGGTCGCACTCTATTATACCCGATCGCATCCCCTAATGCAAGCGTTTTACCGCATTAGAACGGCATATATGAAAGGAATGTCGGGTGCGAACCCAACGACTAAAACGGCTAAAGTGCGTGAAGGGCTTGTATCCCAGGGCTCAAGCTCCTGGGCTTTACGCCCTAGCATTGTAAACGCCGCTAAAACATCGGTCAAGTTTGCAACATAGCATCCTGAGTAGACCCACCGGTCGTATCGAAGGGTGCCGCCTGGCTGTGATCGCACCCTTCGATACGCGCTTCCGCTCGGCTGCGACCTCGCTCCAGCGCGGGGCGCCCTCTAGGCCCAGGATGCTGTTTGAGACGCTCCCACACGATACGTGACCAACACTCTCGGTGATTTGCTGCCTATAGCTTAGCGGATCAGTGCGCAAAGTGCAAATTGCCGTGCCCAGGCGCAAGGATGACAGAACGCGGACGAACAGAACGAACGCAGATAAAAAGTTCGTCTATCCGCGTTCGTCCTGTTCGTCCGCGTCCCATGTCCGTCTATTGCCCCGGCGTCGCAGTTGGCGCGGCAGTTGGCGTGCCGCTAATCGTCTGGGTAGTGGTGATCGTCGTAGTTGGCGTCGGCGTCTCCCCCGGCGTAGCGGCCGGGATTTCAGGCTCCGGTGGCGCAGTTGGCTGCGGTGTGGGTGGCCGGCGGAGTGTCACGGTGACCTTTGGCGCCGGCTCGGCCAGCCTAACGCCGTTCGGCAGCTGAAAGCTGGGTGTAATTGCATAGGTACCCTCGCCAAGTGTGCGCGCGCTCACCTTGCCCTGGAGCGAGGCTGGGTCGAACGCGCCGAGCGCGGTGGCGTTGCCCTCAAGCTTGATCTGGATGTTGTTTGGCGAGAGCGACGCCAGCAATCCGTCAGGGGCATCAGCCACTTGAACAGGCACCGGCAGCGTGATCTGGAATGACCGCTCGATCGGCTGGATCTGCACCATCACCGTCGCCAACGCCGGCTCGCCCGAGGCCAGGCTGGTGTTGGCCGGCACGCGCATTGCGACCGTGCGAGAGATTGCGCGGGTCGCGCCGGTGATATCCACATCGAATGTCTCGATGCGCTCGATCCCGTCGAGCGCATCCGATCCGCCGGTCAGCTGGACGAACTGCGGATCGACCGATATCGTGCTGACGATTTGCCCGCTGGCCGGCGCGCCCACCAGCCGTGGCACCACCGGCACGCGCTTGATCCCGGCGCTCGAGGCGATCGGCACCAGCACATCGATCGAGGCTGGCTCGACCGTCACGCCGGCGATTTCCTGGCCATCCTGCGACAGAATCTCGACCGGCCGCGGCGAGCTATAATTGCCGGTCAGGCGGTCGATATCGGCGACCACACGCGCCAGGCTCACACGATCGACCCGGCTTTGCGGGCCGCGAACCAGCACGCTATCCACCAGCCGCCCATCTTGGGTGAGGCGCGGCTTGCCCTTTTCGAAGCTGAATGGCACGCTGCCAGTAACCTCAACCGTCAGCGGCACCGTGCGGGTGATCTCCTGCTCAAGCCGGAATGAGAGGAACGCCGGGTCTGATGTAAGTGTCAGGCGCGCCAGGCCGGAGCGGTTGCGCTCGACGATCACCGGCACGTTGCTATGCTCGCCCGCACTGAGCCCGCTCAGATCCACAAAGGCGCGCAGATCGCTCTGGCGCACGGTTTGAATCGTCGCCACATCACCCTCGACCGAGATAATCACCGTGGGGTGGTTCGCTTTCGGCAGGCCTTCCTTATCCACCATCAGCAAGCCCGGCGTCAGCCCCTCGATATCCACCGGCACGCCCTCGAAGGTGCTCCGCTGATCGGGGTTCTGGGTAAACGAGACGAAGATCCACAGCGCAAATGCTAGCCCGATCGATAGGAGCAGCCGCAGCCCTTGTGCGCGCAGCGATGTCACTTGCCAGCCTCCTCAAGCGATACCTTGAGCAGGCCGGCAAGCATATTGCGAAGCCGCGCCTCGTTGAGGTAGCTGACCATGCGGCCGTCATTCATGATCGAGATCGCGCCGGTCTCTTCCGAGACAACCACGGCGATTGCGTCGGATTGTTCGGAGATGCCTTTGGCGGCGCGGTGGCGTGTTCCGTAGCGGCGTTGGCCGCCGACATCCTCGCTCAGCGGCAGCACGACATTGGCCGCCAGGATGCGGTTGCCGCGCAGAATCACCGCCATGTCGTGCAGCGGCGAGTTGGGGTAGAAGATATTGAGTAGCAGCGGAACCGCCAGACGCCCGTCGATGATCACGCCGCGGTCGGCATAATCTTGTAGGCCGACCTCGCGCTCAAGCACCATCAGCGCCCCAACGCCTTGCTGCGAAAGCTGCTGCGCTGCCCGCGCCACGCCATTGATCGTCTCCACCAGCTCGGAGTTGTTGTGGCGACCGAAGGGATTGCCAAACAGGTCGTTCGTGCGCCCGAGATTTTCCAGGGCCCGCCGTAGCTCAGGCTGAAACAGCACTGGGATCGAGACGATCAGCGCCGGCTGGACAGCATTGAACAGCAGCCAGCGCAGTGTTGGCAGCGGCAGCAGCGAACCAAGCAGGATCGAGATCGCCAGCACTACCCCGATGCCGCGCAGCAGCTGCACCGCGCGCGTGCCACGGATGGCCCGCAGCAGCCAGAAGAACAGCAGCGCGACAATCGCGATATCGATCAGCGCGGTAGGATTGCTGAAGGGATTGAGCCGCAACAGAACCCGGTTAATCGCCGTGATGAGATTTTGAAAATCAGGCATACGAAGTGCTGAGTGCTGAGGACTGACGACTGAGTGAGGCCCGACAGAGCACTCAGTCCTCAGTCCTCAGTCCTCAGCACTCAAAGGCTTTATGAACTCTTCAGCTGCGCCTGCTGCTGCTCGTACATGCGTTTAGCGGCCGCTTGAAGCGCCTCGACTCGCGCGGTTTCAATATTGGGCATCTTCGCCAGCCGCCCATAGATCCGAACCGCCTGCTCGTACTCATTGCGCCGCATCAGCGCATCGCCGAGCTGGTATAAGTTGTCGGTATCATTCTGATTCAGGCCGTAGATCTGGTGCATCTCGGCGATGGCGTTATCCAAATCGCGCTGCTGCAAAAAGATTCGCACGATCTGCTTCTTCTCGTTGATCGCGTCGGTGGAGCGGCCGGCCAGCGTGTACATGAACGCCAGCCACTGGCGCGCGTCGATATCGTTCGGCGCGATCTGCACAATCTTATCGTACAGCACGCGGGCTTTATCCTGCTGCCCCAGCGTCCAGTGTACTTCGGCGGCCTGCTGAAGGCTGGCCACCGCATCCTTGATCTGGCCGGCCTTGCGCTGCTGTTCAGCCACGCGGATCAGGCCATCGACGCCCTTGTCCAGGTAGCCGCGCCGGAGCAGCAGCTTGGCCAACCGGCTGCCGAGCGCGATATTATTCGGCCCGATCTGCATACCATACTCCAGTGTCTCGATCGCTCGATCCAGATCCTGGCGATTCTCGTAGTGCGTCGCCAGCTCGTCGAGCTGCGCCAGCGCCTCGTTCAGCTTGCCTTGCTGAAAGTAGACATCGGCCAGCTTGGTGTAAATCGCGCGGTCGTACGGCAGGTGCTGCTTGGCCTCTTGGAGCGCCTGCTCGGCGCCGGCCATATTTCCAGATGCGGCGTAGGCCTCGGCCATCCGGCGCACCAGGTCGCCGCGCGCGAGTGGTGTCGAGAACGGATAGCGGCTCGCTGGGTCGACTTTGAAGTTGCCCGCGACCGCCTGGCCTTTCTGGAGCTGATCGAGCGCTTCGTCGGATTGCCCGACCGCGATATGGCTATCGGCCATTGCCTGGTGAACCAGCACAGTCGGCAGCATGGGATCTTCGCCCTCTTCCAGCAGCGCCAGCGCCTGCTCAAGCTCCATCAGCGCGGATGGGTGCTGGCCGGCGCTCTGCTGTATGATGCCAAGGATATAGTGCAGCATTGGCGCATCGGCCGCCAGCAGCGCGGCACGGTACTCGGCCTGCACGGCCGAAAGCTGCTGCGGCTGGCTCTTGAGCTGCTCCAGCAGCGTCGCCAGCGACTGCCAGACGGCAGCAGGCTGCTCAGCCATGAGTGCCAGGGTCATATTAAGGCGGGCGATACCGGCCAGATCGGCTGGATGCAGCTCTAGCGCGCGTCGGAACTCGCCCAGAGCGGCCTCGTAGCGATCGAGCTTGAGCAGCGCCAGGCCGTACTGCGCGCGCAGCGTGGCGTTGTTGGGCGCCCACTGCACGCCGCGGCGATACTCCTCCAGCGCCTTGTTGGTCTGCCCCATGCGGAAATAGGTGGCCGCAACCTGGCCAATCTGCTCGGCCGCTCCTTCGATTCGTCCATCGTTTTTCAGTAGCTCGGCCAGCCGTGAGCGCGCCTGAATCGTATCGGGTGAGAGCTCGATCAGCCGCAGGTAGACATCGATAGCGCGCTGTGGCTCGTTGCGCACCATATACGTATCGATCAGCAACTGGTATTTGGCCAGCGCATCCTCCGGCCGGCCCTCGCGCTCGTAAATTTCACCCATGCGCAGGTGGATCGGCAGGTAATCGGCGTTGAGCCGGATGACCTCCATGCAGGCATCTAACGCACCGAGCATCAGCCGCTGTTCGATATACTTCTCGCTGGCGACCACATAGCGCTCACATTCTTCGTCCAGCCCAGTCGTGTCGAGCTTGCTGACCGGCGCAAAGGTTGAGCGATCCGGTGTGGGCAAGCTGTCCAGCATCGCCAACGGATCGATCGGCTCGGGCGCGGCCTCAGCGGCAGTGGCTGCGAAGATATCGACGCTACTGGAGCCAGCTATCCGTTCGGGCTTGAGGAAATCGGTGATCGGCCGGATCTTGCCCCAGGTCTCCGGCATGGTCTCTTCCGACGCCGGGACGGGCGCGCTTGGCTCGGGCGCCGTCAGCGCGCCGGTGCCAAGCGTGCGCAGCTTGGCGAACATGTTGCGCTCGGTCAGCTCCTTGGCCTTCTGGCGGAACTCATCGGCGCGCTCTTTGCCCCAGCGCTTGCTGTTGAGGAAGTTTGCCAGCGTCGAGTAGAGCGACGCAGCGCGGGCGATATCGTTCAGCTGTGTGTAGATCCGCGCGGCGCTTTCATACATCTGGATCAGGTCGTCGGATTCGGCCTTGCCGATCGACTGGAGATCGACCAGTCGGATGGTCTGCTCGTATTCCTGGGCCGCCTGCGGCAGCTGGCCCAGTTCCTGATAGGATGCCCCAAGTGCGTAGTGCGCCGAGAGCGCATACTCGGGGTCGCTGGCGGCGCGGGTCAGCGCCTCGGCCGCGCGCTGGTGATCGCCGCGCTCCTGGTAGAGCAGACCGAGGCTGTAGAACACATCGCTGCGCTCCATGCCCAGCTTGACCGCGCGCTCGTACTGCTCGATCGCGGCTTCGGCATCGCCGGCTTCCTGGTGCTTTTGCGCCAGCGTTATAATCTGCTCGATCGCGAACTGCTGTGAACGCAGCGCGCCAGTGCTGCCGGGGGCTAGGGATTGCGGGCTGGGGACTGGGGACATACTCCCAATCCCCAATCCCGGATCCCCGATCCCCGAACCCGTCACGGCGATCTGCGCGGCGTTGGATAAGGTCTCGTGCAGCGTGGCGATCAGCTCTTTGGCCTCGCGGCTACTCGGGTCGATCCGCAGCGCGCGCTCGGCGTATGTGGTGGCCTCTTCGATCCGGCTTTGTGATTGGCGGCGGCGTGCCAGCTCCAGGTACTCGGCGGTAGCCTCGCTCGGGCTGCCCGACTCCTCGATCAGTCGGGCCATCCGCAGCCGCTGATCGTCGGCGTCGGGGCGTATCCGCAGCACCTCGCGCAGCGCCTCGATCGCGCGTATGCCCAAGCGCCGTTCTTGCTGTAAGTCGGCCAGCTGTGTATACGCCGCGACAGCAGCGGCGGTGGTTCCCATCCGTTCGTGGATGCGGGCCAGATACTCCAGGGAGAAAGGGTTATTGGGGTCGCTGCCGCGCAGTTCCTCGAAGATCTGTAGGGCTTGTGGGTATTTGCCGGTATTGAACAGGGCGACCGCGACAGAGGAGCGCGCGTCGGCGTCGGCAGGGAATTCCTGGAGCGCGCGCACGGCTTGCTTCAGCGCCTCGTCCCAGTTTTTCTGCCGCGCGGCCTCGCGGGTTTGCTCCATCGCACGGTCGTACAGAGCACGGTTGCCAGCCATCGATCGCCTCCCGTAACGGCAGCATGAGCTAGATCGCGGATCGCGCATTAGAATCCGCAATGATGCCAACTCTATGATAGCACAGATCGCCGCACGATGAACAACGGATACTAGGGAAGAATGCAGGCGATCAGCCCTGGAACCGCCGGCGCGCCCCGTTGGTTGGGTAACGCTGGTAGCGCTGATCCACCGTCATGCGCCGGAAGTCGCCCGCCTCGATCATGATGTGCTGGTCGCACAGCGCGCGATCGGACATGCGTGAGAAGATTCGTGGGTCGATGTCCTCGGGCTTGCGATTGCTGGTGAACACAGTCGAGAGCCTGTGATTATAGCGATGGTTGACGATCTGGAACAGCTTTTCGCGCGCCCAGGGTGTGGTGTTCTCGGTCCCCAGGTCGTCGAGGATCAGCACCTGTACATCGCGAATGGCCTCGAAGCGCTCGTCGTACTCGACCTCGCTCGATGGCCCGAAGGTGGCCCGCAGGTGATCGAGCAGATCGGGCACGACCGAGAACAGCACGCGATAGTGATTGTTGAGCAGCTCGTTGGCCGTCGCCGCCGCCAGGTGGGTTTTGCCCGCGCCATAGTTGCCAAAAATAACCATCCAGCCCTGCGCCCGCTCGGCGTATCTCTGCGCGGCATAGAACGCGCCTTGCACACCCGGCACGGCCGGGTTGAAGTTTTTAAAGGTCTTTTCGCTGAACGCGCCCAGATTACTAATCTCGTACAGCTTCTCAGCCGCGCGCTGGCCCAGCTCCTGCTGCTTGCAGACGCACGGCATCAGCTTGCCGAAGTTCGGGTGGCCGTAGGGCACTTCTTCTTTGTAGTAGCCGGCCCCTTCGCAGTGCGGGCAGGCCGCTGCGCTACTCGGAGATATCGCTGCCGCGGCGGAAAAGGTCACCGTACGTTCCGTCGAAGTATTTCTCAACATCGATAGGTCGCTCGGCGCGATCCTTCGCATCTTGTCGTCCATTGGCGGCCCACCTTTCAAGTACCTTGCGGATATAGCGCCACGAGCGTGCGTTGGCATGCACTGCCTCGCGGATGGCGTCTTCGATCCAGTGGATCGGGTAGCGCTCTTCGGCCTCGCGCAGCTCGTCCACCAGCAGCGGCGTGACCAGGCCGATATTCTGTTCATACAGCGTGATCAGCGGCGGTCGCTCATCCGGCAGCGCGCCATTCGGCGCCAGCGCCGCGCCGGCCAGGCCGATCCGATCGGCCCATAGTAGGTTGGCAGCCGTGTTGACCACGTACCAGTTGACCGCGCGCCCGTCATCTGGCAGCACCACGTGCAGCAGCGTTGTCCGGCGCACCGCAGCGTCGAGCCCTTCCGCCAGCAGCTCCGCGGGCGGGCGCAGCTTCGAGACCGACCGCAGGCTGCGGCGCAGCGTCTTGTCTTCGGCCAGTTCGTCCCAGCTCACGCGCCGCGGGGCCGGACCGCGCTGCCGGCTCATGCGATAGAACACATGCAGCGTGATCTTTAGCTCGCTCGCCAGCGTGATCTGTGGGAGCACCTCGCTGAACAGTTCTGGTGGCAGGCCGACAAGCTTATCGGTTGTGAAACCTGTAAATGCCATAGTTTTGAGTTTTGAGTTTTGAGTTTTGAGTTGCGAGCGATATAAACTTAGAACTCAGAACTCAAAACTCAGAACTTCGATCACCCGCGCTCTTCCACCTGCTCGTTGATCGTCGCCAGATGCGCGCTGAACTTCTGCGCCGTGCGGGCGCGGCGCGTGAACAGCTTGCGCGAGCGCCAGATCATCAGCCCCAGAATCAGCAGCCCGATCACGCCAACGATCACCTCGGCGCCGAAGTTGCGGATCGCCAGGTCGCGGTCGGTGGTGTTATAGAATCGATCGACGACGTTAAATGTATCAGCCAGGAATGACGATATGGCCATGAACAGCACCACCGCGCCCAGCCCGATGCCCAGGCTATTGGTGCGCTGGCCCTCCCACTGTAGCCGCATGTCGTTGTAGTAGGATAGGAAGAAGTTGAGCTGCTCGACATTCGTATTCACCAGCTCAAGCGTCTCCTGCACCGCCAGCTCGCGGATCAGCACATCGAACTTGCGCCGCACGAAGTCGGCCCGGAAGGCGTTGGTGGTGACCGCCATGCTGCGCAGCTCGGGCAGGCTGTCGAAGATATCCGCTAGCCCGGTGGCGAGATGCTCGATCAGCGCCAGATCCTCGGCGCTCAGCATGCCGTCGTTGACTTTGCGGGTCAGCCCTGGAATCTGGCCAAGCAGGCCGGTCGTGCGTCGCTCGGTCTGCTGCGCCTCGGCTCGGAACGCGACCAGATGCTCGATACCGCGCACGATCCCGGCCCAATAGGCGCTGTAGGCGTGCGCATCCAGCCCCAGCGGCCCGCCGACATACGCCAGCCCGCGGCCTACCAACGGGTAGTAGATCAGCGCGCTCTCGCCGCTGAACAGGCACAGCTCCTCGTCCCAGGATGAGACATCGCCGGCGACGAGCGCGCGGGCCGGCTCCTCGGCGTACTGCGGAAAGCGCCGCTGTCCGTCGCATTCCACCAACGTGCTCTCCATGAACGATGCCAGAGTCTGGGCGTAATCGCGCTTCAGCTCATCCGGCAGCAGTAGCCGGCCGTCGCGCTCGATCTTCTTGATCGCGTAGACTACAAAGCGATCGAGCCGCAGGGTGTGCTTGACCTGCGTGGTATGTGTAAAGCGAATGATACTGCCCGCGCCATCGCCCACGTGCAGCCTGATCTGGTGGCCAATCGCATCGAGAAATGCATCCAGGATGCTCATGGCGATCGTCCACTGGTCGTGGGCAGCCGCCTGCTCGCCGTGTGCCGGCAGTTCCAGAATCTGCTGGGTACACGCGATCAGCGAGATGTCTTCGAATGGCTGGTCGAGCGTGATCACCGCTAGGCCGTTGCGCGTCAGGCGGATCCGGCCGGTCCAGCGCTGCCAATGCGCGATATCGGTGCAGCCAAGCTGCAGCATACGTTCGCGCATCGTGCTATCCCAGGCGATCCGGTAGGTTGGGAAGAAGTGATTATAGAGTAGCCGTGATCGGAAGATCCGCAGCGTATAGGCATCGTGCTCGACCATGCTGGTCGACTCGTCGATCCCAAACGGTGCCCTCGGCCGCAGCTTCCGCAGCGCCGCCGCGAACGCCTCCGAGCCGCGCAGATGGCGAAACGTATCGGCGTCGGGCGCGACGACAAAGCTGCCCAAATTGATCACCAGCACCAGCCGGGCCGCGCCGCTTACGCGGAGCGCCGCCTCCGGTAGCACCGGCATGGAAGTGGCGGGCAGCGAGGTTGTGGGGAGAATGGCCATGCGTCGCCGACTTTCGCTGGTGAATATCCTGGGTTTATTATACGCCTGATTAATTGCAGATTGCACATTGTAAATTGCAAATTAGCTCAGGCAATATGCAATATGCAATTTACAATGTGCAATCGGTTAGTATCCTTCCGGCGTCCGGTAGGTCAGGTCGTCGAAGCGCGTTGTGGTCGAATCGAAGCGCATAGGCACTACGCCGATCGGGCCGTTGCGATGCTTGGCGATATGCAGCTCGGCGATGCCCTTTTTGTCGGTATCCTTGTCGTATAACTCTTCTCTATAAATAAACATGACAATATCCGCGTCTTGCTCGATCGATCCAGATTCACGTAGGTCGGACAGCATTGGAATGTGGCTCTGCCGGCCTTCCACCGCGCGCGAGAGCTGCGACAGCGCGATCACCGGCACGTTTAGCTCGCGCGCCAGCGACTTGAGCCCACGCGAGATCTCGCTCACCTCTTGCACGCGGTTGTCGGTGCGCCTGCCGGCCATCAGCTGCAAGTAGTCGATGATGAGCAGATCGACGCCGGACTGCGATTGGAGCCTCCTAGCCTTGCTGCGTACCTCCATGATGCTCAGGCCGGGCGTATCCTCAATGTAAATCGGCACCGCTGCCAGCCGGCCCATCGATTCCATCACATTCTGGAGATCGGACTCGTTGAGGTGGCCAGTGCGCAGCCGATGCGAGTCGATCCGCGTATCCATCGCCAGCAGGCGCTGCACCAGCTGGTCGCGGCTCATCTCCAAACTGAAGATGCCGACATTGCGCTGGTGGCGCATGGCCACGTTGTAGCCCAGGCTCAGCGCGAACGACGTGTTATGTGCGCAGATATCCTGGGCAATGAAATTCGCACCATCCGGCACGGTCAGGTCATAGACCTGATGCTCGCCAATCGGCTCGATTGAAATGATTGCATCCCAGTAGATATCCGGGCTGGCGATCTGACGCAAGCGCGGCGCATCCAGCACTTCAGCATAGTTTGCCAAGTGTGTGCGCGGCATGCTGCGCTTAGTGTGCGCGTTGTATCCGGCGAATTTCCCCACCTTGGTCGTCTCACCACTCTTCTGCGCCAGCTCTACGAACGACAAGCCCTGAAGCCGGATCGCACTACGAACGAGATCCCAGGTTTCCTGTGGCGGGTGGCCAATGTTGCTCAGGCGCGGCGAGAGCGTGCGAGTCATATTCGCGAACCGTGTGCTCTTCTCACCGATCCAGCCGATCTGCTCCTGGTAGCGCTTGATCGACTCAGGATCGGTCATTTCAACTCGCCACGCGTTATGCTTAGCCGGGTAGAATTTGGCGACCAGGCCGAAGCGAATAAACGCGTGATGCACATCGGCGGCGAGTTGCTGTGAGGCGACAGTAAACTCGATCCGTGGAAAGCCGCCAACCTGATAGATCGACCCGTCGCAGCTCATGAGCACGCGCAAGAATGCTGCCAAGTAACGCGGACTCCACGTCCAAATACACGCTGGGAAGAACTTATCTCGCGCTAGCTTGCCGCGCAGCCCAAGCCCCATCAACCAGGCGTAGACAGGATTATCGGTTGGAATCCCGCCACGCCCTGGTCGCGCCGCGTAGTAGCTAATCTTGTGCTGCCGAATGGCGCATTCTGGGAAATGCTGGGCGACAATCGCCTTGAAATCATCTATAATCACTGGATCAGTATTTGTAAAACCAGGGGATGATGACGTCAAGCTGCCTTCCGCGATGAAATAGGCCAGCAGCCGGACGAGCTCGATCGGCCAGCTTTCGTCGGTGCCAAACGCTGGCACGGCCTTGGGGACAGCGATCGATCGCCCGACTGACATCTCGCTGAGTGGAATCCAACCCTTGGCCGTCAGAAAAGGATGATTGGCGGTCGCGTCGATTGTGCGGCCGGTACGTGTCCGCACGCGATAGCACGGCTTGATCCCGCTGTCGATCCAGTTCGAGACAAGCGTCGTCCGCAGCCGGCCGAGATCGTCGATCCCATGGACGGTCGGCTGGCGGCGCTTGACACACTCCTCGATCGTCATTCGCGCGCCTGTTACAGGGTTGTCGATCAGCGTCCAGGCAGCCAAGCACTTGCCCACAGACGGCCGCGCAGCCAGAATAATCAGATCCGATTGCTGCAACCCGCCGGTCAGCTCATCCAGATCGCGGAAGCCACTCGGCACGCCCACGACCTCGCCGCGATGCTCCTGGAGGTAGTTGATCTGCTCGTAGTATGAGTCGATCACCTGGCCGATGTGGATGAAATCCTGGGTTGATCGGCGCTGCGAGACCTCGAACAAGGTCTGCTCGGCTTGGTCGAGCGTGGTCTCGAGCTCTTCCCGCTCGTCGTAGCCCAGCGCGGCGATCTTGCCGCCGGCGTTGATCAGCTTGCGCAGCAGCGCGGTGCGCTCGACGATCCGCGCGTAGTACTCGACGTGGTACGAGGTTGGCACGGTATCGACTAAATCGCTCAGATAGGGCACGCCGCCGATCGAGTCGAGCCGGTCGCGCCGGCGCAGCTCCTCAGAGACGGTGCGGGTGTCGGGCGGAATGCGTGCGTTGTAGCAGGCCAGCATGGCCTCGTAGATCTGGGCGTGGCGATCCATATAGAAATATTCCGCCATCAGCCAGGGCGCCACGGCCACGATCGCCTCGCGGTTGAGCAGGATCGAGCCGAGCGTCGCCTTCTCGGCCTCGATATTCTGCGGCAGCTCAGGATGTGTCATACGCGCGTCTCTCCCCAGGTTTCCCCATTCCCTACCCAGATCGTTGACAATTAATCCCCAATGTTATCCACATGGCCCCTAGATGCGATAATGTGCCACATCTCGCTGGATGTGACACATTATCGCATGTCTGTGCTATGGAATTGTAGCCGATCTACGAGCCTGGATCATAGGTACATAGGTAGCGGCAGCAACGTATGCTACGCGGCTGTGTCGGGGTCAGCCGGTAGCTCGATCTCGCCCTCCTGGCCCTCGACGACGACATTGATCATCGGCTCGAGGCCGGCCATCAGGCGAATCTTGATCGGATAGATGCCGATTCGCTTGATCGACTCGTCCAGATCGATCTTGCGGCGGTCGACCTCGACCCCCGTCTGCGCCAGGATCTTCTCGGCGATATCGGCGTTGGTGATCGAGCCATACAGCCGGTCGAGCTCGCCGACGCGCGCGGTGAAGCGCAGTGTCTGGCCGCTGATCCGCGCTGCCAGCGCCTCGGTATCCTTGCGGGCGGCGTCGGTGCGCTTGCGCTGCGTCGCCAGCCGCTCTTCGGCTTGCTTGACTTGCCCGCGCGTCGCCAGCACGGCGAAGCCCTTTGGCATCAAGTAGTTGCGGCCGTAGCCGCCCGAAACTTCCTTGACCTCACCTGCGCTGCCCAGCTTGTCCACATCCTGGACGAGCAGCACCTTCATCTTGGTACTCATTGGTTTCCTTCTTCAACCCACGACGCATAGGCATATGCCTACGCCGGTTCAGATGGTGGCGGCGCTGCCCCCGCCGACAATTGCAGCGGACGCTATAGTACCATGGCACTGCCGTGATCGTCAATCGGATTTCTTCTCATTACTATTGGGGCATGTCCACTCCCACGCCACGGCTCATTCGAGGTTTTCTCATTTCGGCAGGTGTGGAATGCGGGGCGCATCCGCCCTGGCGCCACTTGGAACCCTGCTCACATGATGTCTGCTCATATTCAGCGCTCGTGGTCATGCCTCCGTCAGTTAAGAAGAGGTTCGCTCATCAGGCGAAAATAGGCATGACCACAGACAGATCGCATAGTCCGCGCTTATTTGCAGGGGGTCTAGGGGCGCGCTGCGCCACCCAGCGGGGAGCGCGCGGGGCGGAGCCACCGCGCAGAATCAGCCGTACAGCGCTCGCACGATCAGCGGCATGACCAAGCCTTCGATCAGCCCGGCGATCAGGAACAGTGGGATCAGCACGAACAGTCAGACCTTGGCGAACTGCGCTAGTGACCAAAGGATTCTGCCGACGAAGACAAAGTTGTCGTGCGCTTTATCTTGCGCGCCACGCACCAGGGTGACTTTATGGGCATCCCGGCGACGGGTAAGCAGATCAACGTGCCAGCCATCATTCTACATACGCACTTCATTGCGGCAGGGTGGTACTGCGGATCTCTGATCTGTTCTCTCCTGCCAGCTCGGCAAACTGTTCCTTTGCCGTTGCCAACAGATCCAAAGTCTCTCCGCGCTGCCAGGCCGCTTGAAAACACTCTGGTGTCAACATGGCTTCCAACTCGGCGCGCAGACGCGTGATCAGCGGCCACTGCCCCAGCCAACCTTTGGGACTGAGTGGGTGGTGAAAGACCAACCCGAATAATTCGGTCGCCCGTTCCGACTTGCCGCTTTTTGCCGCAATGATGGCGGCAAAGGTCAGTCCTTTAGCAGCATTCGGTGGCCATTGGTGGATCAGGCTCATTTCCAGGACTTTCTGCAGGTGCTGCCGGGCGGCGGGCAGGTCGTCGAGACCACACGCAGCCAGACACAGCCCCATCTGTTCCCACGATGTCGTAAACGGGAAATAGGGGAAATTGAGCAAGCACATCTGTTGAAAAGATTGGCGGCACGCGGGGTACTCTTCGCGCATCCCTGCTAAAAACCCCAACAAACCCAGTGAGCGGTGCTTACTTTCGGCGTCACCGAGCTCGACGGCAGCACGTTGCAACTGTTCGGCCAGCGACCCTGCACGATTCAGATCGTCATGATTAAAGAGCGCCAACCAGGCTAACTGAAAGTAAGCGCTGCCCGAAAAATGGCGGGCCATTCGCCGCGTCTGATGTGATTCTTGCCAGTAGGCTTCTGCTGCGGTGTAATAACCGCGATTATACATGATCCAGCCCATTGCGCCCAGCGAAGTCGCAAGACCATCCAGGTCGCCCATCGCACGCCGTACGTCTAAGCTCTGCTGGACAAGCGTGTCGCCCCGGTCGGATTGACCCAAGGTGATGTAGAGGATGCCCAAATCTTTGAGCAGATAGCCTTGATAAAATCGATCGTCCAACGCCTGATAATGGGCCAGACTTCGCTCATTCGCTCAGATAAACCACCACGGCGAGACGCCACAGGCAGAACGCGATCTCTGCCCCGTTCTCGCCCTGCCGGGCAATGGCAAGCCCCATCTCTACACGCGCTCTGGATTCAGTCAGTGGTTCATAAAACGCCGAATTTTGGCCGAGCATCCGCGCTATGACCCGCCCCCACATGGGATGCGGCGCTTCGCCCGCCACCGGAGCCAACTGCTCACGGCCCAGCCGCAGCAGTTCCAGCCCTTCTTGAAAACGGTTGCGCATCTCACAAAACCAGTAGAGGCTTTCCAGGGCGCGACTAATGGCTTCGTAGCTACGCTGGGCAACTGCCCATTGCCATGCAGCGCGCACGTTCTCAAAATTAGACTCGATCTCATCCAATGCTGCGACTTGACGGCGCCCTTTGAGATCAGGCTCACGCTGATGGAGGAAGTCGGTATAGTAGGTGCAGTGCAATGACAGTATCGCCACTGTTTGGTCGGCTGCTTCCAATTCCGCTTCGGCGTACTGACGCAGAAACTCGTGAATCGTATAGCGCCGATTGGGTTCACACTGCACTAATGATTTGTTCACGAAACTGCTGAGCATCCGCAAGGATGCGCCCGCCACATGCTCTGCGGCCATATGGGTAAAGCCGCCACGAAAGACGGCCAGGCGCATAAAGACCGTGCGCTCGGCTTCAGTGAGTCGCTGCCAAGATTGGGTCAAGACTGCCCGCATACTGCGTTGGCGCTCCGGGAGATCACGCAGTTCTGATTCCAAAAAGTCAAAGCCCTGGCTGAGTTCGGTCACAATGTCGCTGGGCGAAAGCACTTCAACCCAGGCCGCCGCCAGGATGATACCCAGCGGCATGCCGCCAACCAGCTGACAGATGCGCACAATCGCCTGTGCATTCGTGGTGGTAGGGGTGAACTTAGGACGCACACGGCGGGCCGTCTCGACAAACAACTGAACCGCGCTGTACGACAGTACATCGGGGAGCGTTGCTGCGGATGGGAGAGCCATACTTTCCAGCACAAACAGCGTTTCACTGCTGAGTTGCAGATGTTCACGCGCGGTCACCAGCATGCGCAGACTGGGGCACTCCTGGAGCAATTCGAGCATGAGTTCGGCACCGGCCTGGAGATGTTCAAAATTATCCAAAACCAGTAGCAACTGTTTGTGCCGTAGATAGTCGAGCAATTGCTGTTTGGGAAGACGACTGTCGGCTTGAAAGCGAAGATTGATCGCCTCGGCGATTGCTGGCACGATATGTTCGGGCGCCCGCAGCGGAGCTAATGCGACAAAATAAACGCCATCTTCATATTTTTGATGTTTGATGTTTGATATTTGATTGCGGGTCGAATCGGTCTGGATCTGCAAATCCAACATCGACTGGGCGACTTCCAACGCCAGGCGGGTTTTGCCCATACCACCTGGGCCAACTATGGTGATCAGGCGCGCGGCAGGATTGGTAAGGTATTGGGTCAGCTCGACAATTTCGGCGGTGCGACCAAAGAAAGGGGTGAGTTGGGCTGGTAGATTGCTGCGCCGATGCTCGTGAAGCGGCTGCGCGTCGGGCTGTAGATCGGGTGTTGGCGTTGAACGCGCGAAACTGACAAAGCTTGAGTGGGACGTTACCGCAACATCCAACCCGTGCGCCAACAGTTCAGCCAGATGTTTTGAGGGGCGCAACTCATCGCGCTCCAGCTTGCGGATGGTCGCCACCGAGTAGCCTACCCGTTGCGCCAATTCGGCTTGAGTCCAATCCAACCGTCGGCGCTGCTGACGTAGCCAGACGCCAAATGTCGGTTCCGTTTCTATACGATCCTACTATTCTGCCATTGAGCTAGGTTACGTTTTCAATAATAGCAGCAATTGTATCACATTTTATATCACTCTCTCTCTCACTCAGTGATCTTACTTGCGGGCGACGAACGTGTTTTAATAAAGCCAGCACTTGTCAAGCCGAATAACAGTTTCGACAAGTTTGCTGCCAGGATCCATTGGTTTTCACGAGGGAAAATCTACAACAAAGGAGATCGATCATGAGCACACGCTGTCCCGAATTGGCAAGCATCCGCAAGGTCGTCGATTTGTACATCGATGGTGTCCAGAATGGCAATCTTGAGGCCATGCATCAAGCCTTTCATCCGCAATCCTCGATGTTTGGCTACAAGGGGAAGGATCTCTTCATCACGCCGATCCAGGGGTTGTACGATTACATTGCCAGCACAACGCCACCGGCGAAGGCTGGGGCGGTAGGCAAGGCCTATACCTGTAGTATCACCTCAATTTCGGTGGTCGGCAATGCCGCCTCGGTCGAGATGGCGATGGATGGCTATCACGAGCATGACTTTACGGATTATTTCCAGCTGCTCAAGGTCGATGGGCGCTGGTGGATTGTCAGCAAGCTGTTCCACGCTGATCCGCAAAGCTAGTACGAACAGCGGTGCAAGGTTCTGCCTTGCACCGCTATGCCGAATGAGCTTCACTTTTCTAGGACTTACGCAAAGGCGACTCTAGCCTGCGGCAGCATGGTCTTTGCGAACGACTTTCGGAATCCCGTCCTCTTGGCCCAAGAGGCGGCTACGATTGATCTCTTGTCGGACGGGCGGCTCGAATGTGGTCTCGGGAGCGGTTGGTTACGTGACGACTATGCGGCGGTTGGTCTGCCCTTTGATTCGCCGGCGACCCGCATCCAGCGGTTAGCCGAGGCGGTTCCGCTGATCAAACAGTTGTTCGGAGATACACCCGTGACGTTCGCCGGCAACTACTATCAGGTAGAACATTTGAACCTGATGCCGAAGCCCAAGCAACGGCCGCATCCCCCGGTCCTGATTGGTGGTGGCGGGCGATGGGTCTTAACCCTCGCCGGGCAGGAAGCCGACATCGTGAGTATTGACCCCAAAGGAACGGCGGCGGGAACGAAAGATATCGCGACCAGCACGGCCGATGCCGTTGCGGAGCAGGTGGCGTGGGTACGCACGGCGGCGGGGGCGCGTTTTGATGATCTGGAACTCCATAGTCTCCTCTTGATGGTGCGGGTGTCGGACAATCGGCACCACGCAGCGGACCAGGTGGCTGCGGAGATTGCGACCTTCCCGGCAACCTGGGTATCCAACGCCGTGCTCAGCGCCGAGCAAATTCTGGCGTCGCCGCATTTTCTGATTGGCACCGTTGATCAGATGGTAGCGGATCTGCAGATGCGCCGCGAGCGCTATGGTATCTCGTATATTACGGTCTTTGGCGACTCCGTCGGCACATTCAGCCCCGTCGTAGCGCGACTTGCGGGAAGTTGAGGCGAGTGGCAGTTTCGCTATGTCCTCTCCTTGCGCGACCCCGACAACATTCACCTTGAACTCACTGCACCATATGTGTAACGTCTCCCGTTTGCTCAGGGGATGACGTGTTCGTTGCTCAACCTTCTCTATCGTTGAAATGAAGTCACAGGGAGAACCAACCCATGCACCGACGAATCATGCACCGACGAACTGTTTTTACCACGCTGATCGCCTTGCTGTTCCTCACGATCGGGACGAGCGTTGCCTTTGGTCAGACGCCACCCACTCCAGTCGTACGACACCTATTCCGCACCGCCGGCCTGCCGCAGCCCGCGCGGTTCAACATCACCCAGAACATCCTGAACTTCGAGCCCGGCGCGGCGACGGCGTTCCACACCCACCCCGGCCAGGTGCTCGTGACCGTGCTGGAAGGCGAGAATACGTTCACCCTGAACGGCGTCGAGAAGATCTACAAAGTTGGCAATAGCTTTGTCGAGCTACCGGGCGAGGTTGTGCAGGCCCGCAACGCTGGCACGTCGCGCTTGAGCGTGATGGCGACCTACCTCCTGCCGTGGGAGGCGCCGCTGTCGCGGCCGCAACTTGAAGACAAGACACCGCTGCCGCGCCCGTTCGTCAGCTACCAGTTCAAAACCGATGTGCAGCCCATGACCGAGCCGTACGATGTGGTGCAACAGCTGCTGGAGTTTGCGCCGGGGGCCGCCACGCCGGTCCACACACATCCGGGAATCGTCGTCGTCACCGTGTTGGCAGGCGAACTGACATTCCAGCTGAACGGCGCCGATACCGTGTATAAGGAAGGCGAAAGCTTCGTCGAAGTACCTGGCCAGGTCGTACAGGCCCGTAATGCCGGCGCGGTACAAACCAGTGTGATGGTCAGTTACCTCATTCCCAAAGATGCGCCGCTGAGCACCGTCCACCATGCCGCTCCAGCCCCAGCGGCGCTTCCTGCGACGGGCGGACCGGCGGATGGCGCGCTGCCAATCTGGCTTATGGGGCTTGCCGCTGGTGGGCTTATCGCTGGCGGGTGGTTCGTTCGGCGTCGGCAGGGCCGTGCGTGACGTCTGCTGCTTCAGGCGGTGGGAGATACATCGTACTCAGGACTTACGCGGTCGCGCTCACACGTCGCGTTGCCTGCCCCCTTCGTCTGCGCTCAGGACGTCGCTTCGACACGCTCAGGACGAACGACAGCTATGGTCCTTCCGATTGCATCTGTTGTTCGTTTTTTCGCTCGCAGAGGGCTTACGCAAGCCATGGATTTCGAACCATTTGTAGGTCATTTTTTGCCCCGCAGGGCGAAAAAATGACCTACAAAAGAAGAGAAGTACCATATCTTGTCATTCTGATCGCTCAGCCGTACAGCGCTCGCACGATCAGCGGCGTGACCAAGCCTTCGATCAGCCCGGCGATCAGGAACAGCGGGATCAGCACGAACAGCCAGACCTTGGCAAACTGCGCCAATGACCAGAGGATGTTCTGCCCGACCGTGAAACCCTTGGGCGGCGACATCAGCGCCACACCGACGCGAATGCCCATAGCGGCGCTCAGGATCGCCACCGGCAGCTCGATGATGCCGTGCGGCAGCACATAGGCCAGCAGGAACTGGAGCGGGCTGTTGGCCCCCATCGCAAGCCAGTTGCCGCCACGCTCGTTCAGCGCGCTGGCGACGAAGCCGATCTGGGCAAACGCCACCGCCGGCACCAGAAACGCAAACGCGCCGAAGACGAACAGCGAGAAGATATTCGAGAACAGCGCGACGCGAATGTTGTTGGCCGCAATCGCTAGCCCCAGCCCGAGGCTGGATGCCGGCGTGCTGCCGACATTGGCCAGGTAGTTGTCGAGCAGGCGCACCTTGTAATTGCTGCCCACATAGCCGCCGCCAAGCAGCCCGCCGCCTGCCGCGATCAGCGCTACCAGCAGCGGCAGCCGGTAATCGCGCAGCAGCGCCGGCAGCTCCCGGCGGTAGAATCGCCCGAACGAGAAGGCCGCGCCGCTGTACTGGCTGGGCGCGACTCCGGCCCGCCGGTATTCGCGAAAGAAGGTACGCCAGGTTCGCCCGACCTGGCGCAGGTTCAGCTGCTCGTGCTCGCGCGAGAGTATCTCCTCGCGATTGAATGCGCCCATGCCGGTGCGGATCAGCGCGATCGCCATCACGCTCAGCAGCAGCGCGGTCAGCCATAGCACCGAGCGGCTATTGGGCCCGCGGCTGATGATCAGAATAGCTTCGAGCTGAACCACCGCCGCTGTGGGCAGCAGCACGAAGCTGGCCAGCAGATTGGCCGCGCGCACGCTGGTGGTGTGGCTGGATATGATCACTGCGCTCGCAACCATGACGATCGCCTTGAACGTGATCAGCACGAACCCGAGCACCAGGTATTCGAAGGTTAGTCCCTGGAAGAACAGGTCGGGGTAGCCAAAGCGCAGCGAGAACGCGAACACAATCATCGCTGTGTAAGAAGAGAGTAGTGGTGGCAGCAGCGATGAGACCAGCTTGCCCAGGTAGAGCTGGTTGTCGGAGATCGGCATTGAGAGTAGCGCTTCCAGGCTGTTGCGCTCGCGCTCGCCCACAAAGGTCTCCAGCGCGGTAATCAGGCTGAATGAGGCGGGGATGAAGCCGACCAGCAGCATGACGAACGGCACCAATCGCGAGATGGTATTCGAGTCGCCGACGAAGCGTACCGCGAAGTTCGCCCCCGAGATAAGAACTTCCGGCAGCACAAACGACAGAATGAACATCGGTATCAGAATGCGCCAGTCGGTCAGCGTGTCGCTGATTTCGCGCTGGGTGATTGTACGAATGGGGCTGATGCTCATGGCTCTACCTCCTGCTCTTCCGAGACAAGGAGACAAGGAGACAAGGAGACTGGGAGACCTAAATCTCCTTGTCTCCTTGTCTCCTTGTCTCCTTGCCGGCCGTTGTTGCTCCACGAGCCGCGATCGACATTCTTCTCTTCTACGATGCTCAGGTAGACATCTTCCAGCCTGCGCGGCAGCTCGGACAGCGCGATCACCGGCGCACCGTGCGCGGCCAGCCGCGCGATAATTTGTGGATTGATCGCGCGCGCGTCGGTGCAGCGGTAGCGCACCCAGTTCGCGCCGCTCGTCTCGATGCGCACAATCTCACTCAACATCCGCGCGATGTCGTGCGCCGGGCCAGCCAGCCGCAGCTCCCAGATCGGCTCGCCCAGCAGCTGGCGCGTGAGCTGGTCGCGCGTGCCTGCGGCCACCACCAGCCCGTCGCGGATGACCATAATCCGGTCGGCCAGCTCCTCAGCCTCGGTCAGGTTATGGGTCGTCAGCAGCACGGTTCGCCGCGCCGCGCGCAGCTCGACGATCGCGTCGCGCACTGTGCGCGCACTGTGCGGGTCCATAGCGGTGGTCGGCTCATCGAGGAACAGCACCTGTGGATCGTGGATCAGCGCGCGGATCAGGGCGACCTTCTGCTTCATGCCTTTGGAATAGCTGTCGAGGCGTTTCTCGCGCGATTCCCACAAGCCAAATTGCTGCAAGAGCAGCCGGCCGCGCTGCTCGGATTCGATCGCGGTCATGCCCTGGAGCGCACCGAAGAATTGGAGATACTCCATTGGCCGCATGCGGTTGTAGAGTCCAGGGTACTCAGTCAGCAGCCCGACGACATGGCGTGCCTCACGCGCCTGCTCGACCACATCGTAGCCGGCGATCAGCGCCCGCCCGCTGGTGGGCTTGAGAATCGCGGCCAGCATACGCACGGTGGTGGTCTTGCCGGCGCCGTTGGGGCCAAGCAGCGCCACCACCTCGCCGTCGGCCACATTCAGCGAGATCTCGCGCACGGCGGTGAAGGCGCCGAAGAGTTTTTGGAGCTTGTCTGCTTCGATCAAAAGGTTGCTCCTTGTTGTTTGTAGATTAGTAGATTGCAGATTGCGGATCGCGATGCCAGGTTCAGTATAGCAGCATAAAGGAACCGGCGGCAATGGGAGAAGGGTTGCGGTTTGAGATCGAAGCGATCGATTGCTCATCCGGATGGATGCCAGTTGTATTCCATATGCCCCTTTGTGTACGCCCAAAATGAAAAAGCTGCAAGGAGAGCGGTGTAGTATAATCATCATTCCTGATCTACCGACAGATCACCATTAGCAGGCCGCTGGCATGCCCAACCGCGAAGACATCGAGCAGACCATCGCCGCGATCGAGGCGCGCCGCGCCGCGCTCGGCGATGCGCTGACCGATGCGGCGATCGCCCCGCTGCAGCGGCACCTGGCCGCGCTCGACGAGGGCCGTAAGCAGGTCACGGTGCTCTTCGCCGATATGGCCGGCTTCACTGCCACAGCCGAGACGATGGACCCTGAGGATGTGCGCGACATCATTCAGGCCTATTTTGGCCGGGTCTCGGCGGCGATCACCGGCCAGGGCGGCTGGATCGAGAAGTTCATCGGCGATGCAGTGATGGCGATCTTTGGCATCCCAGCCGCGCAGGAAAGCGATCCCGAGCGTGCGGTGCGCGCCGCGCTGGACATGCAGGCGGCGCTGGCCGAGCTGAACGAGCAGCTCCAGCGCGAACGCGGCATCCGCCTGTCCATGCGCGTCGGCGTCAACACTGGCCCGGTGGTGGTCAGCCATCTGGGTGGCCACCAGGGCGAAGATTTCGCGGTGTTCGGTGATACGGTCAACCTGGCCAGTCGGCTTGAGCACGCCGCACCGATCGGCGGCATCCTGATATCGCACGCGACCTACCGGCATGTGCGCGGCGTGTTCGATCTGCTGCCCCAGCCGCCGCTCAGCGTCAAGGGCAAGGCCGAGCCGATCCAGGTCTATGTGGTGCGTGGGGTCAGGCCGCGCGGCTTCCAGCCGCTAGGCCGCGATGTGCAGGGTGTCGAGACGCCGCTGGTCGGCCGCGACAGCGATCTGGGCCTGCTTCAGGCGGCGCTGAATGCTGTGCGCGAGCAGCGCCGCGCGCGCCTGATTACGATTGCCGGCGACGCGGGCATTGGCAAATCGCGCCTGCTGGATGCGTTCATCGCCTGGATCGAGCGCGCGCCTGGCCAGGCCTGGCTATTCCGCGGGCGCGCCGGCCAGGAGCCAGGCCGCCGGCCGTATGCGCTGCTGCGCGATCTGTTCGCCTTTCGCTTTCAAATTCAGGATAGCGACCGCGCAGCTGAGGCGCGCCAGAAGCTGGAGCAGGGCATCGCCGGCTTTATGGGCGTGGCCGGCGCGGAGCGCACACCATTCATCGGCCACCTGATCGGCTTCGATTTCTCCGCCAGCCCGCATCTGCACGGCATCCTCGACAACGCCCGCCAGCTGCGCGACCGCGCCTTTCACTACTTAGCACAGTTCTTCGAGGCGGTGACCGACGATCACCCGGCGGTGATCTGCCTGGAGGACATTCACTGGGCCGATGACAGCTCGCTGGAGGCGATCGAATACCTGCTGCGCGCCTGCGAGCAGCTGCCGGTGCTGTTCGTCGCGCTGGCTCGCCCGACGCTGTTCGAGCGCCGGCCCGGCTGGAGCGTCGATCCGCCGGTACATACCCACCTGTGGCTGCGCCCGCTCAGCGAAGAAGAGAGCCGTCGCCTGGCAGCCGAGATTCTGCGCCGTGTGCCGGATGCGCCCGCCGCTTTGATCGACCTGGTGGTTAGCCGCTCGGAGGGTAATCCGTTCTACATGGAAGAGCTGATCAAGATGCTGATCGAGGATGGCGTGATCGTCGCCGGCGATGATCGCTGGCGCTTCGAGCAGGCGCGCCTAGCCGAGGCGCGCGTGCCGCCAACGCTGACGGGCGTGTTGCAGGCACGGCTGGATGCGCTGCCGCCGGCCGAGCGAGCGACCTTGCAGCAGGCTTCGGTGGTCGGGCGGGTGTTTTGGGATGCGGCGGTGGCACGTTTGGGCGCCGGGGTGCGCAGCGGGCGCGCGCCGGCCGAATCGCGCCGGATCGAGGCGCAGCGGGCGTCCCACCCGCGCGATACGCGCGACCTGGCGAGTATTGCTCGCACGCTGGTGAGCCTGGATGCACTGCTGAAGAAGGATCTCACGCTGCCGCGCTTCTCTTCATCGTTCTCGGGGACGCAAGAGTACATCTTCAAGCACGCGCTGCTGCATGAGGTTGCCTACGATAGTGTGCTTCGCCGCCAACGCCGAGTCTACCACACCCAGGCGGCCGAATGGCTGATCGGGCATAGCGGCGAGCGCGCGGGCGAATTCGCCGGCCTGATTGGCGAGCATTTCGAGCGCGCCGGCGCACCGGCGCGGGCGGCCGAATGGTATGGGCGCGCGGCCCGGCAGGCCCAGGCGATCTATGCATCGGATGTGGCGGTCGCCTTCTATCAGAAGGTGCTGGCGCTGCTGCCGGCGGGCGCAAGCGATGTAGCCCAGGCGCTGCGGCGCGCGGCGGCATACGAGGGTCTGGGCGAAATGCTGCTTTGGCAAGGCCGTTATTCCGAGGCTGCCGGTGGGTATGCCGCCATGCGCGATGCCGCCGCCACCGCCGGCGACGCGGTGGCGCAGGCGCGCGCCTGGTATGGGCTGGCCGAGGTGCGTGAGCGCCAGGGCGATTACCAGGCCGCGCGCGCTAGTGCCGGCGAGGTCGAGCGGATCGCTCAGGCGATCGGCGCCGAGGTCGAGCGGGCAATGGCGCTGCTGCTCCAGGGCTGGTGCGCCTTCAAGCTTGGCGATATGGCGGCCGCGCAAGCGCTGGCTGAGCAGACTCTGCTGCTGGCCACCGAGCACGATGCCATGCGCGAGATGGCGCGCGGCCTGAATCTGGTGGGGGTGATCCACAAGGCGCGCGGCCGCTACGCGACCGCCGCAGAGGCGATGCACGGTGCCCTGGCGCTGCACCGCGAGCTGGGCGATCGGCTGCGTGTGGGGGGCACACTGAACAACCTGGGGCTGACCGCCGAGGCGCGCGGCGATTATGCGCGTGCCTCGGCACATTATCAAGATGCGCTGACGCTGGCCCGCGAGATCAAAGATCGCGAGCTTGAATTTCTCTCGCTCCGCAACCTCGGCGGCGCGCAGGTCGGCATGGGCGCATATCAGGCCGGTGATACACAGCTGCGCCAGGCGCTCCAGATCGCCGAGTCGGCCGGCTGGGCTGATCACTCGCTGATCTACAGCCGCCTATCCGCGGCTTATCTGGGCCAGCGCGACCTTGCAGCGGCGTTGGATGCAGCTCAGCAAGCGTTGGCGTTGGCACATGCTCCCGTTGAACAGGGTGCGGCATGGCGTGCTGTAGGACTTGTTGCTGCACAAACGGATGGACGATGGGCGGTGGACGATGGACGATTGCAGGCTGCTGATCACATCGTCCATCGTCCATCGTCCATCGGCCGTGTAGAAATGTGCTTTGCCGAGAGCGTGCGCATCTTTGCTGAGGCCGGCTTGCAGGCCGAGCGTGCCCGAACCCTGCGCGAGTGGGCGCGCTACGAGATCGAGCGCGGCAATCGCGTGGGCGGCGAGCTGCTTTGGCGCGAGGTGCGCGCCGTCTTCGCGCGGCTGGACATGGACGGCGAGGTGCGCGCGATGGATGCGTTTCTAACTCTTTCAGATGTTTGATACACCTTAATGTGGTGGTCTCCCGCGTGGGGCGACTGCGCAAGCCCTGTATGATATGAGTGTGGCCAAAATGCGTGGGAACCTTCCGGGAAGGTTGTCAGCAGACCGTATGAACGCGGTGGCATACCTTCCCGGAAGGTGAGCCTCCACGGATTGAGGCCACATTCGCATGATATGCAGCCAAAGATGGAAGAGACCGAGGCGGCAGTGCATGATCTGCGGCGCGGCGTTCACGATGTCATAAGCGCGCTGGATATTCTCAAGCTGATCTGTTCGACGCCAATATCGCCCCGCACGTTTTCCAGAGCGGCATGCGTTCGCTGAGCGATTCAAATGACGGTATGTCCACGCTACTGGACGATATGCTTGTGCGAAGCTCCAGCACCAGGCGCGCACGCTCAGCCCTGCTGCTACCGACCTGCGCGCGTTGGTCGAGCAGATTGCGCGGCGTTTCGAGATCCAATGCCGAGTGTTTGGCTGCACGCTGGCGATCAACGCCGAAGATGCGCTGCCGCCGGCCTGGTGCGATGCGCGGCGCATGGCACGTGTGCTTCATAATGTGCTGCATAATTGCGATTGCGCTACTGTCACCTTACTGTCAGAATAGCGCATCAGCAACCTATGGTATAATACGCCCAACTCGCTTTACATATTGAATACCAGCCTGTTCCATCGCGGCGGGTCATGGGGCTTGTGGCTGAAACGTGGGTTGTGGCTGAGAGGAAATGTCTGTGGCGATTGCGAATCCGTTGAACTCGCTGTTTGGGGCGTTTAGCCGTGACCTGGGCATCGACCTGGGGACGGCGAACACGCTGGTACATGTGCGCGGTAAGGGCATTGTGATCAGCGAGCCATCGGTGGTCGCGATCGACAAGAAGACCAAGCAAGTCAAGGCGGTCGGGGCCGAGGCCAAGGCGATGGTCGGCAAGACGCCGGCCAACATTATCGCTGTGCGCCCGCTCAAGGATGGCGTGATCGCCGACTTCGACGTGGTCGAGAAGATGCTGGCGTACTTCATCAAGAAAGCTCACGAGCGCACGATGGGCGTGATATCGCCGCGCCCGCGTGTGGTTGTGGGCGTGCCTTCCGGCGTCACGCAGGTTGAGATGCGTGCGGCCCGCGATGCGGCGCTGAACGCCAACGCGCGCGAGGCGTTCGTCGTCGAGGAGCCGATGGCTGCGGCGATAGGCGCTGGGCTGCCGGTGGATGAGCCGATGGGCTCGATGATCGTCGATATCGGCGGCGGCACTACCGAGGTGGCAGTGATCTCGCTCGGCGGCATGGTGATTAACCGTTCCATTCGTACCGCCGGCGATGAGATCGACGAGGCGATCGTCGCGTTCGCCCGCCGTGAGTACAACCTGCTGATCGGTGAGCGCATGGCCGAGAAGGTGAAGATCGCCGCCGGCAGCGCCTACCCACTCGACGAAGAGATCAAGGTGGTGCTGCGCGGGCGCGATCTCCTGACCGGCCTGCCTAAAGCGGTCGAGGTATCCAGCGTCGAATTGCGCGAGGGCATCTCCGGCCCGGTCAACACGATCGTTGCCGAGGTGCGTGCCGCGCTGGAGGAAACCCCGCCCGAGCTGGTGGCCGACATCATGGAGCATGGCATCATGCTGGCCGGCGGCGGCGCGCTGCTCCACGGTCTGGCCCGGCGCATCCAAGCCGAGACAAGGATGCCTGTCCACATCGCCGAGGATCCGCTCTCGTGCGTGGCCCGTGGGGCCGGCAAAATGGTCGAAGAGTTCCAGAACCCGGTGTATCGCGATATACTCAACAGCACGCAGCGCACCCGCCGCGTCAGATATTAGGTGCTCAGGACTGAGGACTGAGGACTGAGCAATTGCAACTCAGTCCTCAGTCCTCAGTCCTCAGTCCTCAGTCCTGTGTTATGCGTGATTCTCTCCGCAATCGCCCGATCAAGCTCCCCCGCCCTTCGCCCTATCGATCGCTGACGCTGGTCGTCGCCCTGGTATTGCTGGCGTTGCTGCTGCTGGTGCTGGATCAAGCGGGCATGCTTGGCGCCGTGCGCCCGCAGATCCAGAGCCTGCTGACACCGGTCATGCGCGTGCTGCGCCAGGTCGGCGATGGCGTGGGCGGCGTCGGGCAAGGTCTGACCGAGGTGACGCAGCTGCGCGATCGGGTCACCGCGCTAGAGGCTGAGAATAGCCAGCTCAAGGCCGGCAATCTCCAACTTCAGGAACTTCAGCTTCAGCTCGCGCGGCTTGAGGCGCAGCTTAGGATCGAAAAGGAGCGGCCTTGGAAGCTGCTCGGCGCCGATGTTGGCGCTCGCACACCCGATGGCGGCCGGCGGGTGGTGCTGCTGGCGGCTGGCAGTCAGCAGGGCGTCAAGCCCGGCATGGCCGTGCTTGGCAAAGCGGGCAGCAGCCCGCCTGCGCTGATCGGCGTGGTCGAGAACGTCGGACCGCGCAGCGCCAGCGTGCTGCTGATCACCGACTTCAGCAGCGCGGTGAGCGCGCAGGTCTACCATAAGGATATGATCGCCAGCGGCGTTGTGCAGGGGCAGTGGCAGGTCGGCTCGCGGCTCGAGCTCGAAGGGGTCGAGCTCGCCGAGCCCTTGCTGGTGGGTGATGTGGTGGTGACCGCCGGCTTGACTGCGCGGATGGATGTGGCGCTGCCGCGTGCCGCGATCCCGAAGGATATTCCGATCGGCACGATTGAAACGATCCAGGTCGATGGGCACAGCCAGCGCGCCGATGTCCGCCTATATGTCGATCCCGATCGCGTGAGCTATGCATGGGTTCTGCTCAGCCAAGACGAATAGAGGAGCGGATCATCCGTGAGCTTTGGCTGGCGCTGACGCTGCTGGGTCTGGCGCTGGCCCAGGCCGCGCTGATGCCGCGCCTGCTGGGTCTCACGCCGAACCTGCTGCTGCTGTTGACGATCTGCCAGGCGCTGATCATCGGCTCGGCTAATGCTGCGCGCTGGGCCTTTTACGCTGGGCTGGCGCTCGATCTGAGCGCCGATACGGCGCTGGGGCTGCATGCGCTGGCGCTGCTGGCCGCCGTGCTGGTGATCGGGTTGATCCTGGCGCGCTTTAGCCGTGGCAATTGGCTGCTGCCGCTGGTTGGCGTGGTGCTCGGCTCGCTGGCCTATCATGCTGTGCTGGCGCTGCTTACCGCGCTGCTGGTCGCGCCGATTAGCCCGCGCGTCTACGCGCTGGTGGTGGCACTACCGGCGACTATCCTGGTGCTGGTGCCGGCCCTGCCGTTGTTTCTCTCCATGCGCTGGCTCGAAGGGCGCCGACGTGGCGAGGTTCCGTTTGACGTGTACTGACGAGTCGTCAGTTGTCCATTGTCCGTTGTCAGAAGCGAAAAACCAACAACGGACAACGGACAACGGACAACTAACCCTATGAACCGTCTCATTCTGCCAAAACTCGCCGTCCTGCTGATTTTAGTTGCGCTGATCGGGCGGCTGTACCAGCTACAGCTCGTCCCCGACGAGGCCGATCGTTTTCGCGATTCGACTCGCGCGCGCACGACGCGCTTTCTGCCGGTGCGCCCGATTCGCGGCGAGATCTTCGCCGGCGATGGCAAGACTCTGCTGGCGGAGAGCGTGCCGATCTATACCGTCTCGGTGCGCCCGGCCGATCTGCCTTCGCGCGAAGATCAGCCGCACCAGCGCGCCCAGGTCTTTGCCCAGCTCAGCCAGCTGCTCGGTATCTCCACTACGCTGACGCTTTCGCCGGCGCTGACCCTGGAGCAGGATGGGGTGCTGCTCAACGATCTGACCCAAGGGCTCGGCGACGATGTGGTTGCGGCGGCCCAGCGCCACCAGCTCAGCCCGCCGATCCGGCTACCGCTCGCCCCCGGCCAGCGCGCTGATGCGGCCGCGCTCGTGGCGCGCTACCGGCCGGCGCTCGATTTTCCAGCCGGCGACGCTCTCAGCGCAATCTCTAGCACGCTCGTTATCTCGCCCGGCGCCAGCCTTCAGTCAAATCAGGCGCTGCACGACGACCTGGCCAGGCTGGTCGGCCAGCCCACGCTCGACGAGGCCGGCCGACCGTATGTGCTGGATTGGGCGACGCTGACGATACCTCCGGCGCGAACGTTGACCGCGCTACAGCTTAGCGAGGCCTACTCCACGACAGTGCGGCTCGACAACCCGGTCGTCGATCGGGTCGATTCGGTTGATATCCCCGGCTACCAGACCCTGACAATCAAGAGCGATATCCCGCGCGACGTGGCATTGGTGCTGCGAGAGAACGCCTCGAGCCTGCCGGGCGTGGTGGTCGAGCAGGATTACCGGCGACGCTACCCGCTCAGCGGCGAGATCCAGACGCTCTCGCCGCTGCTTGGCTTTATCGGCCGGGTCGGTGAGTGCGACCTGGTGCGGCAGAATACCGCACGCTCGTGGGTTGGCAGCCTACTCGAGTCGATCGGCCATGCCGAGGAGTGCGGGATCGTCAGAAAGACGATCGACCCTGGCCAGCTTGGCGTGGCGCGCTATCTCGAAGATGACCGGATCGGCAAGGATGGCGTCGAGGCCAGCTTCGAGGCCGAACTGCGCGGCCAGATGGGCTGGGAAGGCCTGCTGGTGGATGCGGGAGGCCAGCCGCTGCGTGCGCCGCGGACGGTTCAGCCCGCGCGCGATGGCGACAACCTGGTGCTGACGATCGATGTGCCGTTCCAGCGCCAGGTCGAGCAGATTCTGCGCAACTGGATCGATATCAGCGAGCAGCGCCGGCTGGCATCCGATGGTAAGTTCGCCTACAAGCGCGACTATAAGCCGATTCGCTCAGGGGTCGCAATCGTGATGGAGGTGCAGACTGGGCGTATTCTAGCGATGGTCAGCTGGCCGGCCTATGACAATAATGTCTGGGGCGATCTGAAGCGTACTGGCGAGCTCAACGCGCTGCTCGACACATCCAACCCTGAAAACCGGCGTCTAACACCACTGCTGAATCATGCAATAGCGCTACAGTACCCGCCTGGCTCGACGCTCAAGCAGTTCGATGCATCGATCGTTTTGCAGAAGGGTGTGATTACGCCGGAGACGATCATTCATGATCCGGGCAAGCTGGTGGTCGATAATAAGTTCTTTCCTGGGCACCCCGACACCTACGTCAACGCAGCCTCGCGCGCCTATGGCGATATCAATATCGGACAGGCGCTGCTGCACTCGTCGAATATTTTCTTCATGTCGGTGGTCGGCGGCAACAAAGATCAGGTGATGAATCTCAAGGAAGAAGAGAAAAATATCCCTGATGGACTAGGCATCAATCGCTTTTCCGAAGGACTTGACTGGTTCGGTTTCGGCAAGCCGACCGGCGTACGGCTGGTCGGCGAGCAGCCCGGTCGGGTGCCGACGCCGGCTTGGAAACAGAAAGTGCTGCTTCAGGCTTGGACCACCGGGGATCTTTACAATGCGGCGATCGGCCAGGGCAACCTGGAGGTCACACCGCTGCAATTGGTGACCGGCGGCGTGGCAGTAGCAAATAACGGCAATCTTTACCGGCCGCAGATCGTCAAGGCGATCACCGACTCGCGTGGCAAGCTTGTACAGGAGATGCCACCTGAGCTCGTGAATCGAGTGCCGGTCGATCCGGCCAACTTCGCAGTCGTGCGCGATGGCATGCGCCGCTCGGTGACCGAAGGCCCGAACGTCGCCGCCCGCGATGCCTGCTCGGGTCTCCAGATCGCTGGCAAGACCGGCACGGCCGAGTTTGGGCCAAATATCGATATTCCGCCGCTCGATGGCAAACCACGGCCGTCGGTTCGCCAGAGCCACTCCTGGTTCACCGGATTCGCGCCCTACGACAACCCGCAGATCGAGGTGTTAGCGCTAGTCGAAGGCTCGGGCGACATGAACGATGGCTCGGCCACGATCACGGTGCCGGCAGTCACGCAGATCATGCAGGCGTACTTCAAGATCACGCCGCCCAACCCGCTGCCCAAGGGCTGCCAGATGGATCTGCCGGCGCTGCCGCCGTCGATCGACCCGAACGCCTCGCCGAAGAGCTATGTGCGATCTGGGCCGGGGAGGTGATGAGTGACACGGCGACAAGGATTCCTCACCCTTTTGTAGGTCATTTTTCGCCCTGCGGGGCGAAAAATGACCTGCAATAAAAGTAAAGTACCATGTTGCCGTACATCCTGAGCCTGCCTGCCCTGAGGCTCCCCTGAGCCGGCCTGCCCTGAGCGTGTCGAAGTGTCGAAGGGCGTGTCGAAGGGTCGAAGGGCAGGCGAAAACTGCTTTGCGCGCAGGCCCTTGCATGTGTTTTCTACAATTATTCTCAATGACTCCCGATTGCAAAGAAACATGATCCATAGTAATTTTGCGAAACACTTGACAGCATGTGGTATGATGAAAAATAACCGAATCCCAACATGTGTGCGACGAAGGCGGCCATGACGAAGCTGATCGCAATCAAGGGCAGCAAAGATGGGTTGCGGCTCCAGCTGGATGAGCAGGCCGCTTGGGAAGCGGTTCTGGATGCCTTGCGCGCGCAGATCAGTCAGGGGGCAAGCTTCTTCAACGGGGCGCAGCTGGTGGTGGATATCGGTGAGCGGGCGCTGGCCGAAGATCAGCTGGCTGCGCTGTTGGAGCTGATGCACCAGCACGGCGTTCGCCCTGAGTCGCTGGCCTCGACGGCGCGCGAGAGCCGCAGCTCGGCGCGAGCGGTTGGGCTGGCCGCGCGGCCGCTGGCGCGCACACCCGAGAGCGAAGATCGCAGCGAGGCCGCTTTTGCGTGGCGTACCGTGCGCTCGGGTCAGGTCATTCGGCATCACGGGCATGTGACGGTGCTGGGCGATGTCAACGCCGGTGGCGAGATCATCGCCGGCGGCAACGTGCTGGTGTGGGGGCGGCTGCGCGGCACAGTTCATGCAGGCGCGCTTGGCGACCGCAAGGCGGTGATCTGTGCGCTGGAGCTGGCGCCCACACAGCTGCGCATCGCCGACCTGATCGCACGTGCGCCCGAGGGCGGCGCCGGCCGCTTTCCGGAAGTTGCCTTTGTCGAAAACGACCAGATCGGCGTTGAGCCGTGGGAAACCTACCGCAAATAAGTTATGAGTTCTGAGTTCTGAGTTCTGAGTTCTGAGTTGAGTGGGCCTCAACTCAAAATTCATAACTCATAACTCAAAACTTCGGAGGCTCTATGTCGCGCGTCATTACAATTACATCGGGTAAAGGCGGCGTCGGCAAGACGACGACGACCGCCAATTTAGGCACCGCGCTGGCGATGCAGGGCGCCAAGGTTGCCGTCGTCGATGCTGATATCGGTTTGCGCAACCTTGATGTTGTGATGGGCCTGGAGAACCGCATCGTCTACGACCTGGTCGATGTGGTCGAGGGCCGCTGCCGGCTGCGTCAGGCGCTGATCAAGGACAAGCACTTTCCCGATCTGTGTTTGCTGCCGGCGGCTCAGACGCGCGACAAAGATGCGGTGTCCAAGGACGATATGATTGCACTGGCCAACCAGCTGCGCGCCGAGTTCGACTACGTGCTGTTCGATAGCCCGGCCGGCATCGAGAGCGGCTTCCGCAATGCAATCGCCGGTGCCGACGAAGTGGTGATTGTGACCACACCCGAGGTTTCGGCCGTGCGCGATGCCGACCGGATCATCGGGCTGTGTGAGGCGTTCGAGAAGGGCCACCCGCGCCTGATCCTCAACCGCCTAAAGCCGCGTATGGTCAGCCGCGGCGAGATGATGAGCGTTGAAGATGTGCTCCAGATTTTAGCGATCGATCTGATCGGCGTCGTGCCGGACGATGAGGCGATCGTGACGGCGACCAACCGCGGCGAGGTAGCGGTGTTGGATCGTGGCTCGCTGGCCGGGCGGGCCTTCATCGATATCGCGCGGCGGATTGGCGGCGAGCAAGTGCCATTTATGGTGCTCGAAGAGCAGACCGGCGTGATCGATCGATTCTTCGGTATGTTTGGCCGCCGGCCGCGTGGGAGTGAGCGCTAAGGAGTTCTGAGTGCTCAGTTTTGAGTTTTGAGTTAGGTCTGCTGCAACTCAAAATTCATAACTCATAACTCATAACTCGTGTGAAACATCTGTCTATCATCATTCGTCCTAACTCAAGGAGATGCGTGTGGGTTTCTTAACCACGCTATTTGGTGGAAAGCGCGAGCGCAGCTCGGATGTGGCCCGCGAGCGGCTGCTGAAGGTTCTGGTTGACGATCGCATCAAGCTGACGCCCGATATGCTGGCGCAGATGAAGGCCGAGCTTTCGGCAGTTGTCGCTAAATATGTGCCGGGGGTCGAGCCAGATCAGATCGAAGTCACGCTCATGCGGGGCGAGTCGAGCGATCATCTTACCGCCGACATACCGCTGCGCCGCACCACTTAAGCAGATAACCTGAGCGCGTGCTGCCATGATGCCACGCGTTGATGCGCCATGAACTGGCGTGGCATTTCGTTCTTTTTGGGCCGCGAATGCGGTACAATAAGGAATGGATGCCGTGGATGGCAGCGCCACCCGGCTATATCCGGGCGGCGTTGTTGTATTATCACTGCCAGAGGTATCGTTATGAGTGTTGAGCCAAAACCGATCCGGCTATCGCCAACTGGAAAATTTATTACGGTTGCGATCATTGTCGCTTTAGCTATTTTGCTTTTTTCCGCTGTTGGATCAATTCTAACGCCGTTTGTGGCGGCCGTGATCACGGCTTACCTGTTTAACCCACTGATTGGGTGGCTGCACCGGCGCACCGGAGTTGGCCGTGGTGTTTGGATCGGCGTGTTGTATGTGCTGATTGGCGCGCTAGCCTACGCATTGATCCGCTCGCTTGGGCCAATGGTCGGGTTTCAGTATCGCGAATTGGTTGCGCTGATCCCGGCTATGCGCGATCAAGTTGAGCGCTTCATCACGGCTAATCAGATCATCGATCTCGGCGGGATTACGATCGACCTGTATGAGTTTGAGCAGCCGATCGTCAGCTTCTTCACTGATCTTGGCAAGGGTCTGCCGGTGAGCGTGCCACATCTGGTGTTTAGCGCGCTCGAGAGTGTGCTGCTGTTTGTCACCTACCTGCTCGTAACGTTTTATCTGCTACTTCAGGCCGAGCAAATCACGAACGCGATCTACCGGCTGGTTCCGGCGCCCTATCGGGCTGAGATTCGCGGTCTGGGCCAGCAGGTCGACGCGATCTTCGCTGGCTATATTCGCGGTACGCTGATGCTCATCCCGATTATGGCGACATTCACCTATATCGCGCTTAAGATTTTAGGTATTCGTTATGCGCTGGTGATTGCGATCGTGAGCGGTATTCTGGAAATTATTCCTGTAATTGGGCCGTGGTCGGCGGCCGGGATCGCCATGATGGTCTCGCTGCTTCAGCCGACTACGCCATTCGGTTGGAGCCATACGGTGTTGGTAGTTGTCGTCGGCGTGACCTATTTTGTGCTGCGCATGGCCGAGGATAATTTTATTATTCCACACGTGGTCGGCCATGCGGTTCATCTGCACCCGGTGCTGGTGCTGTTCGCGATCCTGGCCGGCGGCGCGCTGGCCGGCCCGTTCGGCCTGCTCGTCGGTATCCCGGTTGTGGCAGTGGTGCAATTGCTGCTACGCTATCTGTACCGCAAGCTAGTGGATGCGCCGGGGCTGCCGCCACCCGAGATCAAGGAGCCGCCGCAGATACAGCCGGTTCCTAAGCCGGCCGAGCCGCCGCTGGTGGTGCGGAGCATGCGCAAGCGCCGCTCCTGAGCCGACCAAGGACGAATGACGAAGGACCAAAGATCGACGCTCTCGGCTTTGGTCCTTCGTCGTTGGTCTCTGATCTTCTACTCGGGCAGCGCCACACCAATATTATGGAAGCCAGCGTCGACATAGATCGTCTCGCCCGTCACGCCACTAGCCCAATCGCTACACAGCCATAGCGCGGTCTTTCCCACATCCTCGATCGTCACATTCCGGCGCAGTGGCGCGATACTGGCGAATTGCTTGTGCATGGTACGAAAGCCGGCGATGCCGCTGGCGGCCAATGTACGGATCGGGCCAGCGCTGATCGCGTTGACGCGAATATCGCGCGGCCCCAGATCGTTGGCCAGGTAGCGCACGCTGGCCTCCAGCGCCGCTTTGGCCACGCCCATCACATTGTAGTTCTGTGCCACCTGCTGCGATCCATGATATGTCAGCGTCACGATCGATGCGCCGGGATTGAGCAGTTCCTGAGCGGCCTTGACAACCGCAGTCAGCGAGTAGGCGCTCACATCCAGCGCCAGCCGGAAGCCGGCGCGGCTGGTGTTGAGGTACGGCCCATTCAGCTCATCGCGGTTGGCGAAGCCGATCGCGTGGATGACGATATCGAGCGCGCCATAGACCTCACGCACCTGGCCCATGAGCGCGTCGATCGCTTCGTCGCTTTGCACATCGCACGACGCAATCAGCCGGGCGTTCAAGCTCTCGGCCAGCGGGCGCACGCGCCGCTCTAGCGCCTCGCCAACATAGGTAAAGCCCAGATCGGCGCCCTCGGCGTGCAGCGCTTGTGCGATCCCCCAGGCGATCGAGTGGTCGTTCGCTACGCCCATGATCAGGCCCTTTTTGCCGTCGAGCAGGCCCATAGTCATATTCCTCCGTTTGATGTTGATGATTTGAACTGGGCGCTAGAATACGGCAGCGCCGACCGCCAAATTGCCGATAACTGTTGAGTCGTGTCGTGGGTGACTAAGCGCAGAGTATACCATACTGTTGCTGGTAGGCTGTCAGCCCTTGGCATTGGCGTCCAAATTTCGCGCAGCCATATCTTGCGGTATACTGATCTCGGCGGCCCAGAGTAGGGCTTACGCAAGCGGGAGGTTTGGAGGAATCACACATCGTTCCGCTCAGGAGTTTAAAAGCCGGCCCAGAGTGGGGCTTACGCAAGCGGGAGGTTTGGAGGGGCCGGGTACCCTTTGGGTGTCCCTCCAAGAGTTTTTCCGCCGGTGGTGGGTGGCCCTGCTGCCCATCACCGGCGGAAAATGGAGAGGAGTGTAAAGATTATGCAACGAGTCGGATTTCTGCTCAAAGTGCGCCCGGACATGATTACTGAGTACAAAGCGCACCACCAGGCCGTCTGGACGGAAATGCTCGAAGCGCTGCGGCGCACTGGCTGGCATAACTACTCGCTGTTCCTGCGTGACGACGGCCTGCTGTTCGGCTATTTCGAGACGCCGGATAGTTTGCAAGCCGCGCAAGCAGGAATGGCGCGTGAAGAAGTCAACGCGCGTTGGCAAGCCTTGATGGCCCCCTACTTTGAGAATCTAGGCGGCGCATACCCTGATCAGGGCCTGATTGAGCTTGTGGAGGTCTTTCATACCGACTGAAAGGTTCCAAGAATGTTCGCGCTCTATTCGCGTGCCCTGCTCTTCTGGCTCATCCTGTTCGAGCTCATCGCCGGCTGGCGGCGCTGGAGGGGCCTTTCCTGGCTGGCGCCGGCGTTGCCACATGGTCTGCTGCTGCGGGCGCTGGTCGCGTTTAGTAGCCGGCGCGCAAGCAGGGGCCGCTGGGCCGCCAGCCTGGCGCTGGCGCTGCCACCGGCGCTGCTGATCCAGATTGCCGCCGGTAGCCTGCGCCACCCTCGGCTGAACCCGCTGCTGCGGCTGTGCCCCGGCCGCTATGCTCGTTATACGATCGATCGGCTAGATATCCCCATGCGCGATGGTCACCTGCCGGCGCTGCATGTCGTTCCGGGCAGGGGGGCAGATGCCGTTGTCTGTGTCCTGCACGGCTCGGGCTGCGATAAGACTTCGTATGCATGGCGGCTGGTAGATACATTGGTCGAGCGCGGGTTGGCGCTGCTGCTGATCGACATGGACGGCCATGGCGAGAACCCGCGCGCGCAGAGCTTCCCAGCAATCACCGAGGATGCTGATGTGGCGGTGGCATGGCTGCGTGAACGCTATCGGCGCGTGGGGCTGCTGGGCGTCAGCCTGGGCGGCTGCGTGGCCGCACGGGCAGTGGCCGATGGTGTGGCGGTGGATGCGTTGGTGGTGCTGGAGGCGCCGCCACAGCTGCGCTACACCCAGGCCGATGTCTACCGCGAGGCGATCGCTCTTGCGCGCCCATACCTACTCGATATCTTCACCGACTGCACCGCCCAGGCGCTGATCAAGGCCTGGGAGTACCCGCCGATCCGCGCGGTGATCAGCACATGGGATCTGATTGAGGCGCTGGATGTATGTGGCAGCCTGGCGCAAATCGACACGCCACTGCTGCTGATCTATGGCGCCAGCGACGCGATCGTCAAGCCGGCCCAAGCCGCGCAGGTATGGGCCGCGCTCCCCGCAGATGCTGCGTTTTACCTGGTGCCAGGCGCGAGCCACCTGACGATGATTCTGACGCCCGAGGCGCTAGAACTACTGGGCGAATGGTTGGAAAGAACGTTTCAGCCTATAACCCGACCGCGCCAGCCGACTGATCAAGAATCTCGTCGATGAAACCGTATTCCTTGGCTTGCTCAGGCGACATAAAGCGATCGCGGCTGAAGTCCTCCTCGATCTGCTCGGCGGTATGCCCGGTCGCTTTGCCGAGCAGCGTGCTGCTGACACGCTGGAGGCGTAGCAGCTCGTTGACCATCCGTTCCAGGTCGGGCGCGTAGCCCTCCGCGCCGCCGCCGGCCGGGTGGAAGTGAATGGTCGAGTGTGGCAAGGAGTAGCGCTTACCCTTTGCGCCGCCGGCCAGCAGAATCGTGGCCATGCTGCCAGCCATCCCCAGACAAACGGTGTTGACATCGGGGGCGATCAGCTGCATGGTGTCGTAGATTGCCAGACCATCGCGGACGCTGCCGCCCGGGCTATTGATGTAAAACCAGATATCGCGCTCGGGATCGCTATGCTGAAGGAATAGCAGCTGCGCTACGAGCGAGGAGGCAACCTCGTCGTCGATTGGCGTGCTGAGCATGATCACTCGCTCTTGAAGTAATCGCGAGAAGAGATCCCACGCACGCTCACCCCGCGGCGTTTTTTCTACAATCGTTGGGATTCGAACAGCAACCATGATCTCCTCCTCGTCCGCACTACCTACCAATCGATAGTATAGCATATTCGGCGTGGATGTGGGCATCGCTTGTTCATGGGCGCTACACCATTCAAGCCATACTGAGATAGTACCAAGGTTTACTTGAAGCGCTTTGACGCTTGCTATATCATACATGATATCGCAGGGGCGAATTCGCGCGCTTCCACACCGGCACTGCGCTGTCAACTACGCATCATCGCAGCCCCAGTGCCCGCGTATCCGCCTTCGGCCACGCGTCCCGCTCGGTTCCACATGCATCCTTTAAGGAGAGGGTTATGGCGCTTTCTGAGGTGATCCAGCCGAATAAGGTACGCCTGCCCTGGTCGCTGCGGGGCAAAGTTGAAGTAGGCCCGCTCCAGTTGGTCGGGCAGAACACGTTGGGGCTGCCATATGTTCAAGGGCAGATTCGCAATCGCTCCGGGCGGCCGTTGCATCTGAAGATTGTGGTGCGTGTGCTGAATGAGCAGCGCCAACTGATCTTCGCTGGCTCGCCGGGTATTCTGGAAGTTTTTGATCTGGATGCGCAGCAGCAGCGCGCCTTCCGCATTAGCCTGCGCGATCAAGGAACTGCCGGCCAGCTCGATCGCCAGCGTCTGTGGGTCACGCGTTCAGGCGTTGAGATTAGTATTGAAGGCTAGTCTTCCGCTCAGCAGATAATCGTCACGGCGCTTCTTCCAATCAGGAAGAGGCGCCGTTTGTTTTTCTCTAGCAGCCCTTGAAGAGGTCGTTTGTTGCGGTCGTGCAAGCGCGTCGCGCTGGTGCTGATGTGATCGGTGCCGAAGGCCCGCGGCATTCGCGCCAGATTAAGCGCCGCCAGTGTGACATTGTGCAGAGATTGATCGTGTTTCGATCGGGTATTCGTCCCAGCGCGAGTGTATAGTATTGTCCAGATACGACGATATACAGGCCTCTGCTCGTGATGTCTGAGCAGTGGAGCGAACGCAAACAGATATGCGATGGAGACACGATAGGTGAAGAAGCTGACCACCCACTTGCTTCGCAGCGAGCGCGAGAAGCGCCGCGCGGCCGGAATGAAAGGTGCCAAGCCGATCGGGCCGCAGGTGCGCGCCGCGCTCAGACGCTGGAAAGCGCGCGATGCCCAGGCTCCGCAGCCTGCTGGCATGCCTGCGCCGGAAGTCGTCGCAGACGAGTCGCTCGACCTGATCGTACTAGCGAACCTGCGGAAGCTGGAGGCCGCGACGGGGCGGGCGATCATGGCGCAGTTGCTCGAGTCGTTCTCAACGGTGACACCATCCAGATTCGTGGCGCTGCGCGCAGCTATCGCTACAGCTGATGCGCCAGCTATAAACATGGAAGCGCATACCCTCAAGGGCAGCAGCGCGAACATGGGCGCGCGGCGGATGGCTCGCTTGTGTGGGGATCTCGAAATGCTCAGCCAAACCGACGATCTGACTCACGCGGCGAGCATACTCGCCGATATCGAAGTAGAATTCGCGTGTGTTCGCATGGCGCTCGAACAAACGATTGGGAAAGTTTAAGCCATGCGCATCTTAATTGCCGAAGACGACGCGGTATCTCGAATCATCCTGCAGGCGGCAGTCGAGACGTTCGGCCACGATTGCCTGGTGACGGAGGACGGCGCGCAAGCGTGGAACCAGTTTCAGCGCTGCGATGTGGATGTGGTGATTAGCGACCGGCTCATGCCGGGGATGGACGGCATCGAGCTTTGCCGGCGGATTCGGCAGACGCCACAGTCCAAATACACCTATTTCATTTTCCTGACCACGCTTGGCGAACAAAATCACCTGCTCGCCGGGATCGAGATGGGTGCCGACGATTACCTCACCAAGCCACTCAACCATGATGATCTGCGAGTGCGACTGCTCGTGGCGGCGCGGATCACCGCGCTGCACCGCCAATTGGCGGTACAACAGACAGAGCTGGAGCGCCTGAACGGGCAGCTCTTCCTGCAAGCGCACCGCGACCCGCTCACGCAGCTCGGCAATCGCCTCCAACTGCACGAGGATTTAGATATGTTGACCGGCAACCTGGCGCGCTACCACCATAGCTACTGCGCCGTGTTGTGCGATATCGATTATTTCAAAGCCTACAACGACCACTACGGCCATCTCGCCGGCGATGCAGTGCTACAGGCCGTCGCCACCGCGATCACTACGAGCTGTCGGGCCGGCGATTTAGTCTATCGCTACGGCGGTGAAGAGTTTCTACTGATTCTGCCGGAGCAATCAATGGCTTCCGCCACGACTGCTATCGAACGCACGCGCCAGGCAGTCGAGCGGCTGGGCTTAGAGCATGTTGGCAATACGTCCGCTGGGGTCGTGACGATCAGCGCCGGGGTCGCCGCGCTGAGGCCCGATATCGGCAAGACCGTCCACGACGGGCTGCGCGATGCTGACATTGCGCTCTATCGCGCCAAGGCCGCTGGCCGAAATTGCGTCATGGTCGCTGAAGATCAATGCGAGCCCCAAGAAAAGAGCGCAAGCTAATCAATGCCCCATTTCATGGGCAATTGCTGCCTGCGCTTCCCTTCCTTGCTGGCGTTTTTGTTCCTCATTTTGTAATGGTCAGATACACGCTGCACTGGTGGTGGTGCGGGGGTCGGTCATATAAGATTGCGGTATGCCTCCCACGTAAAGGAGCGGTAGAGCTATGCGTCCTGAAGAAGCGTACGTTCTGATCATCGAGGATGATGCCAACAATGTCTTGATTACCACCGAGTTGCTGCGCATGATCGGTGTGAAGTATATCAACGCACGGGCATCGGGATGGCTAGGACTCAAACTCGCCGAGAGCCTGGCGCAGGTCGATCTGATCTTGCTCGACATCCAGTTGCCGCACGAGGATGGCTATACGGTCTTAAAGCGGATTCGTACCAGCCCGAAACTCAAACACACGTGCGTGGTGGCGGTGACCGCCAATGTGCTTTCGCAAGACGAAGCCCGAGCCCGCGCGGCTGGCTTCGACGGCTTTATCGGTAAACCACTGAACTTTGATCGGTTTCCACAGCAGATTCTGGCGCTCCTCAAGGGCGAGTCAGTTTGGATGCCGCGCTAGATCCCCGTCGATTCGCGCCGATCGCGACTATGTGCAGGCTTCGACGACAAGCATATCAGACCACCCGCATACGTGGTTGACGAAAGGCAAAGGGAAGCAGCGATGATGATGGATACGACGGATAGTCCTGATGGTAGCGCGATCACAGCCACCCAGGGCCCTGGTGCGCTGGCGCCCCACCCGCGTACAATTGGCTGGCTCGGAACGACCGCGCTGGCGATGGGCGGCAGTAATCAAAGCCTGTTTCTGATTGGTACTGCTGCCGGCCTGATCGCCATTCAGGGTAGTGCGGCAGTACCGCTGCTTATTCTGGGCTTGCTCCTGAGTTGGGCGGCGCTGCCAGGTTGGACAGAGTTGGTCATGATGTGGCCCAAGCGCGTCGGCGGCATCGCGGCCACCTGTGCCGAGGCGTTTCGCCCGATCAGCCCGGTGCTCTCCAATCTCACGGGTGTCTGCTATTGGTGGGGCTGGGTGCCAACCTGCGGCCTGACAGCATATTTGTCGGCCAACGCGATCACTGCCTGGTACTTGCCTCAGGTGCCCGCCAAACCGCTGGCTGCCGCGATTGTGCTGTTCTTCACCTGGGTCAACCTGCGTGGTATCCGCTGGGTGATCCGGCTGGCTGTTCCGATCGCCACAGCTTCGGCGATCCTGGCCTTTCTCTCGGGCCTTATCCCGATCGTTGCCGGTACTGTCGATTGGCATCAAGCGACCACTTACCAATTGCTTACGCCCTTCGACGGCTGGTTCGGGCGACTGACCAGCGCCATGGCCGGGCTCTACTTAATTGGCTTTGCTGCGCCGGCGTTCGAGCAGGCCGCCTGCCATGTAGGCGAGACGATCAACCCTGAACGCAATGTGCCGCGCGCGATGTTCGCCAGCGCGATCATGGCCACAGTGTATTTTTTGCTGCTCCCAGTGGTCTGGCTCGGCGTGCTAGGCACCGGGCCGCTCACCGGCGATCTGCAGGATGTGCTCGGTCCAACCTTCGCCCCGCTGCTGGGGAACGCCGCCCGCGCGGCCGCGATCTGGTTCATGATGCTGAATATGTTTCATGGCACGCTCGCACCGCTGGCGGGCGCGGCGCGCACGCTCTCACAGCTCGCGGACGATGGCCTACTGCCGCGGGTATTTAGCCGGCGCAACCGCGCCGATGTGCCCTGGGTGACGACGTGTCTGACCGCAGTGATGGCGATCATCTTCTTGCTCACCGATGATCCGCCGTGGGTAATCGCCGCCGCGAATCTGTGCTACCTGATCGGCATCTGCCTGCCGAGCGTGGCCGTCTGGCTGCTGCGCCGCGAAGCACCGGACATGGCACGCCCGTATCGCGCGTCAGGTTGGGCGATCAACATTGGGCTGATTGCAGCGATTGCCTGGGGCATCTCGACAATCTTCGGCTTCCAACAGTATGGGCTGCCAGCGGTGATCTCTGGCATCGGGCTGGCCTATGCCGGTTCAGCCCTCTACGCCTGGCGGCGTTGGGAAGACCGGCGGCTGACCGGGCGCAAGGCGCTGGCGCGCTCGCTACATCTCAAGCTGACTGGCAGCATGATAGCCGTGCTGATCCTCGACGCCGCTGGTTATCTGCTGGCAGTGCAAGCCGTGAATCCCGAACAGTTGGCATTGCGTGCGGTGCTCGAGGACATCTTTGTGGGTGTCGCGCTTCTGACCATCACGGTTGGGCTAGTTCTGCCCGGCATCATTACCCACGCCGCCGAGGAGCTCTCGCACGCCGCACAAGAGCTTGCCAAAGGCACTATGAAAGACTTCTCACGCGCAATGCACGCGCTTGCAGCCGGCGATCTCGATGGCGCACACGCCCGTGTGGAAGCCTGGCCGGTGATTGTCCGTTCGCGTGATGAGCTTGGAGTCATGGCTGCAAGCTTCAATGGTCTTCAGGAAGAGATCGCGCGGGCAGCTGTCGGGCTGGTTGGCGCGCGCGAAGGGCTGCGTGACGCGCGTAGCGCGCTGACCGACACAAATATGCAACTAGCATTTCAGGTCGAGGAGCGCACCGCCGCCCTACGGGTTGTGAAACAGGCCGAGGGGCAGCTGCGTGAGAGTGAAGAGCGGTTCCGCCAGGTGGCCGAACATGTCCAGGAAGTGTTCTGGATGACCGATGTCGTGACGGCGGAGCTGATCTACGTCAGTCCAGCCTACGAGACCATCTGGGGCCGCTCCTGCGCGGATCTCGCCCCAGCCGCGATGAACTGGACCGATACGATTTACCCCGACGATCGCGTGCGCATCGTCGCAGCGGCGCAGACGAAACAACTGAGCGGCGCATATAACGAGATCTATCGCATTCTGCGGCCGGATGGAACGCTGCGCTGGATCCAGGATCGTGCGTTCCCAGTGCATAATGAAGCCGGCCAGATCTACCGCGTCGTCGGCATCGCCGAGGATATCACCGAGCGGCGAGAGATTGAGCAGACGCTGTATCAGGCCAAAGAGGCTGCTGAGGAGGCCAGTCGGCTTAAATCCGAATTCTTGGCCACCATGTCGCACGAGCTGCGTACTCCGCTCAATGCGATCATCAACTTCACCCGGATTGTGAGCTCAGGCATACGTGGCCCGGTCACGGATGGGCAGCTTGATTATCTTGGACGCGTGCGCCAGAGCGGAGAACATCTGCTCGGCCTGATTAACGATATTCTCGATCTCTCCAAGATCGCGATCGGACAGCTGGATCTCATGAAGGAGCAGTTCCCAATCGCCGAGGAGGTTCAGAGCACGATGGACACCATCGCAGGACTGATAAAAGACAAACCAATTGTGCTCGATCACCTGATCGAGTCAAACTTGCCGCTGATCGAAGCCGATCGTGCTCGCATCCGTCAGATTTTGCTCAACCTACTCTCTAACGCCGTGAAGTTCACCGATGCCGGTTCGATCAGCGTGCATGCGGTACAAGAAGGTGGTTATCTGCTGGTGCATGTGACCGATACCGGGATTGGCATTGCGAGCGAACATATCGCAACGATCTTCGAGGACTTTCGGCAAGTGGATGGCGCCAGCAATCGGCGCTATGAGGGCACTGGGCTAGGGCTGCCAATCTCGCGTCGGCTGGTAGAACTCCACGGCGGCCATCTGTGGGTCCAGAGTACGCTAGGTATTGGTTCGACCTTCTCGTTCAGCTTGCCGATCACGACAGATCTCGCTCAGATCAGCGCCCGGCCAGCGGCAGGCCTACCGACCATTGCCGACGCTGGCACTCCCACGCTGATGCTCAACCCCTAAGACAAGGTTTCGCTTGGCAGCGATCAGCTTTACAGTAATTGAATCATGCCTTAGCGATGAGCGATTGCACCAATCGCTCATCGCTATGATCAGCTTAGCAGACCGCCGTGCCCGAGCGCGACGATATCTTGTCTGGTGATCGACTCGCCGGCCAGTAGACGCGGCAGCAGCAGATCGACGATATTCGTATCGCGCGAGCGCACGCAGCCTGGTGCGCCGAGCACTGGTATCGGCCCGCCCGGCCCATCAAGGTATCCAAGTAGCAGCAGGTTTCCCGGCTCGACCGGTGCGCCGTAGTGTTCGATCCGCCCGCCGGCCAGCCGGATACCCTGCGGCGTGACATCGTCGCGATCCATGATCGATGTTTCGCCCGCGATGATCAGCATGTCTGCGCCGGCGGCGTGCAGGCCGGCGATCGCGCTGGCGACTGCCGGCTCGTCGGGTGGGACATAGCGGGTCGCCAGGATGCTTGAGCCGAGCTCGACGATCCGTGACTCTATCGCCGGCGCGACGCCGTGCTCGATCCGCTCACGCGCCGCCATGCTGCCGACCAAGAGCACTCCGATTGCGTGGTGCCGTAACGGGCTGATTGCGACGATACCTGCGCCCATGCTGCCAATCGCCTCGGCCTGGCGCAGCGCCGCTTCTGGTACAGCGAATGGGATGATCTTGATCGTGGCCACGCGCTTGCGAGCGCGTACCATTGCGTGGCTGGGCAGTGTGGCGACCGTCAGCCCGTCGATCTGGTTGATTTGTAGCAGTCGCTCGGCATCCACGCGCACCACACCATCAGCCTCGGCCAGCAGGTTCACGCGGCTGGCAGCCGGCGCCTGGGCGGTGACGCCGGGGCCGCGCACCGCAGCGGCAAGCCGCTGCGCCGCCTCGTCCTCGTGGATATCGCCCGGCTCCAGCACTGCCACGCGCAGCGATTCGACTCCCAGCGCGCGCAGGCGCGGCAAGTCCACTACGGTGATCCGGTGGCCTTTGGATAGCGCCTTGCGCCCACGCTCATCCGCGAGGTTGTGGCGCAAGATATGGCCAAGCGCTTGTTCGGGAGGAAGGATTGTTTGATACATAGTTATCAGGAGGCAGGCATCAGGAGGCAGTAAGCATAAGTTGCCGACAAATGACTACTGTCTCCTGCTTTCTGCTTTCTGCTTACTCAGTAGGCGCTCGTAATCCTCGGGCGTGTCGATGTCGGCCAGCGGGCGCGGGTCGTCGAAGGCGATCAGGCGGACGCGCGAGCGATCGGCGGCCAGCACCGCGCGCGCGCCTTGGTCGCCCTGGATGGCCAGTAGTTCGGGGAAGATGGCGCGGGCGAACAGAACTGGGTTGCCGCGCTGGCCCGCATATGTCGGCGCGACGATCGATGCCTCACTAGCCCGCCACTCGGCCACTAGCTGCTCGACAATCGCGGCGGTGACGAACGGTTGGTCGCCCAGCAGCACCACCACGGCGTCGGTATCATGGCCGAGCGCGGCGATCCCGGCGTGCAGCGACGTGCTCTGGCCGGCGGCGTAATCGGGGTTGGCGATAATCTGCAGCGGCAGGCCCGCCAGAGCGTCCGCCACCTCGGCCTGCGCGCCGCCAACGACCACCAGCAGCGGGTTGAGCCGCGCGGCTAGCGCCACCTCGGCGGCGGCGCGCGCCAGCGGCCGGCCATTCCAGTCGAGCAGTTGCTTGGGGCGGCCCATGCGCGATGATGCGCCGGCGGCGAGAACCAGCGCGGCGACATGGTTGGCAGGCATTTATGACTCCACGGTGTAAGCCCTGGCTTATTTGCCAGTCAGCCCATGTCTTGCCGCAACCACCTCGGCGATAATGCTGACCGCGATCTCCTCGGGCGTGCATGCGCCGAGCTTAAGGCCAATCGGCGCATGCAGGCGCGCGAGCTGCTGCTCGGGCATGCCCGCTTCGCGCAGGCGCGCCAACCGCTTCGCGTGGGTGGTGGGGCTGCCGAGCGCGCCCACGTAACGGGCTGGGCTGGGCAGCGCGACTTTGAGCGCTGGGTCGTCGAGCTTGGGGTCGTGCGTCAGCAGCACCACAAAGCTATTGCTGTTCAGCTTTCCCTCCAGCGCCTCGTCGGGCCAGGCCGTGATTAGCTCGTCGGCGTGGGCGAAGCGTTCGGGGGTGGCGAAGGCACCGCGCGCGTCCACTACCACGGTGCGGAAGCCGAGCGTCTTGGCGAACATGACCAGCGGGATAGCAATATGCACCGCGCCGACGATGAACATGGTCGGTGGCGGTGGGAAGGTTTCGATAAACACCTGCACATCGCCGGCCGGCGTGGCATAGCTGCGAATGCCGCTCTCGGCGCGCGCCAGCATCGCCAGCATGTCGCCGATGACGTCTTGCTCGGGTAGGCCGGCGCCGAGCGAACCGACGGTCGCGCCATCAGGTTGGGCCAGCAGCTTCGCGCCGGCGCTTGCCTGCCCGCCGACAACTGTGGCGACCGCGACCGGCTGCTCGGCGGCAATTGCGGCGGTAAGCATCTCGTAGATTGTCATAAGTGCCTCAAATAGCGCTGTGGGCTTTCCAGAAAAGACTTCATGATTTTGACGTGCTCGACCTCGTGGTAGGCGACCTGGCGAATAACCGGCGCATCGAAGCTGTAGATCGTCGCGTTGGGGAAGGCCATCAGCATCGGCGAGTGTGTGGCGATTACGAATTGCGCGTTCTGCTCCTCGACCATCATCTTCAGCATCGACAGCAGCCCCAGCTGGCGCATCGGCGAGAGTGGCGCCTCGGGCTCATCCAGCAGATACAGGCCATTTGGGACGAAGCGCGATTTGAACAGCGTAAAATAGCTCTCGCCGTGCGAATAGGCGTCGAGATCCTCGCCATAGCGGCGGCGCATGTCGGCTAGCTCGCGCATGAACGGCATTCGGGCCAGCCCACGTGCCTGCTCCGAGCGCTCCTTGTACGCTTCGTCTATCGACTCCAGCTCGCGCTCGAACTCTTCACGAGTGTCGCGGTTCCACTTGACGAACCCAAAGAAATCTTCGGAGCGCATGAAGAAGCCGGCGTGCTTGCGCTTGCTCCAGGAGAGCTTCAACCGCTTCGCGAGCAGCCGCACCGCCGCCAGGGTACGGTCGCCGCTGGCGCTCTCGCTGCCGACGGTGATCGAGCCGGCTGCGCAGGCCAGCGCCTCCAGCAGGGTCGATTTCCCCGATCCATTCTCGCCGACCAGGAAGGTGACCTCGGTTGGAAATTCGAGCTGAGTACCAGCTAGCGAGCGAATCGCCGGCATGCTGAACGGGAAGCGCAAGGCTTCATCTGCGTCGAGCTCTGGCAGGCTTACGGTTCGCAAGTGGATCATGGCGCTTCTGCACGATTATCTACCAGTTGACAGGACTTATGCAGTGTCCAACTGTGGTACACCCATCTGTTGGTCTTTTTTTCGCTCGCAGAGCGAAAAAAAGACCAACAGATTTGATGATTAAGTACCTTGCTGCCGTAGGCAGAGCGGATCTTGAACGCGCGACCGCACTATCCTACCAGTCCAGCGGCTCGACGAACACATCGATCACGCCGCCGCAGGCCAGGCCGACATCCCATGCATCGTCGTCGGCCACGCCGAAGTGCAGTAGGCGGGCGTGGCCGCTCTTCAGCGCGTCCTGGCAGGCGTCGAAGACCGCGCCCTCAATGCAGCCGCCGCTGACCGAGCCGGCCATGCTACCGCCTTGCGACACCGCCATCTTCGCGCCGACACCGCGCGGCGCCGAGCCGAGCGTCTTCACGACTGTGGCGAGGGCCACCCGCTCGCCGCGCGCGCGCCACTGCTCGATCGCGGGCAGAACTTCTTTCATAACAACCTCCTGGTTGAGTGTGGTGTGTTTGGACTCTGTAGTGAATATGGTAGCACATTTAGGCGAATGTGGCTAAACAGTACCATAGCGGTTGCAAAATCACTTTCCTGGTGGTTGTGGCGTGGTTTCGCCCACCACAACCACCAGGAAAGGAGTGAGCGAGGTGCGCGGCCCTTCGCGCTCCCGACTTGCAACCGCCATGCCAACACTACGAGGGTGTTGATCGGCAGCGTAGCCGCCGATCAACACCCTCGTAACCCCAAGAGAACGCAGATTGCGAACGAGAGAGTTACGCGGTATAGGCGCTTGCCACCGTTCCGCTCGCATCGTCGCCGCCATCGGCGTAGCGCTGCCAGGTGCGGCCTAGCAGCCCGGCCCGCCCGACCCGCCAGAGCATTGGCCCCACGCGTGGCCCAAAGCGTTCGATGAAGAACTGGCGGCTGCGGCTTGATCGGTAGCGTGACTGGACCATCTCGGCCACATTGTCGAGCTCGAGATTGTCGCCCACGGCGCGCTCGCGTTGGATTGTATGCTTGGGAACATTGAAACGTACATCATCGAGCCCAAATGTCGCGGCCAGATCGACCAGCGTCGGCATGGCGGCGTAGGATGGATCGAGCTCGATCTGTGCGCGTACGGCCATATCCATGCGATGCGCCTGCTCGACCGCTGCCGAAAGCTTGACCCGCGCTGCGCGCGAGCTTACTATCTCGATCGCGTTGAGCGTGAAGCACAGCACCTCACACCCAGCACGGCGGCACATGCGCAGCAGGTCGGGCGTTAGCTGGGTGAAGTCCAGGCTACCCTCCCAACGAATGCCTAGATCCGATATGGCCAGATGGTAAAGCATATCGTGCAGCCAGCTAAGGTCGGCACTCAGCGGTGGCCCGGAGAAGACAAAGTGGCGGATGCCGTACTCGCGGGCGACGCTGCGTAGCTCGGCGATGATCAACGCCGGGTTGCGCGGGATGATGCTGTCGGCGCCAAACTGCTGTCCGGTCAGCACGGTCGTCTGTAGATCGCCCATTGGCGTGAAGAGCGGATATTGCTCCAGCGGAAGCAGGTGCCGGGCCGGAAATGGCAGCGAGTCGATGTCGTCGTCCAGTGCCAGGAGCGCTTCGAAAATGACACTTTGTTCATCTTCGCCTTTCGGTTGCTGGTCGATCCGCCAGAGCGCCTGGGCGACCGCCTCACCCGGCGCGGCGATCCGCAGATCGACCCCCAGAGGCATAACAATTGCATTGCAGCCAGCCAGCGCGGCTTCGACTGTCGCGATCATGGCTGGGTTGGTCGAGGCGACAACCGTGATATGCGGCCGAAATGCGCGCAGTGGCGCCAGGGCGTCGGCTGGGGCAGCCGGATCGTGTAACGCCAGATCATAGATTCGCACGATATGGCGTTGTTGTTCAAGCAGCGCGGCGATATACCCGACCGGCAGCGGCGGCGTAACAATCGGGTCTTCTGTGTGCGGCAGCGCAACAAAGGCGATCTTCACGATGTTCCCCTCACCTGGCTCCGAAGCCAAAAGCGGTACTCCTTCTTCGCCTACTATTGTAGTAGTTGCCTTTGAGCGCGAGATGAACAAATTGCCAATGCGGTTAACAGAACATTCACACACACGCACAAATGCATTTTGTGAGCGATGCCCTTGTTTACCGTTTGGGTGGGGGTGTGGGGGCGGCGGCGCCGAAAGAGGAGCGGATTTCTTATTCCCAGTGGGCAACAAGCAAACAAGCGGCCCGCCGAATGCGTAGGCACCGGTAGGCCGCTAGTTCCAGTTAGTATGTCTGAATAAACGATTACGCTTCGAACTGTTCGTTCACAACCGCCTCGCGCGCGGTCAGTGGTAGGGCAAAGGTGAAGTTGCTGCCATGGCCCTCTTCGCTCTCGACCCACAGACGGCCGTGGTGGCTGGCAATAATCTGCTGGCAGATCGCCAGGCCTAGGCCCAGGTGATTGCCTTTACTGGAGGCGCGATTATGGGCGCGGTAGAAGCGCTGGAAGATTTTGGTCTGCTCGTCGGCTGGAATACCCACACCGTTATCGCAGACGCGGATCCAAACCTCATCTTCATACAGCTCGGAGCGCAACGTGATTGTGCCGCCGGGCGGTGTCGCCTTGATCGCGTTTTCGATCAGGTTGTTCAGCACCTGGCCGATCCGCTCGCTGTCGAATATAGAATTAGGCAGGTTGTCGTCAGCCTCGTTAATCAGCGTCAGGCCGTTCTGCTCGGCTTGCAGGCTCAGCCGTGTTGAGGCGCCAGCCACCAGCAGCGACATGTCGTTCCACTGGGGGTTGAGCACCAGCCGCCCGGCCTCAACGCGATTGTACTCCAGTAGCTCGGAGATGCGGCTCTTCAGCTGCTCGACTTGGCCGTCGGCAATTTCCAGAAACTCATGTTGAAGCGCAGTGAGCGCGCCTGCCTGCCCGCGCAGCACCACTTTGATAAAGCCATTCAACGAGTTGAGCGGGTTACGCAGCTCGTGCGCGACCATCGAGATGAACTCGGTGCGTGACTGCTCCTCGACCTTCTGGGCGGTGATGTCATGCAGCACAATCGCTACCAATGGCTCTTCGCTCTGATCGTGGCGCACCTGCGAGCCGAACGCTTGATAGACTTGCTCAGGCTCGTCTTCTTCCTGTTTGAGCCGTAGCTCGCATGCCAGCGTCGGCTTGTTTTCGACCCGCAGGCTGGCGGCGAGCGCTAGCAGCTGGGCCAGAATCTGCTGTGAGTCTTGCTCGTTCTCGATCAGCGCTCGGCCGAGTGGATTGGCCAGAACGATCTGCGAACGCGCATCGACCACCACCAGCCCATCGTTGATATCGCGGACAACTGCTTCGAGCAGGCGTTGTTGCTGGCCGATCCGGCTATGCATATCGGCGTTGTGGATGGCGATGCCAGCCTGCATCGCAAGTGCGGTCAGGTGTCGGGCATCGCTGCTGGAGAACGCGGATAGTTCGCTAGTCACGACAGTAAGCGCACCCTGCGGCGGGCCATCGCCGACAAACAGCGGCACGCACAGCGCCGCGTGCAGCCCTTGCGGCATTGTCGTGGCGATTGTGGCATCTCGCGCGGTGTCACCGATGATCAACGGAACCTGCTGTTGCATCGCACGGTGGGCTAGTGAGCTAGCCCAGGCAGGCGAGTCGTTGCTTTCGAGCATGAACAGGCGGTGATCAAAGGCATTATCAACCTGCAACGAGAGCACCATTCCCTGCACACGCGCCGCGCCCAACATTTGGAGCGTGCTGTCGACGATCTGGTTGAGCACTTCGTCGAGGCTAAGCGTGCTGGTGATCACGCGCAAGCCCTCTTCTAGTGCGTGCAGCTGGCGCATACGCGCGCGCAGGTCGTTCGCGCTGCGCTCCAAATCGCCCACACGGGCTTCGCGCTCCAGCTGCTCGGCGCGCAGTTCCTTGCGTAGCGCGGAGTTCACACGCTGTTGCGCTGCGCTGATCCAGATCGCGATCACACCGAAGCTCAAGCTGCCGAACAGCAAGCTCCATTGGCTAAAGCGATCAAGCCCAGAGGTCGCCGCGTTTGGCAGCCCCAGCCGATTGGCAAACAGGTAGATTGGGCCAAAGACAAATGGGATCATCACGGCTGCTGGAGTACGTCGATATGCCGAAAGCGCCCGCAGCGCGATCACAGCGTAGAGCGGATAGATCGCGCCGCCGAGCGATTCGACCTGGCTGATCAATAGCGCGCATAGCAGCGCGTCGCAGCCGACCGAGAGCCATTCAATCGTCTTCCGGGTGGTCGATGCGGCGATGCGCGCAGCGCCACGTCGCAAGGGTATCAGCCCTAGGTGGGTGAGCGCGTAGGCCACCAGCCCAAGTAGGACACCAAATGGTGGAATCATAGTCGAGATCGACCAGGCGATTGTGAAGCCCAGGATGGGTGCAAGGCCGCGAATAATATCGCGTCGGGTAGCGACGAACCAAGGTCGCGTGCGCGCCATCGACAGATCTCCAGCATCTCCAGCAATCATGGCTGTCGCTCCCCAGATACGGTTGAAGGCGTGGGGTGCGTGTGTCCCACCCCGCGCCCCCGCTACAGCGTGCCACTTTGACAAGAACTCGGCTGAGATTTAGGATTTTTCTTGGTTTCTTTTTTACCCAGCTGGGCAAAAAGAAACCATAAGAAATGTAAGTACTATAATTGCCGCAGGCTAAAGCGATTTAAACCTCGAACTTGTAGCCCAAGTTACGCACTGTGATGACATGGTGTGGATGCTCGGCATCCGGCTCGATTTTAGTGCGGAGCCGGCGGATATAGACTGCGACCAGATTGCTCTCACCCTCGTAATCGTAGCCCCAGACTTTACTGAGAATCTGGCTGGTGTTCAACACGCGGCCGGTATTCTTCATGAGATAGTATAGCAATCGGAACTCTAGCGGCGTCAGCTCGATCGTGCGGCCATCCTCGAACAGCACCTTATGCTCGACGGGATCGAGCGTGATGCCGCCTTGACTCAGACGCGACGATGGGTTGAGCATATCGCTGTTGCGGCGGCGCAGTACTGCTTCGACGCGTGCCAGCAGCTCGGAAGGCTCGAATGGCTTCACCAAGTAGTCATCGCCGCCGATCTGAAGGCCCATCACGCGATCCTGCAGCTGCGAGCGCGCCGACAGAAAAATAATCGGCACATCGGATGTCCGCCGAATCTGCCGGCAGATATCGAAGCCGTTGGACTTCGGCATCGAGACGTCCAGAAGAATCAGGTCGGGGTTATATTGCTCCATTACCTGCAGAATGCTTGGCCCATCGTAGGCTTTGAAGACGCGGTAGCCAGCTTCTTCGAGAAGAAAAGCAGTCAGCTTGACACTAGGTAGATCGTCGTCGGCAACAAGAATATGCATGTGCGGGCGCTCCTTGGTGTGCGGTATCAGAATCGCCGATAGCTGTAGCGTGTCCGCTACACTGGTGAAGGGCTCAACCAAACTGCACGTGGAATGTTAATCGTCTCATAGATATAAACAGCGATGATGACGAAAAAGTTACGCGGTCGACGTAAAATTGATACATCTTTGATGAACATCTGCAATACATCGGCATCATTGTTCGACAGTGTGGTGCTTCCTCTGCCGAGTATACAGCAAAACAGCGAACCTCGATACAGCAGGTTCGCTGCGTTCATATGGATCAATATGTATTTGTCATCAAACGGCGTGATCTAGAAGGGCAAATCTTCTTCTTCGAACGCATCTTTGCCGCGCGGCAGTGTGGCGACCTTGGCGGCCTTGGCCGGCGCGGCAATGGGTGTTGCGCGCGGGCGCGTGGGGGCGCGGACAGGCGTTTTGTCGATTGCTACGGGCGTATCGTCGACCGGCGCGGGCGAGCTATCGCGCCGGCTGTCGAGGATGATGATATCAATGGCGATTACCTCGGTCTGGTAGCGCGTCTGCCCTTCCTGATCCTGCCATTGGCGCGTTTGCATGCGGCCTTCGACATAGACGCGTGAGCCTTTGGAGAGCCACTGATTGCAGATCTCGGCCAGCTTGTTCCATGCCACCACGCGGAACCACTCGGTGTCCTCGTGCGATTCGCCCTCGGCGGTGCGCCAGGAGCGATTGGATGCGGCGCGAAAGGTGGTGACGGCGTGTCCCTGCGGGGTGTAGCGCATCTCCGGGTCGGCGCCGAGCCGGCCGGTCAGCTGCACTTTGTTCAGATCTCTTGCCATCGCAGCGCTCCTCTCAGGTCAGGTTCGTGGGCTGATATTAATCATAGCACATATGTTCTGAAATTACAAGCGATTGTTGGTATGTGCATATCTTCTATCGCCTGTGGCACAAGAACCATAGAGGCAGGGTATAAATAATGCCAAGGCAAATGCCTTGAATTATGGTACAATAATGGCCACAGGCAAGGACGGAGACGAGTAGGTGGCCTTCAGTCCGCTCAGCGAGCGCGCAAATGGTGTGAGGCGCGCGCGACCGAATACCGAAGATCACTCCCGAGCCGACAGATGAACGAGAACTGAGGACTGAGGACTGAGGACTGAGTGAGGCCACTCAGCACTCAGCACTCAGCACTCAGCACTTCAGTAGTGGAGTCCGTGCTCGCCTCTCGTTACCGAGGCGGAGGTGTTGATTGCACCTCACCAAGCGGATGCCCAATTGGCATCAAGCGGGGTGGTACCGCGGGGTCTTTTTGCCTCGTCCCTGGTTCTGGGGCGGGGCTTTCTTTATTTAGCTATGAGGATTGAGGACTGAGGACTGAGGTGGATCGAAAGCGCTCAGTCGTCAGTCCTCGGAACTCAGTCCTGATTCGGAGGGGCTATGCCGTTCAAGGATGTCGATACGAAGCTGGCATTTCCCGCGATCGAGCAGTCGATCGAGCAGTGGTGGAAGGAGCGCGGTATCATCAAGCAGGCGCTCGCGAGCGGCGATACGTCGCGGCCGTTCGTGTTCTTCGAGGGGCCGCCGACTGCGAATGGGCGGCCAGGCGTCCACCATATCGAGTCACGCGCGACCAAGGACATCATCATCCGCTACCGGCGTATGCGGGGCCAGCATGTGATCGGCGCGCGCGGCGGCTGGGATACGCACGGCTTGCCTGTCGAGATCGAGGTCGAGAAGGAGCTGGGCTTCAAGGGCAAGCCGGACATCGAGAAGTACGGCATTGCCGAGTTCAACAAAGCCTGCAAGGCCAGCGTCCAGCGCTATATCGCCGAGTGGGAACGCATGACCGACCGGATCGCCTTCTGGATCGACATGGAGAAGCCCTACAGCACGTACGATAACAGCTACATCGAGTCGCTGTGGTGGATCATGAAATCCTACTGGGATAATGGGCTGCTGTTCCGCGATTACAAGGTCACCATGCACTGCCCGCGCTGCGGCACCTCGCTCTCCGATCACGAGGTCTCGCTGGGCTTCGAGGACGACGTGGACGACCCGTCGGTGTGGCTGCGCTTCCGCCACCAGCCAAGCGGCCACGCGCTGGACGAGCAGCTGGCCGGCGCGGCGTTTGTGGCCTGGACGACCACGCCCTGGACCCTGCCGGCGAATGTCGCGCTGGCGGTCAACCCTGGTGCGGCGTATGTGCTGGTCGCCCTCACCCCCCCGCACCCTCTCCCGCTGGGAGAGGGAGAGTCGCGTAGCGACGGGGGAGCGGGGGAGCGGCTGATCCTGGCCGAGGCGCTGGCGACGCGAGTGCTGGGCGAGGGCGGCTACCGCGTGCTGGCGACCTTCGACGGCGCGGCGCTGCGCGATGTGCGCTATGAGCGGCTGTTCGACGGCGTGCCGGGCGCAGGCGACAAGCCCGACCTTGGGCAGGCCTACCGCGTGCTGGCTGACGACTTCGTGTCGCTCGAAGATGGCACTGGTATCGTACACATCGCACCAGCCTATGGCGACCTGGAGATCGGCCGCAAGTATAATCTACCGACGCTGTTTTCGGTCGATCTGGCCGGCCACACCATGCCGCAGTTCGATGCGCTGGGCTTTGGCGGGCTGTTTTTCAAGCAGGCCGACCCGCTGATCTCAAGCAATCTGAAGCAGCGTGGGCTGCTATTCAGGAGCGGGCGGGTCAAGCACTCCTACCCGTTCTGCTGGCGCTGTAAGACACCGCTGCTGTACTACGCCAAGCCATCCTGGTATATCCGCACCACGGCTAGGAAGGAGCAGCTGCTGGCGAATAACGAGCAGATCGATTGGGTGCCCGAGCATATCAAGGCTGGGCGCTTCGGCAACTGGCTGGCGAATAATGTTGACTGGGCGCTGAGCCGTGAGCGCTACTGGGGCACGCCGCTGCCGATCTGGATATCGGAGGATGGCGCGCACATGGAGTGTCTCGGCTCGGTGGCCGAGCTGGAGCAGAAGGTCGGCCGCTCGCTCCAGGAGCTGGATCTGCACCGGCCGTATGTGGATGAGATCACCTGGCAGGCGCCCGACGGCCACGGCCTGATGCGGCGTATCCCGGATGTGGCCGACTGCTGGTTCGACTCGGGCGCAATGCCGGTGGCGCAGTGGCACTACCCATTCGAGAACCAGGAGCTGTTCGCAAAAGCCGGCCAGGCCGATTACATCTCCGAGGCGATCGACCAGACCCGCGGCTGGTTCTACACGCTGCACGCTGTCTCGACGTTACTGTTCGATCGGCCGGCCTACCAGCATGTGATCTGCCTGGGCCATATTCTCGATGTCAAGGGCGAGAAGATGTCGAAGTCGCGCGGCAATGTGGTCGATCCCTGGACACTGCTGGAGAATTACGGCGCCGACGCGACGCGCTGGTATATGTACGCATCGGCGCCGCCCTACAACCCGCGCCGCTTTGCGCCCGAGCAGGTCGGCGAGGTGCTGCGCCAGTTCCTGCTGACGCTGTGGAACACATATGCGTTCTTTGTGACGTACGCGAATCTGGATGGCTGGACACCGGCGCCGACGACGGACGACCCTTCGACGCCGCTCAGGGCAGGCGGACGACCGATGACAGACGACGCGCGTAGCGGCAACCCCATCGATCGTTGGGCGCTCGCGCGGCTGAACGCGCTGGTGCGTGATGTAACCGAGTCGTTCGAGAACTACGACATTCACACACCGGCCAAGCAGATCGAGTCGTTCGTCGAGGAGCTGTCGAACTGGTATGTGCGCCGCAATCGCCGACGCTTCTGGAAGGCCGACGACGATGCCGACAAGCAGGCCGCCTACCAGACGCTCTACACCTGCCTGACCACGCTGGCGCGGCTGCTGGCGCCGTTCATACCGTTTGTCAGCGAGGCGCTGTACCGTAACTTGATGGGGCTAGAGACTGGAGACTGGAGGCTGGCGGAGGGTGAGGCGACACAAGCGGCCAGCCTCCAGCCTCCAGCCTCGGTTCCGGAGAGCGTTCACCTGGCGGCCTGGCCGGAGTGCGACGCCGCGCTGATCGACGACGACCTGCTGACCGACACAGCGCTGCTGCTGGCGACGATCAGCCTGGGACGAGCGGCGCGGCGCGGCGCGGGCCTGAAGGTACGCCAGCCACTGGGCGAGCTGTGGGTGCGCGTTCCGGCCGGCGCGGTCGAGGGGCTACGGCGCTTCGAGGCCGATCTGCGCGATGAGCTGAATGTCAAGAGCATTCGCTACCTGGATAGCTCGGCCGACCTGGTCGAGTATCGCTTCAAGCCGAACCTCCGGCTGGTCGGCAAGAAGTATGGCAAGCTCGTGCCGGCGCTGACCGCGGCGCTGCGCGAGCTGAATGGCGACCCGGCGCGCGATGCGGCGCGCGCTGTCGAGGCTGGGCAGATGTTTGGGCTGGTTGTCGAGGGGCAAGAGCTCCAGATCCAGCCCGACGAGGTGTTGGTCGAAAGCTCATCGCCGGAGGGCTACACGGTGGCCGAGGCCGGCGGCGTGCTTGTGGCGCTGGATATCACGATGACGCCCGAGCTGCGCCAGGAGGGCATCGCGCGCGAGTTGGTGCGTAACATCCAGGATGCGCGCAAGAGCGCCGGCTTCGCGATCTCCGACCGGATCGCAGTCCACCTGGGCGGCGTGGTCGGCGACGCCGAGTTGGAGACGGCCGTGCGTCAGTGGGGCGACTATATCCGCGCCGAGACGCTGGCCGACGACCTGATCCTTGATGCGGCTGGTGAAGGTGTACACACCGAGGCGCTTGACCTGGACGGACGGGCGTTGACGGTGGGAGTGCTGCGGCGGTAACATCGGCTTCAACGTTCTGATCTCACATATCTCCTTCCTTTTCCGCCGTGATGGGCGGCCGTGTACCCTTTGGGTGCCGTCCCATCACGGCGGAAAGGAAGAATCTTGGAGGGCTTGCAACCCTCCAAACCTCCCGCTTGCGTATGCTCTAAGAAACATAAAGCAACATTGCGCCGGCCGGTTCGGTGTGCTAGGATGCATGCACGTTATTCCATATTTTCCAGATAAAGGAGCAGCTATGCGCCGCTTTCGCGCCACGTTGCTGATGTTCCTGACGCTCAGCTTGCTGATGGGCGGCTGCGCGCTGCCAGGCCAGGCGCAGCCAACCCAGGCTCCGATCATCATCATTGCGTCGCCGGTGCCGCAGGGCAACCCGCCGACGACTGCCCCGCAGCCAACCGCTGCCAGCCAGGCGCAGCCCACTCAGGCTGCTGCACCGACTCAGGCCGCCGCACCGACCCAGCCCGTTAGCGGGCCGGCGCCGACTGTGCCGGCCGGCAGCGCCAGCAAGGGCACGGTCACGTTCGCATTCGATGCGTTCGCGACCTACTACCCCGGCATCATCATTGATGTCAAACAGCTGCTGAAAGCGCGCGGCTACGATCTGAAGCTGGTGCCGTTCGGTCTCGACGCGGCGGCGCCATCCGAAGAGGAGCGCTGGGCTAAGCTCAAAAGCGGCGAGTGGGATGTTCTGGCGACCACGCTGGATGGTTTTGCGCGCCAATCCGACCCGGCCATCGGCGCGATAACGGCCGTGATCGACGAGAGCGCCGGCGCCGATAAGCTGGTCGCCAAGCCGGAGATCGCCACGATCAACGATCTGAAAGGCAAGAAGATCGCCTTCAGCCAGGGCAGCGTGGGCGAATATTTCCTGTACTACGCGCTGAGCCTGGCCGGCCTGGGGCCGCAGGATGTCACGCTGGCCCCGCAGCCGGAGGTTGCCGACGCCGTAAAGGTTTACACCGACGGTCAGGTTGATGCCGTCTCGGCATGGGAGCCGGATGTGCTCGACGCCGAGGGCAAGGGCGCGAAAGTGGTGATCGCATCCGACAAGCTGCGCGCCATTCTGGATGTGCTGATCAGCTCGCGCCAGGCGATTGATAATAAGTCCGAAGCTATTCAGGCCTTCCACGACGCCTGGTTCGAGGCGCTTAAGATCATGGTCGATACGCCGGATCAGGCCGAGCAGGCGCTGATCCAGTGGGGCCACCCCGACTGGACGTTTATCGAGAAGCCGGGCGACCTGGCGGCAGCGCTTGAGCATCTGGCTCAGGCAACCTTGAATTCGAACCAGATTGCGTTCCAACGGCCGCAGCTGCTGGTCAGCCGGATCAGCGAAGCGCAGGGCGTGTGGGCGCGGGCCGGGCAGGCGCCGCCGCAGGCCGACCTGAACCAGCTGATCGATGGCCAATTTGCGCTTGGCTCGGCGCGCGACACCGCGCTGTTTACCACTGCGCCGCCGGTCAACAGCTCATTCCTGCTGACCGCCAAAGTCGATCTGCCGCAGCTCTCGACCGAAGAGCAGCAGGGCGCGCAGGCGGTGGTCAAGCTGCCGCTGGAGAAGATCGACTTCGAGCCGGAGAGCACGCGCCTGACTCAGAAGGCGAGCAGCGATCTGACGACGCAGGTGCTGCCGGTGCTGCGATCCTCGCGGCTGTACCTGAAGATCGAGGGCAGTGCAGCCTGGCCGGGGCCGGAGGGACGCTTCTCGAAAGAAGATATTCGCCAGTTCGCCGAGGATCGCGCGATCAGCGTGCAGCAGTTTCTGGCAGGCCAGGGCATCGACCCGAACCGGCTGATCATCGGCACGCTCGACCCGAAGTTCCCCAATAGCACTACCGAGGCCGAGCTGGTGCAGGATCGGATCGTGCGCTTCACGCTGGTGACGACCGGCGGGCGGTGAGTACGGGTGACAAGATGACAAGATGACAAGGTGACAAGGTGATAAGATGAGCAGACTCATCTTGTCATCTTGTCATCTTGTTATTGGGATGCTTTCTTTGCTCCTTGGCGCTTTGGCGTGAGATTCGGGAATACATCCGCTCGCAGCCCTGGCCGCTTCCTGTGGTATACTCAAGCGCGGTGATCCCGTAGACATGTGACCAGCGCCTATGATATGGATGTGCCGCGCGCTAGGCAGCGCGGCGGGGTCGCTTGTTCGTGAAAAGATACAAGACCATGAAACGGCTTACTTCACCTGAACCAATAGCTGACGATACCGGCGTGCTGGCCTGGCCGCAGGTCGATTCCGATCAGCCCTACCTCTCGATCGTGATCCCGATCCACGATGAGGAAGAGAGCATCCCGTATCTGTACGAGCGCTTGACCAAGGTGCTGGGCGACCTGGGCTACCCGTATGAGCTGATCGCGGTGGACGATGGCAGCCAGGATCGCAGCTTCGTGCTGCTGCGTGATCTGGCGCGCGAAGATCGGCGGCTGCGGGTGGTGCGCCTGCGGCGCAACTTCGGGCAGACTGCCGGCTTCGCGGCCGGCTTCGCGCGCGCGCGCGGCCAGGTGGTGATTACGATTGACGCCGATTTGCAAAATGACCCGGCCGATATCCCGGCCATGCTCGACAAGCTCAGCCAGGGCTATGATGTGATCAGCGGTTGGCGCAAGAATCGCCAGGATGCCTACTGGAGCCGGTTGCTGCCATCGATGCTGGCCAACCGGCTGATATCGGCTGTGACCGGGCTTCGCCTGCACGACTATGGCTGTTCGCTGAAGCTGTATCGCCGTGAGGTGGTGCAAGATCTGCAGCTGTATGGCGAGATGCACCGCTTCCTACCGGCGATCGCCAGCTGGCAGGGCGTGGCGGTGGCCGAGATGCCGGTGCGGCACGAGGCGCGCAAATTCGGCAGATCGAAGTATGGTATCAGCCGCACTTTCCGCGTGATTCTCGACCTGCTGACGGTGCGCTTTCTGTTGGACTACGCCAACCGGCCGATGCATGTATTCGGGTCGATCGGGCTGATCCTTGGCCTGGCCGGCGCGCTGATCCTGGGCTATTTGGGCTTTGTGCGGGTCGTGTTACTCGAACCGATCGGCGGACGCCCCGTGATTTACCTGGGCATTCTGCTGACACTTCTGGCGGTACAGTTCATCAGCCTCGGCCTGGTCGGCGAGCTGATCATTCGCATGTCGCACGGCGGCGAGCGGGACACGATCTACCGGGTGCGCGAGGAATTGAATGGCGAGCGTCAAGCGTCCGAGTGACCGCCTGCTTCGAGACGGCATGACCTTGCTTGCCCTGCTCGTGACCGCCTGGCTGCTGACGCAGTGGTTCTACCGCGCCCCGCATGCCGCCTCCTTCACGATCGATGTTCTGCCGGCTGTTGTGCCGCGCGCCGGCCTGTACGAGCTGGAAACATTCTCCGATCATCCTGGCATCTATCGCTGGACCGACGGCTCAGCGCAGATCAAGCTGCCGAATCCGGGCGGGCAGGTGCTTGTGCGGCTGGTGCTGGCGGGCGGGCCGGGCCGGATCACGGCGGCGCGCGTCGGCGCGGGCGCGCTAACGCTGGCGTTCGACGTGCGGCCCGAGCCGCGTAGCTATGCCTTTGCGCTGCCCGCCAGCTCGGGCGAGCGCGTGTCGATCGCGATCGACACGCCCACCTTCCGCGATGGCAGCCGCGACCTCGGCGTAGTGCTGAGCGATCTGGCGATCGGCGGCGGCGGCGCGGCGCCATTGCGGCTGCTGCTGGCGCTGGCGCTGGCGACCGGCGGGGTCTATGTGCTGCTGCGCCGCGCAAGCTGGTCGGCGGCTTGGGCCGCCGGCGCGGTGCTGCTCATGCAGGCACTGGCGCTGCTGTGGCAAAGCCAGATCGGCTGGCGCTACGGCCTGCTAGGTACATTCCTGGCGCTGATCGGTGCGGCGGGATTGGCGGCGGTGATGATCGAGCGCTGGTGGCCGGTGCGCGATACCAGTGTCGACCCGCGCGCTGCGCTGGCGCGCCGGGATGCGTATGTCGTGGCCGGACTGCTGGCGCTGGCGCTGTGCGTGCGGTTGCCGTGGCTGGCCGCGCCCGATCCGGTTGGCGATCTCGAGCTTTCAGCGCGGCGCATGGGCGCCCTGCGCGCGGAAGGGTTGGCCGGCGCCTACCACGACGAGGGCGACTACATGCCGCTGCGTTTGTATTGGCTGCGCGGCTTCAGCGCGCTCCCGTTTCTGAGCGATGCAAGCTTTCGCGCGCCGCTGCCGCCGGCCACGCTGCTGCTGATCAAGCTGCCGGGGCTGCTGGCCGACCTGGCGACGGTGGCGCTGCTGTATATCTGGAGCCGGCGCTGGCGTGCCTCAGCTGGCGCGGCGGCGCTGGCGGCGCTGTATGCGCTGGCGCCGCCGGTGTGGATGAATGTGGCCTGGTGGGGCCAGGTCGACGCTATTCTGGTGCTGCCGGTGCTGCTGATGGTCGCGCTGCTGGATCGCGCGGGTGGGCGCTGGAGCTGGTGCTGCTGGGCGATCGCGCTGCTGATCAAGCCGCAGGCGATCATCTTCGCGCCGGTGCTCTTTATCGTGACACTGCGCCGCTACGGCTGCCGCGGGCTGCTGGCGGGCGGCGGCCTGGCCGCCGCGCTGGCTGGGTTGGGCTGCGCGCCGCTGCTGCTGGCGGGCCAGGGGCCGGGGCTGCTGCAAGCCTACGCCGGATCAGTTGGGCGCTTCCCGCAGCTGACTAACCGCGCCTACAACCTGTGGTACCTCGCCACGCTGGGCGCGGGCGGGGCAGATGCCGGGCAGGGGCTGGGGCTGCTAAGCTTTCGGCTGATCGGCGTGATCTTGATGGGCGGCGCGGCGCTGCTAGTGTGTGTGGCGCTGATCCAGCGATCGGATGGTCCGGCGCGGGCGCTGGGCGCGGCGGTGCTGGCGCTGGCGTTCTTCACGCTTCCGACGCAGATCCACGAGCGCTATCTGTTTCTCGCGCTGGCGCTGCTGGTGATGAGCGCCGCCGCCGATCGAACAGTGCTGGCCGCATTTGTGATCCTGATGATCTCGGCGACGCTGAACATTCTGGGCGCGCTGCGTGGCTTTTCTGAACCGGCCTACGCCGCGATAGTAGCCTCGCCGCTGCCGCTCGTCCTGGCGGCGCTGAATGTTCTGACGCTGCTGGCGCTGCTTGGGCGCCTGCTCGCGCGTAGCCTGGGTGTGCCACGCACCGCCGCCGCAGCGCTGGCGGCAGGCAGGCGGACGGAGGTATCTTGACGACGGACGACAAAGGACGAAGGACGGACGAAGGACCACGGCAGCTAGTGCTCCTCCGTCCTCCGTCGGGCTGAGGCCTGCGGTCATGCGTACGAAGCCCGGCCCCCAAGGGTACCCGGCGAGCTGATTTAGGCCACCGGGTACCCTCGGGTGCTGGCCTTCGCATACGTAGCCTGCCCGTTGACGGGCCAGGCGGTTGTGAGCATAACGCCTTTGACCCTAAAGCCAGAGAATCGACGCAAGCTACTGGTGTTTATGCGGATCGCGGTGAGCGCGGCGCTGCTGGGCTATGTGCTGCTCAAGGCCGACCTGCCGAGTTTTATGACGCGCTGGCCGGGGATCTCGCAGCCGCTGCTGGCGCTGGCACTGGTATTGCAATTGGCGGGCGTGTTCATTAGCTCGCTGAAGTGGTGGCTGCTGCTGCGCGCCGCCGAGCAGCCGGTGGCCTACTTGTGGACAGTGCGTACCTACCTAATCGGGCAATTCTTCAGCAATTTCCTGCCAACCTCGATCGGCGGCGATGCGGTGCGCGTGTTCCGTCTGAATCGGTTGGTTGGCAGGCTGGGGCTGGCGATCGCATCGGTGTTTGTCGAGCGGATCACCGGCTTTTTGGCGCTGACGATCATCGGCTGGATCGGGCTGGGGCTGAACTTCGATCGCTTTGGCGACAGCTGGCAGCTGCGTTGGGCGATGATCTGGGGCTTGCTGGCGGCCAGCGGCGGGCTGCTGGTCGCGCTCTCGGCGCCCTGGACGGTGGGATTGCTTAGCCGCCTGCCGTTGCCGAATGTGATCGACTGGCGCGGCAAGCTGCGCGGCATGGCCGATGCGCTGGCGCAGTTCTACGCCGATCGCGGCGCGCTGGCGCTGGTGATGCTGCTGGCGTTCGGCTACCAGATATCGTGGATTGCGGTGAATGTCGCGGCGGCGCAGGCGCTGATCATGGATGTGCCGTGGAGCTTTATCGCGCTGATGGTGCCGATCAGCGATATCGTCGGGCTGATCCCGATCTTCTTCAATAACCTCGGCGCGCGTGAGGGCATCTATACGCTGCTGCTGGGCCTGCTGGGCCTGCCGGCGGCGCTAGCGCTGGCGCTAGCGCTACTGGTGTTTGGCGCGCGCCTGCTGGTAAGCCTGCTGGGTGGCGTGGTGCTGCTGCTGGAAAGCGTGATCGGGTCGCGGCGTGGGCGAAGCTCGCTAGAGATGAGAGATTGATCACAGCGTCTCACTCTTCAAATAAAATATCCATGAACACCACACGCTACGCCCTGGGCCTGTTGCTGGCGCTGGCGCTGCTGTGCGGCATGCGGCTGCCGTTTCTGCGCTGCGAGGCGTTTGTGCCCGGCGCGCCACTGCTGTACGACGAGAAAGATTACCTGCATGGCGCGCGCTCGTTCGCGGCCGGCGACACCACCAGCGACACGGTCGAAGCATGGATTCGCGCGCCGGCAACCTCGTGGGTGCTGCTGACGGTGGCGCGATTGCAGGGCGTGCCGCCCGCGCTGGCCGGCTGCGATTTTCAGCTGCTCCAGATCGGGATGTGGGCGCTGGTGCTGCTGTTGGTCGCCTCGATCGCAGCGCAGCTGTTCGATAGGCGCGCGGCGCTGGCGAGCGCGCTGGTGGTGGCGCTGCTGCCGGTGGCCATGAGCGTGACGCTGATGATCCATGCCGACACGCTGTTCAGCCTGGGTCTGGTAGCTACGTTCTGGGCGCTGCTGCTGTATGCGCGCCGGCAGCGGCTAATCTGGCTGGTGGTGGCCGGCCTGGCGGCGGGTGGCAGCACCCTGACGCGCTCGCTGCTGCTGCCGCTGCTGCCGCTGCTTGCGCTGTGGTTGATTGCGGTGGCGTGGGGCGCTCGGCCCTCATCCCCCCAACCCCCTTCTCCCGTTGCGACAGGAGAAGGGGGAGATCCAGCTCCCCCTCGCCTGCCGCAGCCGGAGAGAAGACCGGGGGGTGAGGGCCGCTTCGGGCGTTTCTCGGCCAGAATTCTGGCACGGCTGCTGCTGCCATGCGCGCTGTTCGTGGGCCTGCTGGCGCTGGCGATCACGCCCTGGGTATGGCGCAACTATCAGCTCTACGGCGGCTTCATCCCGAGTGATACGACTGGCGCGATCAATCTGTTCCGCGACAATGTATCCGGGACGGATGTCAACTTCACCACCATTCGCCTCCAATCGCCCAACCCGATCGACCGCCAGCGCTACGCCACGTGGCGGGCCTGGCAGGCGATCAGCGCCGCCCCAGCGATCTTCGCGCGTAAGTTTGTCTATTCCAGCTTGATCGGCTGGAGCCCAGGCGATTTCCGGCGCACGCGCACATTCATCACGGTGTTGCTGGAGCGGCCGCGCACGGCTTCGCTGCTGACGCATCTGACAATGCTGCTGTGGCTTACAGTTCCGCTAACGGTGCTGGGCATGCTGTTCGCCCCACGCGCATCGCTCGCCGCGAGTGGCTACCGGGCGGTTATGCTGGCCATGGCGCTGCTGTATACCGTGCTGATCGGCGTGACACACTTCGAGGAGCGCTACCGGCTGCCCTATCTGCTGTTATGGCTGCCGTACGCGGGCTGGTGCCTGGCACACCCGTGCGCGCTGCTGGCACGGCTGCGCCGGCCGGCTGGGCTGATCGCCGTTGGCGCGATCGTCGTCGTCTCACTGTTCTACATACCGCTGATCTGGCCGGCCCAGTGGGACGATGCGCGGGCGCTGGCCCTGCACGCGCGCGGGCTGTTGCGCGACCGCGCTGGCGACCAGGCCGGCGCGCTGGCCGACCAACAGGCGGCGGCCGCGCTCCAGCCGGAATTGCGCGAGGCGCGAGTCGATGCGGCGCAGCTGCAAGCGCGGGCGGGCGACCAGGCCAGCGCCGAGCAGAATCTGCGCGCAACGCTGCGTGACGCCGATCTGCTCAAACAGCGTACGCCGGCCGACGCCACGGTGGCGCTCCAGCAGCTGCTGCGCGCCCAAGGCCGCATCGCCGAGAGCGCCGCGCTCGACAGCGCGCTCGACCCAGCTATCCGCCGGCGCGCCGAGGCGCTGGCCTGGGGCCGTGGGGCCACGCCCGGGCCGGCGCTGCGATTGGGACTCGACGACCTAGGCCTGGTCAGCGGCTTCTACTCCAGCGCCGAGGAACAGCCGTTTCGCTGGAGCGGGCCGCAGGCGCAGATGCTGCTGGCCGGGCCGGGCCAGTACGCCTGCCTGCGGGCCACTGCCAACCGCCCGGCTGGCATGCCTGCACCACTGGTGAGGTTGAGCGCGCGCATGAATGGCGGCGCAGCGATCGCGCTTCAGTCGATCCGCCCGCCGCGCCAGGGATGGGCCTGGCTGTGCATGCTACTGCCCGCGCCGGCGGATGGCGCGCAGGCGAACCAGATCATGCTTGATCTGCGCGCGCCTATCTACAACCCGTTCGCCGCCGGCCTGGACAAAGACGCGCGCGACCTGGGGCTGGCGATCTCTGATGCCGAGCTGCGCGCCGGCCCGCTGGCGATCGATCCCGAAAGCGGGCTGCTGCTGGATTATGCGGCTGCCGCGCCGAAGCCGGCCGAGGGATTGCGGCTGCTAGGCATAAGCGGCGTGGCGCGTGGCAAGCCGGGCGCGAATGTGCCGATTACGCTATGGTGGCGAGCCACGCAGGCGCCGCCGCAGGGTGTCTTCACGTTTTTACATGTGCTGGATGCGGCCGGCCAGCAGGTAGCCGACTACAACGCCCCGCTGGCCGGCGATCAGCGCCCGCGCCCGTGGGTCGCGGCCGAGCCGCTGCCCGACCAGGCCGCGCTGGCGCTGCCCGCGAATCTTGCGCCGGGCCAGTACCTCCTGGTCGGCGGCGCCTTCGACCTGGCGAGCGGTGCGCGGCTGGCCCAAGCTGAGCTAGGGACATTTGTCGTCGAGTAGGCTGGCGATTTATTCTCTAGCGGGAGGTTTGGAAGGCCTGCGGCCCTCCAAGAATACACTTGTTCCGCCGATTGTGGGCGCCGCCCACAATCGGCGGAACAAGTGTATGTGTGGGATGTGCAAACTCTACTGGAAATGAACCAATTGCGCCCTCAGCTCCTCAAATATGGGCTGCTCCTTCTGGCCGGGCTGGTGGCCTGGCTGGCAGTGCTGGCAGTGCTGGCGGCTCGCCCGGCGGCATCGCTGGCCGAGGCGGCTGGCGTGTACTCCGTTCAGAACGGGCCGATACCGTACCAGTGGACGAGCAACCGTGTCGGTATTCCCATCCACGCGCGCGCCGGCCCCACCACCGTCCGGCTGTCGTTCGGCCCGGCGCGCTGGCCGGGGCGCGCAGTTCCAACGATTACCCTGACGGCTGGCGGGCAGCTGCTGGCGGCCTTCGCCGCGCCCGATCAGATTCGTCACTACAAGGTTGTGCTTGGCCAGGATGCCTCGGATCTCACGATCGAATCACCGATCGAGCAGCCAGCCGGCGAGCGGCGCTGGCTGGGCGTCACGCTCTACGACTTGACAGCGACGGCCAGCGGGCTGCCGCTGCGTGCGGCGGCTCAGGCGATTGTGCCGGCGCTGGCGCTGCTGCTGCTGGCGCTTGGCGTTGCCTGGAGCGCGCGGCGTGGCCATGCGATCATCGCCGGGCTGGCGCTGCTGGCGCTGCTACCGCGGGTGGTGCTGCCGCTGATAACGCCGCCCGGCTTCCGGCCCGACGAGGTGGTCAGCCTGGTGGACGCATGGAACATCGCTCGCACCGGCCACGACCATCTGGGTAACCTGCTGCCGCTCGGCGCGCAGGAGGCGTTCGGCGACTGGATCTCGCCGCTGCTCACCTATCTGGAACTGCCGGCGGTGGCGCTGTTCGGCCCGGCCCCGCTGGTGGGCCGGCTGGTGACGGCCGTGTTCGGCGCGATGGCAGCGCCGCTGATCTTCGTGCTGGCGCGCGCGCTGGTAGTGCCCAGGCTCGCGGCGACCTGCGCCGGGCTGGTAGCCGCGCTCTCGCCCTGGCAGATCTTTATGAGCCGGATCGCGCTGCCGGGGGCGCTGGTGGCGGCGTTCTGGACGTTGTGCCTGCTGGGTGGGCTGCTGCTGATCGGGCGTGGCGGGCGGCGCGAGGCGTTAGCATTGGCGCTGGCGGCTGGGCTGGCACTGTATGCCTACCCGACGCTCAAGCTGGCCGCGCCGCTGCTGGTGGCCGGGGCGGTGACGCTGGCGCTGCTACGCCACGGCTGGGGCGCGGGGCGGGGCTGGCTGCCGGCGGCGCTGCTCCTGGCGCTGCTATGGCTGCCGTTCGCATACGTCACGCTGTTCAATTCCGGCAGCAGTACTCGGCTGGGCCAGGCTGCCATCCGTGCCGATAGCTGGAGCGCATGGCTGGCGGCCTGGTGGAACGGCTACAGCGTCTACTTTCGCCCAGCCTTCTATCTGGTCTCGGGTGACGGAGACTCGATTCGTGGCGTAGCCGGCCATGGTGTCGAGCTGCCGGCGAGCGCGGCGCTGGTGGTGCTGGGGTTGCTGGCGCTGGCCTGGCGCTGCGGAATTTCGGATTTTAGATTTTGGATTTACGATTTGGCTGCACGCAAGCAATCGAAAATCCAAAATCGGGTACCCCAGCGGGGTGAATCCAAAATCGAATGGTGGTTCCTGGCCGGCGCCATTTTGCTTGCGCCGCTGCCGGCCAGCCTGACGCAGCCAAGCCCGCATTCCTATCGAGCCGCGCTGATTGCGCCACTGTATGCGCTGCTGGCTGGGCTTGGCGCGGCGGCGCTGCTTCAGTTGCTGGCGCGCATACCGGGCGCGCGGCCGCGCCGGGCCACCGAAGCCGCGGCAGCGGCACTGCTGGTAGTGGCGCTGGGATGGCAGGCCAGCGCATGGTTTCGCGATTATGCGCGCGATTACCCGCCGCAGCAGGCCTGGGAGAACCAGGATGGCCTGCTCGAAGCGATGACGCGGGCGATTCGCTACGCGCCGGGCTTCGACGAAATCTGGATCAGCTACCAAAACATCAACGAGCCGTACATTTACCTGCTGGCCGCGCGGCCTATGCCGCCGTCGCAGGCTCAGGCCCAGATCCAACTGACGCGCGAGCCGGGGCACTTCAACGCTGTCACCAGCATTGGAAAGTACTCTTTTGTCCGCGTCGACCAAATTCCGAAGCAGCTACCCATGCTGGAGGCCATCCCCGATAGCTACGGTGGGGCGGCTTTTCTGCTCCAGCAGTGGCAGCACGATGGCAAGCGTATTTTGATCGTTCGACGGATGGAATAAATGATACTTTACGTTTGTTGTATGTCGTTTTTCATCCTGCAGAATGAAAAACGACATACAACAGAGCAGGGAATCCGTTATGGCGCTGATCTACGACACATTCCATCCGCGCCCGCTCGCGCGCTGGCAGCGCACGCAGGTGGGTGGCGGGCGGCTAGCGCTGCTCGACGACGGGCTGCGGCTGCTCACGGTCGGCGCGCGGTGTACCGCCTATTCCGACGCGCAGATCGACGATTATGCTGGGCTGAAGCGTCGACGCTTCCCCTGGCGGCCGCCGCTGCGGATGACGGTGCGCGCGCGCGTGTCGGGGCCACTGGCTGGCACAGCCGGGTTCGGCTTCTGGAATAACCCGTTCTCGCCGCTGGGCGGCACGCCGGCGCTGCCGGCCGCGCTATGGTTCTTCTTTGGCTCACCGCCCTCGAATCTGCCGCTGGCGCTGGGGGTGCCCGGCCACGGCTGGAAAGCCGCCTGCATTGACGCCACACGCCCGGCGGCGCTGGCCTGGGCGCCGCTGACATTGCCGGTGCTGCTGGCGAATCGGGCGCCCGGGCTGTACCGGCGCATCTGGCCGCGTGTCCAGCGCGGTCTGCGCGTGGCCGAGGCATCGATCGCCGCGCTGGGGCAGCAGTGGCGCGAGTATTCGATCGAGTGGCGCGTAGATGGGGCGCGCTTTTTGGTCGATGGCGCGGTGCTTCTGGAGACTGATCGCCCGCCGCGTGGGCCGCTAGGCTTCGTGGCCTGGGTCGATAATCAGTGGATGGTCGTCACACCGCGCGGGCGCTTCGGCTGGGGGCTGCTGAATGCCGAGGCACAATGGCTGGATCTGGCGCTGGTGCGAATCGAATCGCTGCATTAAAAAGCTACAATCGCGGCGGCACGACCCCAACCTGATCGAGATACTTGCCCTTCTTCTCATCATAAGAGGTTTCGCACTCCTCGTCGCTCTCGAAGAACAGCACCTGCCCAATACCCTCGTTGGCGTAGATTCTGGCCGGCAGCGGTGTGCTATTCGTGAGCTCCAGCGTCACATAGCCGCGCCAGCCGGGCTCGAATGGCGTTGTATTCAGAATGATCCCACAGCGCGCGTATGTCGATTTCCCAAGGCAGACCGCCAGGACATTGCGAGGAATGCGGAAAAATTCTACCGAGCGAGCGAGCGCGAATGAGTTGGGTGGAATATCGCAGTGATCGGCGGTAATATCAACAAATGAGCGTGGATCAAAATGCTTTGGGTCGACAAGCGTGTTAAAAACATTCGTAAATACCTTAAACTCATTTGCGATACGCATATCATAGCCGTACGAAGAATTACCATACGAAATCACGCCATCGCGCACCTGGCCGTCGATAAATGGCTCGATCATGCCGTGCTCTTGCGCCATTCGGCGAATCCAGCGGTCAGATTTGATGGTCACGTCTGGGTCCTCCACTAATACGTGCGGTTGGGTGGGCCGCATTATACCATCATTGCAACGCGATACATCTACCGGCATTGCACACTGTAGTATTCCGATACGGTAGCAAGGAGTTGCTTTTTTTACCGTTCGGTGGAGGTTTGGGGGCGGCCGGGTGCTCTTTGGGCGTCGCCCCACATAAT
>WNGB01000677.1_pt1 | contig 106301 bp, 121 predicted proteins | sample 5400681 | NCBI WGS metagenome assembly WNGB01 (sample SAMN13153367, study PRJNA577476) | soil metagenome | isolation source: 115 cm soil or saprolite under grassland replicate 2 | place: USA:California | collected 2016-06-15 | reverse complement strand
AATGCGCCCGATGGCGGTCGCCGCGCTGACCGGGATCCCGGTGGTCGACGCGGACGGGATGGGCCGCGCGTTCCCGGAGCTACAGATGACGACGTTCCATGTCTACGGCGCCGCCGCCACGCCCGCGGCGATCGCCGACGAGAAGGGGAACGTCACGGTGTGGACCGAGCCGCTCGATGCGAAGGAGCTCGAGCGGGTGGCGCGGGTGCGGTGTGTCGAGATGGGCGGTACCGCGGGCATGGCCGATCCCGTGCTCACCGGCGCAATGGTCAAGCGCACCGCGATCCCGCGAACGCTGTCGCTCGCGCGGTGCGTCGGCGCCGCGGTGCTCGAGGCGCGTGAACGAAAGGAAGACCCCGTCGACGCGCTGCTCGCCGTCACCGGTGGCCGGCTGCTGCTCCGCGGCAAGATCGTCGACGTCGAGCGGAGGACCGCGCAGGGCTTCGCGCGCGGGAGCGTTCGGATCGCGGAGTCAAGGAACGCCGGGGGCCGCACGCTCGCGATCGACTTCCAGAACGAGAATCTCGTGGCGCGAGCCGACTCGACGGTCCTCGCAACAGTCCCGGATCTCATCTGCATCGTCCAGTCGGACGACGCGGAACCCATCGGCACGGAGCTGCTGCGCTATGGCTATCGCGTGAGCGTGGTCGTGCTACCCGCGCCGGAGCTTCTCACCACGCCCGCGGCGCTCGCGGTGGTCGGCCCACGGGCATTTGGATATGACGTCGACTGGGCTCGCGGACCGATCTCGAGCCACTGACCTCTTCCTTGAAAGCGATGAGGTCATGAGAAGCGGCCTGGCGATTTGTGGTGGTGAAACCGATGCTGGCAGGGAGCCGAAACGCGAATCAGATGAGCAGCCTAACGCAAGAGAGGCGGGCAACAAGCTCGCGTCGATAGTCGGTGTCGGTTAAGAGAAGCCACCGGGGTTCTTCAGGCCTCAGCAGTGGAACGACGAGTCTCCAGCGCAGCTAGGGATTCCGCAAAGCTGCGACCACCCTGATCTTCACGTTTGCCGAGGTCCAGCATTCGAGCGGCCTCAAAATGGCGCGTCATTCGTAGAGGATCGCCGGACTTCAGTGCGCTCCAGGCGGCGTTGAGTGTCATGAGCGCGACGTACTCGGATGCCGAGTGCAGCTCGATCGGGAAAACCTTCGACTCGTTGATGACAAAGAGCGTCGCGACACCCCTGAAGACTTGCTGGAGGCAGTACTCGAAGAGCCGCACAGCCAAGTCGTAGTTGCCGACGAGATAGACCGCAGTGCCATAGTTCGCATAGCTCACCTCAGTCAGTTCGTAGCCCAACTCGCGTGCCTTCGTAAACGAAGCGAGCGCAGTGGCTGCGTCGCCCTTGCTGAGGAGCACGAAGCCGAGATTGTTATGACCACCGGGAGCATTGGGGTAGCGCTCGACCACATCGCGAAAGATCCTTTCGGCTCTGTCCGCGTCACCCTCGGCAAATGCGTGGTAGCCGTCCATAAGTAGTACGTCGGCCGGCACGGGCCCGCCCGACAGGTGCAACAGGAGGTGCGCGTCATGGACGCGCGTCCCATCAATTGAAACCGCGAACACGTAGTCACCCGGCGCGGGAAAGGTCACGTTAGTCATGTTCGACACGTAGTGGAGGTAGCCCGGAAGTGATGCCTCTTCAGTTGTGGGTAAGGTGAAGGTGACCGGAACGGGCTTCACGATCGGCTCGGCTGATTGCACCGCTTCAGGCGTTGTTACTTCGATGATGAGCGTGTGCGACGCGCCGAGCTGGTCGGGTGGGATCTCAATACCGAGTGCGAGTGCGAGTTGCGATTGAGTAGCGGGGAACGCGGGGAACTGCAGGATGTTGATTCCGCCGCCGACGACGTAGAGCTTGTGGTCGCCCTCATGGGCGAGGGCGAAGTCGGCAAAGAGGGAAAGGGTTACGCGCATTAAGAGCTTCCAGCTCCGGGTAATACCCGACGGAAGAGGTACTCCCAGAAGCGTTGTGCCATGGCCTCACGGAGCTCATCGCACAGCGTTGCGACGCGCGTGCTTTGGCCGAGGACATCGGGTCGCACTGTCGTGAGGCGACGGAAATCAACAAAGCTGCGTTCGATCTTCGGCTCCTCGTCCTGTTCCTTTAGTGGAAAAGCGACGAAGACCTCGCCTCCACCAAACAGCTTGGCCTGGGTGTCCTCGTCGAGGTGGTTCGCGGGCCGAATCATCGCAAGTGTTCTCGTGCTTGGATCGTTCTCAATCTCGCAGTCGTGAGACACGACTACGGCCATCGCGACGTGTCCGTGAACTAGAACGTTCTCCTCAACCCCGCCCTTGTCGATGTTCCAATTGAATCCATCTTTCGGCGGGTTTTGCTCTTCGGCATGAACGAAGTAGATGTCACGGCCGGTTTTGGGGTTCTTCTGAAAGAAGCGTGCTACGCGAAGAGGACGCGAGTCGACGTAGATCGAAGGCACATGCACATAGATGTCGCCTTGTAGGACCTCTGCGTCCTCCGGTCGCTTGATATAGAGCGGACCAGGCACGCGGGGGCTAGAGCTTAATCAGCTCGCCTGGAAGTCCTCCACCTTGGGTCCGAACCGGCGGATGCGCACGGTACTCGCGCGCAAGGCGGGTGTACAACTGGTCAAGCGGGTCCTGAGTCTTGCTTGTGATGATTGCGTCGATGTCCTCGACCGTGATTGCAATGTCCTCGATGACCAGGCCGAAACCGGCTAGGTGGATCGAGGTGGTCTGCTCAGGAAATGTCGCTAGCGCCAATGCTGCTCTCCTTGGCCTATTTCGCTGTGCCGTGCATGCCTACGTCAGCATGGATGATGCCCGTGGCCGGAGGATACAGCCGCCAGTGAAACGCCTCTCCCCCGGACCGGTGAGACCCTCCGCCGCCCGAGGCCTCGATCCGACAGGCTTTCCGAACAAGCGTACCAGTTCCGCTGGGTCGTTTTGCTCCTCTCTGCCCGCTTTTGCGCTTTGCCTGTAACGATTCGATCGGAGTGGGCTTGTCAGGACCACATTCTGGTCGGACGCGCGCTCGCTCGTGCTGCAGTCAATTTTGATATCGAGCCGCCTTCTGTCGCTTGCTGCGGCGTCAGAGCTGCTCCTCGAAGACCGGATTCGTCAGCGCACGCACCTCACCTGAGACATCCGCGATCTGCGCGCGGACGTAGCGCGCGTCGCGCGGCACCTCAATCGACCGATCCCACGTCGGGCTGTCGACCGCGGCGCTGTGGACGGCACCTGTATTCGAGAGCAGCATGAGGGCGCAGGCCTCGGCGGCACGCGCCTCCACGTGAACGCGTCCCGATCGCCCTGGATCGGGAGTGAGGTACAACTGCGGCCCGCGCGGTGACGCCGACACGAACGAACGCCCCTCTCGCAGCGCGGCGAGGATCGACGCGACCGTCGGCCGTTCACCGGCCTCGACGAACGTCGTCGGCGCGCCGATCCGCGGCGAGTGCCGCGGATCGGGATCCGGCGCCTTGAGGTAATGCGTGTCGCTGCCGCCGACCGCAGCGACGCGCTCTCCTCGCAGCAGGCGCTCCTCCCAGAACGCCAGCGCGATGCTGTTGAGCCTCACCCAAGGTCCGTTCCAGACCTCGATCGCGTGGAACCCGGTCACATCCGCGTATTCCCACGGCGGACCGAGCGGCTTCGGATGATTCACGCACACGAGGGCACCCGCCGCCGCGGCCTCGCGCATCGTGGCCTCGACCGCGCGCGCGTCGGGCTCGCGGAACTCCCACCATCGATCGGTGCCCCACGCGTTCCAGTGCCCGCCGTACGTCGTCACCTCGACACCGGGCACGACGAGCGGCAGACCGCTGCCGCCCGCTCCGTACTCCGCTTGATGACCGACGTTGTTGTGGTCCGTCACCCCGAGGAACTGCAGGTCCGCGTCGGCCGCGGCGCGCAACATCTCCGCCGGCCACGAGTCGCCGTCCGAATAGAGCGTGTGGCAGTGCAGGTCGCCGCGGATCCAGCCGTCACGCGCCGAAGGCGGCGGCCTGCGATCGGCGCCCCGGCTCGCGGAGGTGCCGCGCCGTTCCGGCGCGATCGCCGCGTTGAACCAGATCTCGACCGTGTAGTCGCAGCCGCGCGGACCGACCTTGTACGGGCCGAGCAGCACGTGCCAGGTCCCGGCGCCGATCGGGCCGGCGGCATACGGTGGCGTGGCCCACTGCTCGTCGATCGTGAACTCGAGCTTGTTGCTCCCGCTCCATCCGCGGAACCCGGGGCTCCCCGGCGCGATGCCGCGCTCGTCGAAGAGCCCGATGTCGAGCGTGTTCCCTCCGGTGAGCATGGGGTCCGAGTCGATGCGGTCGGTGTAGCGGTAGCGCACGTGCAGCTGGCGCACGCCCCGTGGAACGTCGAACGAGACGTGTGCGTAGCGCCGCTCGTGCGCGCGGTCGAAGTGGCCGGTCAGCGTGCGGTCCGGCGTCCCCAGATCGGGCGACCCCATCAAGTGACCGCGACACCGCTTTCGCGATCGAAGACGCGGACCCCCGCGGGATCCGCGCGGAGATGCACCTTCGCGCCGGGTTCCGGGCGCACGTCGGGGGTCGTGCGCAGCTTCACCAGCGCGTCGCCGAGCTTCACGTTGACGATCACCTCGCTCCCCAGCGGCTCCGAGACCAGCACCTCGCCCGGGTGACCATCGTCCGCGAGCGCGATCGCTTCGGGCCGCAGGCCCACGGTGAGCGCGCCCTTTTCGTCGCGCAGGCGCGGGCTCGGGACGCGCCACCCGCCGGCGACGACGAGCGTGTCGCCGTCGCGCTCCGCGGGCAGCACGTTCATCGGCGGGCTTCCGATGAACTGCGCGACGAACAGGTTCGCGGGATGCTGGTACACGTCGTCCGGCGCGCCGAGCTGCTGGAGCCGTCCGGCGTCGAGCACGGCGATGCGGTCGGCCATGGTCATCGCCTCGGCCTGATCGTGCGTGACGAAGATCGTCGTGACGCCGAGCTCCACCTGCAGCGCCTTGAGCTCGGTGCGGGTGTGCGTGCGCAGCTTCGCGTCGAGGTTCGAGAGCGGCTCGTCCATGAGGAACACGCGCGGCTCGCGCACGATCGCGCGCGCGAGCGCGACGCGCTGCTGCTCACCGCCCGAGAGCTGCGCGGGGCGGCGCGGCAGCAGGTGGCCGATGCCGAGCAGTTCGGCCGCGCGCGCCACGCGCCGGTCCTGTTCCGCCGTGGAGAGGTGACGCACGCGCAGCGGGTAGCGGATGTTGTCGCGCGCCGACATGTGCGGATAGAGCGCGTAGCTCTGGAACACGAGGGCCACGTCGCGGTCCTTCGGCTCGAGCCCCACGACGCTGCGGCCATCGATGCGGATGTCGCCGCGATCCGGGTGCTCGAGTCCGGCCAGCATGCGCAGCGCGGTCGTCTTGCCGCAGCCGGACGGGCCAAGCAGCACGAGGAACTCGCCATCGGCGATGTCGAGCGTCAGCCCGGCGACCGCCGGGCGCTCCTGCCCGACGAATTGCCGCCAGACGTCGTCGTACTCGACCTTCGCCATCCGTTCAGTCTCGCCGCTTCGCCATTACAGACCCCGCGTCGTCGCGACGAGTCCGCGCACCATGAGGCGGCGCGTCGCGAAGAACACCGCCATGACCGGAAGCAGATACAGGACGGCCATCGCGGCTACGAGACCGTACTGCACCTCGGTGTAGCCGCCGGCGGTACGGAACGTCTCGTAGAACGCGAGCGGCACCGTCTTCATGCTCTGCTGGTCGATGAGGATGAGCACCATGAGCACCTCGGCCCAGGCCGACAGGAACGAGAGCCCCGCCGCGACGGCGATGCCCGGCCGCGCGACCGGCAGCACGATCTCGAAGAGCGCGCGGAGCTTCGTGCGGCCATCGAGCCAGGCGGCCTCCTCGAGATGGCGCGGCACCGAATCAAAGAATCCCTTCATGAGCCAGATGAGGAACGGCAGCTCGATCGCCGAGTGGATGAGGATGAGGCCCAGGTACGAGTTCCGCAGGCCGAGCTCCCGCGCGAGACCGTAGATCGGCACCATCGTGGCCGAGAGCGGCATCGTCTGGAGCAGCAGCACCGCGTAGGTGATCCAGGCCTTCTGGCGCAGCTCGATGCGCGAGAGGGAATAGCCGGCGAGCGAGACGACCACGACGGTGAGCAGCATCGTCGAACCCGCCACGAAGAGGCTGTTGCCAAGGGCGGTCGCGAACGCGTACCGATCGAAGATCCGGACGAAGTTCTCGAACGTCGGCTGGCTGGGCCAGCGGATGTACGGCGCCGCCTGCGCGTCGAGGGCGGCGGTGAAGAGCCACACGAACGGCGCGAGGAAGAAGACGGTGACGACGAGGAACGCGAGGTGCATGAGCGCCCACTCCAGACGCGAGCCGCCCTCGAGCGCACGCGTTCGCGGGGGGATGACCACCTGGGCCTGCGCCTGTGGTCCGAGCGTCGTCATGCGCGCGCTCTCGACCAGCGCAGGTAGAAGACCGCGAAGGCGGCATTCAGCGCCAGCATGACCACGGCGATCGTCGACCCGTAGCCGATCGCGTACGAGCGGAACGCCTCGTGGAACGCGTAGAGCGCGATCGTCTCGGTCCTGATGCCGGGTCCGCCGTTGGTGAGCGTCTGGATGAGAATGAACGTGCCGAACGTCGACATCGTGATCGACAGCAGCGCGAGGGCGGCGATCGGTCGCAGCGACGGCAGGGTGTGGTCCCAGAACCGCCGCCAGGCGTTCGCGCCGTCGACGCGCGCGGCCTCGTAGATGTCGGTGGGGATGGTCTTGAGCGCACCGAGGAAGATGAGCATCGTAAACGCGGTGCCGCGCCAGATGTTCGCGATGATCACCGCGAGCATCGGGAACCGGCCGAGCCAGTCGACCGGCGGGAGCCCGACGAGCTGGAGCCCGGTGTTGAGCGAGCCGTAGAAGAAGTCGAACATCGCGACCCAGAGGAACCCCGCGATGAGCGTCGGATTCACCCACGCGAGGAGCACCGCCGCGTACGCGACGGTCGCCAGGCGGTAGCGCCGCCGCTCGGCGTGGTCCAGCAGCAGGGCGAGCAGCAGGCCGAGGACGAACTGCCCGATGATCGCCGACCCGACGACGAAGACGACCGAGTTGAGGATGACAGTGGCGAAGTCCGGATCGCTGAAGAGCCGCAGGTAGTTGTCGAGCCCGACGAAGCGCGGCCGCGCCGCGTCGAGGCCGACGAGCGCCTTGTTGGTGAAGCTCGTGTACAGCGCCCAGAGCGATGGCCCGACGAAGAACAGCGTGAGGAGCAGCGCCGCCGGCGTGAGGCCCGCGACGTACGCGCCGTTCCGTCGGAAGGCCGTGGTCGCGGACGGGGAGCGGGGGCGCACGGCCCCCGCTCCGACCGCCGTCATTCCTATTGCGTGATGACCTTGTCGGCGCCGATGGCCTGCTTCAGATCATCGGTGTACCGCTTGGCCGCGTCGTCCGGGCTCATCTCGCCGGCGGCGACGCGACCGGTGGCCTTCTGGATCGCGCCGATCACCTTGCCGTAGTTCGCGTCCGTCGGGATGAACCGCGCCTTCTTGAGCGCCTCGGTCGAGTCGACCAGGTACTGCTGCGCCTTGAACTCGGCGACGTCGGCGGAATCGGTGCGCGCGACGGGGTGCGGGTCCTCGATGTTGAGCTTCGCGACCGTGTCCTTGTTGTTCCACTGCGCGATGTAGGCCCACGCCGCGTCCTTGTTCTTGCTCTTCGCGGTGACGTACCAGCAGGTGCCGGGTCCACCGATGGTGAACGACGGTCCGCCGGTCGAGGTCGGGTGCAGCACGTAGTGCACGTTCTTCTGCACGGCCGCCGGATCGAACGGCGCCTTCGTCCATCCGCCGTAGACCCAGCCGCCCTCGAAGAGGAGCGCGAGCGTGCCCTTGCCCTCGTTCTCGCGCATCGCGGTCCACGGCTTGGTGGTGGTCAGGAGCTCTTTCGGCGTCAGACCGCCGTTGTACGTGCGCGCGTAGTAGTCGAGCGCCTTGCGGACCGCGGGGCTGTCGCCGATCCACTTGCCGTTCTTGTCGATGATGTCGCCGCCGTACGCCCACACCAGCGGGACGAACGAGTGGTTCGCGGTCCCGGTGTCACCGGCCGCGCCCGCGTAGAGCGCGTACGGGATCACCCCGCTCACCTTGTCCTTCACGGCCTTCGCGGCGGTGAGGATGTCGTCGACGTTCTTGGGCGTCCACTCGGCGCCCAGACCGGCCTTGTCCATGTGCTCGCGGCGGATGTAGAGCCAGCGCATGTCGAGGCCGTAGGGGATCGCCCAGACCTTGCCCTGGTACTTGACCCCGTCCTTTACCGCGTCGGGATAGTTCTTCCAGTCCTCCCACTGCGACACGTACTTGTCGAGCGGCTCGATGTAGCCGGCATCCGCGAGCTCGCCGATGCGATCGCCGCCGACGTGGATGACGTCGGGGACGTCGCCGCCGCCCGAGAGCGCGAGCAGCAGCTTCGTGTAGTAGTCGCCGCTGGAGATCTTCTGGAGGTCGACCTTGACGTCGAGGCCGGAGTACTTCGCCTTGAGGTCGGTCGCGGCCTTGTCGACGTACTTCGGCTTGAGTCCGAGCTCGTCGGGATACGAGACGGTGATCGTCCCCGAGAGCGTCGCGGCCTTCGTGCCCGTGGCGGCGGGCGGCGCCGTCGTCGGCCCGCCGCACGCCACGATGACGCCGGTAGCTGCGGTCGCTTTGAGGAACGTCCGTCGAGAGACGCGCGCTCGTGTGTTCATCACTTCGATCGCTCCCCTCTGTCGCGGCCGCCTGATGCGGGCAACTCCGATCGACGGCCGCCCTTACACGCTCGAATCATACGCACGCCGGTGAACGCGGCGTGAAGGGATAATCCGCCTTCATGCCGATCGATACGAGCGCCGTCGCGCGGGAGGCCCGGCGGGTGCTCGCGGCCAATCGGCAGCGCGGCGTTTCGGAATGGGACGGCCGCCACTACGACTTCGTGTGCCCGTCCGGGGCGACCTATCCGTTCCAGTGGTTCTGGGACAGCGCGTTCCACGCGATCGCGCTCCTGCACGTCGATCCCGAGCTCGCCAAGCAGGAGGTGCGCTGCTTGATGCAGGGCGCGCAGCCGGACGGCTTCATCCCGCACATGCTCCTCTGGGAGAAGAGCGCGCACGACGCCGCGCTCCGCGAGTACTCGATCACGCTCGCGCACACCTACTACACCGCGACGATCCAGCCGCCGGTCATCGCGCGCGCGGTGGCCCGGATCTTCGAGGCGACCGGCGACGTCGCCTTCGTGCGCGAGGTGCTGCCGCCGATCCTCCGCTTCTTCCGCTGGCTCAAGGCCTACCGCGATCCGGACGACGACGGGCTCGTCGCGATCATCCAGCCGGACGAGTCCGGTCTGGACGCGAGCCCCAAGTACGACCGTCGCATGCGCGTGTCGGGGGACCGTCCGGCGGAGACGCTGCCGCAGCTGCGAGTCTCGATGAAGCGTTTGTTCGACGCGTACGCGCCACTGCGCGCGGATCCGGCGCGACTGCTCGCGCTCGACGTCTTCGTGTGGGAGGACGTCATGGTGAACGTGATCTACGCCGACGGCCTGCGCGCGCTCGGTGGTCTGTGCCGTGTCGCCGGATTCTCCGACATCGAAGCGCGCGAGCTCGAGGCGCGCGCGCGCCGCGTCGTGCACGCGCTGCAGGAGAAGTGCTGGGACGATCGTGCCGGGGCGTTCTGGGATCTCGACGGATGGGACGAGGAGCGTGCGCGCGTGCTCACATTCTCGTCGCTCTTTCCCCTGGTGCTCGCCGATCTCGATCCGGGCATCGCGAAGCGGCTCGTCGAGGACCACCTGCTGAACGAGAAGGAGTTCTGGCTCCCCTATCCGGTGCCGACCGTCGCCGCGACCGAGCCGAGCTTCGATCCAGGCTGGGCGACGCGGACGACGTGGCGCGGGCCGTCATGGATCAACGTGAACTGGTACCTCTATCACGGCCTGCGCGCTCACGGCTACCGCGAGATCGCGAGCGAGCTCGCCGAGCGTACGTTCGCGATGGTGGCGAAGAGCGGTATCCGGGAGTTTTACGACCCGCGCAACGCGGACGGGCAGGGCGCGGTGGACTTCGGCTGGTCGTGCCTCGTGCTCGACCTCATCGCCGCGGAGGGTCGGCCGCTCCAGTGAAGCGCGTGCTCGCCGTGGACATCGGCGGCACGAAGCTCGCGTGCGCCGTCGTCGCCGCGGACGGCTCGCTGAGCGCGGAGCGCCGCGCGGCGACTCCACGCACCGACGAACCCGACGAGCTCTTCGCCTCGGTCATCGCTCTTGCGCGGGCGTCGCTCGACGAGAGCGGTGCCGCTATCGATACGGTGGACGGCCGTGCTGCGGTCGCTGCGGCAGGCGGCGGCGCTGCGGTCGGTGCGGTAGGCGTCGGTTGCGGCGGACCGATGCGCTGGCCGGAAGGGATCGTCTCGCCGCTGCATATCCCGGCATGGCGCGAGTTCCCGCTCCGCGAGCGGTTCACCTCGGAGCTCGGCATGCCCTGTGTCGTCGAGAACGACGCGAAAGCGTTCGCGCTCGGCGAGCATTGGCTCGGCGCCGGTCGCGAGGCGCGGGCGCTCCTCGGCATCGTCGTGTCCACCGGTGTTGGCGCGGGGATCGTGATGGACGGCAGGCTCATCCACGGTGCGAGCGGCCAGGCCGGGCACATCGGACACGTGCTCGCGGACAGCGCGCCCGACGCTCCGGATTGCGCGTGCGGCGCGCGTGGATGCGTCGAGTCGATCGCGTCTGGGACCGCGATCGCGCGGCGTGGCGGCGCCGCACCGGACGTGCTCGCCGAGCGAGCGCGGGCGCAGGATCGCGAAGCCGGTCTGATCTATGCGGAAGCCGGGCGCGCGCTCGCCCGCGGCATCGCCTGCACGGCGGCGCTCCTCGATCTCGATCGGGTCGTCGTTGGCGGCGGCGTCGCGCTCGGCGCGTGGGACCTGCTCGAGCCGGCGCTTCGCGCCGAGCTGGCGATCCGCGCGCGGCTGCCGTTCACTCGCGGCCTGGAGGTCACGCGCGCGGCGCTGGGAGATCGCGCCGGACTGATCGGCGCGGCGAGGCTGGCGCTCGATCCGCAGTACTCAGCGCTGGCCGAGCGGTAGGCTTCGGCGCACCTCGAAGACGATTCGTCCTTCGGCCGCCTCGACCGGGTCCTCTGGGATCCCGTCCAAGTTTCGCACGAACCACCGTGCGAGCGGGCCCGCGCGCACGTACGGATTGAGGACCTCACGAAAGAACTCGGTCGCCTCCGCCCGCCCCAATTCGATCGCTGTTATCTCGTGTTTCTCACCTCGGATCGTCAGAGTCGCACGACCGGCAGCACGTAAGTTGCGCGCCCAATCGACCTCGCCCCATGGGCTGATGAGCCACAACCTGCCGGCGATCTCCGCGACCGCGACGGGCGTGGAACGAGGCAGGCCGCTCTTGCGGCCGCGCACGGTCAGAAGCACGTCGGGACCCATCGGGACGCCGGCGGCGAGGAGGAGCTTGGCGATGGGATTGAAGAACGTGACCCACGAGGGGACGCGCTTCGACCTGCGCGGCGGCGCCGTGGCTGGGCGCGTCTCGTAGCTGAGGTAGAGAAAGTCGGAGACATTGCCGACGGCCCCGACGAAACGGAGGAATGCGGGAACGTCTCGCCGCTGTTCGTCGTGGACGAGGCGCGGCTCCGTCATGTGGTACGAGCGGCCTCTCGTCACCAGCGTGCACTCTCCTGCGGCGAGGATGTTGCGCACCCAGTCACCAACGCCGTAGGTAAGCGCGATGACGTAGCCGTTCGGCTGCCTGAAGATGTTCACCGGCGTGCGGTAGATCCGCCCGCTCTTCCGACCGCGATGGACGACGATGCCGAAGCCTGGCAGACGTCGGGCGGCCGGGCCCAGGAGTGGATTCAAGAATGCCCGGTTGAAGCGTGTGATCGGTCGCGGCATTGGCATCGCGTTGACCTCCCCACGCAGTTATTCCTCGATTGCGGAATTATCTTGGCACGACGATACTCCTGCGCGGAAGAGTGAGAGATGCCGCCTGGACGTCGACCCGGACCGAGCGTGACCCGCGAGAAGATCGTGGCGGCCGCGCGACGCCAGTTTGCGGAGCATGGATATGAGCGCGCGTCCCTGCGAGCGATCGCGCGGACCGCGCATGTCGATCAGCGACTGATCACCCACTACTTCGGTTCCAAGCACGGGGTCTTTGTCGCCGCGATGGCGCTTCCGCTCGATCCATCCGAATTCGTCGCCGCCGTCGCCGCGCCGGGGATCGATGGGTTCGGCGAGCGGCTGGCGGGACGCTGGGTGATGCTCTGGGACTCGACCGAAGGTCGCCACCTCGTCGGCCTGCTTCGATCGGCGGTCAGCAACGAGCAGGCAGCAAGGATGATGCGGGACGTCTTCGTGCATCTCGTACTGCGGCAGCTCGTGCGGGCGCTCGACATCGACCACGCCGACCGACGCGCGAACTTCGTCGCGAGCCAGCTCTTCGGACTTGTTCTCGTCCGCTACGTCCTTCGGCTCCAGCCGCTCGCCGTCATGAGTCCCGAGGAGGTCGCGCGCTGGATCGGACCGACGATCCAGCGCTACCTCGAGAGCGACCTTCCGGCGCGTCGTCGCACCACGTGATCTTGCCCTGACTCCTGAGCCGATCGTCCGGATCCGGGCGCGGGACAGCGAGTGGCTACGCGCGCGGAGCGGGATGGCGCGCCGAGCTGGCGACGCACGCGCGGCTGTCGTTCACTCGCTGCCTGAAGGCCACGTGCGACGCTGGAAGATCGCGCGGGACTTCGGAGCGCTCAGCTCGGTGAGGCGACCGGGACAGCGAGCTCGGCCGCGGCGTCCGCCATCCGGACGTCGTACGTGACGAGCGCCGCCAGATCGTTCCCCAGTGCCATGGCTGCGGCGAGATGGATCGCGTCGAGGCTTCGCAGCGACGAGGGATCCATCCGCGCGGCGCCGTCCAGGAGCGCATCGTCAAGCCGAAGGAGGTCGATCCGACCGAGCACCGCGCGGGCTCGCGAGACCGCGCGAGCACCATGCGGCCGAACGGCACGCACGACCTCGACGCGCGCAAGGCCGCAGGAGAACCGCGCTTCATCCGAACGCAGGTAACGCCGCAGCGCGGTCGACTCCGGCTCTCGGACGACGAGCTTCACGATCGCCGATGAGTCGAGGTAGAGCGACACTAGCGCTCGTGCTCACGCATCCGAGCGAGGACGACGCCGGGGAGCGGACGGCCCCGCGCCGGCGGCAGTGGCGCGCCGAGCTTCAGGAGATCCCCCTCCCCGCGCGCGAGCCGGCCACTGGTGATGAGTTCGGCGCGTGGATCGCTCCTGCCCACGGGCACAAGCCGCGCGACCGGCCGTCCGCGATCGGTCACTTCAACGGTCTCCCCGCGCTCTACATCCCGCAGATAGGTGCTCGCCTGCTGTCTAAGCTCTCGGATCCCGATGGATCGCATGTGCTACTTATAGCACATCTTGGCCGCGGTTGCGCGGGTGACACGGAGACACTCGCTCGAGCGATTCGTCGCCGCGTTCGCCTGGTCGAAGGAGGAGCTCGCTACGACCTCGACCGGTCGAAGCGGTAACTGCCTAGGCGCGGAATGGCGAGACGAGATCGTCGGCGGACCATCGTATCGGCGCGGCTGCGCCGGAGACTTCGACGTCCGCGCGTCCGCGCAGCAGCGGCAGACAGGCTTCTGATACATACGCCGTCCCGAGCTCGAGCGTGTCGCGGACATGAACAACAAGCGGGCCGGTCGCGTGCTCGGGCGATGTCGTAAGCGCCATGCGCAGGCAGTCGCGGTCGGTCTCGAGCACGATCGGCCACTTCGCGTTCTCCGGCGAACGGGCGGTCGTCGCGTTCAGCACGGTGACCTCTTCGTTCACCTTCTTGGCGAAGCGCCGCGGCACGAAGTCGACCATGCCCATGCCGACCGCGTTCCCGTCGCTCTCGTCGGCGAGATCGCGCACCACGATGCGGTGGATGACGGGCATGCCCTCATGCCAAGGCCGGCCCTGCTCGTACCCGTACACGCTCCGGCCGATGACGTTCGTGTCGAGACCGGCGCCCGAGATGTTCTTTCCCATCCGGTCGCACACCAGCACGTCGATCTCATCGAGCGGCAGCCGGCCCACGAGGCGCTTCGCCTCGGACAAGAGTTGTTCCTCATGGGCAAAGAGGCCGTCGAGGGGTACGGCTTCGATCCTGGCGGTCTCGTGGTACGCGTTTTCGAGGATCGCGACGCCACCGAGGATCTTCCCGCTCGCGATGACGCGCTCCGTCGCGGATCGGATCGCGTTTCCAAGTCCGATGCCGAAGACGTGGCGGTGGCATTCGCGCGCGCCTTCGTACTTTCCGAGGCCAATGGCACACATCTTCGCGAGACCGCTCTCGAGGGTCCCCTTGAAGTCGGTGTGCGGCTTCACGCGATTGAGAAGCAGCACGCCGTCCGATCCATAGGCGACCTCGGAGATGAACGCCTCGACCCCCTCCGGAGTGAGGCCGAGGCTCCGCGCGTCCATCTCGTCACGGATGGGCGCGCCGAGCTGCTCCGCGGTGATCCCGTAGTTCGTGAGGATGTGGCGCTGCCCGGCCGACGTCGCGCCGCCGTGGCTCCCCATCGCCACGATCACGAACGGCCGCGCACCGTGCGCCGCGAGCGCGTCCACCGCGGAACGGGCGATCGTGGCCATACCGGCGATCCCGCGGCTGCCGACGGTGACGCCGATCCGCGCGCCGCGCCGGATGGGCCGCGTCGCGAGTACCTGCTCGACCGCGGCGCGCGTCGCGGCGGCAGCGTCGGCCACCACCGGCCGCGGGAAGCGGATCGTCAGTGGCGCAAGTAGCAGCTCTTCGAGCTCCATCGCTCTACGACGTCCTGCCCAGCGACTGGAGCGCGGCCGGCAGGATGATGAGCTCCGCGATCGCGGCACGCTTGGGGAGCGCGAGAACGAACGCGATCGTCTCGGCGACGTCTTCGGGACGGAGCATCTGCGCACGCATCGCGGCGTCGGGTGGCCGCGGCCGCTTGTCCATGATCGGCGTGTCGACCATCCCGGGCTCGATCGCGCAGACGCGGATGCCGCGCTCGCGCGCCTCGAGCGCCGTCGCGTGCGCGAAGGAGGACAGCCCGCCCTTCGCCGACTGGTAGGCCGGGCCGGAGGCGTCAGGCCAGCGTGCGGAGACGCTGCTCACGACGACTATGTCCCCGCGCGAATCACGCAGCTTCGCGAGGGACGCGTGAACGAGATTGAAGGCGCCGGTCAGGTTCGCAGCGACGACCTCGTCCCACGCCGCGGGCGTCAGCTCGTCGAGGCGGCGCTTCGGAAGATTCGTGCCGGCGCAATACACCAGCGCATCGAGCCGTTCGATACGTGCGACAGCCGCATCGACAGCGGCGCGGTCCGTGACATCGACCGCGTGCGCGGTCGCGCCGGCGACATCGGGCTTCCGGCGCGCGAGGGCGTGCACGTGCGCATCGCGCGAGACCAGCAGTGCGGCGGTGGCACGGCCGATGCCGCTCGACGCGCCCGCGACCACGACCACACGCCCCGCGAGCGGAGCGTTCACACGTTCCCCGACAGGAAGACCTTGATCGCATCAGTCGCGCCCTTCGCGAGCTCCGCGAACGCTCGCGGGCCCTCCGCCAGTGGGAGCACCGGCTCGAGCCGCCCGATGCTCGCGCGACCCTCCGCAAGCCAGCGCAGCGCGGTCGCGAAGTCGTCGTCGCTGTACGCATAGCTGCCCTGGATCGCGATCTCGCGCCGGATGAGGTCGTGGAAGCTCACCTCGAGCCTGTCGGCATGCAGCCCGATGGCGACGAAGGTCCCGGCCGCACGGGTGAGCGCGATCCCGCGCGCGCGCGTCTCAGACCGACCGACGGCATCCAACACGAGCGGCGCCGAGACGCTGATCGTGTCGGCAGACTCGACGGTCTCGGTCGCGCCGAGCGCCTCGGCCTCCCTGCGACGCCCGGCATGTGGCTCGGCAACGGTCACCTGAGCGACGCCCGCCGCGCGCGCGGCCTGCAGAGCGGCGAGCCCGATCGTGCCGGCGCCGATGACGATCGCCCGCTCGGGCGTGCCGCGCAGCGTGCCCAGGCGGACCGCGTGCACGCCGTTCGCGAGCGGTTCAGCGAGCGCGGCGAGCCGCGCGTCGAGTCCGTCCGGCACAGGCACGAGCGTCGAGACCGGCACGGCGACCTCCGCGGCGAATCCGCCCGGCCGGTGCACGCCAACAAGCCGCCGGCGCTCGCACACATTGCGATGCCCGTCGCGGCACGGTACGCAGACGCCGCAGCTGAGCAGCGGATTCACCGTTACACGGCGTCCCATCCACGCGTCGCCGAGGCGGTCGGCGACCGCCCGAACGGTGCCCGCGAACTCGTGCCCCATGACGAGCGGCGGAGTCCGATTCGCCTGGCGGCCGAGATAGCCTTCGACCTCGGAGCCGCAGATGCCCGCCGCCTCCACGCGCACGACGACCTCGCCCGCGGCGGGCACCGGTACGGGCACCTCCTCCACGCGGAGGCGCTCGGGGCCGACCCAAACCAACGCTTCCACTCTGGCTACGGTACAAAGGTCGAGACAACAGCGGGGGAGGACGACCATGTTCCATCCGTCGCGCACAGCGATCGCGGCGCTCACCGCGATCTCGGTCCTCGCGACAGCATGCGGGGGCGGCTCGGAAGCCCCCGGCGCGACCGGATCGCCGGCCGCGGGCGGCAAGCCGTACGCGGGGACCACGATCCGCGTGCTCGGCGCGAATCATCCGTGGGCAGACGCGCTGAAGCCGCTCCTGTCGGACTTCGAGACGAAGACCGGCATCAAGGTCAATCTCGAGCAGTACGGCGAGGACCAGCTCAGCCAGAAGCTCACGACCGAATTCACCGCGGGCAGCTCCGACATCGACGCGTTCATGCAGCGTCCGCTGCAAGAGGCAAAGCTCCACCAGCAGAACGGCTACTACCAGGACCTCAACGCGTACTTCAAGGACTCGAAGAAGACTCCGTCCGACTACGACACCAGCGACATCTCGAAAGCGGCGCTCGCCACCGAAACGGTAGGCGACACGCTGACGGGTATCCCGATCGTCGTCGAGGCGGAGGTCCTCTACTACCGCAAGGACCTGCTCCAGGCTGCGGGCCTCTCGGTCCCGAAGACGCTCGATGAGCTGAAGACCGCGGCCGCAAAGCTCACCGACAAGAGCAAGGAGCAGTACGGCTTCGTCGCGCGCGGGCAGCGCAGCCCGTCGGTGACGCAGTTCTCGAGCTTCCTCTACAGCTACGGCGGCGACTGGTTCGACCTCAAGACCAAGAAGGCGTCGATCGACGCGCCGGAGTTCATCCAGGCCGTCACCTTCTACGGCCAGCTGCTCCGCGACTACGGTCCGCCCGGCACGCTGAACATGTCGTTCCCACAGGCCGCCGCGATCGTCGCGCAGGGCAAGGCCGCGATGTACACGGACGCGAACTCGATCTACCAGCTCATGCTCGATCCGAAGCAGTCGCAGGTCGCCGACAAGATGGGCGTCGCGCCGTTCCCGGCCGGGCCGAAGGGCGCGAACATGTACAACGTCACGTCGTGGGGCGTGTCGATCTACGCGAAGGCGCCACACAAGGACGCGGCGTGGGAGTTCATCAAGTGGGCGACGAGCAAGGAGATCGTCATCAAGACACAGGCGACCGGCGCGGTCCCCGGCGCGCGAAAGAGCGCGTTCGATGACCCGCAGGGCAAGTCGAAGTTCCCGGCCGATTGGAGCGCGGCGGCGGCCGCGTCGGGCGGTGGCCGCGGCTACGACCGGCCGCTCATCGTCCAGGTCCAGAAGGGCCGCGACATCATCGGCGACGTGATCACCACGTCGATCCAGGGTGGCGATGTCGCCACGGCAGCGAAGAAGGCTCAGGCTGAATTCCAGGCGCTCCTCGACTCAGAGAAATAGATGACCGCGGGCGGGTTCGTGGATCGCCACGCTCGGTGGCTGTTCCCCGGACCCGCCCTGCTGTTCGTATTCGCGCTCATGGTCTTCCCGATCCTCTACACGGTCTGGACGAGCCTGACTGGCTGGGATCTCGGGAGCGGGCATCCACCGACGTTCATCGGCCCGGGCAACTACGCGCGGCTCCTCGATGACGCGCGCTTCAAGGCGGCCATCGGCCGCACGTTCTACTTCACGGTCCTCGCGGTCGGTGTCGAGGTCGTGCTCGGCGTCGCGATCGCGCTCATCCTGAACCGCCAGTTCCGTGGCCGGCGCCTCGTAACGTCGGTCCTGCTGCTCCCGATGATGGCGACGCCGGTCGCGATCGCCATGGTCTGGCTGCTCATGTACGAGCCGACCGCCGGTGTCGTGAACTTCGTCCTGCGGTCGCTGCACCTGCCGACACCGCTCTGGATCGCCGGCGGCGACTCGGTCATCCCGGCGCTGGCCCTGGTCGACATCTGGGAATGGACGCCGATGATCGTCCTCATCACGCTCGCCGGCCTCGCGAGCCTGCCATCGGAGCCGTTCGAGGCCGCGGCGATCGACGGCGCCTCGACGCTGCAGACGATCCGTCTGATCACGCTGCCGCTTCTCGTACCGGCGATCGTCGTCGCGACGCTCCTCCGGCTCATCGACGCGCTCAAGACGTTCGACATCATCTACACGATGACCGGGGGCGGGCCGGGCTTTTCGTCCGAAACGCTGAATGTCTTCGCATACCAGCAGGCGTTCCTGTATTTCAGCTTCGGCTATGCGGGTTCCGTGCTGATCGTCTTCTTCGCGATCGTGCTGTCGGTCAGCCTCGCATTCACGTACCTGCGCCGCGAGCCGCCGTCCAAGCTCGCCCGACCCGATGTCCGTTAGAGGGATCGCCCGCGGAACGGTCATCGCCCTCATCCTCGCGTTCTTCCTCGCGCCGTTCCTCTGGATGGTGCTGAACTCGTTCAAGACGCCGATCGAGGTCATCTCGCTGCCGCCGAAGCTCATCTTCGAGCCGACGACCGCGAACTACGAGAACGTCTTCCGTGGGCAGAACTTCGGTAGGTATCTCGTGAACAGCATCGTGATCGGCGCGGGGTCCGTCGGGATCGGGCTGCTGCTCGGCCTTCCGGCCGCGTACTCGATCGCGAAGTGGGATCAGCGCGGGCTCGCGACCGCGATACTCCTCGCCCGCATCGTGCCCGGCATCACGTTCCTCGTGCCGCTGTTCATCCTGTTTCGCCAGGTCCGGCTGGTCGACACATACGCGTCGCTCATCCTCACGCACGCGCTCGTCGGCCTGCCGTTCATCGTCACGGTGATGGTGCCGTTCTTCAAAGGCATCCCGGCCGAGCTCGAAGAGGCCGCGCGCGTCGACGGCGCGACTCTCTTGCAGACGCTGTGGAAAGTGATCCTCCCGATCAGCGGACCGGGCATCGTGACGGCCTCGATCCTCGCCTTCGTCTTCAGCTGGAACAACTTCATGTTCTCGGTCGTGCTCGCGACGAATCAGACCAAGACGGTCCCCGTGGCCATTTACAACTTCATCTCGTACGCCCAGATCGACTGGGGCGGCCTCATGGCCGCCGCGGTCGTGATCACCCTACCGGTGCTCGTGCTCGCTCTCGCGACGCAGCGCTACATCGTGCAGGGCCTCACTGCGGGTGCGGTGAAGGGCTAGCGGGTTCCGAGCGCTGCCCGATCACCCCGATCAGCCGATCGTCGATCCGCTCGCAGAGCAGGTGAATGACGAGGACGTGCATCTCCTGCACGCGCGCGGTGACCGCTGAGGGCACGAGGATGGCGTGCCGTGCGACCGCCGCGGCGGCACCGCCGTCGCCCCCGGTGAGGAGGACGCTCACCGCCGCGCGATCGTTCCCCGCCGCGAGACCCCGGACGACGTTCTCCGACACGCCGGTGGTGCTGATCCCGACGACGATGTCGCCGGCGCGAGCGTGCGCGCGTACCTGGCGCGCGAACACCTCGGCGAATCCGTAGTCGTTGCCAAGCGCGGTGAGCGTGGGCGCGTCGCTCGCGAGCGCGAGCGCGGGCAAGGGGTCGCGTTCGCGCCGCGCGCGTCCCAGCAGCTCCGCCGCCAAGTGCTGCGCGTCCGCGGCGCTACCACCGTTGCCGAAGACGATCACGCGGCCGCCGCGCGCCAGCGCATCGGCCATCGCATCCGCCACCGTCTCGATCGCCGGCAGTAGCGCATCCATCTGCGCGGCGAGCGCGCGGTGCGCCTCGAGCTCGCGCTTCAGGTCGCCGGTCACGGCGTCGCCTCGACCAGCGCGCGACACCGAGCCAGAAATGCCGCGCGCTCCGCGATCGCGCGCGCGCGAGCCGCGGCGTCCGTGACAAGCGCCGTGTCCCACGCGGTCCGGCCGACGATGTATCCCCGCGCACCGGCTGTGCACGCATCGCGGAGCTGCGCGACGAACGTCTCCTCGTTCGTGCCTCCGCCGAGCAGGACCCAGGGGATCGCGCCGCACACCTCGGTAAGGCGCCGGCAGTACTCCACGTCCCCCGGGTACTGCAGCTTGAGCACGTCGGGACCGAGACGTGCGAGGTTGCGCGCGGTCTCGACCACTCTCGCGCCCAGACCGGCGACGTCGCCGTAGACGATGGGCTCGATGATGGAGAGCATCCCCGCGGCACGGCACGACCCGACCACGGCGGCCGCCGTCTCCGCCTGGCGGCGCGCGGCGTCTTTCAGGTCCGGCCGATAAGGCAACAGCAGCTTGCAGCCCACAGCGCCTTGAGCGGCGGCGCGCTCGGGGTCGACGTCGGGCAGCAGCGTGGTGACGCGTCCCTCAGCGACGGTCTCGTATCCCTGCGCCTCGAGCGGGACCACGAGTGGAACGCCGTCGAGCTCGGCCATCGCTTCCGCTCCGAGCTCGAAGTCGAGGAGCACCACGCTCGACTCGCGCGCAAGCCCCCGCGCGAGCTCCGTCTTGAGCGACCGCAACGACGCGTCGTCGTCGGGATAGCCGCGAGCGCGCGCGACGGCGCGCAGGCTGTCGCGATGATCGAGCGCAAGGCCGCATACCGCGCCGACGCCTGTCGCGATGCGCAGCGTCACCGCGCGCGTACCTCCCCCTCGACGACCGCGCCGCCTCCAAGCAGCGCGTCCACCTCACCGGCGCGCGGCATCGCGGTGCTGCACGACAGACGCGACGCGACGATCGCGCCGGCCGCGTTCGCGCGCCGCACCGCGCTGTCGACATCGCCCCCCTCGAGAACCGTCGCACCGAACGCGGCGGCGAACGCGTCGCCCGCGCCGAGGCCGTTGACCACCGGCACGCGCAGTCCGGGCACGGCGCGCTCGCCCTTCGCGTCGAAGATCGTCGCGCCGTCCGCGCCCCGCTTCACTACCACGACACGCGGCCCGAGCGCGAGCGCGTCTTCCGGTGGCAGGCGCGCGGCCGCGAATTCGCTCGCGCCGCCGATGACGAATTCGCAGAATGGCGCGGCACGGCGAACGAGCTCGGGGTATTCGTCCGGCCGCTCCCACAGCACCTCGCGCCAATCGAGGTCGAGGATGGCGCCGCCCCTGGCGCGCTCGAGCGCGGTGATCGTCGTGGCCCGGCTCGGCTCGCGCGCGAGGCCCGTCCCGGACACGTACAGCAAGCGGGCTTCGCCGAGGTCCGGCAGATCCTCCGGCCGCAGCTCCCAGTCGGGGCAGGTCGGCGTGCGATAGAAGGTGATCGGGAAGCGGTCGGGCGGCCACGCTTCACAGAAGGCCAGCGCGGTGCGCAGCGTCGGGTGGGTAGCGAGCGCGCGACAGTCCACCCCTTCCGCTTCGAGGAAGCGACGCACGAAGCGGCCGTGACCGTCGTCGCCGACCGCGGAGACGATCCCCACGCGCACGCCCAGCCGCGCGAGGCCCGTGGAGACGTTCCCGGCGAAGCCACCGACGAATCGCTCGAACGTGCGCACCTCCTCGAGCGGCGTGTTCAGCTGCTGCGGGTACAGATCCGCGCCGACACGGCCGAGGACATACGCGTCCACCCTCACGGAACGACCTCGCGTCCCTCATCGCACGCGCGGTCGCAGGCAAGCGCGATCGCGAGCGCGCGCCGTCCGTCGTCACCGGTGGCCCGCGGGGCACGCCGCTCGGGGACGCCCTCGAGGAAGTCGCGGAGCTCGAGGAGGTACGCGTCGGCAAAGCGCTCGAGGAATCCGGGAAAGAGATCGCGCCGGTTGCCGCCGGGAAGCAGCACCTCGACGGCGCGCTGCGCGAAGCCGCCCACGCAGACGGTGCCTTCGCTGCACACGATCTCCGCCCGGATGTCGTAGGCGTAGCGCGCGCCGCGGTACGTTTCGATGCTCGCCGCCATGCCGCGCGCGAAGCGCAGGTCCGCGAGGGCGAGATCCGGCCCGGGCGCGTCGGGCGCGAGCGTGAGCGCCGTGGCGCGCACGCCCGCGACCTCGTCGCACATGATCCAGCGAGCCACATCGAAGTCGTGGATCGCCGACTCGACGAAGACGTTCGCGCGAGCGAGCGTTCCCGGCCCGCCGGTGGGCGCATCGCGATCGCGGTCCACTCCTTTGAAGAAGCGCGGCGCGCCGACCTTCCCCGACCGCACGACGCCCGCCGCTTCGACGTAGGCCGGGTCGTACCGGCGCATGAAGCCCACCTGCAGCCGCCCGCGCGACGCGGACGCCGCGGCGAGGATGCGGTCGGCGGCGTCGAGCGTCGGCGCGATCGGCTTTTCGAGGAGGACGTCCTTTCCCGCGCTGAGCGCGGCGATCGCGTGAGACTCGTGCGTCGACGCGGGCGACGCCACGACGATCGCATCGACACGGTCGTCGCCGAGCAGCTCGTCGACCGACGCGTAGTTCCGCGCGCCGAGCTCCCGCGCAACACGCTCCGCGGCCGGTGCGCTGGCGTCGTGGACGGCGACGAGCTTGGCGCCATCGATCCGCGCGACGTTCTCCGCGTGGCGCCGTCCCATGAGGCCAACGCCGATGACGCCGACGCCGATCACGCGCCGATGATCTCCCGCAGGAACGCGCGGCTCCGCGTTGCGTCAGCCTTCGGTGCCGCGCGTGGGCTCACGCCGATCCGCACGTCCTGCTCGACGATCAGCCAGCCGTCGTAACGCGCCTCGCCGAGCGCGCGCAGGACGCCGCCCAGATCGAGCGACCCCGCGCCGAGTGGCGCGAACACGTCCTCACCCACGGCGCTGCGGAATTCGATGCCGCGCGCGACCGCGGATGCGTGAACCTCGCTCCGCAGATCCTTGAGATGCACGTGGCGGATCCGCTTCGCGTGCGCCCTCGCGACGTAGGCGACGTCGCCGCCGCCGTACGCGACATGACCGGTGTCGAGGCACAGGCCGACGAGATCGGGATCCGTTCCCGCGAGCAGCAGCTCGATCTCGCGCGGCGCCTCGACGTAGCTCGCGGCGTGTGGATGGAACGCGGTGATGAGGCCCCGCTCGCGCGCGAAGCGCGCGACCTCGTTCGCGCCGTCGCAGAAGCGCGCCCACTGATCGTCGTCGAATGACGCGGAGCCATCGGAGGGCACGCGGCCGGCGAGGGCCGCGCGCCGCGGATCCCCCGCCTCCGCGAGCACGAGCACCGGTGCCCCGAGCTCCGCCAGCAGGGCGATGGTCGCACGCGCGGAACGCAGCGACTCGTCGCGGCGCGACGCTTCGTGCAATGTCACCGGGCAGAACGCGCCGGCGAGCGCGAGCCCGCGCGCCGACAGCTCGCGTCGGAGCGTCGCCGCATCGGTCGGGAGGTACCCCCACGGTCCGAGCTCGGTCCCCGCGTAGCCGCACTGCGCCATCTCGTCGAGGACGCGCGCATACGGAAGCTGGTCGCCCCAATACGGGATCTCGCACGCGCCCCAGCTGATCGGAGCGGTCCCGATGCGAATGCGCCCTTTGTCCGTCATGCGTCCTCCGCGAAACGAGGGGGAGCGTCGTGAGGTGGCTACTCTAGGCGACGCATGAAGACGACGCGTCTGACGATGGCGCAGGCACTGGTCCAGTTCCTCGCGAACCAGTACGTCGAACGCGACGGCGTCGAGCATCGCTTCTTCGCCGGATGCTGGGGCATCTTCGGGCACGGGAACGTCGGGGGCGTCGGACAGGCGCTTCACGAGCATCCGGACGAGCTCACGTACTTCCAGGCGCGCAACGAGCAGGCGATGGTGCACATCGCGAGCGGCTTCGCGCGGATGTCGAGCCGCCTGTCGACGTTCGCGTGCACGACGTCGATCGGACCGGGCGCGACCAACATGGTGACCGGCGCGGCCGCGGCCACCATCAATCGGCTGCCCGTGCTCCTGCTCCCCGGCGACGTCTTCGCCTCACGCGCGAACGATCCCGTGCTGCAGCAGCTCGAGGTCCCGTGGTCGGGCGACGTCTCGGTGAACGACGTGTTCCGGCCGGTCTCGCGCTACTTCGACCGGATCATGCGACCCGAGCAGATCGTGCCCGCGGCGCTCGCGGCGATGCGGGTGCTCACCAGCCCGGCGGACACGGGCGCCGTGACCCTCGCGCTGCCGCAGGACGTGCAGGCCGAGGCCTTCGACGTGCCCGACGACTTCCTTGCGAAGCGCGTGTGGCACATCGAACGTCGGCTCCCGGACGCAGCCGCTCTCGAGCGCGCCGGCGCGCTGCTCGAGGCATCGAAGCGTCCGCTCATCGTCGCGGGGGGTGGCGTCATCTACTCGGGCGCCACCGACGCGCTGCGGATATTCGTCGACGCGACCGGCATCCCGGTGGCCGAGACGCAGGCCGGAAAGGGCTCGCTCCCGTACGACCATCCCTCGAATCTCGGCGCCATCGGCGCGACCGGCACCCTCGCCGCCAACCGCGTCGCGCGCGACGCGGATCTGGTGATCGGCATCGGCACGCGCTGGACCGATTTCACGACCGCGTCGAAGACCGCGTTCCAGGACCGCGGCGTGCGCTTCGTCAACGTGAACGTCGCGGAGTTCGACGCGCAGAAGCACGCCGGTCTCGCGCTCGTCGGCGATGCGCGGGCGACCATCGAGGCCCTCGCGGCGCGCACGCGACCGGTCGACGCGGCGTACCGCGAGGCGGCCGCGCGGTTGAACAAGGAGTGGGACAAGGAGGTGGAGCGGCTGTACACGCTCGGGCACGGTCCACTTCCGGCCCAGAGCGAGGTCATCGGCGCGGTGAACGCCGCGGCGGGAACGCGTGACGTCGTCGTGTGCGCCGCGGGATCTATGCCCGGAGACCTGCACAAGCTCTGGCGCACGCATGGTCCGGGTTCGTACCACGTCGAGTACGGCTACTCCACCATGGGCTACGAGATCGCCGGCGGCCTCGGTGTGAAGCTCGCCGCGCCGGACCGCGACGTTTACGTGCTCGTCGGCGACGGCAGCTATCTCATGCTCGCGCAGGAGATCGTCACCTCGATCCAGGAACGGCAGAAGCTCATCGTCGTGCTCGTGGACAACCATGGGTTCGCATCCATCGGCGCGCTCTCGCGCTCGCTCGGGTCGGAGGGATTCGGCACGCAGTACCGCTACCGCGAGAAGGACTCGCTCGGCCTCGACCGCGAGGGTCCGCAAGGCGACACGTTGCCCGTGGACTTCGTGGCGAACGCATCGAGTCTCGGCGCGATCGCGACGCGCGCGCACACGATCCCCGAGCTGCGCGAGGCGCTCGCCGCCGCGAAGCGCGCGGATCGGACCTGTGTCATCAGGATCGAAACCGATCGCTACGAGAGCGTCCCCGGATACGAATCGTGGTGGGACGTCGCGCCCGCGGAGGTCTCCGGTCTGGGGGACGTGCGCGCCGCGCGCGAGCGGTACGAGCAAAGCCGGCGCAAGCAGCGCCGCTATCTTCGGCCCTCGTGACGGATCTCCTCGTGAGAGCGAGCGATCCCGATCGCGAGGGCTGCGTCATGCGCGTGACGCCTCAGAGCGCGCGATGGAAATACGTGGGCTTCGACGCGTACCGGATCCCCGCCAGCGGTCGCGTTCGACGCGAATATGCCGGACGCGAAGCGTGCGTCGTCGTGCTCGGCGGATCGTGCGACATCCGCAGCGAGGCCGGCGAATGGTCCGGCGTCGGAGAACGCGCGACACCCTTCGACGGTCCACCCGCGGGGGCTTACCTGCCGCCGGGCACCGCGTTCGAGATCGCCGCGCGCGGCGGCGCGGTCGATGTCGCGATCGGGCACGCGCCCGCGACACGAGGGGCACCCGCGCGGGCGCTCGAGCCCGCCGACGCACGTCTCGAGATCCGCGGCAGCGGCGCGATGGAGCGGCGGATCCACCACATCCTGATGGAAGAGGCGGAGGCGGAATCGCTCCTCATCACGGAGGTCGTCACCCCGGCGGGGCACTGGTCGAGCTATCCGCCGCACAAGCACGACACCCAGGATCCGCCACGCGAGACGGCCCTCGAGGAGACCTACTACCACCGCTTGCGCGACGGACGGGGCTTCGCGGTCCAACGGGTGTACACCGCCGATCGCAGTCTCGACGAGTCCGTCGCTGTCACGGATGGCGACCTCGTGCTCGTGCCGCGCGGCTTTCACACCGTCTCCGCGGCGCCGGGCTACGAGAGCTACTACCTCAACGTGATGGCTGGGCCGGTGCGCAAGTGGAAGGTCACCTTCGACCCCGACCACGCCTGGTTGCTGCCCTAGACTCCCCCATCTAGGGAACGGGAGGGACACATGACCACGAAGCTCGACAGGCGCGCATTCCTGAAGGGGCTGGGCGTCGTCACGGTGGCCGCGGCCTGTGGTGGCGCGGGCACGACGACGGCGAGCCCGACCGGCGCAGCGACGGCGGCCGCGACGGCGGCGAAGACCGCGGAGCCGGTGACCGGCACGATCTCGGTCTACTCCGCGCTCAACGAGTCCACCAACAACGAATTCTTCGGCGCATTCAAGAAGGCGTACCCCGGCGTGACCGTGAACGTGCTTCCGCTCGCGGCGGCGGGCGAGCTGCAGACGCGCATCCGCACCGAGAAGAACAGCCCCAAGGCCGACATCTTCATCGGGGGATCGAGCGAGTTCCACGACCCGCTGGGCAAGGAAGGCCTCCTCGAGGCCTATCAGTCGCCGAACGCGAAGGACATCAAGGCCGAGTTCAAGGAGGCCAGCGGCCTGTGGACCGGCTGGTACACGGGCATCTTCGGCTTCATCTCGAACAACGACCGCTTGAGCAAGGAGCTCGGCGGCAAGAAGCCCTCGACCTGGGACGATCTCCTCGACCCGGCCTGGAAGGGCAAGCTCATCCTGCCCGACCCGGTGAAGACCGGCGGCGGCTACATCTTCATCGCGACGCAGATCTTCCGGTTCAACCGCGACGAGGCCAAGGCGATGGACTTCATGAAGAAGCTCCACGCCAACATCGCCCAGTACATCCCGACGTCCCCCGGCGCGCTCACGCTCATCGATCAGGGTCAGTTCGTCGGCTGCCCCAACTGGAGCCACGACATCCTGACCGAGAAGAGCAAGGGCAACCCGGTCGACCTGTCCGTCCCGAGCGACACTGGCTTCGAGGTCGGCGCCGTGAGCATCGTGAAGGGCACGAAGAACCTCGCCGCCGCGAAGGCGCTCGTCGACTGGTCCATCACGAAGGAGGCCGGCGAGCTCAACGTGAAGCTGAGCAACCGCGGCTCCGTCCGGACCGACGTCGCGCCGGCGCCCGGCTCTCCTTCGCTGACGCAGGTCAAGCTGGTCAACTACGACCGTCAGTGGGCGACCGACAACAAGGACCGCATCCTCAAGCTCTGGCAGTCGAGCGTAGGCCTGTAACAGTCTCGATCTAAGACGATGCGCAGCTTGCGGCGCGAGCCGGGTGTCCTGCTCGCGCTGCTTGCTGTCATCGCCCTGGTCGCGGTCTTCATCGTGTATCCGCAGATTCGCGTCGTGCTCACCCCCGGGACGGGCTACGTCGACTTCCTCTCCGGCGGGACGTGGGTGAAGCCGCTGGTGAACTCCCTGCAGGTCATGGCCCTCTCCACGACGACCGCGGTCGCGCTCGGTTTCGTGTTCGCGTACGCGATGGTCTACACCGACATGCGTTGGAAGCCGTTCTTCCGGCTCATCGGCATCCTGCCGCTGCTCTCACCGCCCTTCGTGGTCGCGGCGTCGTACATCATCCTGTTCGGTCCCCGCGGCGTGATCACGTACGGCGTGTTCGGTCAGACGATCAGCATCTTCGGGCTCGGTGGGATCTGGGGCGTGCAGACGATCGCCTTCTTCCCATTCGCGTACCAGCTCATCGCCGACGTCCTCTCGCGCAGCGACGCGCGCATGGAGCAGGCGGCACGCAACCTCGGCGCGGGCCCGCTCGACGTCTTCCGCACGGTGACGCTTCCGCTGTCGCGCCCGGGTCTCGGCGCGGCGATCCTCACGACCGCCATCTACGTGCTCGAGGACTTCGGCAATCCCGCGCTCGTCGGCGGCGTGTTCACCGTGCTGCCGACGCAGGCGTACGGGCTGATCAGCGGATTCGGCGACCTCACCAGCGCCGCGGCCGTGAGCACGATCCTTCTGTTGCTCGCACTGATCTTGTACGCCGCGAAGATCCGGCTCGACGGCGGACGCTCCTTCGTGACCGTGAGCGGACGCGCGTCATCGATGCCGCGGCCGCCCGTGCCGCCCGCGCTGTCGTGGCTCTGCTTCGCCGTCTGCATGGCGCTGGCGGGGATCATCGTGCTCGTCTACGGATCGCTTCTCGTGAGCGCCCTCACGCTCACCTTCCCGACGAACCTGACGTTCACGACGAAGCACTTCGAATACATCGGGTCCGGTGTGAACGGGACGGCGCTGCAGAACACGCTGGTGTTCGGGCTCATCGCCGCTGCGTTCTCGGCGCTCTTCGCGCTCTTCGCCGGCTGGCTCGTGCAGCGCGGCTCGTGGTCCGGCCGGGGCGTCCTCGACGTCCTGCTGATCATGCCCGCCGCCGTCCCCGGCCTCTTCTTCGGGATCGGCTACGCGACCGCGTTCAACGAGAAGTGGGTCGAGCCGATCGAGGACTTCTTCGGAAGCGACACGACGCGCGCGGGCCTCATCATCATCTCGATGATCTTTTGGAACATCCCCGTTGGCTACCAGGCGGCCGTCGCGGGATTGCGGCAGATCGACCGCTCGATGGACGAGGCCGCGACGAGCCTGGGCGCCTCGAGCCTGCGCGGATTTCGCGACGTCCTCCTGCCGATGCTCGGCGGATCGCTCCGCGTTGGCTTCGTGACGACCTTCGTCCGCGCCGTGACCACGCTCTCGGTCGTGATCTTCCTGTTCACCCCGGGCACGACGCTCGCGACGATCCGCATCTTCCAGCTCGTGAACGACCTCAACTGGGGCGGCGCGACCGCGTTCACCGTCGCGGACATCGGGCTGGCGATCGTGGCGCTCTCGGTCATCGCGGTGCTCGCGCGCGGCAGGGTCGCGCTGGGAGCCGCCCGTGCCTGACATCCACCTGCGCCTCGACCACGTCACCAAGCGCTTCGACGGGACGACCGCGGTCGACGACGTCTCGTTCGAGGTGCCGCGAGGATCGTTCGCCACGCTGCTGGGCCCATCCGGCTGCGGCAAGACAACGACCCTTCGGATGATCGCGGGGTTCTATGACCCGGACGCCGGCGACATCGTGCTCGGCGGCAAGCGCATCAACGACCTGCCCGCACACCGCCGCGGCACGGCGATGGTGTTCCAGGACTACGCCCTCTTTCCGCACATGACGGTGAAGGGCAACGTCTCGTATGGCCTGCGTCTCGCGAACGTCTCGGCGACGGACCGCGAGCGCCGCGTGAACGAGACGCTGCAGTTCGTCGGCCTGACCGGTCTCGGCGACCGCTGGCCGAACCAGCTCTCCGGCGGGCAGCAGCAGCGCGTCGCCGTCGCGCGCGCGCTCGTGCTCGAGCCGCAAGTGCTTCTGCTCGACGAGCCGCTCTCCAACCTCGACGCGAAGCTGCGGGTGCAGCTGCGGTGGGAGCTGCGCGCGCTGCAGCGGCGCCTCGGCATGACCTTCGTCTACGTCACCCACGACCAGGACGAGGCGCTCTCGCTCTCGGACTGGATCGCGGTGATGAACGCCGGCCGGGTGGAGCAGTCGGGCACGCCGTGGGAGATCTACTACCACCCGCGCACGTCGTTCCTCGCGGATTTCGTCGGCGCGGTGAACCTCGTCCCGGCGACGGTGAAGGAGGTGCGCGCCGGCGACGTCGTGGTCGGGTTGGGCCAGCACACATTCGCGGTTCGCTCGCCACAGGGCGTCGCGCTTCGGAACGGGCAAGACGTGAAGGTGTGCGTTCGCCCCGAAGCGCTCGCGCTGCGAGCGCCTCTCGACGCGGCGGATGGCATCGTCATCTCCGGTCAGGTCGCGCGGCGCGCGTTCCTCGGCGACCTCATGCGCTACTGGGTCAACGTTGATGGCCGGGAATGGATGGTCGACCAACCGGATCCCGGCGCGTCGGCGCCGCTCGACGGACCGGTCTCCATCACAGTGCGCCCGGAGCGTATCCACCTCATCGCGGAGTAGCCGACGATGTCACGATCGCTTCGGCTCGTCGCGGTCGGCATGGTCGCGAGCACAGCGCTATCGTGCGCGGCCCCGCCGGCGAGCGCGACTCCGACCGCTTCATCGTCCGCGGCGAGTGCTGCGCCTCGGCGAGTCCGGCAGCCACGGCAACGCCAGCGCCGATCTCGCACCCGCGCGTCGTCGCGACCGTTGCGTTCGAAGCGCTGCTCACCATCGTCGACGACCGGCCGATGAAGCACATGCTCGGGTGCGGGACGAAGGGGATGGGCGCGGGGCTGGTCGGCACGATCGACGGGTTCGAGACGAACATCTCCTCGCGCTACTACACCTCGACCGATCCAGATTTCGACGAGATGCTCGGCACGACGTGGGAGGCGTGGCTCAACGGTGACTGCACGGCGGTGACGTTCAGCTTCGTGCACGGCATCGGGCCAGGTCGCTACCCGCTCAAGGTCGCACGCGTCCAGGATCTGGGAGGCAACACGCTCGACCCGGATCCCATGGTCGTCACCGTGATCGTGGTCGAGTCCGCACCACCACGGATGACGCTCGTGCAGTCGTCGGGCGCCGAGGTCTGGATCAACTTCAGCGAGTCGATCAAACACGACCTCGCGAGCGACGTCTCCCGTTATCGACTCGACGGGAGACCACTACCTGCGGGCTCGAGCGCTACCTGTCAGGTCCGCACATGCGCGAGGTCGTCCTGACGCTGCCCGCGGCTCCCGCGCGTATCCCGGAGACCGTTACCGCGGCCGGCCTCGAGGACATGCTGGGTAACCCGTTCTGGCCGGGTACCGAGACGCAGCCGATCCCGCTCATGCAGGGGCAGTCGCGCTGATATCGCGCTAGAGGTCCACCGTGGTGCCGTCGACCGCATACTCCAGTTCGAGCTCGTTCAGATGCGCGAGCGTCTCGGCTCCGAGGTGCGTCAGCACGATCCGTCCGCAGTCGAGCTCACCGCGATGCGCCATCAGCGTGCGATACGAGACGTGCGCATCGTCCTGCGTGTCGAAGAACGACGAGTCGCAGATGAACAGGTCCGCGCCCTTGGCGAGGCGCACAAGGTCCTCGCTCCACGTCGCGTCGCCGGAGTACGCGATGAGCGTGCCGCCCGCGCGGACACGCAGGCCGTGCGGCTCCGACGTGGGCACGTGCTGCACCGGAAATGCGCTGACCATGGCTCCGCCGACCCGCGTCTCCTTCTCGCTGAGGATCTCCGTTCGCACCGGGAAGCGCACCTCGGTCTTGGTGAAGAAGTCCGGATAGAGCGCCAGCTCTGCCATGGCGACGCGCGCCGCGAGCCCCGCGGGACCGGACACGACCAGCTCGCGATCCCGTCCGGCGAAGTGCTGCTCGATCACGAGATACGGGATCCCGCCGAAGTGATCGCCGTGCAGGTGCGTGACGGCGATGCCGTCGACCGTCGCCGGATCCATCGCGCGCTTGATCGCCGGAAGCGCCGAGCCGCCGCAGTCGAGCAGCAGCGACACGCCCGGCGCGCCGACGTGGATGCAGGCATTGGAGCGGCCTCCGTCGGCGAACGCGTTGCCGCTGCCGAGGAAGGTGACGCGGACGGTCACGCGACCCTGCTCGACCTCTCGCTCAAGCTATCTCACCGAGCTGGACCGGTCGGTGCTCGCGCCACGACGTGCCGGCGGCCTCGGCGATACGCAGCGCCTCGAGCGCGTCGCTCGCCGTGCAGAGGTTCTCCGCCTCCCCGCGCGCGAAGCGCAGGAAGTGAGCGAGCTCGGCCTTGTACGCGTCCGCGAAGCGCACGAAGAAGGACGGATACGCCGGTCCGGCGAGCGCCGGCGCATCGGACTCGACGGAGCGCCATGGCGTGCGTGGATCGATGCCGATCGCGAGCGTCTCCTTCGCGGCGTGGATCTCGACGTGAATGTCGTAGCCCGCCTCGTTGCGGCGCAGCGCGGTCATGAGGCCGAGCGCGCCGCCGCGGAGCTTCATGAGGACTGCGCTCGTCCCGACGTCGCCGAGCTTCTCGTACGTGGGAAACCCCTTCGTCGAGCCGGTCGTGTAGACCTCCTCGACCTCGTCGGAGAAGAGCCAGCGCGTGATGTCGAAGTCGTGGATGAACTGGTCCTTGAACTGCCCGCCCGCCGTCGCGATGTACTCGTCCGGCGGAGGCTTCGCGTCGCAGCTGATCATCGTGAACGCGTACACCTCGCCGATCTTGCCGCCGCGGATCTCATCGCGCGCCCGCCGGTAGCCACCGTCGAACCGGCGCTGGAAGCCGATCTGCAGCCGCCCGCTCGTCTGCGCTTCGTGCGCGACGATCGCCTTCGTCTCGGCGATGCCGATGGCGATCGGCTTCTCGCAAAACGTCGGGATCTTCGCGTCGAGGCACCTGCGGATGAGCGGCGCATGCGTGTCGGTCGGCGTGACGATCACCGCCGCGTCGACGCCGGCGAGCGCCTCATCGACCGTCGGCACCGGCTTCGCCTTCAGCGGCGCCGCGATGTCACGCGCGCGCGCGGGATCGGCGTCGTATACGCGGAGCTCGGTGACCTCGGGTGCGCCGGCGAGCACCTTCGCGTGGAATGCTCCGAGACGGCCGACGCCCAATATCCCGATACGCACCCCTACCTCCACGACCGCGCGCCTCTCGTCGAGACTGTAGCCGTGATCCGTGGTGTCCTCTTCGACGTGTTGCTTGCGCGGCGTCTCACGGGGAGTAGCCTCGCGTCATGATCCGTAACCTGATCGGCGCGGAGTGGGTCGCGTCGGCGGCGGCCGAGCGCCTCCCCGTCTACGACCCGGCGACGGCCGAGGTGATCGACGAGGTGCCGCTGTCGAACGCGGCCGAGGTGGGCCGGGCGGCCGAAGCGGCGCGCCGCGCGTTCGCGTCGTGGTCGCGGACGCCGGTCATGGATCGGGCCGCGCTGCTGTTCCGCTACAAGGCGCTGCTCGAGCAGCACGCCGAGGAGCTGGCGCGCATCGTGACGCGACACCACGGCAAGACGCTCGACGAGGCTCGCGGCGAGGTCCGGCGTGGCATCGAGGTCGTCGACTTCGCGTGCGGGATACCCACGCTGCTGCAGGGCCGCACGCTTCGGCAGGTTTCCGCGGGGGTCGACCAGGACCTGTACCGGTTCCCGGTCGGCGTCGTCGCGGGCATCACGCCCTTCAACTTCCCGGTGATGATCCCGCTCTGGATGTTCCCGCTCGCGATCGCGGCCGGGAACACCTTCGTGTTGAAGCCGTCCGAGCGCACGCCTCTCGGCGCGGTGCGCCTGGCCGAGATCTTCCTCGAGGCAGGATTCCCCGAGGGCGTGCTCAATGTCGTGCACGGTGCCCGCGAGGTGGTCGACGCCCTGCTCGCGCATCCGGCGATCCGCGCGATCTCGTTCGTCGGATCCGAGCCGGTCGCCCGCCACGTCTATGCCGAAGCCGCGCGCAATCAGAAGCGCGTGCAAGCGGCGGGCGGCGCGAAGAACCACATCGTCGTCCTGCCGGACGCCGACCTGGATCAGGCTGTTCCGGCGATCCTGAACTCGGCCTTCGGCAACGCCGGCGAACGCTGCCTCGCCGGAAGCGCCGCCATCGCGGTCGGAGCCGTCCATGACCGACTGGTCGAGGCGGTGGCCGCCGGCGCCGAGCGGATGGTCGTCGGGCCTGGAGACGTTCAGGGCGTGCAGATCGGACCGCTCATCCGGGACGAGCACCGCAAGCGCGTGATCGACTACATCGAGCGCGGCGTCGCCGAGGGCGCGCACCTCGTTACCGACGGTCGCTCGGAGCAGCGGCGCGCGGGCTTCTTTCTCGGTCCCACGGTGCTCGACGACGTGGGCGACGCGATGGTCGTCGGACGGGAGGAGATCTTCGGCCCGGTCCTGTCGGTCGGGCGGGCCGACACGCTCGATGGGGCTATCGCGCAGGCGAACCGGCTCGCCTTCGGCAACATGGCGGTGCTCTTCACGCAGAGCGGGCGCGCCGCTCGGGAGTTTCGCGAGCGCGTCGAGGCGGGCATGGTCGGCGTCAACGTCGGCGTCGCGCAGCCGTTCGCGTTCTATCCGTTCTCCGGCTGGAAAGGCTCCTTCTACGGCGACCTGCACATCCACGGCACGGACGGCATCGACTTCTACACCCGGAAGAAGGTCGTCGTCTCGCGGTGGTAGAGGGAAGGTGAGGAGCACCACCGTCTCGCCTGTCCGCGCGGTGCTGTTCGACTGGGGGGACACGCTGTTTTCGCCGCCCGACGCAGCGCGCGTGATCGTGACCGCCGCCGCCGAGCGCGGCGTGCGCGTCGACGAGGCGGACGCGCAGACGATCTGGAACGATCTCTGGGAGACGGGGAAGACGCCAGAGGAGCTCGCGAAGGGACGCGACCTCTCGGCCGCAGCGCACCGGGAGGTGTGGACCGCGCTCTTCCGTCGGGCTGACGCGACCGCGCCCGGTCTCGGGGAGGCGCTGTACGAGCGCGTGATGGATCCGCGCGCCTGGATCCCCTACCCGGATACCGCGCCGACGCTGCGCGCGCTGCGCGCCCGCGGCGTGAAGATCGGCGTCGTGAGCAACGTGCCGCGCGACCTGCGACCGATCTTCGCCGCGCGCGGACTCGCCGATCTGGTCGACGCGTTCACACACTCATTCGAGGTCGGTGCGGAGAAGCCGGACCCGGCAATCTTCCGTCGCGCGTGCGCGGCGCTGGGCACCGCGCCCGACGAGACGCTCATGGTCGGAGATCACGCCGTCGCGGACGGAGGCGCCGTGACGGCCGGCCTCCGGTTCTATCTGCTGCCCCCGCACACCGGCGCCAACCGGCCGCGCGGCCTCGACCGGGTCCTCGAGATCGTGGACGGAGAAGTCGCCAAGACTTGACTTAGTCCACTACTTAGTCCACCATGCAGTGACATGCGCGCCGTGAACATCCACGAGGCCAAGACACACCTTTCGCGGCTCATCGAAAGGGTACTGCGCGGCGAGGAGATCGTCCTCGCAAGAGCGGGCCGCCCAGTCGCCAAGATCATCCCCTTGCGCCCATCTGTCGGCCGGCGGCTGCCGGGATCAGCCCGCGGACGCATCGTCGTCGCATCCGACTTCGATGCCCCGCTACCAAAGGAGCTGCGCAAGAGCTTCGAGTGAGGATCCTCCTCGACACGCACGCCTTCCTGTGGTGGGTGACCGATAGCGACGAACTCTCGCGACGTGCTCGTCGGCTCATCGGCGATGGGCGGAACGAGATCTTCTTCAGTGCGGCGAGCGCGTGGGAGATCGCCATCAAGTCAGGTCTGCATCGCGTCACGCTTCCGGAGGACGCCCAGACCTACATCCCGGCGCAGCTCGAGGAGAACGCCTTCCAGATCCTTCCGATCCAGCTGCAGCACGCGCTTCGTGTCGTGACTTTGCCAGATCTCCATCGCGATCCTTTTGATCGTCTACTCGTCGCGCAAGCCCTCAGCGAGGAGCTCGCGATCCTGAGTCGGGACGAACGACTGGCGACCTATTCGGTGCGCGTGCTCTGGTGAAGAGCGCGTGAGGTCCCGACCCTCATGGTGCGGCTGAGGCGTGGGCGGACGCTGCCGCCGCGACGCCTGAGCCGCGCCGTACGCGAGCCGGACGCGGTCTAGACGAAGAGCGGCGCCATGTCGTTACGGCGCACGAGCTGGTCCATCTGGGCGTCGGACGGTCGCACGCCGCCGCGCGCGGCGGCATCGAGCACCTTCGGCAATAGATCGACGTCGCCGACGGTGTTGAGGAAGACATCGGGCTCGCCCAGTACCCAGCGCACCGCGAGATCGATGTCGGCCTGATCTGAGAGGGGCTCGTACCAGGTCGTCGGCGAGGTCGGGCGATCGCCCTGCCACGGACGCAGCGTGATCGACTTGATCGCCTGCATCGCGACGCCGCGCTCCCGGCAGAGGGCCATGAGCGCCGCGACGTCCGCCGCGTACGCCGGATCGCGCAACTGCACGTAGTTGTAGGGGAAGAGCACCGAGTCGAAAGGGAATCGTTCGAGCGCGCGACGATGCTGCGCGGGTGCGGCCAGACCGTGCCCGGTCACGCCGATGAAGCGCACCAGGCCGGCGTCGCGCGCTTCGATCGCCGCGCGCAGCGCACCGTCCGGGGCCAGCGCGGTCTCCCACTCCGCCGCGTCGACGAGGTTGTGCAGCTGGATGAGGTCGACGTGATCGACGCCGAGACGCTCGAGCGAGCGGCGGATCTGGTCACGCGCGCCCGCGTAGCCGCGTTCGCCGGTCTTCGTCGCGAGAAAGAAGCGATCGCGCCCGCCGCCGCGCAGCCAGGGCGCGACGCGCAGCTCGGCGTCGCCGTAGCTCGCCGCCGTGTCGACGTGGTTCACGCCGTACCGCTCGAGCAGTGCGAGCACCGTGTCGGCGCGCTCCTGCGTCACGCGCGAGAGCGCGGCCGCGCCGAAGAGCGTGCGCGTGCTGTCGTGGCCGGTGCGTCCGAACGGCGCGCGCGCTATCACGCGTCCACGATACTCACGCGCGCTCCTCGCGCTCCGGTATGGCGACGAGCGTCAGCACCGCGGCCACGGCCGGGCATACCGCGGCAGCGGCGAGAGCCGCTTCGAGCGAGATCGGGATGACGCCGCCGGCGATCGCCGAGCCGATCGGAAAACCCGCGAAGTTCAGTGCCATCGATACGGCGAATGCGCGCCCGAGCCACGCGGGATCGGTGCGGCGCTGGCGGATCGTGAACAGGACGACGTCGAAGGGGCCGTTGGCGATACCAATGGCGAGCATGGCGACCGCGACGACGATCGGATCCGGGAACGCGAGCACGGCGAAGAAGCACACGGCGGTGCCGAGCATCGCCCCGGCGAGGAGCTGGCGCTCGCGTCCGAGCGTGGAGATCCGTCCCATGACGAGGACCGAGACCATCCCGGAGATACCCAGGAGCGTGAAGAGCAATCCGACGAACTCCGGACCGCCACCGAACCGCCGCAGCACGAGCACGGGTAGCGCGAGGAAATAGATGCCCCAGCCGAGGTTGCTCGTCGACACGCCGACCGCGAGCGCGCGGAGCGTCGGATGCCGCGCCACGTACACCAGGCCGCGCCACGCGTCGGCGAGGAGACGCCCGGTCTCACCGCGCGTTCCCGGATCGCGCAGGCCGAGCGCGACCACGGCGGAGATCGCGTAGAGGACGGCGATGGCGGCAAGCGCGATCGGCGCGCCGAAGCCGGCCACCAAGGCACCCGCGAGCGCCGGGCCGATGATGCTCGCGACGACGTAGCCCTGGCTGTCGATCGCGTTCGCCCGCTCCCACAGCGCCGCCGGCACGATGAGCGGGAAGAGCGTGCGCACGCCGGTATTCGACAGCGGCTGCGTGAGCGACGACACGGTCACGATGACGAGCAGCAGCGGCACGGGCAGCTCGTCCGTCGCGGCGAGCGCCGCGATGAGCGCGAGCGAAGCCGCCGCGATCGAGTAGTCCAGGACGACCAGGCGCGTGCGTCCGTGCCGATCCAGCAGCGCGCCGGCGATGGGGCTCGCGACGAGTCCGGGCGCGATGCCGAGGAACGCCACGGCGCCCGCTATCTCGGGCGAGTTGTAGCGCTGCAGCGCGAAGAGGACGAGCACGAGCTCGACCATCTGCCCGCCGATGCGCGCCAGCAGCATGCTCGCGACGAGCCGCGGGAATCCCTCGATCGTGAAGAGGCCGCGATAGCTCGGTGGAAGCGAGACGATGTCGCTCAGACCGCGGCTTCCGCCTTCTTCCGCTGTCCGATGCGGCGATCGCGGTCCTGCTTGCTCAGTACGCGCTTGCGGATCCGGAACGTGAGCGGCGTGACCTCGAGGAGCTCGTCGTCGGCGAGGAACTCGACGGCGTCGTCGAGCGAGAGGTCGCGCACGCCGTCGAGCTTCACGGCGATGTCCGAGTTGCTGCTGCGCATGTTCGTCAGGTGCTTGCGGCGCACGACGTTCACTTCGAGGTCGCGCTCGCGAATGTGCTCGCCCACCACCATGCCCTCGTACACCTCGATGCCCGGATCGATGAACAACGTGCCGCGCTCCTGTGCCTGACTGAGCCCGAACGTCGTCGTCGTGCCGTCCTCCCACGCGATGAGCGAGCCGAAGGCACGCGAGGCGATGGGACCGGCTTCGGGGCCGTAACCGGCGAAGAGCGTGTTCATCACGCCCTTGCCGCGCGTGCGAGTCAGGAACGCCTGCCGGAATCCGAGCAGCCCGCGCGTCGGGATGCGGTATACGCAGTGCGCGGTGCCGTCCTCGCGGTACTTCATGTCCACCAGCGCGCCGCGGCGCTGCCCTGCGAGCTCCACCACCTGCCCCAGCTCCTCTTGGGAGACCTCAACCTCGAGCTGCTCGTACGGCTCCTGCCGCTCGCCGTCCACGACGTGATAGATCACCTCGGGACGCGAGACCTGGAACTCGTAGCCCTCGCGCCGCAGCGTCTCGATGAGGATCGCCAGGTGCAGCTCGCCGCGTCCGCTGACGACAAGGGTGTCCGGGCTGTCCGTGTCAGCGACGCGCAGCGCGACGTCGCGCTCGAGCTCCGCGTACAGGCGCTCGCGCAGCTTGCGGCTCGTCACGTGCGTGCCCTCGCGGCCGGCGAATGGGCTCGTGTTCACGGCGAACGTCATCTGCAGCGTCGGCTCTTCGACGCGGATCGGCGGCAGCGGACGCGGATCCGCCGCGTCGGCGATCGTGTCGCCGATGGCGACATCGGCGACGCCCGCCACGGCGACGATGTCGCCGGCGCGCACCTCGTCGACCTCTTCGCGGGCCAGGCCCTGGAAGGTGAAGAGCTGCGTGATCTTCGCCGGCGTGACGGCACCGGAGTGGTCGATGCGCGCGACGGGCTGCGCCCGCCGGAGCACGCCGCTCTGCAGGCGGCCGACCGCGATCCTCCCCTTGTAATCGTCGTACGACGTCGTCGTCACGAGCAGCTGCGCCGGCGCGTCCGCGTCCACGTCGGGTGCGGGGATGCGCTCGACGATGGCGTCGAAGAGCGGCTCGAGCGTCGCGCCAACGTGCCGGTGGTCGGCGCTGGCGGCACCGATGATCGCGTTCGTGTACACGGTCGCGAACTCGGCCTGTTCCTCGCTCGCGCCGAGATCCAGGAACAGATCGAACGTCTCGTTCAGCGTGTGCATCGGACGGGCGTTGGGACGGTCGATCTTGTTCACCACGACGATCGCGCGGTGGCCGCGTCGGAGCGCCTGGCGCAGCACGAACTTCGTCTGCGGCATCGGACCGTCGACCGCGTCGACGAGGAGCAGGACGCCGTCCACCATGTTCATGACGCGCTCGACCTCGCCGCCGAAGTCGGCGTGGCCGGGCGTGTCGACGATGTTGATCTTGATGCCGCGGTACGTGACGGCCGTGTTCTTCGCCATGATCGTGATTCCGCGCTCGCGCTCGAGGTCGTTCGAATCCATGACGCGCTCGGCGACCTGCTGGTTCTCCCGGAAGATGTGGCTCTGGCGGAGCATGGCGTCGACCAGCGTCGTCTTCCCGTGGTCGACGTGCGCGATGATCGCGATGTTGCGGATGTCTTGGCGGCGCGCGCTCATGCCGCGGTCACAAGGGGGAACACTCATCAAGTTTAGGGGTCACAGACCGGTAAGCGCCCCCTTGATATCCCCCGGATTGTGGATGGCCGGACATACCGCTGTGCGACCATCCGCGGGTATGGCCAACCCACCGGAAGAACCGACCCACCCGTCCGTCCTGCGCGCGCGTCTCTCGAGGGGCATCGAGAGCGACGAGGTGCGCAGAGACACGGTCGAGACCGAGGACCTCTCGCCGGCGGCCGCCTCCGCGCAGGCCACCGCGGCCGACCCCGCGGTGCTCGGCGACGAGTTCCGGCGCCTCGAGCTGCTCCGGGCCGAGGTGGAGCGCGCGCAGCAACGGCTGCGCGTACGCGAGGAGCAGGTCGTCGAAGAGGAGCGGCTCGCGGAACAGCGCGCCGCTCACCGCGCCGCCGAAGAGCGCCGCGCGGCCGAGGAGCGTCGGGGGCAGGAGCAGCTGGAGCGCCAGAAGCTCGCCGACGACCTCGCGCGTCATGCCGAGGAGCAGCGCACGAGGGAGAAGCGCTTCGAGCAGTTCCTCGATCAGCGCCTGCTGGATGAGGAGCGGCGCATGGAGGACCGGCGCACGCAGGAGGACGCGCGGTTGCAGGAGCACCTGGAGCGCCGGCGCCGTGAGGCGGACATGCTGCTCGAGCAAGGCGTCGAGCAGCGCCGGCTCGTCGAGCAGCAGCGCCTGCAGCAGATGCGCCTCGAGGAGGAGCAACGCGTCGCGCAGCGCGCCCTCGAGGCGGAGCGCAAGCTCGATGAGCTCCGTTCCCGTCTGGACGCGCAGCTGGAGGTACGGCGCATCGAAGAGGAGCGCAAGCTCGATCAGTGGCGGCACGACGAGGAGCAGCGCTTCGCCCAGCATCTCGAGCGCCGCACCGCCGATGAGGACCAGCGCCTGGCGCAGTGGTCGCTGCAGCGACGCGAGGAAGAAGAGCGTCGGATCGAGACGTGGGCGGAGGAGCAGCGCGCGGCCGTCGCGCGCGAGCTCGCCGCGCGCCGTGACGACGAGGAGCGACGGCTGCAGACCGAGCGCGAGGCTTTCGAGCGCGTCCTGCAGGAGCGGCGCGCGCAGGAAGATCAGCGTCTGGTCGCGTGGCGCGCCGATGAAGAGCGCCGGATCCAGGAGGTCCTGTCCGAGCGCGCGATGGAGCACGAGCGCGAGATGCAGCAGCGCCGCCGTGACGAGGAGGCGCGCTTGGCTACCCGCGTCGAGCAGCTGCTCATAGAGGAGCAGCACCGGCTCGCGGCCTGGCGCACTGAGGAGCAGCAACGGTTCGACGACGATCTCGCGTCGCTCGAGGCGCAGTTCGAAGAGCGGCTCGAGCGGCGACGCACGGACGAAGAGCGGCTCATCGAGCGACGCCGCGCGGAAGAAGAGGAGCGCCTGCGACAGCGCCGCGCCGAAGAGGAGCGCGCGCTGGCCGAGCGGCTGCGCGCGCGCCGCTTCGAGGAGCAGCGCGCCCGGCTCCGACGCGATGACAGCGCGATCGACGAGCTGCGCGGCCGCCTCGAGGAGCGCTTCGCGCAAGCGGGCGCGGCACGTGAGATCTCGCGCATTGTGCGCGACGAGATGAGCAACGTGATCGATGCGTCGGCGTTCTCGCTCGCCCTTCACGCGCACGATGGCGACGAGGTCATGTACCGCTACCGGGTGGCGAGCGAGGGCGAGCTCGGCGACGTGCTCAAGAACGAGCGCATCGACGATGGTCCGGGCAGCGCCGCCGCATCGAGCGACGGCTGGCTCGTCACCGATCGGCGCATCGCCCTCGCTGATGGCGAGTCGGACGTGCACATGGCTCAGCTTCCGCTTCGCAATGAGGGTCGCGTCGTCGGTGTGGCGACGGTGTACTGCGACGCCGCGCCGACCGACACCGAGCTCGCGCGGGCCGCGGCGATCCTCGCGACCGCGGCGCCGCACCTCGACGCGTCGGTACGGGAGAATCGCCTCCGCGCCGACGCCTAGCATGGCCATGTGAACCGGGCGGTCCTCACCGCGCTCGCGATCCTCTGCGACCTCATGGGACTCCTATGGATCGGTCAGGGCCTCGGCTACGTGCGGGGCTCGTTCATGACCGGCCAGCCGGTGTGGGCGGCGATCGGCGCGGTGCTGCTCGGCGTTTCGGCGCTGCTGTACTGGATCGTGTGGCGGCCGCGCGCGTGAGCGGAATGCGCGAGTCCAAGGCCGCGTTGCACCTCTAGACATGCCCGCAGTAGAAGCCGAAACCCTCGAGCTCCCGCGCGTCGCTCGTCCGGCGCTCGACGCGGTGGTGCGCCCTGTCGTCGGCGTCGTCGATGCGGTCATCACGCTCGAGGGCGAAGGATTCCAGGTGCGCCGACCGTTCCCGGGCATCGATCCGCGCCACACCGATCCGTTCGTCCTGCTCGACCACATCGGCGCGGTCGAGTACTCCCCCGGCCAGGCGAAGGGCGCGCCCGACCATCCCCACCGCGGATTCGAGACGGTGACCTACGTGATGGACGGCGCGATCGAGCACCGTGACTCGACCGGCGGCGGTGGCGTCATCACCGACGGCGCGACGCAGTGGATGACCGCCGGCGCGGGCATCGTGCACTCCGAGATGCCGACGCACGAGCTGCTCCTCAAGGGCGGCCTGTTCCATGGCACGCAGCTCTGGGTCAATCTCCCGCGCGAGAAGAAGTGGAGCCCGCCGCGGTATCAGGACATCGAGGCCGGCAGCGTTCGCCTGCTTTCGTCGCACGATGGCGCATCCCTCGTGCGTCTCATCGCCGGCGACCTCGGCGGACACGCCGGACCCGGAGTCACGCACACGCCGATCGTGTATGCACACGCCTCGGTGGTCGCGGGTGCGCGGCTGGAGATCCCCTGGCCACGCGACTTCAACGCGCTCGCATACGTTCTCGCCGGACGGGGTTCGCTCGGAGTCGAGCGCACGCCGATCCACGAGGGCCAGCTCGCCGTCTTCGGGCCGGGTGACGCGCTCGCGGTCTCGGCGGACGAGCAGCAGTCCAGCCGAACGCCGAGGCTCGAGGTCCTTCTTCTGGGCGGCCGTCCGATCCGCGAGCCGATCGCGTTCTACGGCCCGTTCGTCATGAACACGAAGGAAGAGATCGCGCAGGCGATCGCAGACTATCGCGCAGGTCGCATGGGAGTGATCCCGCCTCGCTCGATCTGAGTATTTGATCAGCGTCTAGCGCCGCGCGAGGAGCGTACCTCCGTCATTCACCCGGATCGGCGACCTGGCGACGGCGCGAGAGCGTCGCCCCACGAGCGGCGACGATCAGAAGGAGCATCGCCGCGGCGAGCACCAGCTCGGCCGACCAGGGCAGGAGCGCGCGCACGTCGAACGCTGGCTCGCTTACGAGCATCTCCGCGGCCGTCCAGACGAGCGCGAACACGCCGAGCCATATCCCTTGCGGGAAACGATCCAGTAGCCTGACCACGAGATCGCTGCCGAACAGCACGATCGGGATCGAGAGCGCGAGGCCGAACGCAAGGAGCGCCACGCTGCCGTGCGCCGCCGCTCCGACGCCGAGGATGTTCTCGAGGCTCATCGCCGCGTCGGCGATCAGGATCGTCACGACGGCCTCGGGAAGCGTCGCCGCCGTCCGCACGGTGCGTCCCTGTGACGTCACCGGGCGCACCAGCCGGTATGCGATGACGACCAGAGCGACGGACGCGGTCAGCTGCAGATACGGGATCGCGAGCAAGAGGGTCACGGCCGCTGCCGCGACGACGCGCAGCGCGACGGCGGCCACGCCTCCGAAGACGATGGCCCGGCGCCGCTGCCGAGCCGGCAGCCCTCGCGCGGCCATGCCGATGACGAGCGCGTTGTCACCGGAGAGCGCGAGGTCGATCAGGACGATCGCCAGGATCGCCTGGAGCGTCTCCAGCATCTACCGCGATGTGCGGAGCTTGTGGTAGATGACGAGCGCCACGCCCGCGAGCCAGAGGGCGACCACCGCGAGCCAGATGACGGCGTCCATTGCCGTTGTTGCCTCAATGTGGTCGGCGAGCATCGTGACAGTATACTGTCATTCGGCCAGCTTCCTGTATCGACGGCGACATCGGGTAAGTTCTCTGGCATGGCACGCGGCGCCGCGGAACACTTGCCGTCTCCCCCGCTCGGCCTTCTCGTCCGCACGAACCGCGAGCGCCTTCACCTCACGCAGGGCGAGCTCGCCGCGCAGGTCGGTGTCTCGCGTAGCGCCATCTCCGAGCTCGAGGCGGGCCGCATCGAGCAGCCGCGCGCCGCGGTGTTCGCGCGGTTGGGAAAAGCGCTCGGTCTTCCCGCCGCCGCGCTGCTCGCGGCCGCGGGCTATCCGGAGAGCGAGGTCTTCCTGAGCCTCGAGACCGACGAGGTCGCCCTGCTGGCGGCGTCGCTCGCGCAGCTCGCGGGCAACGAGCGCGATTGGCTGCGCGCGCGCCTCATCGAGCTTCGCGATCTGCTCGTGCTGCGCCGTTCGCAAGGCGCCAGGAGCGGGACCACCAGCCGCGGGCCAGCTGGAGCCTCGCGTCGCGGACCACGCAAGGCCTAAGCGCGTGATCCGGGAGGCCCGTGTGGGCCTCCCGGCACGCACGTAGGGCTACTTCTGGAGCACCGGGAAGTTCTCGAAGAACAGCGGGAACGTTGCGAGCAGGCCGACGCCGATCAGAACGAACGTCGCTATGAAGAACGGTCTGGCGTCATAGCTCTTGCCGCGCATGACGTACGCCGTGATCGCCCAGGCCACTAACCAGATGGCGACGGCGTAGATGGTCTTACCGGAGAGCGGTCCGACGCCGACCTTGAAGCCGAAGTTCTTTTCCAGGTCCATCAGCGCCTTGAAGCCGGCGTGCGCCTGGGCCAGCGTCGTGAATATGCCGAGGAACGCCGAACCGATGCCGGCCGAGAGGAGCGCAGCGAGCGCCGGGCCGTTCGGCTTGGTCACGTCGAGCTCGTTGGTCACGGTGGTCATCTCTTCTTCTCCCTCCTCACGTGATCGGGGCGACTTTGTTGATGAAGGCACCGAAGAGACCCGCCACGCCCGCGGCGGCGAAGGCGATGATGAAGAGCGCGATGAGGACTTTGCGCATGCCTTGCTCCTTCGCCAGACGCGCTCCGTAGTAGAGGACGACGAAGGCAACGGCGGTCGCGATGATCGGGGCGAACCAGGCGACGTGCTCCTTCCACTCCATACCGAAGTTGTGCCATTCGGCCTTCGTGGGATCGGCGAGCAAGAGGGAGCGAGGGCTGGCCTTCGACGGGTCGCGGTACCAGGGGTAGACGATCCACGTTCCGCTGATCACGGTGATCCAGGCAACGAACGCCATGACGGCGGTGCCGAGCTGGAGGCGCGGCAGCCGCTCGCGGATGCCGGGGACCGTGACCAGGTCCGGGCGCAGGCTGTACAGTCCGGCGAGCCCGCCCGCGAACGCGAGCAGGAACGTCGCACCGAACACCATCCCGTGGAGGACGGTCCAGGTCTCGCGTGCGGTCAGTTCCATCGGTCTTCCTTTCTGACGTCCGGCGACGCCGGGCGCCATCTGCATCGTGGCCGGATGCCAGACGCCCGCCCACGCGCGTTGGTCCCGAATCCGACGCCAAAAGGCCCTACAGCCTTAGGACTACGGTCGTTCAGCTGAGAGCCGCCTGAGAGCCTACGCGTACGCGCGCTCGAACGTCACTCCAGTCGCCGCAACACGTTCGCGCGCGCCTCGAGATCGAGCGGCCTCCCGCGCTCGCCGAGCTTCTCGGCGACGACGCGACGGTGCTCGACGGGCCGGTTCGCGCCGAACTTGAACTTCGCGCGGACGTCGGTGACGGTGAGACGGATCCCGCGGATCGACGCCAAACGCTTGCCGTACGGATTGTCACCGGGCTCGACCGGTGCATGTTTCCCTTCGGGCTGAAAGTGCGCGAGCTGGCGCTCGAGGATCGACGCGATCTCCGCCGGATCGTCGAGCACGTCTACGTCGCACGCGAGCTGCACCGCGGCGTAGTAGCTGGTCGGCACGCCGTACTCGTCCTGGTTCCAGTGGCCGGGGATGTACGTGTACGCGCCGAATACCGCGAGGAGCGCGCGCGGCCGCTCCGCGAGGGCGTCCCATACCGGATTTGGCCGCGCGAGGTGCAACAGCACCGTGCGATCGCCGTCGAAGATGAAGTGCGTCGGGACGACGACTGGGAGATCGCGCCCGGACCCGGGCGCGATCAGCTCGCCGAAGTCGTGATCGGCGAGGAAGCCTTTCCATTCCGACTCGCTGAGCGCGGCATCGTGCCTATGGATGAGCATGTACGGAACATGATGGGACCGGCGGGGCTCGCTCGCGGGGAGGCCCTTAGCTACTCGTACTCATCGATGTCGAGGATGAGTGTGCCCACGTTCGCGCCCGCGCGGCATTCGATGACGAGCTCCCACTCACCGGGCATGGCGAACGGCAGCAGCGCGACGTAGGTACCGTCCCCGCCCGCCGACGCTGGGATGGTGAAGGCGCCGTGGTCCATGTAGCGCATGTGGGCGCTGATCCGGACCGTCGCGCCGTCGACCTGACCTGCGGCATCGGCGAGCGTCAGGCTGAGGCTGCGCGTGTAGCGTGCGCCGGCGACCACGCTGATACGGGCCACGGCGTCGAGATCGCGCGTGACCGCGAGCTTCTCGCCGGCGTCGAGCGGCGTCGCGATCCCGCCGCGCACCACGGATATCTGATCCGGGGTCGTGCTTTGGACCGCGGCCATCGCGGCCGGCGCCGACGGAGCGGGTACGAGGAACGACGCCACGGCCGCGAACAGGAGAAGCATCGCTCCGGCGATCAGGATTCTGCTCACTGGCCCTCCAACGCGTCGGCTAGCGCCTGCCATGGCAGGAGAGCACAGCGTCGACGTGTCGGCAGCAGAAGCGCCGGGGCGACGGCCTCGCACCCCTCCGGTAGCGTGTCGGCGCGACGGAGCGCTCGCTCGATGCGATCACAGAGAGCGCGCGCTTCGCCAACGGTCTTTCCCGCCGCGACCGTCTCGAGCGCTGTCGCCGATACGACGACCAGCGAGCACGCATGCGCCTGGTGGCCGGCGGGTCGAATGAGGCCGTCGACGATCCCGACGCTGAGCTCGATCGTGTCGCCGCAGAGCGGATTGTCCTTGCGCACGTTTAGGAGCGTGGTGCTCACGCCGCTCTCACCGTAGCCGCGCGAGCGACGCGATGGCGTCGCTCAGAACGTGGGTGCTGCCTGTGAGCAGCAGCACGCCGTACACGGCCATGATCGACGCGCTCGCGAGTGAGAGATAGCGCGCGTTGCGCTCGAGATGGCCGAGGAGCGGCAGCACCCGCGCCATCGCGACGGCCGCCACGACGAGCGGCACCGCGATCCCGAGCGAGAAGAGGAACAGGATCAACGCGCCGGTCAGCGGTGAAGCCGTCGTGACCACGTAGGTGAACATGCCGAGGACGAGCGCCGCGCCGAAACAGGTCATGCAGCCGGTCGCGAACGCGAGCCCGAGAACGACCGTACCCAAAGGTCCGTTGCCGAAGCGGCCGGCCATGTTGAGCACCGGCATCTTGCAGACGAGCGGTGCGCGGGCCTGGACCGCGACGCGCGCGGCCATCGCCAGCACCACCAGCCCGGCGACGAAGGTGACCGGACCGCGCAGGTTGTCGAAGAGCGCGCTTCCCGAGAGCGACTGCGCGGCGAAACCCGCCGCGGCGCCGGCGACCGTGTACACGATGACGACTCCCGACACGAAGAGGACCGCCGTACGGAGGACGGGCGCGCGCCGCACGCCACGATCGGCTTCGGCGAGCGACAGGCCCGCGACGCTGGGCAGGAAGTACGCGGAGAGCTGGAGCAGGCACGGCCACATCGAGGCGAGCACACCCGCGAAGAGCGAGACGACGAGTGCCGACGAGAGCCCGTCGGCGGTCGCCGTGCCCGGATAGTCGATGGGAGTTCGCCACTGGACGGCCGCGCGCTCGGTGCTCGTGTTCATCGGCACGAGGAGCTCGAGCTCGTGATCGCCCTCGACCAGCGACGCGGGTGTGTCTCCGAAGATGATCGCGCTGGTGCGGTGATGCACCGCGTCGGTCAGCACGCGCATCTCGGTCGGCACCGCGAAGTTCGCGTGATCGATGCGCAGGATCAAGCCGAGGTGATGCGGTAGATCGGTGTAGTGGACGTTCTCGACGACGATGAAGACGACGGCGCGATCCGCGCCGAACGCCAAACCGTCCTTCGTTCGATCGGTGAGCTGCCAGAACCGCTGAGGCGTGAGAGTGATCTGCGCGTCGCCATCACCGAGCTGCACCGTGCGGGTCAGAGAGGCGGTGAGCTCGGCGGAGCTCCGGCTGCGCGTCGTTGCGACGGGTGCCATGCCCTGACCGAGCGTGGACCATGCGAGGGCGAGCCCGACCAGGATGATCGCGAGCACACCGAGAAGGGCGGCCGCGGTGCGGAAAGACGGGAAGGGGGCGGCGGCTTGCGCCGCCCCCTTCGTTGTGATCATTACTTGATCACTAGGTCCAGCGTGGTCTGCGGGTGATACGCGCAGATGACCTTGAACGTGCCAGGGGTGGCCGGTGCGCCATAGGTGAAGGACACCTTCGCGCCTCCGGCGACGTCCGGGCTGAGCAGCCCGCCGCCACCGACGCTCACGAAGTTGTGCTTCTCCTCGTCGCCGTTGGCGAAGGTGATCTTGACGGTCTCGCCTGCCTTCACCTCGATCGACTTCTGATCGAACTGGAACCCCTTGCTGCTGAGAAGGATCTCGCGCGGTCCGGTAGTCGCGGCGCCCTGGTTGGGCGCCACGGCCGGTACCGCGACCTTGATCGTCAGGTCACCGTTCGGGGTCTTGTTGACCTTCGCGGTGATATCCGTGGGCTGGGCGGGCGCCTTGAATTGGATCTCCTTGCTCTCGCCCGCGCTGAGCGTCAGCCCGGTCACGCCCAAGCCCGCGCTGTCGAAGGTGATCTTGCCGCCGCTCGTTCCGCCGATGTTCTTGATCGTCACGCGGACGGTCTTGCCCGCCGGAACATTGGCGGTCTTCTGTGTGAAGCCGCTGCCGTTGAACGCGATGGTGATGGCCGGGGATGCCGCGTATTCCAGCTGTCGGCGGGATCCGTGACGACTTGCTTGAATGTGTTCGTTTTCGCGTTGTAGATCGTGATGTTGTGCTCCGCGTTGGAGGTGAACCAGATCTCCTCGCCGTCAGGCGAGAGGAGAGCGTGATCCGTTGTGAGGCCGATGGGCAGCGCGGCTATGACGCCCATCGTTTGAAGGTCGATGACGGTGCTGGTGCGGCCCTGCTGGTTGTAGCCGGGACCCTCACCCTTGTCCGCCGTGTAGAGCAGCGTGCCGTCGTACGAGAGGCCCGCGCCCCAGGGGCCGGGGCCCGTCTGAACGAAGCCCTCGTCCACCATCGTTTCGAGATTCACCTTGTGGACGCGCGCCTGCGCGCCCGAGGTCACATAGGCGTACTTGCTGTCCAGGCTGACCTGCGGCCAGAGCGCGCCGATGATCGGCGTGAGGCCGGCGACGGTCCACGTCTTGGGGTCGACCTTGGCGAGCAGACCGGCCATGTCCTTGCTGCCGAGTCCTCCTGGCGCCGGCAGGGTGACGACGATGAACTTTCCGTCGGGTGTTGGCGCGGTGACGTAGGGATTGCCCGGGAAGTCGCCGCGTGACATGCCACCGACGACGGCGTTGTTCTGGCTCGGGTCGAAGATGTACATCCCGGAGCCACCGCTCGAGTTGAAGTCCTCGCCCAGGATGTAGTCCTTGTTCGTCGCGGCGCTGTGCCACAGCTTCATGTGGTGGTTGCGCGAGAGCGTGTGGATGGTCTGCACGACCTCGAAGGTGCGCCCGTCGAGGACGTCGATGCGGTTGTCGCTTCCCAGCATCGGGAGGTAGATGAACTTGCCGTCACCGGAGACGGCGAGGCCGTGGCTGGAGTTGTTCAGGCCATCGAACGGCGAGATCTCGGCCACCGTCTTCTTGGTCTTCGCGTCGATGACCCAGATGCCGTTCTTCGTGTTCGTCGCGCCCCAGGCCGTGCTCGTGTTCGAGAAGAAGTACAGGTCACCGGGCTGCGGGTTGAGGACCGCCTTCCCCGTGGCCGGCTTCAGATCGGAAACGATCACGCCAAGACGCGAGGACCAGTCTGTCGCGAGCAGGTTCGGGCCGCCGGCGGGAGCCGGTAGGCCCGGTGCGGGCGAGCCCGCGGGTGCCTTGCCCGCAATGGGCGCGCTGGACTGCTGGACTGTCGTGGGCTCCTTGGGTGCGGGAGACGCCGTGCCCTGCGGCGCGCTGCACGCGAACGTGACCAGCGCGGCGACGCCGAGCAGAGTGACCCCGCGCGAGAGCGCGCGATGGATCGCCATGTGGTGTGCCCTTCCTTTCATTACTTGACGACGAGCGCGGTATGCATGCCGACGACGTAGTGGGCCGGTTCGTTGCAGACCAGGACGTACGCGCCCGACTTGAGGTCCGGAAGCACGAAGTCCTTCTTCTGGCCGGCCGCGATGGGACCGCTCGACCACACGCCGCCGGTCTCCATGACGCGGCTCGCGTCCTTCGGGTCGGCCGGGATCTTGTCCTCGGGCTGGATCGTCTTGAGCAGCACGAGGCTGTGCACGACGGTGCCGCCGTTGGTCACGGTGAACGTCACCTTGCCGGCTGGAACCTCGTTGAGGCTGAGCTGGACCTTGTTGTCAGTGAGATTCGCGCCGAGCTGCGAGGTGCTGGTGGCGGTGCTTCCGCCGCACGCGCTCGCGATGAGCGCAGCGGCCAAGAGCAGCGAAGATATGGCTGTCGCTCGAGTCATGCCTTTCCTCCGTCGGGCGGCCCCGTTGTTTCCCCACAGGAAAGCGCCACCGAGGCGGCGGCCATAGGGCCGAGACGCCACATGCGCGGGTGCGCCCCGCGCGTCGCGTAGGGTCTTTCGGCACCATCGGTTGTGATGAACAGCACATGCGCGTCCGCCGAGGGCTGACAGGATCGGCTCGTGAAGAGCGGCATCTGGTTCCTGCGTCAGCTGGGCCTCTTCGAGGGCATCGCCCAGGAGGACATCGCCTTCCTCCACCGCCTGCTGACAGAGCGCGAGTGCCGCCGGGGCCAGGACATTGCAGGCGACGCCCCGGGCCATCGGGTCTTCATCGTGAAGCGCGGCCGCGTCCGCGTGCTGCGTGGAGACGTCGCGGTGGCGATCCTCGGTCCCGGCCAGTTCCTCGGCACCGCCGCATTCTTTGGTCCGCCGTCGACCGGCCAGCGAGCGATCGCGCTCGACGACGTCATGCTGTGCGAAGCGCCCGCGACCGAGTTCCTTGCCGCGCTCGCGCGGCGGCCGCATCTTGCCGCGCGTGTGGTCCTGGCGCTCGCCCGTCAGCTGGAGGATCTCGAAGAGGCCGTCGAACGATCAGCGAGCGAGGATGTCGACTCTCGCCTCGCGGATTTCCTCCTCCGCCTCGCGGATCGCTCGGGCGGCGAAGCGCTCGTCCGCGATCTCTCTCAGGCCCAGCTCGCGCGCATGCTCGGCGTGTCGCGGGAGAGCGTTTCGCGCGCGATGGCCGAGTGGGAGCGGCAGGGCTACCTGCGCACGGGACAGCGCAGCGTCGCGATCAAGGACGAGCTCGCTCTTCGCGCCGCCTCGCATTCGTCACTCTCCGGCTGAGACGGGGATCCTCCGCGCGAGGCCGGCCGCGCGCGTCGCGGCGGCGACGGCCTTCGCGACCGCCGGGACGATGTTCTTGTCGAACATCGACGGCAGGATGTACTCGGCCGATCGCAGCGCCGGTGGCACGGTCGCCGCGAGGGCGTCGGCGGCGGCCAGCTCGATCTCTTTCGAGACGCCGCGCGCGTGCGCGTCCAGGAGCCCGCGGAACACGCCGGGGAACACGAGCGAGTTGTTCACCTGATTCGGATAGTCGCTGCGTCCGGTCGCGAGGATATCGACCTCGGGCGCTGCCCGGAGCGGATCGATCTCCGGATCCGGATTCGCCATCGCGAAGACGATGCGCGGCCGGGCCATGGTCCGCAGTGCATCGAGCGAGAGGATGCGCGGTCCGGAGAGTCCGATGAAGACGTTCGCGCTCTCGACGGCGTCCTCGATGGAGCCGGAGCGCGTGGTGCCCAGCTCGCGCGCGATCGCGACCTTGTGTGGTGCCCAGCTCGCGCGCGATCGCGACCTTGTCCGGGTTCTGATCGGAGCGCGACACGTTCACGATGCCGTGACGATCGCACAGCACGATGTCGCGCACGCCGGCGAGTCGTAGGAGCCGCGTCGTCGCGATCCCCGCCGCGCCCGCGCCGACGACGACCACACGCAGGTCGGCGAGCTCGCGGCCGACGACCGCCGCGGCGTTGCGCATCCCAGCGAGCACGACGATCGCGGTGCCGTGCTGATCGTCGTGGAAGACCGGAATGTCGAGACGCTCGCGGAGCTCGCGCTCGATGTAGAAGCAGGCCGGCGCGGCGATGTCCTCGAGGTTGATCCCGCCGAAGACCGGCGCCACCGACACGACGGTCCGGATGATCTCGTCGGGGTCCCTGGTCGCGAGGCAGAGCGGGAACGCGGTGATGCCGGCGAACTCCGCGAAGATGAGCGCCTTGCCCTCCATCACCGGCATCGCGGCCTCCGGCCCGATGTCGCCCAGTCCGAGCACGGCGGTCCCGTCGGTGACGACGGCGACGGTGTTCTGCCGGATCGTGAGCTTCCAGACCTTCTCGTGATCCTGCGCGATCGCGCGGCAGATGCGGGCGACGCCCGGCGTGTACGCGAGGGACAGATCGTCGCGGGTGCGGATCGCGACGCGGCCCTTCATCTCGATCTTGCCGCCGAGATGCATGAGGAACGCGCGGTCGGAGACCGAGCGGACCTTGACGCCCTGCAGCTGGCGGAGGTCCTCCTCCAGTAGATCGCCGGTGTGCTCGTCCGGAACGTCCACCGTGACGTCGCGCACATGTACGGCCGGCGTCGCTTCGACCAGATCGATGGCGCCGAGGCTGCAGCCGCGGTCCCCGACGACGCGCGCGACCTGCGCGAACATGCCCGGCTTGTTCGCGATCTCGAGCCGGAAGATCAGACGGTATGCGGGGCTGAGGACGGCGTGCGTGGGGGCGTCGGCCACGGACGCAAGCGTACTCGGCGGCACGATCTGAAGGTACGCGCGGCACCTGCGTGCGAAGAGTGCCGTTCGGCCCGCCTCGCGCGCGACGTTCGACCCTTGGAGCGCGCCGGAGCCGGCGCATTCTCGATCACCGTGAGCGTCACGCTCGACAAACAAGCCGTCGATCCCCACGACCAGATGGTGTTCTGCCCCCTGCGTTATCGCTCCGTCCCGCTCGAGCGGTGCTTGGCATGCAGCAGGCTCATCCGTGCCGACGACAGCGACCCGCCGCGCTACATCGTCTGCGACGCGCGAGTGATCAGCGGCTGGCTCGGACTCGACTCACCCTAGTCAGCGCAGCCCCGCGAGCTCCTGCAGCATCCGCCAGTTCGCGAGGCGGTCGTCACGCGTCGCCTGGATCTCCTCCGTTGCCGTGCCGTCCTTGCCGAAGTGCGGAGCGAAGCGACCCTCGCTCCTGGCGAACGTGAGGAAATCGACGACCGTCCCATCCGGCAGCGCGGACCAGTCCGCCTTGGGATCGGGGTTGCCCTGCAGCGAGAGGCGCTCCTTCATCGTCGCGCCTTTCCGCGGGTCGTACACGAAGAGCGGGAACGCGCGCGAGTCGACCGCGAGCCGCGCCTGACGATTCGCCGCGTCGTCGGCGATGCCATGCTCGGGCATGCACGGCGCGTATGAGATGACGACCGCCGGGCCCGGATAGCTGTTCGCGTCGAGGATCGCTCGATAGAAGTGGTTGACGTGCGCGGGGGTCGTCTGCGCGACGAACACCTCCCCGTGCGACATGAGGATCCGTCCGAGCTCCTTGCGCCGCTCCGGTCGCCCATGCAGCGACTTGCCGAACGCCGACAGCTTCGTCACCTGGCCGCCGAACGTCGCGGTCGAGGCCTGGCCGCCCGTGTTCGAGTAGACCTGCGTGTCGAGCACCAGGGCCTTGATGTCCATGCCCGACGCGACCATGCGCGAGAGCGACTGGAAACCGATGTCGTACATCGCGCCGTCGCCGCCGATGACCCAGATGCGGCGATCGGTCCTTGCGTCCTGGTCCCAGCGCGCGCGGATGCCCATGGCGTCGGCGGGCCCGTTCTCGAAGAGCGAGTTCGTCCAGGGGACGAGGTACGGGTTGTACGGATAGGTGCCGCCGAACACCGTGTTGCATCCGGTCGACGCGACGATGCCCATGCCTTCCGGTCCGTAGGTCTGCCGCGTCGCCGCGACGAGCATGCGGATCGCGGTCCCCTCACCGCAGCCGGAGCACGAGCCCGCGCCGCCGACGTAGCCGATGGCGTGCTCCCCGAGCATGAGGTCCGCCAGCGCCTTCTCATTGCGGTACTCCGGCGGCGTGATGGGGAGCGTGCGGAAGAAGCGCATGTCGCGCGCGTATCTATCGAGCGTCGCCTCGCCGCCGGGGCCGTCGGGCACCTTGTCCACCATGCGCAGCGCGTCATAGCCGAGCGCGGCGCAGACCTCGACGCACTCTCCGCAGCCTTTGCAATGCACCGGATCCACGAATACGCCGAAGAGCGCGGGCTCGAGACCGCGCTTCGCGGGGACCTCGCCGTACTTGCGCGTCTCGGCGAAGTGCGCGCGAGCCGTCTCCTCGGCGCGAGATGGGAACGGCTCGGCGCTGGCGAACTCGCTGGTGCGCTCGTGCACCTGCGACGTCGGAAGCGCCACGCCCAGGATCGCGGTATCGGGGCAGGTGCTCACGCAGGACATGCACCCTACGCAGCGATCGGCGATGAGCTCCGGGATCTTCGGCGCGAGGTGACTGAAGTCGCGCGTCGCGGCGGTGCCCGGGGGCACGATGCTCCGCGCGACGCCCCGATCGGCGGCGACATCGCCGTCCGCCGCGCGGTACGCGCCGAGCACGTCCTGGTCGAAGTCGCCGACGTAGAGGTGGAGGTCGAACGCGCGCGCCGCGCTCACGTCGCCACCTCCGCGATCTGCCGGACCGGCGTCGCGACTGCCGCCGTCACGTCGATGACGCCGTCGTACGCGGCGCGGACGACCTCCATGTTCGCCTCGACCACGCTCGAGCCGCGCTTGCCGAAGAAACGCCCGAGGCTCGCGCGCGCCGCCTCGAGCAGGCGTTCGCGGTCGAGGCCCGCCCGTTCACCGAACGGCGCGACGCGGAGGAACACACCCACGAGCGCGATGCCCTGCATGCGTACGAGCAGATCAGGGCGCGGCGCGTGGGCGCGGGCGAGGCCGGCGGTGTCGAGCGCGTAGAGCCTGATGCCGCGCTCCACCATCTTCGCGCGGGCGCGTGCCGGCACCGCGGTCCAGATCGTCACGGGATCGGCGATCGCGCTTTGCACGAATACCGCCCCACCGTCGACGAGACCCCGTAGTGGATCGCCCTGTCCGAACGCGGCGATGTCGTGCAGCGGCACGAAATCCACACGCTCGAGCTCCGCGTGAGCTCGGATCGGCTCCTCGGCGATCGTGAGGAAGTACGTCGTCGGCAGACCCTTCTTCTCCGATCCGTAGCGGGGATACGCCTGGACGTACAGCCCGAACAGATCGCCTACGAGCGCGGCGAGCAGCTTGTTCGTCGTCACCGACCCGAAACCGCCGATCGAATGACCCCGCATGCTGAACGCGCCCTTCGGGCGGATCTCGAGTGGCATGCGCTCCAATGCGAGCGGATGCCTGACGCCGAGGACGGCGAAGCGTCGATCGGACGCTGCCGGAGCCTCGATCCAGCGGAACGCCGCGGCCAGATCGCCCGCGGCGACGTCGCGCGAGCCGAGGCCCGCCGAGACGGAGAAGACGCGCGGGATCCGTCCGCCGTCCGCGGCGAGGTCCGAGAGCGCAGCCTTCACCTCGCGCGTGAGCGGGTTGTCCGCGGCGGCGGGCTCGTCGGTGCGCTCGACCACGACCACCGCCCGCGCGTCCTTGAGCACGGCGGCGAGCCGCGCAGCCGGGAACGGCCGGAAGCTGGTGACCGCGACGCAGCCGACGCGGCGCCCGGCGCGGCGCAGCTCGTCGACCACGGCGATCGCGGTGTCGGCGATCGTGCCCATCGCGACGAGCACGGACTCCGCGTCCTCGCACCGGTACGCGTCCACCAGACCGTAGTGGCGACCGGTGAGCTCGGTCCAACCGTGCATCGAGAGCCGCAGCTCCTCCGCCAGCCGGTGGTAGAAGGCGCGCTGCCCGATGCGACCGCTCATGTACGCGTCCTGGTTCTGCACCACGCCGGTCATGAGCGCGTCCTTTGGATCGAAGTACGAGCGCACGCGTTCGCGCGGATCGCCGACGAATTCGCGCAGCAGCTCGTCCTCGGGGAGCTTCACGTTCTCGAACGTGTGCGTCGTGAGGAAGCCGTCCTGCGCGACGATGAACGGTATCTCGGTCTCTTCCGCGGTCCGCCGCGCGATCGCGGTCAGGTCCGTCGCCTCCTGCGCGTTGCGCGCGAACAGGATCCCCCAGCCCACATCCGCCACGCCCATCACGTCATCGTGGCCGGCGTGGATGTTCAGGGCCTGACTGGTCAGGGCGCGCGCGCCGACATGGAACACGACCGGCAGGCGCTTCCCCGCGATGACGTAGAGGACCTCCTTCATGAGGATCAGACCCTGTCCCGCGGTGAAGTTCGTCACGCGACCACCGGCGAGCGCGAAGCCCTCGGCCGCGGACGCGGACGAATGTTCCGACTCGGGCTCGATGAACCGCAGCTTCGTTCCCCACAGGTTCGTCGCGCCGTCGGCGACGGCGGCCTGGAAGAGCGCGGCCATCGTTGTCGACGGCGTGATCGGGTAGGCGCACGCACCCTCGGCGATGCGCGTCTCGACGTGCGCGATGGCCTCGGAGCCATCGGCGACCGCGACGATGCCCGGGAAACGCGGTGTCGTCACGGAGAGACCATCGCGTGCGGGCCGCGGCCCGCCCATGGCCGAACGGCCCTACGGCGAGGGCCGCTCGTCCTCACTGTGTCTGGATGACGTCAGGGGTGCTGGCGCAGCTGACGGATGTGCTTCCGCGAGCGGTGCACGCGTCCGCCCTCGCGCGGGATGATGCTGATCGAGCCGTCCACCTCGAGGATCGCCGCGCTCACGTCCCGCAGGTCGGCAATGCCGTGCTCGCGCGCCGCCATCGCGACCTCCTCCTCGGTCACGTGCTCCCGCGTCAGATGCTCTTGGATGAGCTTTCCGTCCTGCAGGATCAAGGTCGGATCCTCTACGACGAGGTGACCGAGGAACGGGATCCTGCGCCCGAATCGTCCGAGGAGGTAGTTCATCGCGACGAGCGTCGCGGCCGCGACGACTCCGCCGGTGAGCGACACGTCGCCGCCGTTCATGGCGTTCTGCACGGCGTTGGCGATGACGAGGATGACGACGAGATCGGCGGCGGTCATCTGCCCGAGCTCGCGCTTGCCGCCGATGCGAAGCAACCCCAGCACGGCGACGTAGACGACGGCGGTCCGCAGCACGATCTCGAGGATCGGGACGGTCGGCACGAGCGCGCTCACGCGCGCACATTAGCGTCCGGCGGTCACGAGCTCCTTCGTCGGCGTCTCGGCCGGCTTGACGGCGGTCATCTTGGTCACGAGCACCGAGCACTTCGCGTGGAAGAGCACGCCGCGCGCGACGCTCCCGAGCACGAAGCGGCGGAAGCCCGTGCGTCCATGGCTGCCGACGACGATGCAGTCCGCGCGCGCGTCCTCGGCGGCCTCCACCAGCTGCAGCGCCGCGTCTCCCTCGCGCACCTCGGACGTCGCCGGGAGGCCCGTGTCGCTCAGCCGATGCGCGCGGTCGCGCGCGATGCGCTCGTGCGTCTCTCGGAGGATCGGCAGCGAGTCGTAGTAGGCGCGGATCGCCGAGTAGGCGCCCAAGGCCTCGTCGGCGTTGGCGATCGAGTACGGGAACGGCGCGTCCACGACGCTCACCACGCGCACCGGGAGCCGACGAAGGGCCGGCAAGTCGGTCACGAGACGGGCACCGATGGCCGCGCTGTCCGAGCCGTCGTCGGCGAGGACGATCCGCGCGAGCGCCGGACGGCGCGCCACGAGTACCGGGCACGACGCGCGATCGACGATCTCCGCCGATACCGAACCGAGCACGGCGGATGCGGCACCGCCCCGACCGCGGCTGCCGATCACGATGAGCTCGGGAGCGAACGCCTCGGCCTCCGCGATGATCTCGTCGGCCGCGCGTCCGATCCGGATCGCGGTCTGGACCTCGCGGCCCGCGGCGCGAAGCGTCGGGGCTATCTTGTCGAGCTCTGCCTGCGTCTCGGACTCGGCCGCTTCGGCGATCGTCGCGATGGCCATCGGAACGAGCGCGGCAATGTCCGGCATCGGCTCGATGACATGCACGAGTCGAATGACGGAGCCAGCGGGGAGATCCAGGCCCGCGACGAGCGCGCGGGCGTTGTCGGCTGAAGTGGAGAAGTCGGTCGTGACAAGGATGCGCATCGCGCACCTCAGTACGGTCTTTGCGGTACCAGCCTCCCGCTCCGGTGGGGGCGCGCGCGTGAGGCGAACGGCCCGCGCGAGGCGTCCGAACGTCACGGACTCCGCCAGAGCGAGTCGGGCAGGCGCTCACGCGCGTTTCGGCGTCGCCCCGACTCTCCGGCGCGCCGACCCGGCCTAGCGTGGCGAGGAAAGGGGGAAGCGATGAAGACGGCTGTATTCAAGACGGACGCGCAGCTGCGCGAGGACGTCATGGAGGAGATCGAGCGGGACTGGCGCTTCAAGCCGGCCGAGATCGGCGTCGAGGTCGACCAGGGCGTGGTGACGCTGACAGGCACCGTATCGAGCTACACCAAGCTCATGGCCGCGGCGGACATCGCCGCGGAGATCGCCGGTACGAAGGGCGTCGCGAACGAGCTGGCCGTGCGCCTTCCCCGCACCACCGTACCGAACGACACCGAGATCGCGTCGGCCGTGCGCACCGCGCTCAAGTGGGATCCGGACGTGCCGGACGAGAAGATCGAGGTCATCGTGCGCAACGGCGCGGTCACGCTGAAAGGCAACGTCGACTACTGGTACCAGAAGAAGGCCGCGGCCGACGGCGTCAGCACCATCACCGGCGTTGCCGCGATCAACAATCACCTCACGGTCGTCCCGCCGGCGATGAGCGACCGGGACGTTCGCGAAGAGATCAACAAGGCGATCATGCGGCGCATCCCGCTGGCTGCGGATCGCATCAAGGTGTCGGTCGCGGACGGCGTCGTGACGCTCCGCGGGAACGTGCACTTCTACGGTGACCGGCTCCAGGCGGAGAAGGCCGCGTGGATGACGGAGGGTGTCCGCAACGTCGTAAACGAGCTCGTCGCGACCTGGTAACGAAACGGAGGGACCCCATGGGCCTGCTCGCATTCAGCGTCATCGTGATCCTGGCCCTCGTCGCGGGATTCGCCGTGCAGTACTTCGTCGAGCGGCCGATCGGCAACGAGTGGCTCGTCGTCGCGCTCGCGGCCGGCTTCGGCGCGTACTTCGCGAGCGAGACGGTCGTCGTCAGCACGCTGTTCGAGGGCTTCAAGAGCTGGGGCCCGCAGTGGGACGGCATGTTCATCGTCCCCGCGGTCGTCGGCGGAGCGCTGCTTGCTCTCATCGCCGATCTCGGCGTCCGCAGCGGCAGCGCCGCGCGACCCACCTGATCGCGCGTACGCGGCCGACCCGCAACACCGCTGCCGCGGCGTGACTCGTGAGGCGCCGCCCCGACAGTCGCGGCACGTCCACCCGACATCGCTCGTGCCCGTCGGCCCGCGGCGACCGTGACCTTCGACCCTCCCGCGCATCCGCTCCTCCGGCCACCATGCCGACCGTGAGACCGACGACTGGGCCGAGCGCGCGCGTCGAGCTGATGTGCTTGTACTGCGGACACGCCCTCGGGGACGTGACCGTGGCCGCGGGCCGTCGGCCGACGAACGTGGAGCTCCGCGCGGCTTACGCGTCGTCGCCGGGCGTCACGCCACCGGCGTGGGACGCGCACGGCGAGCCGCGTTGCCCGCGCTGCAAGGCAAAGCTCTTCATGGAGATGACCGCGCGTCGCGCGCGGATGTACGCCGAGGACGGATTCGTTCGCCGCCCGACGCACCCTGAGGAGCGCGAAGACCAGTACGAGCGCGAGGACGTTTACGTCGCGGAGGCCGAAACGGCCTGGCGCCGGCGCGTGCGGAGGCTCGAGAGCATCGTCCCCATGAACAGCAGCACCGCCACGCCGATGAGCGCACCGCCAAGGTCGAGCAGGTTCGATCGATCGAGCGCATCGCCCGCGACACGCGCGAGAAGACCGACGTTGAGGACCGCAAGCGGAGCGTAAAGAGCGCGCCGGTAGCCGATCGCCACGCCGGCGATCGCCGGGATCACGATCGGGCCATGTGCGAAGATCATCGAGAGGACGAAGCCGGCGAAGATCGCGTGCAGCATCGCGTCGTAGCGCCCGCCCGCCGGCACGCCGTCGTATCCGATCATGAAGAGCGCGCCGACCGCGAGCCACGCATAGCCAACCGCGATCGCGACCGCGATGTAGCGCGGAAGCGGCAGCGTGCGTGCCGCGCCGGGCGGACGGTCGCGGAGGCTCAACCACAGCGCGAGCACGAGCGATCCGAGGCCGGCGATCCGGATGCCCCACGTCGGATCGACGAGCGTGAGCGCGATCCCGATCGCGAGGATCGAACACGCACCGCCGAAGACGATCGTCATGCGCGCCGACGGACGCAGGGCGCGGGAGAGCTCAACGCGCTCCGCCGCGATCGTGAGGACGACGAAGCCGATCCACCACGGCGCGGAACGGACTGGCGGCTCGCCCAGCGCCATAAGCCCGTTCCCCGCTGCCCAGGCGAGCGCCCCGGCCGACATGAGCACGACCGCCAGCCCGGGCGACGCTGGAGCGCCGGTGATCGTGACGCCGACGAGGACCAAGGCCGCGGCGGCGATCGCCAGCGCGGGCAGCGGCTCGGCCACGCCGACGATCATCCCGATCCCGCCGAGTCCGGAGAGCGCCGGCGCGAGCTCCGCCCACCATCGGCGCACGACGACTGCGCGTTCGAGCGCGATGAGCGTGCCGACGAAGCCGGACACCATGAGCGCGCCGTGGTACGTCGCCGAGTCGCCGGGGAGGCGCGGCATCACCCCGATACGCGAGAGGCCTCCCCACCCCGCCGCCAGCAGCGCCATCGCCCCCAGTGCAAGGAGCGGCAGGCGGCCGCGGCTCACGCCTTCGCTGTGATCACGGCGCGTCGGGTCCTTTGCGCTCGATCTGGATCGTGAAGTCCGCGGCGAGCGCCGCGATCGCGCCGATCGCTGCCCACACCGGAATGAGCGCCGCGCCAACGAGCCCGATCGTGAGCGGCACCTCCATGACGGTCACCCCGCGCGCATCTTTCACGATGACGCGCCGCACGTTCCCTTCGTGTATGAGCTCCTCGGTCTTCGCGATGACCTTGTCGACGTTCTCGCGGTCGAGCTTGAACGTCTCGATGAGCTTGTCCTTGATCTGACTGGCCATGTGTTCCTCCCTGTTCTATGGAGCGTCGCGGCCCGCGACGGCATATGCGATCGGTTCGTGAACGAAAGTGTCGCGGCACCCGGGCGCGCAGAAGACGTACTCGCGCTCGGCGAATGTGATCGCGAGATCGTGCTCGCGCGCCTGGGCGCGATGGACGCTCATGCCGCAGACGGGATCGACGTCGAGCTCGCTTTCGATCTGGCGGTCGGTGATGCTGGACATCCGTTCCACCCTCCGTACGCTCTTCCTCGATCATCCAGCGTTAGGGCAGCGGCTACTTAGCTACCTCTTGCGCAGCACGAAGCGGAACACGTTGCCGAGCTGGCTCGACTCGAGCAGGTCGGCCCCGGTCGATCGCGCCCACGCATCGAACTCGCGCACCGAACGGGGATCCGTCGCGAGGACCTCGACCAGCTCGCCGGAGATCATGTCTCGCATCGCGGCGGCCGTCCGCTCGACCGGCAAGGGGCACCGCAGGCCCTTCAGGTCCAGCTGCCGTCTGATCGTGAGCGCCATCGCGGCCAGCCTCGCTTCGCCCAGACGTCCGCGCGAGAGCCGTTCTGCCACTTGTGGCGCGCCGTTGGACACCTGTCGACGATGACGGTCATGCGGGAACGGCCTCCGCACGCGGCTTCGCCGGGATGTCTGCGGTCGCCGGGCTCGGCGCCACGAGCACCGGGCACCGCGCGCTGACGAGGACGCGTTCCGCCGTACTGCCCCAGAACGGGCGCCGCGGCCCCGATGCGCCGCGCGATCCGAGAACGACGAGATCCGCTCCGATCGCTGACGCGCGCCCGAGGATGGTTTCCGCGACCGGGCCGCATTCGAGATGCGTCCGCACCGTGACGCCCTCGATCATCGCGGTGGCCTCGCGGAGCCGATCGGCTCCCTGTCGTTCGTCATCCCGTTCGACTTCCTCACGCAGACCCGCGAGCTCCCCGTTCATCCCCGGGCCAAGCTCGCTCCACACGCGCGCGGGAAGCACGTTGAGCAGCTCGACGGTGGCGTCCGCGGGCAGCGGCAGTCGCCCGGAGATCTCGACCGCCGAGCGCGAGGCGCTCGAGCCGTCGAAGGCGACCAGCACCCGTCGCGGTGCCGCGAGGCGATCCCGCACGACGAGCACGGGGACCGGACTGAGCATCGCGAGCGTTCGTGCCGTGCTGCCGACGAGGATGCTGGTCAGCGGACCGAGACCGCGCGATCCGACGATGATGAGGTCGGCCTCGTTCTCCTCCGCGGCGCGCAGGATCGCGTCGACGGTGTCTTCCCCGTCCTGCACGGTACCGCGGGCGCGCGCGCCACGCGCACGAAGCCGGCCGAGAGCCGCCTCGACGACATCCCGTGCGCGTTGGCGACGGCGTTCCATCGCGCGGCCCACCACGCCCTCGTTCGGACGGGCAAGGATGAGGAACGCGGGGTGCGAGACCACGATCACCTCGTCGACGGGTCGTAGCGATAGCGCGCAGATGAGGTCGAGGGCGACGGCGGCGCCCGCCGAGCCGTCGGTCGCGTAAAGCATCCGGACGCCGTCGCCGCCTTTCATGTCAGTCCTCGTCGTCGTCCTCTTCCTCGAGGGCGAACGCGACCTTGAGGTCGACCTTGTACTGGACGATCTTTCCGTCTCTGAGGCCGAGCGTCATGTGCTTCACGTCCGCGCCGGTCACGTGCCGCAGGCTCTTCGCCGCGATCTCGAGAGCCTTCTTGGTCGCGTCGTCGAAGCTCTCGGTCGATGTGCCGATGATCTCGATGACCTTCACGACCGGTGTGACATCGACACCCTCATCGAGCAGGTCCTCGACCTTCTGATGCTTCTTCTCCTTCTTCTCGATCTCGTCGTCCTTCGTCTTCATGTCGAGCATGCGTTTCCCCTTTCTTGTTGCGCTATCACCAGAGGGCGATGGCCGTGCGCGACAGCACGGCCGAGCGTTCCGTCACGACACGTGGCCCGGCCGGCGCTTTCGCGACCAGGACCGCACAGTGCGCCTGGCTGAGCACTCGGTCGGCGACGCTCCCGAACAGAAGGCTGCCGCCGCGCGTCTGGCCCCGCGATCCGAGCACGACGAGGTCCGCGCCCCACCCGGACGCGCGCGACAGGATCTGTTGCGCGACGTGGCCGCGCTCGGCGATCTGATGATCGATCACGCGACCGTGCAGCAGGCCCGCGGCCTGTTCGATGACCCGCGCTCCCGCACGCTCCTCGGCTTCCTCGAGCGCTCGCCTCGGATGACGGAGGGTCACGGGATCGTCGGGGCGCTGCGTCTCGATCCGCTCGGCGATGACGTGCAGCAGCGTGATCTGCGCGTCGGACGGCAGCGGCACGCGCGCGAGGAGTGCGACCGCCGCCTGCGCATCGTCGGAGCCGTCGACCGCTAGCAGCACACGCTGGGGCGACTCGCGGCGCTCGCGCACGACGAGCACCGCGGTCGAGGCACTACGCGCGAGCCCGCGCGCGACGCTGCCCATGATCGAACCGGCGAACGAGCCCAGGCCGCGTGACCCGAGCACGATGATCTCGGACGCGTGCTCGATCGCGGCGACCTGCGCGGCGTCGACGACGGGACCCGGCCGGACATCTGTCGACGCCACCAGACCGTGCGCGCCGAGGCGTGCGCGGGCTCGCTCGGCGATCGTGCGTGCGGCGTCCTCGCCATGTGTGATGAGCCGCTCGCTGTTGGTCGGGTCGAGCCGGTCAGTCCCCATGAACGAGTACGTCGGCACCGACAGCACGGTCACGTGATCGGCCGACGACAGCGGGAGCGCCGTCAGGAAGTCGAGCGCGATGTCGGCGCCGCGCGATCCATCGGTCGCGAACAGGAAACGCATCGCAGTCAGCATCGGAGTCGTACGGCGCATCGTCTGTCGGGCATCTCCCCATCCCCCAAAGGTGCCGGGCCGGACGGTGGCGCGAGTCGTATGGCCATACGTTCCGCCCGAATGGGCAGGCCAGGCGTCGCCTGGGTCGTCATCCTCGATCGCGCGATCGCGGCGCGCGTGCTCGCCGATCGCGCACGCCGGCTCCCGCTGGACGCGGACATCACGACGCGCCCCGCGGCTGGCGATCGTCTGGCACTGCTCGCCGTGCGCGGCCCCCGCTTCGTGACCGACGCGATCTTCGTCGGCACGGCGGAGGTGCTGCGCGACGACGGCGATTCGCTCGCGATGCGTCACCGGGTGCTCGCGCCGCAAGGACATACGACGGCGCTGGCGGCGCTCCGGCCGCTCCGGTGCTCGGCCGGCTGGACGCACGACGCGCTCGGCGCCCTGCGCGGCAGCGTGGTCCGGTCCAGCGCGGGCGATCACCGGCGCATCGAGGCGGCGTTGCTGGCGGACGCGCGGGCGTACGGGCCGGCCCCGAAACGCCCTCGGCACCGGCGACCACGGACACCCGGTCGGAGGGCGCTCCTGGCCGGCCGTGCCGCGGCCGGTTGGCGCCTCGGGTAGGGCCGGGGCGCCCGATGCGAACCCCCGAAGGGTCGAACGGCGCGGGAAAACGGGCCGAGAGGCGGATTCCTCCGACGGACGGCGACCGTACGGTCGGTTCCGTGACCGAGCAGGTGCGCGAGCTCGAGACATACCGTGTTGGCGCGCGCGCGCTCGCCGCGCGCATCCTTAGCGCCCAGGAAAGGGAGCGCGTCCGCATCTCGCGCGAGCTTCACGACGACACCGGCCAAGCGCTCACGCTCCTCCTGGTCCGCCTCCAGCTCGTCGAGAACATGTCCAGCGAGCCGGCGGTCCAGAGCGAGCTGAGGGAGCTGCGTGAGCTGGTCGGCGAAACGCTCGACGGCGTGCGGCGCCTGGCCGTGCATCTCGGCCCGAGCGTCCTCGAGGACCTTGGTCTTTGTTCCGCACTGGAATGGCTCGCCGATCGGGTGCGCGTCGAGGCCGGACTCGATCTGGAACTGCGACTCGATTGCGAGTGCGAACGCACGACGCCGGAGATCGCCGTCGCCGTGTTCCGCGTCGCGCAGGAAGCCCTTACCAATGTGGTCCGCCACGCACGGGCGGATCACGCGCGCATCGTCCTCGAGAGCGACGGCACGACGATCCGCCTGGCGGTGAGCGATGACGGCGTCGGCTTCGACGTGGAGGCGGCGCAGGAGAAGCCGTCCGCGAGCGTCGGACTGTTCGGGATGGCGGAGCGCATCGCGCTCGTGGGCGGAAGCATCGACATCGAATCGAAGGCCGGGTCCGGCACGCGCATCCGCGCGACCGTGCCCATCCGCGAGGAGGCGAACGCATGATCCGCATCGTCCTCGCCGACGACCATCAGATCCTTCTGGACGGGCTGGCTCGGCTGATCGACTCGAAAGGCGATATGAAGGTCGTCGCGACCGCAACGGACGCGACGTCCGCGTTCGAGGCGGTCCGCGAGCACAAGCCCGACGTCCTCGTTCTCGACATCTCGATGCCCGGCGGCGGCCTCGAGGTCGCGCGGCGGCTACGCGAGATGGAGCTTGGGACGAAGATCGTCGTCCTCACGATGTACGCGGAGGACCGCTACGTCATGGAGGCGGTCCGTCTCGGCGCGGCCGGTTACGTGCTGAAGCGCTCGGCGGACAAGGAGCTCATCGAGGCGATCCGCGCGGTGGCGGCTGGCGACGCCTACCTCACTCCCGCCGCGGTGCGGCTGCTCCTCGCGACACAGCAGAACGACGACGGCCGCCCGGAGCCCGCGCTCTCGCCGCGCGAGCGCGAGGTGCTCCGCTACACGGCACGTGGCTTCTCGAATCTCGAGATCGCGCAGCGGCTGTTCGTCAGTCCCAAGACGGTCGACACGTACCGCTCGCGGATCATGGCGAAGCTCGACCTCCACCGCCGATCGGAGCTGGTCGAGTACGCGCTGAGCCACGGCCTGCTGGAGTGATAGCGATGAGTCTCACGCGCAAGCAGATGCAGTTCGTCACGGAGGGACGCGTGCTCTGCCCAGTCCGGCACCGTGACGTGGATATCGAGCTGTGCCTTGGCTGCGCGCGTCTCGACGACATCGATCTCGACTCCCGGCATCCGCACGTGGTCTGCAGGCTCGAGCTCACCGAGCTCGACCCAACGGTGACCCGATGACGGAGCGCATCACCGTCACGCGCGTCCGCGGAGACCGCTTCACGGCGAACGTCCGCGGGCACGCGGTCGAGGTCGATCAGCCCCGCGACGCGGGTGGCGAGGATTTCGCGCCCACCCCGACCGAGCTGTTCGTCACCGGCCTGGCGACCTGCGTGGCGTTCTATGCGGGACGGTTCCTGCGCCGGCACACCGATCCCGACCTCGCATTCGGCGTCACGTGCGACTTCGAGATGAGCCCGGAGGCCCCACACCGTGTGGTCGCCGTCGACATCACGGTCGACGTGCCGATCGAGCTACGCGACGACGTGCGGGCTGGGCTCGAGCGCGCGGTCGACCACTGCACGGTCCACAACTCGCTGCGAACGCCGCCCGCGGTCAGCGTCGCGGTGCGCGAGGCGGTGCCCGCGGCCTAGGAGGTGCCGCATGCGTCAGCTCGTCGTCGTCGCGCTCGCGGTCATCTCGATCGGGGCGTGCGCCGGGACCGTCGCACCAGCACCCACCTCGACGCCGAGCCCGGCCCTCGACCGCGTGCAGATCTTCTACGCGCGGCCGGACCAGACGCCCATCGCGGTGCCGATCTTCATCGCACCGAACCTCGGCGCGCAGGCGCGCCTCCGGGCGCGCTTCGACGCGCTCGCCGCCGCGCCGGCTCTGCTCCCCGACATGTCGGTCAACATGCTGTCCGAAGCCCCGATCATCGATACGATCGCGCTCGGCGGCGATCTCGCGATCCTCGACTTCAAGGTCGCGAGCCAGGACTGGGGGTTCCACGATTCGAGCTCGGTGCGCTCGTTCATCGGGCAGGTCGTGTTGACGGCGACCGACGAGCGGAGCGTGTACAAGGTCAGGCTGACGCAGAACGGCGGCGATGTCGCCGTCATCGCGGTCGAGGACATGATCGTGAGCTATCCCGTGCCGTTGACGCGCGAGATGGTCGCGCCGGAGGTGCGTCCGGATCACACCGTCGTCTACTTCGCGCGTGACCTCCTGGCGCCCCTCGCCGTGTTTCTCCCGGGCGCCGGCTCAGGCGATACGGCTGAGGAGCGCGTCGCGTCGCGGCTGCTCGCGCTCGAAAACGGTCCGAGCATGGTCGGCGACGCGTTCAACATCGCGGCCGGGATGAAGGCGCGCCTTCGCTCGGTGACCATCGACGGCGATGTCGCGGTGATCGACTACGGCGTTCCAGGGGACGACTGGGGCGTCAGCGGCTCCGCGTCGATACGCGCCCTGGTGCAGCAGCTCGTCTTCACGGCGAGCGAGGAGCCGGGCATCGTCCGCGTGCTCATCACGCAGAACGGCGGGAGCGGCGCGGTCATCGGCGGCGAGGGGCTGATCGTGGATCGCCCGCGGACCCGGCTCGGCGTGCTCGGCGGCTAGCGGATCGCCTCGCGCTTGGGCTCGGGCGCTTCGTCGACCTCGCCGCGGGTGGCATGAAAGAACAGTCGCGCAGTCAACGTGCCCACCACGACGGCAAGCACGACCGCGGCCGCGATGACGGCGCTGGCCAGGAGGATGGCGGCGGGATCCATGATCGTGGCATCGTCCGGTCCCCCACGGGCCGCGGGTAGGGCCGAAAGTCACAACTAAGGCGGGCCCTGCCGGATAGCCTAGCCCGGCGGGCCGGTCGGACGTGCGCTTTTGGTCCGCCCGGCCCTGTTTTGCCCAAACCGCGGACCGCAAAGTTCTTTCTCGAAGGAGGCATCTCACATGGCAAACACCAAGATTGGCCCCACGACGGTGATCGCGGACCCGCCGATCGCTCGATTCCTGTTCTCGGACACGCGCATGGCGGTCGTCTGGCTTCTGGTCCGCATCTACGTCGGCTGGGCCTGGCTCGAGGCCGGCTGGCACAAGGTCCAAGACGCGGGCGCCGCGACGAACTACATCTACGACGGCGCGGGAATCCTCGCGTTCTGGAAGCGCATCGCGGCCGTTCCGGCCCCGCCGGCAAAGCCGGTCATCACGTACGACTGGTACCGCGGTTACATCCAGTTCATGATCGACAACCACTGGGAGGGCTTCTTCGGCAAGGCGATCGCCTTCGGCGAGACTGCCGTCGGCCTTGGTCTCATCTTCGGTGCCTTCGTCGGCATCGCAGCGGTCTCCGGAGCGTTCATGAACCTCAACTTCATGCTGGCGGGTAGCTCCAGCTCCAACCCGGTCCTGCTGCTGCTGGGCTTCCTCCTCGTGCTGTCCTGGAAGACGGCCGGGTACATCGGACTCGACCGCTACCTGCTGCCGCTGCTCGGAACGCCGTGGAAGGTCCCGTCGCGGCCCGAAGCAAAGGCTCTCTCCCGCGCCCCCGCGACCACGTGACCGCGCCCACAACCCTGTACGCCGGGAAGAGCGGAGCGATCCGCTCTTCCCGCGTTTTCCGTCCCACCACCGTCCTCGTCATGAGCCGCGATCCCGAGATCCGCGAGGGCTGGGCTCGGCACTTCGAGCGGATCGGCATGCGCGTCATGCGCTGCGCGGGTCCGTCGAACACCACGTGCGCGCTCGACGTCGCGGAACGCTGCCCGCTCCACGACGACGCGGACGTCGCCTTCTACGACCAGGACAGCGTGACCGACGAGCTGGCGGTGGATCTCCTCACGCTCCCACGGCTGGTCCCGATCACGTTCGCGCGCGACCGCCTCACGGCGGACGGCGACCACGAGCCGATCCCGGTCCGGCTGATGGACCCGAGAGCCTTCGGAGCGGCCACCTCACAGCGATAATTCGGGGCGAGTGTCCGATCCCACCACGCGCGCCGCGCGCGCCGGCTATTCCCCGCAGCTGCGTGTTGCTGCCTTCGTGCTGCCCTCGGTCCTGATCGCCGCGCTCATGGCTCTCGACTTCTTCGTGCTCGAGCGGGTCTTCGAGCCGGGGCTGTCGCACCTCATCACGCTGGTCGTCGGCGTCGCCGGCGTCCTTGCCTTCTCGAGCGCCATCTTCGCCCGCCTGTCCGCGCTCCAGGAGCGTGATCGCGCGAACAGCGAGCGCCTGCGCCGGCTCGCGGAAGCTCTCGAGCAGAAGCAGCGGCAGCTGCAGGCGGTGAACGCCGCGGGGCTCGCGCTCACGTCCGAGCTCGATCGCGATGCGGTCCTCCAAAGCGTCGCCGACCAGGCCCGTGCGGTCACGAACGCGAAGTACGCGGCTCTGGGCGTCTTCGACGAGGAAGGCGTCGTGACGACCTTCACGACGTCGGGCATCACGCCGGAGGAGCGGACCCGCGTCGGCCATCTCCCACGAGGTCGCGGGCTGCTGGGGCATCTGCGCAAAGATCCGAAGCCGATCCGGCTGGCGGACCTGCACAAGCACCCGGCGTCCGTCGGCTTCCCGAAGGACCATCCGCCGATGAAGACCTTTCTCGGCACGCCGATCCTCCTGCGCGGCGAGGCGCTCGGCAATCTCTACCTCACCGAGAAGCAGGGGGTCGCGGAATTCACCCAGGACGATGAGGAGGCGATCATCACGCTGGCCGCGCAGGCGGCGATCGCCATCGAGAATGCGCGCCTGTACGAGCAGGCCGAGCGCGTCTCCGTGACGGAAGAGCGGCAACGTATCCGCATGGACCTTCACGACGGCGTGATGCAGTCGCTCTACGGCGTCGGGCTGCTCCTCGAAGACGTCGCCGAGCGCATGGACGAGGATCCGGCGTCGACGAAAGGCCAGATCTGGCGCGCCGTCGACCGGCTCAACGCGGCCATCGCCGATCTTCGCGGCTACGTCCTCGGCCTGCGGCCGGTCCAGGCCAGCGATCGCCCCTTGAACGAGTCGCTGGAGCAGCTCGCCGATCAGGCGCGCACGAGCGCGCTGCTCGACATGGACGTGGACGTGTCGAGCGACGCGGCCGCGCGACTGGACCGGCAGCGGCGCGAGGCGGCGTTCTACATCGCGGCGGACGCGCTCGGCAACGTCGCTCGTCACGCGCGCGCCCGCCACGCCGCGCTCCGCCTGTTCGACGAGGACGGCCGAGTCGTCCTCGAGGTGACGGACGACGGGATCGGCTTCGACTTCGAGGCGACGGCGAGCGGCCACGGCCTGCACAACATGCGCGAGCGGGCCTTCGCGGTCGGCGGCACGCTGCGCGTAGAGAGCCGCCCGGGCCGCGGTGCGCGAGTACGCTTGGAGCTGCCGGCAACGGCGAAGGGATAGGTGATGACCGACACGCAGATCCGCGTCATGCTCTGTGACGACCACGAGGTCGTGCGCGAGGGCCTTCGGACGCTGCTCGCTCGGCAGAAGAACATGATCGTGGTCGGCGAGGCCGGCACCGTCGCCGAGGCGGTCGAGACCGCGGCCAAGGCGAAGCCCGACGTCATCGTGATGGACATCCGTCTTCCCGATGGCAGCGGCGTCGAAGCGTGCCGGACGATCCGCGAGGCGCGGCCTGAGACCAAGGTGATCATGCTCACCTCGTACGCCGACGATGAGGCGCTGTTCGCGTCCATCGTCGCCGGCGCCGCGGGATACCTGCTGAAGCAGACGCGCGGACAGGCCGTCGTGGACGCCGTGACCGCCGTCGCGCAGGGCCGCTCGCTCCTCGATCCCGACGTCACCGGCAAGGTGCTCGAACGGGTGCGCAAGGGTCGTGAGGACGAGGATCCCGCGTTCGCGTCGCTGACCGACCAGGAGCGCAAAGTGCTCGAGCAACTCGCGGAGGGTAAGACGAACCGCGAGATCGGGGAGGCGCTCTTCCTCTCCGAGAAGACCGTGAAGAACTACGTGAGCCGGATCCTCGACAAGCTCGGGCTCTCGCGCCGGGCCGAGGCGGCCGCGTACATGGCGAAGCGCCGCCCTCGCTACTGATCGCGAAGCGATCAGCGGCGCGTCCCGAGCGCGGCGAGGAGGCGGCACACACTGGCGAGCCCCGGCGGGCCAAAGGTCCCAAGAAGAAGGGACGCTTGGCCGTCGAGACACGCGCAGCCCGTCCGTACGGTCTTTACATGACAGAACAGAAACCCGCCGCCCCCGAAGACTCCGAACCCGCCGACGGCGCAGGCACCGTCGCCCGCCGCACGCTCCTTGGCGCCATCGGTGTCGCCACCCTGGGTGGTCTCGCCGCCAGCGCGCTCGGAATGATCGGGCGCGGAGCCACTCCGCCGCGGATCGCCGCGGCCAGCTCCTCCCCCACCGCGACGGTCGCGCACACCGCGACGCACGCGGCCAGCGCGGCGCCGACGATGGGTCACGACGCGCAGGCCGAGGCGGCGGTCAAGGCGTTCCCGGCGAAGACACAAGGCGTGGGCCTCCAGCCCCTCGCGTCGCGCGTCGTCGATGGCGTGCGTGAGTTCGAGCTCTCGTGCGAGAAGTTGAAGTGGGAAGTGACCCCGGGAAACGTCGTCGACGCACTGTCATACAACGGGCAGATCCCAGGCCCCATCATCCGCGCGACCGAAGGCGAGCGTGTGCGCGTCAGGGTGACGAACAAGACGGATCAGACGACGGGCGTGCACTGGCACGGGCAGCGCGTCGTGAACAAGATGGACGGTGTTCCATTCATCACCCAACCGACGATCAAGCCCGGCGAGACATTCACCTACGAGTTCGTCGCCAAACCATTCGGCAGCCACATGTATCACTCGCACCACAACGCGACGGAGCAGGTGGGCCGCGGCATGCTCGGGCCGCTGCTCGTCGCACCGAAGGACGCGGCCATCGATCCGAAGGTCGACAAGGACGAGCTCTTCATCTTCAACGACCAGCTCGGCGGACTCACGATCAACGGGAAGGGATTCCCGGCAACGGTCCCCTACACCGCGAAGCTGGGTCAGCGGATCCGGTTCCGATTCATGAACGAGGGTGTCCAGATCCACCCGGCTCACCTACACGGGCTGACACTCGAGGTGTTCGCCCGCGACGGCTATCCGCTTCCGCAGCCCTTCAAATGCGACACGCTCAACGTCGCGCCCGGGGAGCGCTGGGACGCGATCGTCGTCGCCGACGAGCCGGGTGTGTGGGCGTTCCACTGCCACATCCTCAATCACGCCGAAGGGCCGAACGGCATGTTCGGTATGGTGACGGCGCTCATCGTCGAATAGGCGCGCTCTGTCCGGCGCATCCCCGCACCGCTCGCGACCTTCCGCCTACACAGGTCGGGTCGATCGCCTCTCCAGCAGCGGCGGCCGACGGTGGCAGGATGCGAATGTCCCGAGGGGCCTGCCGAGGGATCGCGATCGAGATCTCATCAAAGATCGCGAAACTGGGAGCGGCATCAGAGACGGTCGAGCGAAAGGAATCGAAGACCGGCTCCGCCGAAGAGATGAACGGTCATGAACGAGCGCTCTCGGCCGGCAGGTCGCTCGGGGCTTGTCGATTTCCATCACCTGGGGAGTAGTTGGGAATGGACCAGCATCAGCCTCGCGTTGGTTCGCCATGCCCCTACGGCTGTGGCGGCAGGATCGTTCGTACGAGCGTCGGCCTCAATTGCACGCGATGCGCATGGGGACGTTGGCGAGTAGAGGACGGCAGCACAGCCGAACGGTCTGATCAGACCGTCTGCGCCGCAGGCCCCCGTTCCATGTAGTGCAGCCGCAGGAGCCCGGCGATCTCGTAGAGGGTCCGTCGCAGGTCACGGAGCGTTTCCGCGCCGCCGCGGTCGGCGAGCGTTGCCTTCAGTGCGCTGAGGCGGTGCGTGAGCTCGTCGATCTCTTCGACCTCGTGCTCGGCGACGATACAGCGATGATCGCGGGCCGCCAGCCGACGGCGCATCCGTTCCTCGGCACGAGCGTTGGGGAGGAAACGGTGCGCCAGGAAGTCGTACGCCCGATCGATTCGTGCGCGCATCGTGCGCGTCGGCGCGTCGCCGACCGAATCCGCGGCCGCGCAGACGCATTCGGACTCGGGTGCGAGTTGCTCGTCACGCGTCCACGGATCTTTCACGCTAACGACGCTAGGGCTGACCGCTGGCCGGATGGAAGAGTCCAACGACCCGACGGCACGCGACGGACGGCACGCGACGGACGTCCCGCCACGGCGCGTATGGGGACGAAGGTCCTGACTCGACGTGACGCCCGGCTGGCGAGATCGGACCGCCGGTCGCTTACGTTGGTCAGATGAGAGGAAGGTGCGCCGCATATGAACGTCCTCTTCGCCACCGATGGCTCGGCCTCGTCGGAGCAGGCTCGCGCACTCATCGCGTCGATCTCATGGCCCACACCCACACACATCGAAGTCCTGTATGTCGACCAGTTCCTCGATGGAGACCTCGATCTGCCCGCCGGGAAGTACGCCGCCGAGCACGAGAAGATCCGCCAGGAGACCGATACGCAGCTCGCGTCGGTGAAGCGCGCGCTGACCGCCGCCGGCCGTGACATCGAAACGACGCTGCTTCTCGGGGGGCGCCCGGCGAGCGTGATCGTGGACGAGGCGCAACGCACGAAGGCTGACCTCGTCATCGTGGGTAGTCACGGACGCGGTCCATTCGCGTCCGCGCTCATCGGATCCGTCGCGGCCGAGGTCGTCGACCATGCCCCGTGTCCCGTCCTCGTCGCGCGGCGCCCAGCGCTCGGCGGCGTCGTGCTGGCCGACGATGGCTCTGATGGCGCGAAGGAGGCGGAGCAGCTGATCGCGCGCTCGCCGTTTCTCCGCGGAGCACCGCTCCGCACGGTCACGGTCTACAGCCTCACGCCGCTGTACTCCTCACTCGAGCCCGGCGCATTCATCGGGGGCGATGTCTACCAGGAGCTGATCGACGACCTCGCTGAGGACGCCGACCGGACCGCAGCCGATGCGAAGAAGCGCCTTGCGGCGCTTGGCGTGACCGTCACCGCGGAAGTGCGCGAGGGTAACGCCGCGCAGGAGATCATCGCCGCCGCGAACGACGCGCGAGCCGACCTCATCGTGATCGGATCGCGCGGACGCACCGGCTTGCAGCGCTTGCTTCTGGGCAGCGTCGCGCGGAACGTGCTGTTCCACGCGCCGTGCTCGGTCCTCCTCGTGCGCGCGCACAGCACCAAGACCGCGTGAGCGCCGGCGAACGCGACATCGCGCGCTGGCGCGCGAATCTCCAGGGCGAGGTCGACGGCGCCGCGATCTACCGCGCGATGGCCGCGACGGAGAAGGACGCGTCCCTCGCCGAGCTCTACCGGCGGCTCGCGGAGACCGAGGCTCGGCACGGCGCGCTCTGGGAGGCGAAGCTCCGCGAGGCCGGCGCGTGGCGAGTTCGGCCGTCACCATCGTGGCGCGCGCGCATCCTGATGACGGTCGCGCGCATCGCGGGCGCGAGCGCGGTCGCGGGCGCTATCGCCGGTCTCGAGGCGAAGGATCGGACCGGCTACGACGATCAACCCGAGGCCCAACAGACCACACTGCCTCGCGACGAGCGCTCCCACGCGCGCGTTCTGAGCCTCGTCGCGGGCACCGGTCTCGGTGGACCGGCCATCGCGCGACTCGAGGGCCGGCACCGCATGGGCGGGAACGCCCTCCGGGCCGCGGTCCTCGGCATGGACGATGGCCTCGTCTCGAACTTCAGCCTCGTCATGGGCGTCGCCGGCGCCGGGGCGAGCAACGGAGCCATCGTCCTGGCGGGACTCGCCGGGCTCCTCGCTGGATCTCTGTCGATGGCGCTGGGCGAGTGGCTCTCGGTGCAGAGCGCGCGCGAGCTCTACACGCGTCAGATCGCGATCGAGGCCGAGGAGCTCGCGGCGGCACCCGAGGAAGAAGAGGAAGAGCTCGCGCTCATCTACCGCTCGAAAGGCGCGAGCGAGGAGCACGCGCGGGCGATCGCGAGCCAGATCGTGCGCGGCGACAGTGCCGCGGCGCTCGATGCGCTCACGCGCGAGGAGCTCGGTATCGATCCCTCGGAGCTCGGTGGCTCGGCCTACGTCGCGGCGGCAACGTCGTTCGCGATGTTCGCCTCCGGCGCGCTCGTGCCGCTCATTCCCTTCGCGGTCGTGAGCGGGACCGCTGCCGTCGCCGCCGCCGCCGCTCTCAGCGCGGCTGCGCTCTTCGGGGTCGGCGCGCTCATCACCGTCATGACGGGACAGAACGCGCTCCGCGCGGGTCTGCGGCAGCTCGCGATCGGGGTCGCGGCCGCCTCGATCACGTTCGGCGTCGGCACGCTCCTTGGGACCGCGATCTCGTGACGAAGGTCGTCGCTGGCCCGGCCTACCCCACGGATCGCGAGGCGGACGTCGTCCTGCGCGACGGCTCGATCGTGCATCTACGGCCCGCCATGCCCGAGGACGAGCCCGCCATCCTGGAGCTGTACCGCTCGCTCACGAACGATTCCCGGCTCTTCCGCTTCTTCCCTCGAGCGACCGACCTGGCCGGCGAGGCGAAACGAGCTGTGGAGTTGGACTACCCCGAGCGATCTGCACTGGTCCTGTTCGCGGGTAGTGAGCGCAGGCTGATCGCGCACGGCGCGTACGTCGCGCGAGCGGATCGTCGCGCGGAGGTCGGTTTCACCGTGGCGGACGACTGGCAGGGCCGTGGGCTCGGCACGGTGCTCCTCGCCCATCTCGCGCAGGTCGCCGAGCGATATGGCATCGGTCCGTTCGTCGCCTACGTCATGCCCGAGAACAAGCGAATGGGCGAGATGCTCCGCGAGAGCGGACTGCCGCTGCGCTCGTGGTGGGAGACGGAGCAGATCGCGTTCGAGTTCCCCACCTCGCTCTCGCCGCAGGCACGCGACCGGTTCGACCGCCGCGAGCAGGTCGCCGCCGCCGCGAGCCTCACCACGCTCCTCTCGCCGCGCTCGATCGCCGTGATCGGCGCGTCACGCTCGCGCGGGACGATCGGTGGAGAGATCTTCCACAACCTGCTCGCCACGAGCTTCGAGGGTCCCGTGTACCCCATCAATCCGGCGGCGACCGTGGTTCAATCCGTGCCCGCCTATGCCTCGATACGTGCCGTGCCGAGACGGGTGGATCTCGCGGTCATCGTCGTACCGGCAACGGCCGTGCTCGACGCGGCGCGCGAGTGCGCGGCGAAGGGCGTGCGCTCGCTCGTCGTCATCTCCGCGGGCTTCGCCGAGATCGGACCCGAGGGACAGGCGCGGCAGCGCGATCTGCTCCGCGTCTGTCGCGACGCGGGCATGCGTCTCGTCGGTCCGAATTGCATGGGGATCATGAACACGGCGCGCAGCCTGCGCATGAACGCGACCTTCGCACCGAGCTTCCCGACCACGGGTCGCGTGGGGCTCATGTCGCAGAGCGGCGCGCTGGGCCTCGCGATCATCGACGAGGCGACGCGCCGCGGCATCGGCCTCTCGTCGTTCGTGTCCGTCGGCAACAAGGCCGACGTGTCGGGTAACGATCTCCTCCACTACTGGGAGACCGACCCGGTCACGGACGTGATCCTGCTCTACCTCGAGTCATTCGGGAACCCACGCAAATTCGCGCGCGTAGCACGGCGCGTCGGACGCATCAAGCCGATCCTCGCGGTCAAGAGCGGCCGGTCGGTGGCTGGCGCACGGGCGACCTCCTCCCATAGGGCCGCGCTGGTCGCCGCGTCCGACGTCACTGTCGAGGCGCTCTTCCGGCAGACCGGTGTCGTCCGGACCGACACGCTCCCCGAGCTGCTCGATGCGGCGTCGCTGTTCGCGACGCAGCCCCTCCCCAAAGGGCCGCGCGTCGCGATCCTGACGAACGCCGGCGGCCCGCCATCATGTGCGCCGACGCGTGCGAGGCCAAAGGACTCCGCGTCGCGCCACTGCCCGAGTCCGCACGCACCGCACTGCGCGCATTCCTTCCGGGCGAGGCGTCGGTGTCGAATCCGGTCGACATGATCGCGTCGGCGACTCCGGAGCATTACGCCCGCGCGATAGAGGTCCTCGCGGCATGCGAAGAGATCGACGCCGTCATCGCGATCTTCATCCCGCCTCTGTCACGCGGCTGGAGGAGGTCGCGCGGGCCATCGCGACCGCGTCGCGCGCGCGGCCGCGGCCGATACCACTGCTCGCCGTGCTCATGGCCGGTGACCGGGCGCACGCGCTGCTCGCGGACGCACGCGTGCCCGTGTACGTCTATCCCGAGGACGCGGCGCGCGCTCGCGCACGCGGCCGAGCACGCGACATGGCGCGCGCGGCGCGAGGGAACGGCACCCACATTCGCCAACGTACGGGGAGAAGAAGCGGCGGCCGTCCTGGCTTCCGCACTTGGGGCGGAGCGTCGTGGCTCGCACCTGACGAGATCGCGCGCCTGTTCGAGTGCTACGGCCTTCCGCTCGCGCCGTATCGTCTCGCAAGCTCGCCGGCAGACGCTGGCGGGGCGGCCGAGGATCTCGGTGGCGCGGTCGCGCTCAAGGCGATCGCGCCGACGCTCGTCCACAAGACCGAGGCGAAGGGCGTTCGGCTCGGACTGACCGGGCGCACGGAGGTCGAGGCCGCGGCGGTGGAGATGCGCGCCGACGTCGAGCGCGCGGGGCACGCGGTCGAGCGCTATCTCGTGCAAGCGATGGTCGCACCGGGTGTCGAGATGCTCGTCGGGATGGTGAACGATCCGTCGTTCGGGCCGGTCGTGGCGTGCGGGGTCGGCGGGATCGCCGTGGAGCTCAGCGCCGACGTGAGCCTCCGCGTCACACCGATCAGCGACCTGGACGCGGCCGAGATGATCCACTCGCTGCGCACGTTCCCCCTCCTCGACGGCTACCGCGGCCGTCCGCGCGCTGACGTCGCGGCGCTCGAGGACGTGATCCTGCGTGTGAGCGCGATGGTGGACGCGCATCCCGAGATCGCCGAGCTCGACTGCAACCCCGTCGTCGTGCACGGCAAAGGGGCGGTCATCGTCGACGCCCGCCTGCGCGTGGAGACCGCGACCGCACGTGCCGACTACGCCGCCCTGCAACCTTCGTAGCGAGATGACACCAGCACCAGCCGCAGCGATCGCGATCGGCGGCAGCATCGACACGCAGAAGCCGCGCGGTCTTTCGTGGAGCGAGGCGCGTCTGCGCCTGCAGGAGGTGGGGCCGAACGAGCTCGTGCCGGAGGCCGACCGCGAGTCACTCGTCGCTTGGGCCAAGCGCGTCATCGGCGACCCCATGGTCATCCTGCTCGCCGCCGCGGCGTCGGTCTATTTCGCGGTCGGCGACACCGTCGACGCGGTCGTGAGTCTGATCGCGCTCGGCGCGATCACCGCGGTGAGCGTCGTCCTCGAAGCGCGCACCGAGCGCGCGCTCGCGCGGCTGCGCGAGCTGGCCGATCCGCTCGCGCGCGTATGGCGCGACGGGAAGCTCACGCAGATACCCGCGGTCGAGCTCGTCCCCGGCGACCTCGTCGCGCTGCGCGAGGGAGACGTCGTCCCCGGGGATGGTGACCTCGTTGGCGACGCGCGGATCAAGGTCGACGAGTCGAGCCTCACTGGCGAGTCCTATCCGCTCGACCGCGAAGCCGACGAGCACGTCTTCGCGGGGACCACGGTGCTCTCCGGGCGAGCCGAGATGCGTCTGGTCGAGACCGGTGCGCGCACGCGCTACGGGAAGATCGGGACGCTACTCGCGGACATCGAGGAGGCGCCAACCCATCTCCAGCGCGCGACGCGGCGTTTCGTCGTGGCGCTCGGTGTCGTCGCGCTCGTCGCGTGCGTCGTCGTCGTGGCGCTCGAGCTGCTCCACGGCGCCAGCTGGTCCGCGGCCACGGTGGCCGGCATCAGCCTCGCGATGGCCGCGATCCCCGAGGAATTCCCGATGGTGCTCGCGCTCTACCTGGCGGTGGGCGCCTGGCGGCTCGCGCGGGATCACGCCCTGGCGCGCCGGCTCGCGGCGGTCGAGGCCCTCGGCGCGACCAGCGTGATCGCGACAGACAAGACCGGCACGCTCACCCTCGGACGCATGGAGCTCGCGCGGGTCGCGGACACCTCGGGGTCCGATCTCGCGCCGGACAGCGAGGCTGCGCACGACGTCCTTCGCGCCGCGCTGCTCGCATCGGAGCCGGACGGCGCCGATCCGCTCGATCGCGCGATCCACCGCGCGGCGCCAAGCGCCACGGTGGCGGCCGAGCTCCTCGCCAGCTATCCCTTCGATCCACGAGCGAAGTACGTCACCCACGTATGGCGCGTCGGCGGTCGCACTCGGGCGTACACGAAGGGAGCGCTCGAGACGATCCTCGAGCGCTCGCACCTGTCGGCGCAGGAGCGCGCCGCCGCGCTCGCGACGAACGAACGCCTCGCGGCACAGGGGATGCGGGTCCTCGGTATCGCCGAAGGGCGCGCGAACGGCGAGTGCCGTGAACGACCGCGCGACGAGCGCGCCCTGCGTTACGCCAGCCTCGTCGCGTTCGCCGATCCCCCACGCCCCGGCGTTCGCGAGGCGCTCGCGGCGTGCCGCGACGCGGGTATCCGGGTGCTCATGATGACCGGAGACCATTCGACGACCGCGTCCTCGGTCGCCGCGCAGCTTGGCCTGCCGTCACGCGTCATCAGCGGCGCGGCGCTGGCGGAGCGGACCGACGACGAGCTGGTCTCACTCGTGGGCGAGGTGGACATCTTCGCGCGGATCGACGCTCCTCAGAAGCACCGCCTCGTCACGGCGCTCCAGCGCCGCGGCGACGTCGTCGCGGTCACGGGCGACGGGACGAACGACGCGCCGGCGCTGCGCGCGGCGGACATCGGCGTCGCGATGGGCCAGCGCGGGACCGAGGTGGCGCGCGCCGCGGCGAACCTCGTCCTCCTGGACGACAACTTCACGACGATCGTGCGCGCTGTCCGCGATGGACGACGCATCTTCGAGAACCTGCGCCGCGCCTTCGCATACCTCGTCGCGTTCCACGTTCCATTGCTGCTCGTTGCGGTGGCGGTCCCGCTCATGGGCGCGCCGCTGCTCCTCGCGCCGGTGCACCTGGTGTGGCTCGAGCTCATCGTCCATCCGGTGTCCGCGCTGGTCTTCGAGGCCGATCCCGCACCGGACGACCTCATGCGACGCCCGCCGCGCGGTAAGGCGGTCGAGCTGATCACGCCACGCGAAGCGCTCCGGCCGGCATTGCTCGGCATCACCCTCACGCTCGGGGTCCTCGCCGTCTATCTGGGGACACTGGACATCGGCATCTCCGAGTCGACAGCGCGCGCGCTCGGCTTCGTCAGGCTCATCGTGGGCCAGCTGTTCTTCGTGGTGGCGACGCGCTCGCCCGACCGCCCGATGTGGCGCGCCCGTTACGCCGGGAATCGCATGCTGCCCGTTATCGTGACGGCCTCGGTGGTGTCGCTGCTTCTCGGGATGTACGTGCCGCTCGTCAGCGCGACGCTCGGCCTCGCACCGCTGTCACTCGATCAGTGGCTGGCCGTCGTCATGGTCGCAGCCGTGACGACGCTCTGGTCGGAGCCGCTGAAGCGCGAACGCTAGGACGCTGCCGTCAGCGGTGCCGCCAGCGCGGCGGTCGCTTCTCGATGAACGAGCGGAGGCCCTCCTCCGCATCGGCGAGCTCAGGCAGCTCCCGGATCTGGAGATTGTTCGCGACGGTGATCGCGTTGGCGAGACGGCCGCGCTCGGACACGCGGAGCGCGCGCTTGGCGAAGCGCAGGCTCGCCGCGCTGCGGGAGCGGAACCGCTCGACGACAGCCCTCGTCTCCTCGTCGAGACGATCCGCGGGGACGCTGCGCCACACCAAACCCCATGAGGCCGCGACCGCGCCGCTGATCGCCTCGCCCGTCAGCACGAGCGCGTTCGTTCGCTGAAGTCCGATGAGCGACGGAAACACGGCTGCGCCGACCGGCGGCACCACCCCGAGCGCGATCTCGGGCGTACCGAGCTTCGCGTCGTCCGCGGCGATCGCGAGATCGCACAGCGCGACCAGCTCGCAGCCACCGCCGAGTGCCGCGCCGTGAACGACGGCGAGCGTGGGCACCTTGCTGTCGAGGAGCGCCTTCGCGGCGCGATCGAACGCCTCGAGCATCGGCCGGAGCGAGGCGCCGAGATGCTCGCCCACGTCGACGCCCGCGGAGAACGCGCGGCCCGCACCTTTGATGACGATCAGGCGCAGCTCTGGAGCGAGCTGCAGATCTTGCAGCGCGGTCTCCAGCTCGCCGAGCATCGCCATCGTGAGGACGTTGAGCGGTGGCCGGTCGAGCGTGAGCATCGCGATGCCATCCGACATCTCTATGCGGACCGTCGTCGCGCCGACGACGCTGGTCATGGCATCACCACGATGTGGCGGACGCCTTCTCCGCGGCGGAGTGCGTCGAATCCGGCGTTGATGCCGTCGAGCCGGTGCCGGTGCGTCACCAGTGAGGTCAGCGTGAGCTTTCTGCGCCGGACGAGATCCAGCACCACCGGGAAATCCACCGGACGGCATCCGAGGGTACCGATGACCGTGAGCTCCCGATACGTGACCCGCCCGCCGGGGAGGGCCATCGACTCGGCCGCGTAGCCGAGAAGGACGAGCCGGCCGCCGGTCCGCAGGGACGACAGCGCCTGCTCCTGCGTCTTCGGCAGGCCGATCGCTTCGATCGCGGCGTCGGCGCCGCCGCTGGTCTCCTTGCGCACGCGCTTCGCCGGATCGCCCTCGCGAGCGTCGATCGCCATGGTCGCACCGAGCTCGGTCGCGAGCGCCAGCTTGCGGGGATCGACGTCGACCGCGATCACCCGGGCGCCGACGAGCGCGCACACCTGGACCACGTTGAGGCCCAGGCCGCCGCATCCGTACACGACCACCGTCTCGCCCGCCTCGATGCGCGCGCGGCGAGTGACCGCATGGAACGCCGTCGTCAGCGCGTCGGCGACCACGCACGCCTCCTCGGTCGGCACCTCCGCCGGGATCGGGAAAGCGTCGCGGGCCGGCGCGACCACGAACTCGGCGAAACCGCCGTCGATCGTGTTCCCGAGCATCCGCTGCCGAGCGCATACGTTCTCGCGTCCGGTGCGGCACGCGGCGCATTCGCCGCACGTGGTCACCGGAGCGAGCAGGACGCTCGTTCCAAGGAGCCCGACGTCGACCTGCGGCCCGGTGCCCACGACGACGCCCGAAATCTCGTGGCCGAGCACGAGCGGAGGCGTCTTGAACGTGGGAACGCCGTGATCGAGATAGTGCAGGTCGCTGTGACATAGGCCGCACGCGCTCACGCGCAGCAGGACCTCACCCGGTCCGGCGTCGGGCCGCGCGATCGTTGCGATCTCCAGGGGCTTGCCCGATCCGTGGAAGACCGCCGCGCGCATGGTGCTCGCGAGCTTTTCGGCCGCGGGATCCCAGACCGGTGCGATACCGCTCATCTCGCCACCTCGCTCGGGATCAGGCGGATCTCGCGGTCGAGCCGCTCGAGCCGCTCTCCGTCCAGGATCTGCTGGGCGGCGGGGAACAGCACCCCTTCCTCCTTGTCGATGTGCCCGCGCAGCACGCGCAGGAAAGCGTCGAGCACGAGCTCGAGCTCCGATCGCGGCGGTGCCGCCACGAGACGATCGATCTGCCCGTGGAGCGTGTGGTGCTCCTCGGTGAGCACGGCGAGCAGACCGCTGTCGCCGCCCATCGAGGGCTCGAGCTCGGGGAACAGCGCGCGCTCCTCGTTTTCGGCGTGGACCAGAAGTGGAGCGGCGAGCGTGCGGATGGCCGCGACGATGCTCGACACGTCCGCGTCGGTCCTCACAAGGTCCTCGATCACCGTGAGCTGCGAAAGGAAGACGTCGTGCTCGCTGGAGAAGCGTTCGGTGATACGCATGCATCCCTCCTGGGTGTCCCTGTCGAGCGCCGACGCTAGGAATGGATCATGTCGGGGTGATGTCAGCCCCTCTGGGAGAAAAGTGAACGCCGGCGCGCCAGCACCGGCGTTCGTGTGAGAGGGATGCGTGCGCAACGCTAGCGTCGGATCGTGTCGGAAACGTGTTCACCGGAGGCCGACCGCGACGATCCCGTGGGCCTTGGTGACGGCGATCGTCTGCGTGACGGCGCGCGTCCGCAGGTCGATGACGCGCACGCTGTCGTCGGCGTTGCTCGTGACGAGCAGGCGGTCCAGCAGCGGGTCGTACGTTGTGTGGAAAGGCTGCAGCCCGACCCGCGTCTCACCGACGATGCGACGTGCCACGGCGTCGACGTAAAGGAGCGAGGGCCCGCCATGGTCGCTCAGCAACATCGGCGTTCCGGCGGGCGGGAAGAACGCGCCGTCGCGGCCCTCCTTCATCGTGTGGAATGGATAGCGCCCGGCGAAATGGAACTCGGCCTTGACGGTTCGCGTCGCCGGATCGTGCACGACGATGCGGTCGGACGACACGTTGATGAAGCCGGACGAGGTTGTCCAGAGCTCCGAGCCATCGGGCGTGTAGAAGACGTCGTGCACGTCCTGCACCTTGAACTTCGTGATGGCGCCGCTCTCGAGGTCGTACACCCGGAGATGGTCCGCCTCGTTGCTGTTGGTCACGGTGAAGAAGAGGTCGTTCGGGCGCGTGTGCGAGATCGCCAGGTCGTGCTGCGGTACGCCGACCATGAGCGGACGCAGCGCGAGCCAGGTCCCAGCTTCGATACGAGTGATGAAGTTGTCGCGCTCGTGTCCCACGAAGATCGTGCCGGAATCCGGCGCCCAGGTGATGTCGTGCGGCTGCCGACCGACCGGGACCCGCGCGACCTCGACCAGACCGTACGGATCCAGGATCGACACGCTGTTGCCCATGCGGTTCGCGACCGCGATCCACTTCGCGTCGGGCGAGACCGCGAGGTTGTGCGGCATCTTGCCGACAGCGATGCGCCCGACGACGGTGAAGCGCTCCCCGCCCTCGAGCACCCAGACCGAATCGGTGGTCTCGGATGCGACGAACGCGCGCAGCGCCCGGAACGCGGGTGGCGCCGGCGTCGCGGCGAGAACGAAGGAGGGTGCGATGAAGTCCGGCGATGTCGACGGACCGGCCATCGGCATGGGCATGTCCACGGGATGCGCGGACGTGGGAGCCGGCGCGCCGCCACAGCTCGCCAGCACGAGTGCCGCCAAGAGGCCCGCCCACCGCGGCATCTGCGCGCGACGCTACGGAGAGATCGTGTCCGGTCCGTGTCTAGAGTTAGCGGCCGTGTCCGCCTATCTGCTGCTGAAGCTCGCCCACGTCTTCCTCGCGATCGTGGCGATCGGGACGAACCTCAGCTATTCGCTCTGGCTTCGCGCCGGCGAGAGGGAACCCGCGCATCTCGCGTACACGATCCGTGGCATCCGCGCGATCGACCGTCGCCTCGCCAATCCGGCATACGCGCTGCTGCTCGTGACCGGTCTCCTCATCATCCTGGTCACCGGGATCCCGCTCACGCAGCTCTGGCTGCTGCTCGCGATCGCCATCTACGTCGCGGCGGCGATCATCGGCTACTTCGTCTTCGGCCCGGTCGTGCGGCGCGAGCTCGCCGCGCTCGAGCGCGGGGGCGTGGACGATCCCGAGTACCGGCGTTGTCGGGATCAGGCGCGAACCCTCGGCATCGTGACCGCGGCGATGGTGCTCTTCATCCTGGCGCTGATGGTGACGAAGCCCTCTTAGCGCGTGCCTCGTCCAGGACGGCAGCCGCGATGACGAGCTGTTGGATTTCGCTCGTTCCCTCGTAGATCCGCAGCGCGCGCACCTCTCGATACAGGCGCTCCGCGACCGATCCCGAGACGACGCCCGCGCCGCCGAACAGCTGGACGGCATCATCGGCGGCCCGCTGCGCCGCCTCGGTGGCGTAGAGCTTCGCCATCGCGGCCTCCTTGGTGATGCGGGGCTGGCCGAGATCCTTCGCCCAAGCCGCGCGATAGATAAGGAGTGCCGCCGCGTCGGCTTCGGTGGCGCATCGGGCGAGCTTCTCCTGCACCAGCTGGAACTCCGCGATCGGCTTCCCGAACGCGACCCGCTCGAGCGATCTTTGCGCGGCCTCGTCCAGCGCGCGCCGCGCGAAGCCCAGCGCGGCGGCCCCGACCGTGGGTCGAAACAGATCGAGCGTGGCCATGGCGATCGCGAAGCCGCGGCCGATCTCTCCGAGGACGGCGGATCGCGGCACGCGACAGTCCACGAGACGCACGGAAGCGATCGAATGCGGTGCGACGAGGTTGACGCGCTCGCCGATCTCGAGGCCACGGGCGTCCCGATCGACGATGAAGGCGCTGAGACCTCGGGATCCCGGCTCGCCGGTGCGCGCGAAGACGACGAACTGGTCAGCGATTGGCGCGTTCGAGATCCACGTCTTCGTGCCGTCGATGACCCAATCGTCGCCAGCCGCACGGGCGCATGTTCGCAGTGCAGCGACGTCGGAACCGGCGTCCGGCTCGGAAAGCGCGAACGCGGCCACGCGCTCGCCGGTCACGATGCCCGGAAGGTACGTCGCGCGCTGCTCCTCGCTGCCGAAGAGCGTGATCGGAAGGCTCCCCAGGCCCTGCAGCGCGAACGCGGCGTCGGCGATGCCCGACCGGTACGCGATCACCTCGCGCGCGAGGCAGAGCGCGCGCACATCGACGCACGCGCGTGCTCCGCCGTGCGAGGAGGGGACGCAGGCTCGAAGCCAGCCGTCGCGCCCCAGCCGCCGTACCAGATCGCGAGTGAGCGCGTCGACGTCGCCCTCCGGCACGTCCGCAAGCTCAGTCTCGGCCCACGTGGAGAGGTCGGCGTGAAATCGGCGGTGGTCATCGTCGAAGAAGGGCCACTGGAGATGCGAGCGGTCCGGCACTAGTCGCCCTCGAAGACGGGAGTCCGCTTCTCGACGAACGCGCGATACGCGCGGGAGAAATCGTTCGTCTCCATGCAATCCGCCTGCGCCGCCGCCTCGGCTTCGATCGCCTCGTCGAGGCCCATGTCCCATTCCTGGTGCAGCTGGCGCTTGGTCATCGCATGCGCGAACGACGGCCCGGTGGCGAGGGAATGCGCGACCTTTTGCGCCTCGTCCACGAGCGCCTCGGGAGCGACGAGGCGGTTGTAGAAGCCCCAGCGCTCGGCCTCCTCGCCGGACATCGCGCGGCCGGTGTAGAGAAGCTCCGCCGCGCGGCCCTGACCGATGACGCGCGGCAGCATCGCGCACGCGCCCATGTCGCAGCCGGCCAGCCCGACGCGCGTGAACAGGAACGCCACGCGGCTGCGCGCCGTTCCGAGGCGGAGATCCGATGCGAGCGCCAGGATGGCGCCGGCGCCGGCACACACGCCGTCGACCGCGGCGACGATCGGCTGCGGGCAGGCTCGCATCGCGCTCACGAGCTCGCCGGTCATGCGCGTGAAGGCGAGCTTACCGGCGCGATCCATCGCGACGAGCGGTCCGATGATGTCGTGTACGTCGCCACCCGAACAGAAGTTTCCGCCCGCGCCGGTCAGCACGACCGCGCGCACGTCGTGCGCCGCGCCGAGCATGCGGAACGTGTCGCGAAGCTCGGCATAGCTCTCGAATGTGAGCGGGTTCTTGCGCTCCGGCCGGTCAAGCGTGATCGTCGCGACCCGGTCGTCCACACACCAGCGGAAATGGCGAGGCACAAGCTCAGTGGCGTTCATCCCGTCCTTCTTGCGTCACGCGAGCTCGCCGCCATCGACGGCGATCGCCTGGCCGTTGATCGACGCCGACTCCGGCAGGCACAGCCAACCCACGGTCCGTGCGATCTCCTCCGGCCGGATGAGCCGCTGCTGCGGGTTGTGACGGACCAGCTCGGCGCGCGCCTGTTCGGGCGCGCGACCGGTCTTGGCCACGATGCGAGCGACGGCCCCGGCCACGAGATCGGTATCCGCGTAGCCCGGGCAGACCGCGTTCACGGTGAGTCCGGCCTTCGCGGTCTCCAACGCGAGCGCCCGCGTGAAGCCGACCAGACCGTGCTTCGCGGCGCAGTACGCCGTGATGTACGCGTACCCGCGAAGACCGGCGGTGCTCGCGATGTTCACGATGCGGCCCCAGCCGTGCGCGATCGCGATCGGGACCACCTCAGCGGCGCAGAAGTACGCGCCGGTGAGGTCCGTGTCGAGGACGCGGCGCCAGAGCTCCGCATCGGTGCGTCCGAAGGGCGCGCTCTCGGCGATGCCGGCGTTGTTCACGAGGATGAGCGGCGGCCCGAGCTGCTCGCGCGCCTCGGCGAACGCGTGGCGCACGCTCTCCTGGTCGGTGACGTCGCAACGGACCGCACGTGCCTCGGTCCCGTGGCGAGAAGTGATGCTCGCCGCGCCGCACCGCAGCGGGGCTTCGGTCCGTCCCATGAGCGTGACGCTCGCACCAAGCCGGGCGATCTCCTCGGCGATCGCCGCTCCGAGACCGCGTCCCGCTCCCGTGACCACCGCGTGGCGGCCGGCGAGCGGCCCGCCGTCAGAGGCGCTGGCCACCGTCCACCTGCAGCACGATCCCTGTGATGTGACGGGCGCGGTCCGAGGCGAGGAAGCTCACGGCCGCCGCCACGTCGTCGGGCGTGCCGAGGCGGCCGACGACGATCTCCGAGAGCGATCGTTGCTTCGCGTCCTCGGGCATCGCGGCGACCATCTCGGTCTCGATGAGGCCTGGCGCGACGACGTTCGCGGTGATCCCGAACGCGCCGACCTCGCGGGCGACCGACTTGGTGAAGCCGATCAGTCCCGCCTTCGCCGCGGCGTAGTTCGACTGTCCGAACTTGCCACGCAGCCCGTTGATCGATGCGATGTTGACGATGCGGCCGGCCCCGGCTTCGCGCATCGCCGGGATGGCGGCACGCGTGAATCGGAAGGCCGCGGCGAGATCGGCGTCGAGGACCTCGTCCCACGCCTCGTCGCTCATCTTCCAGACGACGCCGTCGCGATTGATGCCCGCGTTGTTCACCAGGATGTCGAGGCGGCCAAAACGTGCGGTGACCTCGAGCACCGCACGGCCCGCGGCGTGCCTATCGGTCCCGTCGGCGCGGAGCGGGAAGGCGCACCGGCCGGTCGACGCGATCTGCGCCGTCGTCTCGCGCGCGCCATCGCCATCGCTGCGATACGTGAACGCCACGTGCGCGCCGCACCGCGCCAGGTCGACCGCGATCGCGCGGCCGATGCCGCGCGAACCTCCGGTGACGAGCGCGACGGCGCCGGCGAGCTCGGCCGGATCAGTGACTGGTGACGAGCGCATCTGGCACCGCGGCGAGGGCCGAGCCGCACACCCCGCAGAACGCGAACGAGTCGGGGAGGCCCTTCGCGCCGCAGGACGGGCATGTCCGAGCGTTCGGGCCCCAGAGGGTCTCGCTCGATCCGCCGTCGCGCGCGCGTACGCGTACGCCCACGCGATCGGCGCGGCGCTTCTCGGCGAACGCGGTCATGCCTTCGTACGGCTCGAGCGACGAGAAGTGGAGCGCGAGCCAGTCGCGCGCGTGTCCGATGGTCATGCTCCACGCGAAGTCCTTCCAGAAGTTCGCCTGCTGCTTCGTGTAGCGCATGCACTCGGGGAACGTGTCCAGGAGCTTTCCCGCCAGACGCGCGACCGCAGTGTCGAGCTCCGCCGCCGGGACGACCTCGTTCACCAGCCCCCAGTCGAGGGCGGTCTTGGCGTCGACCCACTCGCAGGTCATGAGCATCTGCCGCGCGCGGCGGTCGCCGACCACGAGCGGGAGCCACTGCGTCGCACCGCCCGCGGCGACGCTGCCCACCTGCACGCCGACCTGACGGAAGCGCGCCGCATCCGTGGCGATCGCGAGGTCGCACGCGAGGTTGAACTCGTTGCCGCCGCCGACGGTCATGCCGTTGATCCGCGCGATCGAGGGCTTGCCGACGTTGCGCAGCGCGTCGATCGCGCCGGCGAAGAGTCCCATGTACTTCCAGTAATCCCGCGGGCGCTGGGTGTAGTCGCGCGCGTACTCCTTCACGTCGCCGCCGGTGCAGAACGCGTCGGTGCCCGCGCCGGTGAGGACGACCACCGCCACGGCGTCATCACGGCCGGCATCGGTGAACGCCTCCGCCAGCTCGCGTAGCGTCCGCGTGGTGTAGGAGTTGTACGCCTGCGGCCGGTCGATCGTGACCGTCGCGATCCAGTCCTTCTTCTCGTACTTGATGTCCGCGAAGCCGAGCTCCGAAGGCGTCTTGCCGCTGATCTCGCTCATGCCGCCACCTGACCTTCCTGCTGTCGCAAGAGACGCTGGCGCGCAAGGAGCGCCGCCCCGAGCGCCGCGATGAGATCTGGACGATCGGACACGTTCACCTTCTGGCCGACCGCTTCCTGGAGCGCCCCGATCATGCCGTCCTGAAGCGCCATGCCGCCGACGAAGGTGATCTCCGTCTCGATGCCGACGCGCTTCAGCAGCTGGTAGCCACGCTGCGCCAGCGAGTCGTGGATGCCGCGGACGATGTTCTCGACGCTCTGCCCCGCGGTGACGAGGTTGATGATCTCCGACTCCGCGAACACCGCGCAGACCGACGAGATGACCTGCGGGCTGTCCGCCTTCATCGACAGCGAGCCGAGATCGTCGAGCTTGATCTCGAGGTACCGCGCCGCGCGCTCGGCGAAGCCACCCGCGCCCGCGGCGCACTTGTCGTTGGTGCGGAATTCCTTCACGCGGCCGCCGTCCAAGACACGCATCGCCCGCGTGCTCTGCGCGCCGATGTCGATGATCGACCGCGTACCGGGAAAGAGGTGCGCCGCGCCGCGCGCAACGGCGGTGATGTCGGTGACCTGGATGTCCCGGAAGGGCACGTTGTAGCGGCCCATGCCGGTCGTCGCGACGTACTTCACGTCGTCGGCGGAGAGGCCGGCCGCCCCGAACGCCTGTCCGAGCGCGTCGTGCGCCAGGCCCGCGAAGTCGGGCCGCATCCGCGCGATGCCGCTGCCCACGACGTGCGCGTCGGCGTCGATCACGATGGCCTTCGCGGTGCGCGAGCCCATGTCGAGTCCTGCCACGTACGGACCGTTCACGCCATCACCTCCGCGCCCGCGAGCATCCGCTCCATCGCGAAGATCGCCGCGCCAAGCGCGCCCGTGTAGTGCGAGTCGCCGTGGACGTTGATCTTCAGATCGAGCTTCTCCTCGATCGAGCGCACCATGCCGATGTTCTTGGAGACCCCGCCGGTGAAGGTGACCTCCGCTTCGGACCCGACACGGCGCACGAGCGCCACCGTGCGCGAACCGATCGCGCCGTGCACGCCCGCGAGGATGTCCTCGACCTTCTTGCCGAGGGCGAGGTACGAGAGGATGTCGGTCTCGACGAAGATCGTGCAGACGGTCGAGAGGCGCACTGGGATCTTCGCGTCGAGCGACTTCTCTCCGATCGCGCTCACGTCCATGCCCAGCGCCTCGGCGGAGTTCGTGAGGAACCGGCCACTTCCCGCCGCGCACTTGTCGTTCATGGCGAAGTCGAGCACCTCGCCGCGGTCGCTGACCTTGATCGCTTTGGTGTCCTGTCCACCGATGTCGATGACCGTGCGCGTATTCGGATACAGCGCCCATGCGCCCTTCGCATGGCACGAGATCTCGGTCACTTGGTCGTCGCCGAACGCGACCTTGAAGCGCCCGTAGCCGGTGCCGATCACATAGCCGACGTCATTCCGGCTCGCGCCCGCCTCGCTGAGAGCGGCCTCGTAGGCGCGCTCGGCGGCGCGGACGAGGTACGCGCCGGTGTCCACGAGGGATCGCGCGATGATGCGACGGTCCTCGTCGAGCAGGATGGCTTTGGTCTGCGTGGATCCGACGTCGACCCCGACGCTGTACCTCACCTCGCACCTCCGGCGGCCAGAGCGGCCGCATCGCTCGCGGCGGTCAGACGGCGCTGGGAGAGCGCCTCGAAGAACGCGTCGATGCGATTGCGCAGCTGCGCCTGCGAGAAGTACCGCGGATCCTCGAGGTCCGACTCGATGAGCAGCGTCGGGACCTCGCGCTCGCGGACGAAGTACTCGCGCATGTCGCCCTGGCCCGCGGAGAACAGCCGGCAGCTCTTCACCGAGTGGATGACGACGGCGTCGGCTTTCCATTCGTCGACGTACCGCGCCATCTGGTCATAGCGCTGCAGGAAGGTGCGGTTGCAGAGGTTGTACTGGAGCATGTGGCGGGCGATCGACTCGAGCGGCTTCTGCGGATCGTGCCGGAAGCCGAACTCCCAGATGCCGCCGACCGTCGAGTACGTGGAAGCGACGGCGACCGCGCCCCAGCGGGAGAACATGTCGCGGAAGACGCGCAGGAAGGGCCACGGTGGCGGGCCCTCGATGACGATGCGGAAGCGCTCCTCCGGCAGCGGGCTTTCGCCCTTCGCGGCCTTTTCGGTCAGCTCCTTTCGCGCGACCTCGAAGAAGCTCACCGCCTCGTCGGTGCCGCGCAGGCAGTACAGGACCGCCATCATCGTGACCGAGTCGAAGTACGCGTCGTACGGCGCCGGCTTCTGCTTAGTCAGGTCCTTGATCTCCGCCCACATCTCGCCGACGAGGGCGGAATTCTTCACGGTCCGTTGCAGCTTCTTGTAGTCGAGGCTCTTTCCGGTGATCTTCTCCAGCTGGACGATGAGCTCCTCGAGCTGCCTGACCACGTACTCCACGTCACCCGGCGAGGGCTCGCCGTCGGCCGAACGCACGAACGGGATGTCGATGTTCACCGCGGGCGCGCCGGTGAGCTCCGCGAGGTGCTCGAACCAGTTGAGGTACACGTTGCAGCCGACGTAGTTGCAGAGCAGCAGATCGGCCGTCGGGATCGTGCCGTATGGCGCCTCGTAGCCGCCGAGGTAGAGGCCGACGTCGGCCTTGACGTACGCGCAGTTGTCGACGGCGTAGCCGAGCTCCTCGGCCTTCTGGATGAGTGGCAGCGACTGCTTGCGCGCCGCGAGCTGGAGGACGTTCACCTCGGGGAAGACCGGGATCATGTCGAACGCGCGCACGAGCTCGACCGGATTCCCCGCGATGAGCAGGTGCGCGTTCTTCGTGTTGGACTGACCCTTCGCGATGGCCGTCAGCTGCGCGTAGTACTCGCTCATGAGCTGCTTCTGCAGCTCGTGCACGTGACCTTGGTAGCGGATGGCTGTCGTCGATTCGCTCATGTGAACAACATCGATTCCACGAAGGTCTCGACCTCCGTTCGGATCTTGTCGTACATCCACATCTTCTCTTCGAACTCGAGGAAGAGATGCGGGATGGATTCCTTTTCGAGTGCGCGGCGGTACAGCGCGTAGTCGAAGAGACCGGGTTCGCAGAACTTCGCGCCCAGGAAGATCACGGCATCGGCGCGATGTGCCTTCGCGCTCGCGATGAGCGCGGCGGCGCGGGGCTGGCGGAGGTCGTGCTTCGTGCTCGCGTGTACGCTGCCGTCCAGGTACGCGCGGGCGAGCGCGACGAACGGGTCGCCGTCGAGCGCGACGTCGCGCTTGAAGAGGCGCCATCCGAGCAGGAAGTCGTCGTCGAGGATGTAGCAGCCGGACTCCTCGAGGCCGGCGATGAGCTCGAGGGGCGGCTGCTCGCAGAACGATCCCACCAGCACGACGCGGATGCGGTCCTTCGCACGGGCCTCGCGCAGTCGCGCCTCCGCGATGGCCTCGGCGACGATCGGCTCGCTCTCCGCCGGATCCATGAGCGTCGCGAGGCGCGCGAGCGTGTACAGCTCGGCCGTGGAGATCTTCTCGGGGGCCGTCGCCCGGAGCAGGTAGAGCTCGCGCAGGCGAGCGCGTAGCGCGTTGTACGTGACGAGCGCCGCGCGCAGGTCGGCATCCTCGACCGGATGTCCACTCACAGCGCCGAGCTCGCCAGCGACGCGGTGGTATTCGGTCGAGAGGTACCCGACCGCCGCGGACGACGTCATGTTCTGCGGCAGGTGCACGTACGTCATGTGCCGCTCCTGGAAGTTGCGCGCCATCACGCTCGCAAGGTTGCGCGCCGGGTCGCAGATCGACTCGAACATGAGCGCGTCGAACGGCTCGAGCCGCTCGGTAAAGGCGAGCTCGAGCGTGCTCTTTACGACGGAGCAGATGAACGACTGGAAGCGCGAGTCCGCGTGGGCCATCTCGATCTGGTTGCCGCCGCCGAAGAGGCCGACCGGAAGCATCGTGGCGGCATAGGCCAGCTCGATCGGTGCGTACACCGGGAAGCATCCCGTCACCTTGCGGCCGGTGCGCGCACGCCACTCGCGCACGGTCGGGAACGATCGGTCCTCCACTATCTCGCGATATCGCTCGACGGCCTCCAGCGGACGGGTCATCGTGAGCGTCATAGATCCCTCCCGATCGGTATGAAGGCTTCGTCGCGGAAGCCGAGCTCCCGGAAGAAGGGGGCCATCGTGCGGTCGTGCAGCGGCACGAGCGTGTACACGTGGCCCACGCCGGCCTCACGGAGATGCGCGAGCAGCGCGGTCAGCAGAGCGCGGCCCATACCGAGCCCGCGATGAGAGAAATCCACGCCAAACGCGTCGATCCATCCGGCGGGCACCGCGCCGAACGATCGCCGGATCTCGCCCGCCGCGTAACCGACGAGGATGCCGTCCACCTCAGCTCCAACGATCACCACCCCGGTGCGGCCGATCCGTCGCGCCCAGTCGTCGGCGGTCTCGGCCTCGAGCTGGCGCGACAGGGCCGTCAGGTGGGCGAGGTCCGCGCGGCCGAGAGACCGGACCGTCGGTGTTCGCAAAGAGGTCTGCATAGGACCGGACGCTATGTGCGGATCGTGTTCGACCTATGTCAGGCGGGCGTAGCGCTCCTCGGACGGATCTCCAAAGTGAGCAGCCCGTCGCTCTGCACCTGGCCGTACGTGAGTGACACGGGTATGCGGTCGTCCCCGGCGCGTACCTGCGCGGGGACGTCACGAAGCGTCGACTCTCCCGACACGACCGCGCGCGCGAAGCAGCGTGGCCCACCGAGAGGCACGCCGTGGCAGTCCGCGCACTCGAGCACGTCACCGCAGTGCCGACCGACGATGTCGGCCCTGTCCCGCGCGAGCAGCCGCGCCGCCGCGTCGTTCGCGAAGCGGACCCGCAGCTGCTCGTCGATGACGAGCAGGGGATCGGGCAGCGCCGTGAGGACGTCCTCGGCCTGGTCGCCAAGGCGGGTGGCAGCCACACCGTCCGTCGCGAGCCGGTAGCCGACGCCATAGACGGCCTCGACATAACGCGGCTCTTTCGCGCTGTCGCCGAGCCGCTTGCGCAGTCGCGTGACGTGCAGGTCGATCGCGCGGTCGGACGGCGGCTCGTCGTCGAGTGATTCGATGCGGGCGAGCAGACGCGAGCGTTCGAGCGTCGCGCCGTTCGCTTCGAACAGGGCACGCAGGATCGCGAACTGCTGCGCCGTCAGCGCGATCGGGCGACCGTGCAGGCGTACCGAATGTCCGGAGACGTCGACGACGAGGCCGCGATGCCGGTACACCGGACCCGTCGCATTCGCGCGCCGCGCGCGTCCGGCGAGCGCCAGGACCCTCGTCACCAGCTCGTTCGTGTCCGCGGGAAGCGCGACGACATCGTCTGCGCCGGCCGCGAACGCGGCGCGCCGCGTGCTCGTGTCGTCGCCGCTGTCGAGCACGATCGTCGCGAGCTGGCCTCGCGCGCGTGCCGCATAGACGACGTCCCATCCCTTGCCCGTCTCCATGGCGACGTCCACGACGACGACGGTGGGCACGTGGAACGTGATCGCTTCGAGGGCGATGCTCACGGTCTTGCATGCGGCGACCTGCGCGCCGCCCATCCGCAGGGCGTCACGAATCTCCGCGAACGCTCGCGGATCGTCGCTCGCGACGAGGACGAAGGGTGGCTCGGCCTGGCCGATCAATGCCCTGATTCCCCCGTTCCATCGAAGATCGCTTGATCCTCCGGTCCTTCGACGTCGAGGTAGCCCAGCAGACCCTTGTTGAACACGCGCGTGAGAGAGTGATCCACGAGGAGGTAGCGACCGGGCACCTGGACCGTGAACTCGACGATCGAGGCGCCACCGGCGGGTACGAACGTCGTCTGGATGTTGTGCAACGCGTCGCTCGAGCTCTCCGGGTACACGGTGTCGAAGATCTCGCCGATCACGTGGAAGCTCGACGGCAGGAACCCACCGACCCCGAAGTAGATCCGGACCTTCTCACCGACCTTCGCCTTGAGCATGTTGCTCGTGAGACTGGTCGTTGAGCCGTTGAAGATCACGTAGTCAGGCCGCTCGTTGATGGCCTTGTCCTGGTTGTAGGTGAAGGCGCCCTTCTGCCCGAACGACCCGTTCGTGTAGAGCTCGCTCTGCATCACGTAGAACTCGCGGCCGGCCGGCGACAGCCCACCCGCGGGCTCGACCAGGATCATCCCGAACATGCCGTTGGCGATGTGCATCGGCACGGGCGCGCTCGCGCAGTGATACACGTAGAGCCCTGGATTCAGCGCCTTGAACGTGAACGACTTGTCCTCGTTCGCGTTCACGCTCGTGGCGCCTGCCCCGCCGCCCGGTCCGGTGACGGCGTGCAGGTCGATCGAGTGCGGGAACGTGCTCTTGCCGTCGTTGTGTATGTGCAGCATCACGGTGTCGCCGAGGCGCACGCGAAGGAATGGCCCCGGGACGGTGCCGTTGAAGGTCCAGTACGAATAGGTCGTCCCGTCGGCGACGTTCCCGACGACCTCCTTGGCCACGAGCTCGATGGTGACCGAGGCGGGGCCGGTGCGACGCACCGGACCGGCGAGATCGTCGGCGCGATGGCCGATGTCGGCGCCCTTCAGACCGGCCGCGGGCAATGCGCTTGCGGCCGTCACCGGCTTTGCGGCGACCGCGGCGGTAGCGGGCGCGGCAGCGGACCCCAGCGGCTGAGCGGCGGGCTGGCTCGCGACGCGTGAGCTCCCACCGCCCGGAAAGCCGACGACGACGAAGCCGAGCCCGACGGCGAAAAGGATGGCGAGCAAGGTGGAGAACACGATCAGCTTCACGACCGACAGATTCAGGTCTGAAACATTTGGGAAATAGGACGGTTCGACCCATGGCGCCAGGGACCTTCGACCCTTCGACGCCGTACCGGCGGCGCGCAGGATGCGGCGGTGACGATCGAGCTCGCCCTCGGTCTGTGGTCGGCCGTCTCGGTCCTCGCGTTGATCGCGGCGGTCTATCTGGCGTACGCGCTCATCCCGCCGGACATGCTTCACCTCCGTCGCCGGAGAGCGGCACGCCGGTGATCCGGCGGACGCTGCTGGTCACGGCATCGGAGGCCCGCCGCAATTCATGGCTGGCTCAGCTTCGGCAGGATCGCGCGCAGGTCATGCGGTGCTCCGGTCCCGGTCCGCTCTGCCCGCTGCTGAACGGCGATACGACGTGCCCATTGCACGAAGAGGCCGACGCGGCCGTGTACGACCAGGATGTGGTCACGCGCGACTTCCTCGTCGCGCTGCTCGCCGTACCCCCGCGGATCCCGATCCACTTCGCGGTTCCGAACGGCGGCCATGCGCCGTACATCACCTACGCGCTCGCCGGCGGCGTCGTTCGGCGGGTCGAGCAGGCCTGACCGCGATGGCCGACACTCGTCGCGCGTATCTCGCCGGCGGGCACGTGTATTGCCGGGTCCGCCGCGAGGACATGGACATCGCGGACTGCCGTGGCTGCGAAAGACTCGTGGAGATCCAGCTGAAGAGCTCGCCGCCGTATCTCGTGTGCGATCTCTCGGGACACCGCATCGATGACGACGAGGCCATCTACGCGTCGTGGCGTTATCGCCACCACCGGAGGCTCCCCTAGCGCGCGGCCAGCTTCGCCAGGAAGAGCGCCTCGGCCAGGCAGACGCGCTCGAACTCCGCGAGATGCAGCCCTTCATCCGGGCCGTGCGGACCGGACTCGGGATCGTCGACGCCGGTCACCAGGATCTCGGCCTTCGGGAAGAGCTCGGCGAAATCGAAGAGGAACGGGATGCTGCCGCCCGTTCCGGTGTCGACGGCCGGCCGGCCCCACGCCTCAGCCAGCGCGGCGTGCATCGCTTTGTACGCGTGACCGCCCGTCTTCGTCGCGAACGGCTCCCCGACCGGATGGCGGTCGATCCGCAGCTCCGCGCCCCACGGGACGTTCCGCTCGAGGTGGGCCACGAGGGCGTCGAGCGCCTTCGTCGCGTCCTGGCCGGGCGGGATGCGCATGCTGACCTTCGCGCGCGCGACCGGGACGAGCTGATTCACCGCCTCGCGCACCGGCGGCGCGTCGATCGCGAGCACCGCGATCGCCGGCATCATCCACATGCGATCCGTGAGCCCGCCCTCGCCGATGAGCTTCGTCCCGCGCAGCACGCCGGCCTGCTGACGGAGCTCGTCCTCGGTGAGATCGAGCGCGGGCGCCTTGCCCTGCACCAGCCCGGGCACGCGCGGCCGACCCTGCTCGTCGTGCAATGACGCGAGCACATGTGAGAGCGCGGAGAGCGCGTCCGGCACCGGGCCCCCGAAACCCCCGCTGTGCACCGCCTTGTCGATGACGCGCAGCTCGACCACGCAGGCGACCACGCCGCGCAGCGTCGTGGTGAGCGCGGGGGTGCCGATGCGCCAGTTCCCGCCGTCCGCGACGACGACCGCATCGCACCGCAGTCGCTCGCGCTCGCTCTCGAGGTATCCGCGCAGGTGCTCGGACCCCGCCTCCTCCTCGCCTTCGACGAAGACCGCCACGCCGACGGGCGGCTTTCCCGCGAACGCGCGCAGCGCCGCGGCATGGGCGAGCACGCCGGCCTTGTCGTCCGCGGCGCCGCGGCCGTACAAACGGTCGCCACGCTCCGTCGGCGCGAACGGTGGCGAGGTCCACTCCGAATCGGGTCCCGGTGGCTGTACGTCGTGGTGCGCGTAGAGCAGGACGGTCGGCGCGCCGGCCGGCGCCGACACGTACCCGACGACGGCGGGGTGTCCGCCGTCGGCGCGCAGGATCTTCGTCTCGCAGCCCGAGGCCTTGAGGATCTCGGCGGTGATCTCCGCCGAGCGCACCAGTGGCGCTGGATCATGACCTGACGCGCTCACCGAAGGGACACGTACCAGACGCTCGAGCTCCCCACGGATCGTGGGCATGAGGTCGTGGACGCGCGCACGAAGGTCGATCCCCTGGGCCATCGGAGTCACAGACCGATCATGTCCGGTCAAGATGGAGGCCGGCGCCGCCTAGTCATCACTCCCCAGCCAGACGGACCGACCCTCGAGGGCATCACGCTCTGGCTTGGCATCCATCAGCCGCGCCAGATCACGGACCAGCGCGCCACGACTCTGCGGCCGCTGCGAATAACGCTTGGACGACAGAAAGATGACGCCGGGAAAAGGCTCGCCCGCGGCTTCGCGCTCCTCGGAGAGCGGGACGAAGTCGGCGGCATCGTAGGTCACGATCGCGCGTCCTGCCGCGACGGCCCGGGCGAAGAGCTGCCCGTCATCGAGACCTCGCAACCCAACGTCCTCGGTCACAGCGATGACGTCGTGACCGCGTCGGCGGAGTTCGACCGCGAAAGCGGCATCGAGCTGTTCATCGAGAACGAGCCGCACGTCGCCGTCCCGACATCAGGCTCGCGGACGATGGATACCGCCTCTCCACGCGCTCGAACGCTTCGTCGTTGTGCCGGATCGCTTGTTCGATGTCATCGGGGTACTCCTTCGCGTACGCGATCGCCCGGTCGATCGATCCCTCATCGAGCGACAGCCACCGCGCCGCCGCCGCGCGCGTCCTGTTCGCGCGGACGACCTGGACGATCTGCCAGATGCCGAGGCGCGGCCGTCCGGCGAGAACGGCGGAGCGGCCTCCCCCACGGTCGATGAAGACGACGCCAGGATGCCGCCGCATCTTGACGCCCTCCTCGATCATGCGCTCCGCCAACGTCCGGGGCGGCACCCCGTACCGTCGGGCCTCCTCCTGGAGAGTCCGCAGCGTGTCCTTGCTCGCGCGCAGCGAGAAGACGGTCCGCTCGCTCATCGTATAACAGTGTATTACGGCGCCTGCGCCAGCACTACGGGAGGCGCTGGAACCAGAGCAGCGAGAGCGCGCCGGCCACGATCGAGAGGACCGCTGCGAGCGCGGTGAGGTACGCGGTCACCTCGGTCTTCTGCTGCCGCAGCACGAGCTGTGTCGAGAGCTTCTCGTACACCGCGCGCAGATCCTTCTCGTTCGACGCGTTGAAGTATTCGGCGTCGGTCACTTCGGCGATCTTTTTCAGCGTCGTCTCGTCGAGCCGCGTGCGGACCTGCCGGCCCTGGAGGCGCACCACCGTGCCATCGGCCGTTCCGACACCCACGGTGTAGACGCGGATCCCACGGTTGATCGCCTCGTCGACGATCTGCAGCGGAGCCGGGAACTGATTGTTCTGGCCGTCCGACAGCAGGATGATCGTCGCGGGCGCGTTTAGCGTCCCCCCGGGCGGTGGCGTCGCCTGCGGGCGCTGCTGTCCACCCGACTGCTCGAGCCGCTGCATCGCCTGGAGGCTCGGCGGGATCTCCTCGTCGTTCTCGAAGATCGCGTCGAGCGAGACGAGGATCCCGCGCCCGATCGCCGTCGCGCGCTGCGGGCGGAGCCGGTTGATCGCGGCGATCACGAGGTCCTTGTCGTTCGTCGGTGACTGGACGATCGAAGCGTCCCCGGAGAAGGACACGACGCCGACCTTCACGTCGGTTCCCTGCCGCTGGACGAAGGCGCGCGCCGCGTCCTTCGCGGCCTCCATGCGGTTCGGCTTCAGGTCCTCGGCCAGCATGCTGCCGGACACGTCGATCGCGAGGATCACGGTGCCCTCCTCGGCCGGGGCGGTCACGATCGTCACCGGTCGAGCGGTCGCGGCGGTCATGAAGAAGACCGCGGCAAGGAACAGCGCCGGCGGGATGTGGCGACGGATCCCGGGGCCCTTCCCGAGCGCCTCGCGCACCAGCGACAGGTTCGCGTAGCGCAGCGCGTACTTCTGCCGGCGCCGCTGCGCCCACACGTACGCCGCGATGAGCGCGGGCACGATCAGGACAAGCCAGAGGCCAGGCGCAAAGAGGAAGCTCACGAGGCGACCGCCGCGCGCCGCCGCGCGCCGCGTATCTTCCGCGTGCTCGCGAACCGCACGACGGAGCGCACGAGGTCCTCTTCGGTCGAGAGCTCGAGCACGTCCACTCCCGCGCGACCGAACGTCATGGCCAGGGTCTCGTCGCGTCGGCGCGCGGCGTCCTCGAAGCGCCCGCGGAAGCGCGCGTCGTGCGTGTCGACGTACAGATGCTCTCCGGTCTCCGCGTCCGTGAGGATCACGAATCCGATGTCCGGGAGCGCGCGCTCGCGCGGATCGACGAGGCGCACGGCGATCACCTCGTGGTGCCGCGCCAGGAGGCGCAGCGGCCTCTCCCACCCCGGCGTGGTGAAGAAGTCGGACACGACGAAGATGAGCGAGCGTCGCTTGTACGCGCGCAGCGCCGTGTCGAGCAGCTCCGCGAGCGCGGTCGCCGGCGCGCTTTCGAGCCGTGGACGGCGCTGCAGCTCGTCGATGAGACGCAGCACCTGGATGCGCCCGGTGCGCGCCGGAATGACGCGCTCGACGTGACGGCCATACACGACCGCGCCGACGCGGTTACCGCTGCGCGTGAGCACGCGTGACACGACGCCGACGAAATCGACGAGCAGGTCACGCTTCAGCGCGTTCGCCGTGCCGAAGTCCACCGACGGCGAGACGTCGAGCAGGAACTGCGCCGTGACCTCGCGATCCTCGAGGTACTCGCGGACGTGTGGCGCGTCGAGGCGCGCCGTCACGTTCCAATCGATGTTCCGCACGTCGTCGCCCGGCACGTACTCGCGGATGTCGGCGAGGTCCATTCCCTGACCGCGGAACACGGTGCGGTAGTCGCCCTGCAGCAGGCCATCGAGACGGCGGAGCACCGTCCAGTCGAGGCGGCGCAGGGTCTTCTCGGCGCTACCGGGCAAGCGCGCGTCCCTGCATCGGCGCCGCCGGCACGGGGATCCGCTCGATCACGCGCCTGATGAGATCGTCGGGGTCGACGTTATCGGAGAGCGCCTCGTACGACAGCACGATGCGGTGCCGCAGGACGTCGAGCGCGACGTCGGCGATGTCCTGTGCGAGGACATAGCCGCGGCCGCGCATGTACGCGAGCGCCCGTGCCGTGAGCACGAGGTTGATCGAGGCGCGGGGACTCGCGCCGTAGGTGAGGTACTTCGCGACGTCCTCGACGCCGAACTCCTTCGGCTGCCGCGTCGCGGAGGCGATCCGGACGACGTACTCCATGAGCACGGGATCGACGAAGACCTTGTCGGCGTCGTTCTGCAGCGCGATGAGCTGCGCCGTGGTCATGACCGGCTGCACCTGGGCGAGGGCGCCGGTCATGCGCTCGACGATGACGAACTCGTCCATCTCGCTCGGATAGGTGATGAGCACCTTCATCATGAAACGATCGACCTGCGCCTCCGGGAGCGCGTAGACGCCTTCGGTCTCGATCGGGTTCTGTGTCGCCATGACGAGGAACGGATCGGGCACGCGATGCGTCTCGCGACCGATCGTCACCTGGTGCTCCTGCATGACCTCGAGGAGCGCGCTCTGGACCTTCGCCGGGGCACGGTTGATCTCGTCGGCCAGGAGCAGGTTCGTGAACACCGGGCCGAGCGAGGTCTGGAACTCGCCGGTCTTCTGGTTGTAGATGCGAGTGCCGACGAGGTCGGCGGGCACCAGGTCCGGCGTAAACTGGATGCGCTTGAACTCGCCGCTGATCGCCTGGGCGACGGTCTTCACCGCCAGCGTCTTGGCCAGGCCCGGTACGCCTTCCACAAGCAGGTGGCCGCGTGCCAGCAGCGCGACGACGATGCGCTCGAGCAGGTGATCCTGCCCGACGATCACCTTCTTGATCTCGAAGAGGAGACGCTCCATTTGGCTGCCGGGACGGATGGCGTTCGACATGAGTCCCTTCCTTATCAATCCGGCGGAATGCCCAGGCCCGCCGCCGCGGCATCGATGGTCACCGCGAATCCCACGCCACTGAACACCTTACCTGCCGGATTGACGAGACCGGTCACGATGCCCACGACGTCACCGTTCTGATCGACCAGCGGCCCGCCCGACGAGCCGGGATTGACCGCGGCGTCGAACTGGATCAGGCCGGCGATCGGCTGCGCGAGTCCGGGCCCGGTCATGGCGCGATCGAGACCGGAGATCACGCCGGCCGAGAGCGATCCGGTCAGGCCGAACGGGTTTCCGATGGCGAACGCGGGGTCGCCGATCCGCAGCGCGCCCGGGTTCCCCAGCGTCGCGACGATGAGCTGCGCGGGCGGCGACAGCGCGCGAAGCACGGCGATGTCGCGGTCCGGGAGCTTCGCGACGATCTCGGCCCGCGACTCGGTGCCGTCGCTGAACACGACGCGTACCTCGCTCGCGCCCTGCACGACGTGAAGGCTGGTGAGGATGTCGGCCTGCTCATCGACGATCACGCCGGCTCCGCCGCTGCTCTCATTCCCGCGGCCACGCGCGTTCACCTGAACGACGGAGGGCGCGACGTGCTGATACACGAGCGTCGCCAGCGGCGGCGTCGGGCTGGCGGTCGGCTGCTCGAGCTCCACCCGCAGCGCGTGGCGGGCACCCGAATCGACCGCGGAGACGAACGCGAGCGCGACGAGAACGAGCGCGGCGATCGCCAGCGGTGTCGAGAGACGGCGCCAGACGCGCTGACGAAGGGTCGGCTGTGGGCGGAGGGCTTCGGGCTCGGGACGCGCCTCGGGTCTGCCTCCCGGAAAGGAGCCGTATGGCCTGTCGGATCGGGAGGGCGTCATGGCGGAGATATCAGTCTAGGAGAGCGTTGGTGTCCCTCCGCCGTCTTTCCGGAACGAATAGCCCTGTCCGCGCACGGTGACGATGTAGTTCGGGGTCCGCCAATCGTCGGCGAGCTTGCGGCGCAGGTCGCGGATGTGCCGGTCGATGAGGTTGCTGTTGGGTTCCATGCCCGGCCCCCAGACGGCCTCGAGGATCGCCTCGCGCGGAGCGACGTCTCCGTCGTTCGCCGCGAGCACCAGGAAGATGCGCTGCTCGAGCGGTGACAGCCTCAGATCGATCCCGTTGATACGGAGCCGGTTCCGCTCGAGATCGATCTGCACGGGTCCGAGCCCGAAGCCGTCGACCGGCCTTGGATAGGCTCCCGTCGCGCGACCTATCGCCGCGGAGATCCGCACGGAGAGGTCCTGCAGATCGAACGGGATACCGACGACATCGGCCGCGCCCAGCGCGAGCGCGTCCACCTTGGGACCGACGCCGCCTTTGACCAGTACGACGACCGGTACGGTCCTGCCGTCCAGCGCGTAGCTCGCGCGCGTGGCATCCGTGAGGACGAGCGCGGGCGCCTTGCGGTGAACCGCGTTGTCCAGATCGGCGTCGCCCACGTGCTCGTGTCGCAAGCCGACACTGCGTGCGGCGACCTCGACGAGGCGCCGCAGCGCTGGCGCGACCGCGATGAGGACCGTGCCGGTGGAGAGGCTGTCGCTTGCTGGCATGTGTCGCCGATGACGCTAGGGCGCGCGCCACGAAGAGTCATGAAGGGGCTTCATCGACTGCTACGCTCGTATCTAGGGGCACGGGCCCATGAGGAGAGTGATGGCGCGCCGGAAGAAGCGATCGACGAGTCCCGCCCGCGTCCTCGTCGTCGCCGGCGAGACGATCGGACGTTCGATCGTCTTCGCGCTCAATCACGGGCGATACACCGCCGAGCGCGCGGCGAGCGTCGGCGAGGCCAAGCGCCTGATCGGCACGTGGAAGCCGCACATCATGATCGTCGACATCGACCTGCGGCCCGGAAGCCCGATGGATCTGATCGGGCAACGCGTTGCGGCCGCGCCCGTCCCAACGATCGTCATGACCGCGCGCGGAGACCTGCGGACGAAGCTCGAAGCGTTCGATCGCGGAGCCGACGACTTCCTCACGCTGCCGTTCACGCCTGAGGAGCTCGTCGCGCGTGCGCTCGCCCTGATGAGACGGACCTATGGAGAGATGGTCCCGCTGGTGCCCACGGTGACTATCGGTGAGCTGGAGATCGACATGCTCGATCAACACGTTCGCGTCGGCGATACGCGCGTGCGCCTCACACCGGTGGAGCAGTCACTCCTGTATCTGCTCGCGTCCAATGCCGGCAAGACGCTCAGCCGCACGACGATCCTCGACGCGGTCTGGGGCATGGATTTCGTCCCCGAGAGCAATCTGGTCGATCGCCACGTGGGCGACCTGCGCAGGAAGCTCAGGGATCCATCGCGCAAGTCGCGGTTCATCGAGACCGTGGCGGGCAAGGGATATCGCTTCCGCGAGCACGCTTCTTCCTGACATATTGCCCTCGGTTCGCGCGCTTCTCATCGTGAACCGCGCGGCCGGTAAGCGGACCGCGGCGCCGGAGGACGTGCCACGCGTTCGGGCGATCCTCGAGAGCGGCGGCTTCACCGTGGAGGCGATCGAGACCGCGCAGCCACGACCGACCGCCGCGGATCTCGCGCGGCGCGCCGCCGCTGAAGGTTATGGGGCATGCATCGTCGCGGGTGGTGACGGCACCGTGGCCGCCGCCGGCGCCGAGCTCCTCGATACGCCGGTCGTGCTGGGTATCCTTCCGTTCGGCAGCTTCATGAACATCGCGCGCGGCCTCGAGCTGCCGCTGCGGCCCGTCGACGCGGCGGCGGTCATCGCGCGTCGCCGCATCCGCCGTGTCGACGTCGGCGAGGTCGGCGGAAAGCTGTTCTTCGAGACAGCCGGGATCGGCCTCGATGCCGAGCTCTTCGGCGCGGCCCGACATGCCGAGCGCGGCAGCTGGCGACGCGCGCTACGCCGTGTGATGCGCTGGGCGACGCGGACGACGCACCGCGTACGGATAGACGTCGACGGCGCGTCGCATCGACACCGCGCGATGCAGGTCCTCGTCCTCAACTGCCCGTACTACGCGTGGGGCATCCCGCTGCTGCCCCGCGCGAGCATGGAGGACGGCAGGCTCGACGTCGCGGTGTTCCCGCGCATGGGCCGAGGCGCGTTGCTCGCGTCTCTCTTCACGGTCTGGCGCGGACGCCCCCTTCCGGGACGACCGGTGTTCTACCAAGGCACCGACATCACGATCTCCTCTGACGAGCCGATCGCCGTGCACGCTGACGGGGCGCTCGCCGGTGGCTTGCCGGCGCGGCTGCGCTGCCGGAAGGGCGCGCTCGCGGTGTACGGCTAGTGCCTTTCCAACTTAATGTTGCTATGACGCCGTATCATCTGCTCGCCACCATGAGGGGAGCGGAGGAGGATCGAGATGGCGTCGCGATCCGTCCGGCTCCGCTCTCTGAGCCGGGGCGAACGAGTCCAGCTGGAGCGTCGGCTCGGCGACCTGTCGCTGTCCGCGCGGATCCACCAGCGGTACCGAGTCATTGCGGAGGTGCGCGCCGGGCGCGGGGTCGCCGAAGCCGCGGAGCGCGCCGGCTGCCACGTCACCCGCGCGTACGCCTGGGTGCGGCGCTTCAACGCCTCGGGCTTCGCGATCTTCGAGCTGGCGACCAATCCGCATGGCCGACCGCCGATCATGCGGCCCGAGCAGCTGCGCGAACTCGTGGAGATCGCGCTCTCCAGCCCCAAAGAGCGTGGCCTGCCGTACTCGTCCTGGTCGGTGGCCAAGCTTGCCGAGTACTGCCGACGGCGCAAGGTGTTGCCGCCGATCAGCGACGAATGGGTCCGCCGACTGCTGCGCCGCGAGGGTCTCTCGGCCCAGCGGGTCAAGACCTGGAAGGCCTCCACCGACCCGCGCTTCGACGAAAAAAGGGGGCCGTCCGCCGCCTCTACGCGCGGCGCCCGCCGCGATCGCGGGTGATCTGCTTCGATGAGCTCGGCCCGCTCGAGCTGCGGCCGCAGGGCGGCGTGGTCTGGGCGAAGCGCAACCGGCCCGCGCGGGTGCGCGCGACCTATCACCGTGGCGGCGGCACCCGCACGCTGCTGGCCTTCTACGACGTGCACACCGGCGCGCTCGGCGGCATCTTCCGCCGACGCAAGCGCGTGCGCGAGGTGGCCGAGGCCTTTCAGCGCCTGCGGGTCTGCTACCCGCGCTGGCGTCTGTTCGTCGTGCTCGACAACCTCCGGCACGTCCACGACAGCCCGCGCCTTTTGGCGCTGCTGCGCCGGCTGCGCATCAC
>WNGB01000809.1_pt1 | contig 106645 bp, 104 predicted proteins | sample 5400681 | NCBI WGS metagenome assembly WNGB01 (sample SAMN13153367, study PRJNA577476) | soil metagenome | isolation source: 115 cm soil or saprolite under grassland replicate 2 | place: USA:California | collected 2016-06-15 | reverse complement strand
AAGATTCCCCACTGCTGCCTCCCGTAGGAGTCTGGGCCGTGTCTCAGTCCCAGTGTGGCTGATCGTCCTCTCAGACCAGCTACGGATCGTCGCCTTGGTAGGCCGTTACCCCACCAACAAGCTAATCCGCCGCGGGCTCATCCTCAGTCGGAGGCCGAAGCTACCTTTTCCTTCTGCTCCGAGGAGCTGAAGGGCTATTCGGTATTAATCCGGGTTTCCCCGGGCTATCCCGATACCGAGGGCAGATTACCCACGTGTTACTCACCCGTTCGCCGCTTTCCCCGGCCCCGAAGGGCCGGTTCTCGCTCGACTTGCATGTGTTAAGCGCGCCGCCAGCGTTCGTCCTGAGCCAGGATCAAACTCTCCGTGAAGAAGTGATTCGCCCCGAAGGGCGATCTTTCGTCACTTTGAGCTTGTGCTCAAAGTCCGCCTTCTTCGAGAACGCCGCGCCGGCAGAGCCGGCCCGGCTTCTCACAGGCATCGCAAGCGATGCCTTCGAGGCGTGACAGGTTTGATTCCTCGCCGGCCCATGAACGGGCCGCCGAGGTCTCGACGTAAACGCTTGCTGCTGAGTTTTCAAAGACCGTCGCCGCCTGGCGACGTAAAAAAGCCTCCGACTCGCGCCAGAGGCCTCAAGTAGCTCACGGATGCTGCGTCGTATCCGATTGCGTCCTGAGGGCGCTCCAGTTCTCGAGGTGCAGGGACTTTCGTACGCCGCCCTATCGGGCAGCCGGGGAATGATAGCAGCGTTCAACCCGCAGTCAAGCGGGCGAAACGCCGCTTTCCTGCTTGGATCACGGCCCCCTCGAGCCGCGCGCGCGGGACGTCCAGCTCGGACACCGCCTCACCGTCGAGCTTGACGCCGCCCTGGGCGATCAGCCGCCGCGCCTCGCTCGTCGAAGGGACACCTAGGTGTTCCACCAGCAGCGCCGGCAGATGCACCGGATCGCCGTCGGGCAAGGGCGCCTCCGGGACGTCCTCGGGCGCCTGGTGCTCCCGGACGACACGGGTGAAGTGCTGCTCGGCCCGCGCTGCCGCCTCGGCGCCGTGCGAACGCTCGACGATGAACCTGGCGAGCGCGAGCTTAGCCTCCAGCGGATCACCGGCGGGATCGAGCCCGCGCTCCCAGACGAGCTGGTACCACTCCTCGAGCAGGTCGTCGGGGATCCGCATCGTCTTCCCGAACATGTCCTCGGGCGGAGCGGTCAGCGGAATGTTGTTGCCGACCGAGGAGCTCATCTTGTCGCCGTCCCACGACCGCAGGAGCGGCGTCGTCAGCACGACCTGCGGGTCCATGCCGTGCGCCTCCATCACCTCCCGACCGGTAAGGAGGTTGTAGAGCTGGTCGGTGCCGCCCAGCTCGACATCCGCCTCGACGGCGACCGAGTCGTAGCCCTGCATCAGCGGGTACAGGAGCTCCGAGACGGAGATCGGCTCCCGCGCCGCGAACCGGTTGGCGAAGTCGTCGCGCTCGAGGATGCGCGCCACGGTCGTCATCCTGGCGAGGCGCACGACGTCCGCATACGAGAGCTTCGACAGCCACTCGCCGTTGTACCGCACCTCGGTTCGGGCCGGGTCGATGATCTGGAAGGCCTGCTCCTGGTACGCGCGCGCGTTGGCGTCGATCTCGTCGTCGCTGAGGATCGGGCGCTCGGCCGACCGGCCCGACGGATCCCCGATGCGGGTCGTGTAGTCGCCGACGATCAGGACGCCGAGGTGGCCCCCGTCCTGGAAGGCGCGCATCCGCTGCAGCGGGATGCCGCGGCCGACATGGATGTCCGGAGACGTGACGTCGATCCCGAGCTTCACGCGGAGCGGACGTCCGAGCGCGAGCTTCCGCTCGAGCGCGCCTTCGGGAAGGACGTTGACCGCGTTGCGCGTGAGCGCGCTGACGACGTCCGTCACAGCCATCGGTGCCCCTAGTGAACCACGTGTTCCAGGTTTTCGATCGCCAGCGGCTCGAGCTCCTCCGACGGCGCGAATCCGAAGACCTGCGCCATGAAGGCCAGGTTCGCCTCGAACATCCGGCGCTGTGAGTCGGCACGGCGGAAGCCGTGTCCCTCGCCCTCGTATGCGATGTACGCGTAGGGGATGCCGCGCCGCTTCAAGGCCGCCACGATCGCCTCCGCCTGCGACGGAGGCACGACCTTGTCGTCGAGCCCCTGGTGGAGGAGGAGCGGCGCCGAGATCCCGTCGGCGTGATTGATCGGCGAGCGCTCGCGCCAGAGCTCCTTCGACTCGGGATACGGGCCGACGAGGGAGTGGTCGTAGCGGAGCTCGAACTTGTGCGTGTCGGTGAACAGCAGCTCCAGATCGGCGACCCCGAACGCCGAGATCCCCGCTGCGAACTCGTCGCGCGTCGCGAGGGCGAGCAGGGTCGTGTAGCCGCCGGCGCTGCCGCCCGTGATCAGCATCCGCTCCGGATCGACCTCGCCCTGCTCTGCGAGATAGCGCGCGGCGGCGATGCAGTCCTCCACGTCGACGACGCCCCACGCGCCAAGGAGGCGCGAGCGGTAGGCGCGGCCGTAGCCGGTGCTGCCGCCGTAGTTGACGTCGACGACGGCGATGCCGCGGCTCGAGTAGTACTGGATTGCGAGGTTGAGCTCGTCCGTGGAGTGAGCCGTCGGGCCGCCGTGGACCTTGACGACGAGCGGCGGGAGCTCTCCGTCGGGCGCCGCAAAGTCCGCATTCCGGGGCGGATAGAAGAAGGCGTGCGCGGTCTGGCCTCCTGCTGCCGGGAACTCGATCGCGCGGGCGGGTGAGACGTAGCGCTCGTCGAGCTCGACCGACGAGCTGCGCGCGACGACCTCCTCCTTGTGGGACTCGACGTCGTACGCGACCAGCGAGGGAACGGTCGTCGGACTGGCGGCGACTGCCGCGACCCGCACGCCGTGTGCCGCAAGCCCGCTGAGGTACGAGCTGTACGGGAGGTCGACCGGTTCGAGCCGGCCGCTCGCGGGATCGAGCAGCTCGAGCGAGTCGCGCGCGCCGCGCGTGACGAGGCAGGCGATCCGCCCGTCGGCGAGGAAGGCATAGCGCTCGCGGGCGAACACCCACCACGGCAACGCGAACTCGGCTTCTGCGGGAGCGAGCGGCCGCATGTGGTCGCCGCGGGCGGAATACAGGTTCCACCACCCGGTCCGGTCGGAGACGAAGTGGAGCACTCCGTCGGGACTCCACCGAGGATCGACGACCGACTCCGTCTCTCCGCCGGCGATCATCCGTTCGTCGCCGAGGGTGCCGTCCTCGCCGAGCGCGGCGACGCGGAGCTCCGTGCCGTCGAACGGCATGCGCGGGTGGTCCCAGGTGAGCCAGGCGAGCTGCGCGCCGGCCGGATCGATCCGTGGCGACGCGTAGAAATCGTGGCCGGACGCGATCACACGCGGCTCGGCGGATCCGTCCGCTGGAAAGGCGACGAGCTCGTTCAGCACCTCGCCGCCCTCGTGGCGCTCGCGCACGCAGACGACCAAACGCCCGTCAGGCGTGAGAAATCCGTCGGCGTAGCGCAGCGCATGAGGCTCCGCAGGCTCCGGCGTCACGGGCCGAGCCTCCGCGCCCGGCTCGTCTAGGCGGTAGACCCGCCCGTCTTCGAAGCTGGAAGCGAAGACGACGTGGTCGTGGCGCCAGTACGCGCCGCCGCCGTACTCGTGGACGCGCGTCCGCACGTTGAAGCCATCCGGGACGACGTCGACGGGCTCGCCGCCGTCCGGACGGAAGACGAGCACCGATCTGCCCCCTTCCTGCGGCCGCGTCTCGAGCCAGTAGACGCCCTCCTCCGAGACGTCCGGGGAGCTCAGTCCGACGGTCGCACCGACGAGCAGGTCGACGGTGATCGGCGACTTCCATGATCCGAACGGCGCGACGGTGGCCATCGCGCCGATTGTCTCAGAACACGTACGGGACGACGCCCTGCGCGCCGAGGGCGTACCAGGCACCGAACACGAGGCTCGCGACGCCAAGCACCGGCGCCAGCCGGTTGAACGACCGGCGCACGCGCGCCGAATCGAGCACGAAGCCAAAGCCTGTCGACACGAGCGCCATCGACGCTGCGGTGCAGAGCGCGAACAGGCCGAGCGCGACGACGGCGAGAACGTGATCGCGGATACCCGCGAGGAGGAGGACGCCGACGCCCGCGGTTCCTCCCATCCCGTGCACGAGCCCGATCGCGTAGGCCTGGGCCGTCGTCCTGGTCCTCGCGCGCGCGTGAAGAGAACCACGGCGCCAGCGGACGAGCAGCGAGAGTGCGAGCAGCGCGATGATCGCCCCGACTGCCGTCTCGGCGCCGCTCTGGACGCGACCGGGGAGATACGCCCCGGCGACGACGACCGGGATGCCGAAGAGGAAGAGCGAGGTTGCGTGCCCCAGTCCCCAGGTCAGTCCGAGCTGCGCCGCCCGGCGACCCGCGCGCTCCTTCCCCGAGGCGATCAGCGTCGTCACCGCCGTCAGGTGGTCGGGGTCGCCGGCGTGGCGGAAGCCGAGCAGGACGGCGACAAGGACCACGATCGCCGTGGTCGTTCCGTCCGAGAAGCTCGCGACGTGCTGATCGAGGCCGAACATCAGCGAACTTCCGGCAGAGCGTGGACGGTCATCACGACGCCCGCGCCGAGGATCACCAGCGCGCTCAGCGCCGGCAGCGCGGCGACGGCGCCGCCGCCGAGCGGGATCCGTGCGAACGCGCGCTTCGCGAAGACCGCGACCAGCCCGATGCCCGTGATCGTCAGCGCGAGGCCGGCGCTGAAGGCGACGATCAGCAGGAGGCCGAGGGCCACGCGGTGCAGCGAGATCGCGCCGAGGAGAACGACGAGCGCCGAAGGACACGGCAGCAGCCCGCCCGAGACGCCGACCGCGAGCAAGGACCTGAGGCTCAGGTCGCCGTGCTCGTCCTCGTGGTGATGGTGGTGGTCGCCACGCGCGTGGGCGCGGCGGTGCCGCACGCGGGCGCGCAGAACCGCGAGCCCGATCGAGACGACCAGGAGCCCCGAGACGAGGTTGAGCCAGGGGTAGAGGTCGTCCGGGACGATGAACCGCGACAACACCAGCGTCACGAGCCCGAGCGCGAACACGCCGATCGTGTGCGTGACCGTGACGACGAGGCCGAGCAGCGCCGCGTGCTTCGGCGTACCGCGCTGTCCGACGAGGTACGCGGTGACGATGGACTTCCCATGTCCGGGCGACAACGCGTGGGCGGCGCCCCAGAACAGCGCGAGGCCGAGCGAGGCGAGCACGACCCAGATGCCGAGCCGCTCGCGCCCGATCAGGCCGGCGAAGCCGGAGTCGGCAATGCGGTCCGGGGCCCTGAGCGCCCTGCCGCGGGAGAGCGCGGGCGGCCGATCGGGCCCGTCCCCCGGGCCGAGGTACGCCGAGAGGCTCGTCTCGTCGAGCGGACTCGAGAGGAGGTCCTTCGGGTACGCGCGCAGCTCGTGGCTGGTGCTCGGAGCGTCACCGACGACGATCTCCTGCCAGCCGATCCTGCCGGCGTAGTTCGTGTCGCGATAGGCGACTGCCGCCGGACCGGCGAGCGTGGGACCGCGGAGGACGACCTCGAACCTCGTCGTCCGCAGGCCGCCGGCCCCGCGCGGATGGGCGAGCGCGTGCGCGCCGGGAACGAGGCGCGCGGCGCGCCCGTTCACCGTCAGCCTGGCGCCCCGCGCGATGCGACGCGCGTACAGCTGCGCGTCGATCCGGCCGGCCTGAAAGGTCGGGATCTCCGCCAGGTCGAGGACATAGCGGACGTACAGCCGTGGACCGGAGACCTCGATCCGGCTGAAGCGGTTGATCGTGAAGTTGCCGAGCGGATGCGCCGAAGCGGCCGTGGGCACGGCCAGCGCCGCCACCAGGCCGGCGAGGAGACCGAGCTTCTTCATGCTTACCTCCGTGCGACAGGAGCCCAGAGCAGTGAGAAGTGCGGATTCAGAGCGAGCGCGCGGCGGAACCACTTCCCCGCGGCGGCGCCGTGGCCGAGGCAGCGCTCGATCATCCCGCGGTGGAAGAACTTGGTCGCGTCCCGCGTGCCGAGACGAAGAGCGCGTTTTGACCACGACAGGGCCTCAGTGCAGCGGCCGTTGCGGGCGAGTGCCCAGCCGAGCACGTCGTCGCCGTCGATCGACGGGCGGTCGGCGTGCGCGCCGCGCGCGAGAGCGAGGGCGTGCGGCAAGCGCACGGCGTGGTCGACGTCGAAGAGGGCCATCTCGAGGTCCGTCTTCACGCCGTTCGCAACGAGTAGACGCTCGATCGCGCCGATCAGCGCGTAGTGCTTCCGCGCGGCGCTCCGATCACCCGCGACGCGGTAGAGATCGCCGAGCGTCGCAACGAACTGCGGCAGCGGGATGGCGTCCACCGCCCGACCCTCGAGTGGGATCGCGCGACGGATGTGACCACGCGCAGCCTCGACCTGCGCAAGCAGGTCGTAGGCATAGACGTAGCCGGGAAAGGCGGCGAGCGCGAAGCGGGCCTCACGGGCCGCGACGACGCTTCGGCCGTGTGACCAGAAGAGCTTCCCGAGCTGGACGTGCGTCCAGGCGAGGGCTTCGGGCTGATCGACCGCCGCATCGAGCGCGAGCCGCATCGCGGACGCCGCGCCCGCGAAGTCGCCGAGCAGCTCGCGCGCGTAGGAGATGCGCGCATATGACGACAGGGAGGGCTTGAGGGACGACATCCGGTCGAAGGCCGCAAAGGCCGCTTCGTAGCGCCCCAGCTCCACGAGCGCGTCACCGATGACGCCGTAGTTCCGGGCGGTCCACGGCGAGAGCGAGCGTGCGCGCCGGCCGAGCGCCAGCGCGTCGCGGAAGCGGTGGCGCGAGAGCGCAAGCGAGCCCAGCCCGCTCGTCGCGAGCAGGTCGTTCGGGTCCAGCCGGAGCGCGCGGCGCAGAACGCCGTCCGACTTCGTGTAGTACGTGGGATCGCCGGTCTCGCGGGCGCGCTGCTGGTAGGCGAGGCCGAGCAGGTCGTAGGAGTGGACATCGCCTGAATTCGACCGCAGGGTCTGCTGCAGACGGCCGATCTGAGCCGCCGTGTCGCCGCCGGCGAACCCGGCCTGGAAATCCGGAGCGGCCGCTACGGACGCTCCGGCGGCACGTCCGGGGCTCGGGGAACCGTGACGAAGGACGCCGCCGAGCAGTGAGGCGGTGGCGACGATCGCCGCCACCGCTCCTGCCAGAGCGACTCGCCTGCGCATGCCGAGGTACCTCCGGAGCGAGCCGCTCGTCTTCATGGGTTGTCGTGGACGCGGTTCCGGCCGTCGTGCGCCGACGCGAGGAACGGGAACGAGCTCGGCAGCGCCTTGTCGTCCGTGTTCACGCCGTCCGCGGCGCGGGCCGCGATGTAGTTGGGACCGCCGACGACGCGCACCGCGACGTCGGTGACGTCGTCCTTGGGCCGCCGCCCGTTCGGCCATGCGGCCGGGTCGGCCGGCGTCGCGAGCGGGCCGAGCCGTCGCTGCGTGGCGAGCGGCGTCGGGGTCACGTTGACGTTCAGCCGCAACAGCTCCGAGAGCTGCGTGTCGCTCGCCTGGTACTTCAGCAGGAGATCACGCAGGTCGGTGCGGCCGGACGTGGCCGCCGGGACGCCCGTCGCCAGCTGCAGCGCGAGCGCTGCACGCGGGTTGAGGTAGTAGTCCTCGAAGCGCGCCTCGTCCTCGGGATCGACGGCGTTCCAGAGGTCCTTGTCGACCGTCCCGATGATCAGCTCGTTGACGAGCGGGTTGGCGAGGCGCTGGACCTGCACGACCTTCTGGCCGCGCTTGCCCTCCTTCTCGCCGTTCTCGACGTCGCTGGGCTCGAGCTCGCGAACGGTGACGTGCGGCCGGTCGGTCTCGGCGTACAGGCCGAGCTTCGGCGTCGTCGTCGCGCCCGCACCGGCGCCGTCGGCCGTCAGCAGGCTCGCCGGCACCTCCAGTGCGATCGTGTTGACGTTGAAGCCCGACAACATGTCGACCCCGAACGGGTTCACGTTGTCGTTCGCGTCCTCGGCCGCGGTCTCGATCGGCGGGAACCGCCGGAGGTTGAGCGAGTCGAAGACCGCCCCGAGGTCGATGTAGAACGGGTCCTCGCGCTGGCCCGCGAACACCCGCACGTTGCCTCCGCTCAGGGTGTACGTGCCCTGCGCCGCGAGGGTGTCGTAACTCGGCATCGTGCGCGGGCCGACGTTCGACGGCACGGCGATCAGGTCGTCCGCGAGGACGGTGCCCTTCTTGTCCGTGCCGCGGAACATCGTCACCGTGTAGTGCTGGCGCAGGCCGAGCCCTTCGGAGCCGGGCCCGTCCAGGGACGTGATCGGCGGTACGCCGGTGACGCCGCCGACGTAGGACAGCGGCAGCTCGAGCGAGGCCGGGACGCCGCGGATCTCAGTCCGGAACTTGAACTCGAAGCGGACGTCCTCCGCCACACCGTCCATGTCGTTGTCGACGTTGAACGCGGGGTCGAAGTTGAAGTAGTTCGGACCCGAGCCGGGCTCTTCGCCCGGAATCACGTTCATGATCAGGTCGACCTTGTCCGCCTTCCCCGCCTCGTAGCTGCGGAAGAAGAACGTGTCGGTGATGTCGGCCTCCGGATCCAACGAGATCAGCGGCGCCTCGCGGTGGCTCGCAGCGCTCGCGGCGCCTACGCCGACGAGCCCCAGCACCACCGTCAGTGCCGCCAGGATCAATGCAGTTCGCATCGCTTGCCTCCCTCCCCCAGTCGATGAGTCGTGGTGATTCGCAGCGGAGCGGCGGCCGGTTCGACCGCCGCTCCTGCGCGTGCTGCTAGGGCTTCGGCTGGCCCTTCGTGTTGTCGAAGCCGCTGAACGGGTCGGCCTGGTACGGGAACGTCGTCACGTAGGAGACGTCGTTCGCGTCGACGCCGTCGCCGAGCGGCAGGCTGTGGCCGATCAGGACGCCGCCGACTGCGCGCTCGGAGATGTCGATCACGTCGTCCTCGAGCCGTCGTCCGTTGGGATAACCCGCGAGGTCGCCGCCGACCACGCCGAGGCGGTTGCCCTTGCCGACGGGCGCGGTCGGCGCGATCGCCAGGTTCAGGCGGATCTCGTCGGCCGGCGTCGCGCCGGTGTAGTTCAGGTTCGGCTCCTTCAGGCCGGTGAGCAGCACCGACACGAGGTCGGCGCGGTTCGTCTCCTGGAAGGGACCGAATTGCGGGTAGAGCTGGTTGAGCAGCTTCGCCAGGACCGGGCTCGAGTAGTACTGCTCGAACTGCTTGTCCTTGTCCGGCCCGACGGCGTTCCACTTGTCCTTCAGCTGCGTCGGGATGATCACCTCGTTGATCAGCGGCTCTCCGAGGCGGGAGACCTGCTTCCACACGGGCGTCTTCTTGATGAAGGTGCGCCCGCGCCACTTCGCGAGCTTCGCCGTGATCACGCGGCGGTCAGTCGCAGACCAGACGCCGACGATGTGGTTGGAGCCGTTGTCCAGCTGCGACAGCGGTACCTGGAGGGCGATCGAGTGCACCGCGTAGCCGGCGAAGAAGTCCCTGCCGCCGCTGCTGGCACCCGTGCCCTTGCGGATCGCGACGAGGTCGAACACCGCGCCCACGTCGCCGAAGAAGCCGTCGTCCCGCTGGCCGGCGAAGACCTTCGAGCCGTCGCCGAGGTCGTGGACACCCTCCAGCGCGAGCGCGTGGTAGTTCGGAGTCGAGCGCGGGCCGATGTTGTTCGGAGGGGTCAACAGGCCGCTGCCGACGACGCGCGGCTTGCCGGTCCCGTCGACCCGGGTGACGGTGTACGCCTGTTGAGTGTTCCGCAGGAACGCGACAGGTGCGCGGTTCTGGAACCTGAAGTACCAGCGGACGTCCGGCTTGCCGTCGCCGTTCTTGTCGGCGTAGACGTCGTAGCGCGCCGAGGGCGAGAACGTGTACCAGTTCGGGCCGGCGGCGGGATCCTCGCCCGGAATCCAGTTGGAGATGATCGTCACGGTGTCCGGCCGCTCCGGACTCCGGAACGCGTACGTATCGGTGTTGTCAGCGGAGGGGTCCTCCGAGATCAACGGCGCCTCCCGGTGACTCGATGCCTGCGCCGCGGGGGTCGAGCTCCGCGAGGCGAGCGCCGCGATCAGCGCTGCCGAGGCTGCGGCCGCCAGGAGAACGAATGCGAGCTTCCGCATCGTTTCCGTGCTCCTTTCCGACGGCCGGTCGGGTTTGCGGTAATCGAGATGGCCGTCGTGTCGGGGCTGATTCGCCGGCCCCGGCGCAGCGGTTCGGACCGAACCAAACCGCCTTGCTGAGCGAATCAGAGGCGATGCGCGAGACTCCCCGCCGGATGCCACGTGCCTTCGCGCACCTGTCCGACGAGGCAGTCGTCGCGCTGGTCGCCCGGTCCGACGAAACCGCGCTCGGCGAGCTGTACGACCGCTTCGGCCGGGTCGCCTACGGGCTCGCCTTCCGGATCCTGCGCGACCGGGCGCTCGCCGAGGACGCCGTCCAGGAGGGATTCATGACGGCTTGGCGCACGGCCGACCGGTTCATGCCGGAGCGCGCGAAGGCGAGCACGTGGCTGCTGACGCTCGTGCATCGCCGCGCCGTCGACCTCGTCCGCCGCGAGAACCGCAGGCGCGCAGAGCCGCTCGACGAGAGCTTCGAGCCGGCCGCAGACGCATCCGCGGAGGACGACGCCTGGCTCCGCTTCGAGCGCGAGCGCGTCCAGGCTGCATTGCGCCGCCTGCCGGACCAGCAGCGGGAGGCGCTCGAGCTCGCCTACTACGGCGGCTTTACGCAGTCCGAGCTGGCGGAGAGGCTCGGCCAGCCCGTGGGTACGATCAAGAGCCGGATGTTCGCCGGCCTCGCGCGGCTCAGAGAGCTGCTCGCCGAGACCGGTCCCGACGACAGGACGTCATGGACGCCGAAGCCATCCACGACCTGACGGCCGCGTACGCGCTCCACGCCCTCGACCCCGAGGAGGCGCGCGCCTACGAGGAGCACCTCGCGCGCTGCGAGCGCTGCCGCGAGGAGCTCGCCGATCTGAGCGAGGGCGCGACGGCGCTGGCGTACGCTGCCGACGGTCCCGAGCCTCCGGGGGGCCTGCGCGACCGCATCCTCACTCAGGTTCGCGCCGAGCGTTCGAATGTCGTGCCGCTCCGTCCGCGCTGGGCCATCCCGGCCGCCGTCACGGCTGTTGCCGCCGTCGCCGCGGCCGTCGCACTCGCGATCTGGGCGACGTCGCTGTCGGATCGCCTCGACCGGGAGCGCGGCGAGCGCCGCGCGCAGGAACGCACGGCCGCGATCCTCGGGGATCCGGCTGCGCACCGCCTCCAGATCGAGGGCGGCCGAGGCAGCCTCGTGGTCACTCCGACCGGCGAGGGCGCACTCGTCCTGACACGGCTCCAGCACGCGGCTCCCGGCAAGACCTACGAGGCCTGGGTCGCCCAGGGCGGGAGCCCGAAGCCGGCGGGAACGTTCGAGGGCGGCCGCGACGTCACGGCCGTCGCGCTCGACCGGCCCGTCCCCGACGGGGCGACGGTGATGGTCACCGAGGAGAAGGACGGCGGCGTCGACATGCCGACGCAGACGCCCTTCGTGATCGTGAGGAACGCGCCGACCGCCTAGACTTGGCCGCTTGCTCGGCCGCAAACGCAGGAAAGCGGGGCCCAACGGGCGCCGCCGCAGAATTCGCAAGCTCCGCCTCCTCCTGCTGATCCTGATCCTGGGCCTGCTTGCCTTCTCGTCGTTCGCGTTCGGGATGATCACGGCCGTCGCCGGCCAGATCCCGACCTGCGATCCCGGCCGCGTCCACCGCGAGGTCGACGGCCACATCTACGCGAACGACAACCACACGATCCTCGCCACGCTGCGCGGGTCTCAGAGCCGGATCCTCGTCCGCACGAGCGACATCTCAAACTGGATGCAGCACGCGATCGTCTCGATCGAGGACCGGCGCTTCTACGAGCACCGCGGCGTCGACCTGCGCGGGATCGCGCGCGCGGTCTGGGCCGACGTCACCTCCAAGGGCGTCGTCCAGGGCGGCTCGACGATCACGCAGCAGTTCGTCAAGAACTCGTGCGTCACCTCCAAGCGGACGATCTCGCGGAAGCTGAAGGAAGCGGCGCTCGCGTGGCAGCTCGAGCAGCGCTGGTCGAAGGACCGGATCCTGACCGCGTACCTGAACACGATCTACTTCGGGAACGGCGCCTACGGAATCCAGCGCGCGGCGCAGACGTACTTCAACACGACGGCCGCGAAGCTCGAGCTCTCCCAGGCAGCGCTGCTGGCGGGCATCCCCGCCGATCCGAGCCGCTACGACCCCGTCACGAACCCGTCGGCGGCGCGCGCACGTAGACGCGAGGTGCTTCGGGCGATGCTCGCGGAGCACGACATCCTCCCGAAGGACTACGCGCGCGCCGACCGAGCGCCGCTCCCGCGGCCCGACAGCGTCCGGCTGCCCGGGATCCAGGGTCCCGCGCCGTACTTCACCAACTACGTCAAGCAGCAGCTGATCTCGGAGTACGGGACCCGGAAGGTCTTCGGCGGCGGGCTCAACGTGCAGACGACGATCGATCTCCGCCTGCAGAAGCTCGCGCGCAAGGCGATCGAGTCCGTCCTGACGCAGCCGGACGGGCCGTCGGCAGGCCTCGTCGCGATCCGGCCGCGCACGGGCGAGGTGCTGGCGATGTACGGCGGCGACAACTTCCGCCAGAGCCAGTTCAACCTCGCGGTCCAGGGCGAGCGGCAACCGGGCTCCTCGTTCAAGCCGTTCGTGTTGGCGACGGCCCTGAGGGAAGGGATCGCGCCCTCGACGATCTTCGCGTCGCGACCGGTGTCGATCTTCATCGGCGACCGCTACTGGGTCGTCCACAACTACGAGAACGACTACATCGGCTCGGCGAATCTCGTCACGGCGACGATCCAGTCCGACAACAGCGTCTACGCCCAGCTGACGCGGCTGGTCGGGCCGGGACACGTCGCGGCGATGGCGCGGGCGGCGGGGATCACCCGCCACCTGAATCCCTACTTTGCGATCGGCCTCGGCGCCGATCCCGTCAGCCCGCTCGAGATGGCGCGTGCGTACTCGACCTTCGCCAACCAGGGATATCGCGTCGACGGCCGCGTCTTCGGCAACCGCCCGCGCGCGATCGCCAGGGTCCGCAACGCGACCGGGAAGGTCGTGGACGACAACCGGCCCATCGTCCGCAGCGTTCTCGGCCGGAACGAGGACGCGCTCCTGACGAGCATCCTCGAAGGCGTCATCCGTTCGGGGACGGGTCGGCGGGCGGCGCTGCCGGACCGGATCGCCGCCGGCAAGACGGGGACGACAGAGAACTTCGGCGACGCCTGGTTCGTGGGCTACACCCCGCAGCTCGCGACTGCCGTGTGGGTCGGCTACCCGAACAAGCTGATCCCGATGCTGACGCAGTACCACGGCGATCCCGTCGCCGGAGGAACCTTTCCCGCCGAGATCTGGAGGGCGTTCACGACACTCGCGCTGACCGGCACGCAACCCGAGCAGTTCCCCTCCTACAGCCTCAACTACGCGAGCTCGAAGCGTGTGACCTGGCGCGACGGACGCCTCCAGCTCGACAACGGCTACTGCAAGGTGACGGCGCTCGTGGCGTACTTCAGCGGGCACGGGCCGCAGCGGACGGCGAATTGCAGGCCGAACGAGGTGGACGTGCCGCGTGTCGTCGGCCAGCCGCTGGCGCAGGCGAAGGCGCGCCTGGCTGCACAGCCGCTCGAGGCGAACATCGTCTACAAGCCGGCCAAGCCGAAGCAGCGGCTCGACGTCGTCGTCGACCAGTTCCCGCGACGCGGCCGGCTGTCGTCGTTCGACACGGTGACACTCGTGCTCGCCAAGCCGCTCCACGGCGTGGTCCCGAACGTGGTCGGGCTCACGCTCGCGCATGCGCGCGCGAAGCTGCGGGCCGCCGGGCTGTCGCCGCTGGCCCCCGAGGACGCCTCCGACACGGCGCGAGTCGTCGCGCAGCGGCCACGCCCCCTGGTTGCCGCCTCGCCCAAGCTCACCGTGACGCTGACCGTAAAGGGCGGCTGAGGAAGCGCGAGCCCGCCAGACCGTAGCGCCAGGAGAGCTCAGTGGCGCGCGTGATCCCGATCCGCGGGCCGGTCACGACCTCCGGCACTTCTCGCCGCCCCTCGAGGCGGAACGGCGGCCGGTCGAGCGGCAGCCCGTCCTGATCGCGCGTGATCGCGAGCGCCTGGCAGACGCGGCCGGGCCCGGCGCAGAGGAGCCGCAGGTCGTCGAGCCCGCGGCGGGCGCGCTGCTCGTCGATTCCGGCGGTCGGCTCGAGCGCCCGGATCAGCACGGCCTCGGCCGTTCCCTCCTCGCCGCAGACCAGGTTGAGGCACCAGTGGATCCCGTACGAGCGGTAGACGTACGCGTGCCCGGGCGGGCCGAACATCGCCTCGTTGCGAGCCGTCCGGCCGCCGTAGCCGTGGCTGGCGGGATCCTCCTGGTCGTAGGCCTCGACCTCGACGATCCGCCCACCGACGCCGTCCACCAGAAGCGTGGCGCCGATCAGGTCCGGCGCGACCTCGTGGACGCTGCGCGCGAAGAAGTCACGCCGCAGCATCGGCCCTGGCGTCGTAGCGAAGCAACGACGGGATCGCGAGCACGAGCAGGAGGCAGCCGGCCACACACGCGATCCCGCCGGACACGACCGAGAACCGGATGCTCGTCAGCGACGCCAGCCCGCCCGCCTCGAGATTCCCCAGCCGCGGCGCACCCGCCACCTGCGCGAGGTACGCCGCCGACACGCGTCCCTGCAGCGCATCCGGGGTCAGCGCGAACATGATCCTGTTCCGCAGCACGGCGCTCACCGCGTCCGCCGCACCGGCGAGGCCGAGCAGGAGCAACGCGATCCAGAGCGTCGTGGCGAAGCCGAACGCCGCAATCGCCACTCCCCACAGCGTCGCCGCGACGACGATGCCGACTCCCTGCCGGCGGACGTGCCCGATCCACCCTGACCAGAGCGCAACCAGGAGCGCACCCGCGGCCGGCGCCGCGTACAGGTAGCCGACGACCTCGGGTCCCGAGTGCAGCCGCGTGATCGCGATCGCCGGGAACAGCGCGCTCGGCATGCCGAAGACCATTGCGTTCGTGTCGATGAGGAAGCAGCCGAGGATCACCCGCTGCGTTCGGAGAAAGCGGAAGCCCTCGATCACCGACCGCAGGCCCGGCGGATCTCCTCCGCCGATGGGCATGATCGACGGGAGCAGCCAGAAGGCCGTGAGGGAGGCGGTGAAGCCTCCGACGCCCACGGCGTACGCACCGGTGACTCCGATCGTCGCGAACAGCAGCCCGGCGAGGGCCGGCGCGGCGACCGCGCCCAGGCTCGAGTAGAGGGAGTTCAGCGCGAGAGCGCTCGTGAGGTGCTCGGGGGAGACCAGCCGCGGGATCAGCGACCGCGAGGCACCGGCGCCGAGCGAGGAAAACGCAGCCGCGAAGAACGCAAGGGCGAAGCACGCCTCGACGCGTGGGTGCGGGAGCGCCGCATTGACGACGAGTCCGGCAACCGCTGCGACAGTGCCCGCCTCGGTGACGAGGAGCAGCCGGCGGCGATCGACCGCATCGGCGACGGCGCCGCCGATGAAGGTCAACGTCAGCAGCGGAACGAGCTCGACGAGCGCGATCGCTCCGACCGCGAAGGTCGACTTCGTCAGGAGGTAGACCTGGTACGGCAGCGCCACGTAGGTGACCTCGCCGAGGACGTACGACAGCCCCTGGCCGAACCACAGCCGGCGGTACGCCGGCGAGGCGCGGAGCGCCGTCAGGTCGACGAGGAAGCGACGCAGGCCTCTGCGTGACGGGACGGCGCCGGCAGCCGCCCCTCCCGATTCGACCGCCACGGGCGGCTCGGGATCGGTCAAAAGAGCTTGTGCTCTTCGGGCCGAGCCGTCGCCTCGAGCAGCCGCCGTGCGCGCCGGCCCAGATCCGTGAGGTCGACGCGGCCGGCCTCGGTCTGCTCGGCCAGGCGCTCCGCGAGGTCGAGCGCCTGATCGACGATCTCCGAGCTCCCCGTCGTGTCGTGCCCCATGTCGTGGAGGATCGTCCGCTCCGTGCGCGAGGCGATGATCGGATCGGGAACTCCCTCGATCCAGACCCGTGTCCGCCGCCCGTGCCCGCGCTCGCCCTCGCCGAGCGGCTCGAGCGCATAGATCTTGTCCGCGCGCGCGTACTTCCCGAACCCCAGGAACACCATTCGCACGCCACTCGCCATGAGCTGATTATCTAGTCGAAGAAGGTGTCGTCGTGCGAGTACGGGGGCGCGCAGCAGCAAAGGAAGCGGAGCGGCGCGTCGGCGCGAATCTGGTGCCGCGCGCCGGCCGGGATCAGGACCGCATCACCCGGGCCGACGCGGCGGTGCTCGCCGTCGATCTCCATCTCCCCCTCGCCCTCGAGCAGGAAGTAGATCTCCTCCGTGCGCACGTGGTAGTGCCGTTCAGTCGGCTGCCCCGGCTCGAGCGTCGCCTCGGCCAGGCTCTGCGCTTCGGTGTGGTGGAGCTCGCGGATCGTCGACCCGTCTCTGGTCGTGAACGGCTCCGCTGTGGCGATCGACGCGACCTCCATCAGAGCGGGCGGCTCATCCAGACGTGCCCTAAAAGCATGGGTCAGACCCATGTGGCGAGAGTGTGACGCTTCGTCCACAGCGCCCGGACCCGCTCGGCATCTCGGATGACGGCTCATCCGGACGTGTCCCAAAAGCATGGGTCAGACCCATGTGGCGAGATTGTGACGTTTCGTCCACAGGGTGCCTCGCGACGGACTACCGGCCGACGGCGGCGGCCAGGACCTCGACGACGCGCTCCTGGTCCCCCGGCTCGATCCCGGTGAAGAACGGGAGCGCCATCGTCCTGGAGGCTGCGTCCTCGGCCACCGGGCAGATCCCCTCTGAGAAGCCGTACCGCTCGCGCATGTAGGGCTGGAGATGGATGCACGGCACGTACTCCGCGGTCGCAACCCCTTTCCGGCGCAATTCCTCCATCACGCGAGTCCGATCGAGATCCGGAGCGAGCTTGACGACGTAGACAAACCAAGAGCGGCGGTGGTCGGCGGTGTCGGGGGACGGCGTCTCGACGGATCCGAGGCCCGAGAGCAGGTCGTCATAACGCCGCGCCGCCGCCGCTCTGAGCTCCAGGATCCGGTCGAGCTTCTCGAGCTGGGCGATCCCGATCGCCGCTTGTAGGTCCGTCCAGCGGTAGTTGAAGCCGAGCCGGACGTGGTTGAACCAGCTCCCCTCTCCGTACGAGCGCCCCTGGTTGCGCAGGCTCTGGAGCAGGCGCCACTCGTCTTCGGACTGCGTCACGACCACCCCGCCCTCGCCGGTCGTCATCTGCTTGTTCGGGTAGAAGCCGAAGGCGGCGGACGGGCCGTGCGAGCCGACCGGCCGCCCCTTGTACTCGGCCCCGAGCGCCTCGGCGGAGTCCTGGATCAGTCGCAGACCGTGGCGCTCGCCGATCGCGCGCAGATCGTCGATCTCGCAGGGCCAGCCGAATATGTCCACCGGGACGATCGCCTTGGTTCGCTCGGTGACCGCAGCCTCGACCGCCTCCGGTCGCACGCTCAGCGTCACCGGATCGACATCCGCGAAGACCGGCGTCGCACCCTCGAAGATGAAGCAGTTCGCCGAGGCGACGAACGAGAACGGCGATGTGATCACCTCGTCGCCGGGCCCGATGCCGGCGATGTGGCAGAGCAGATGGAGTCCGGCGGTGCCGCTCGAGACTGCGGCTGCGTACGGCACGCCGACTCGCTCGGCGAAGAGCTCCTCGAACCGGTCGATCGTCGGTCCGAGCGAGAGGCGCCCGGAGCGCAGGACTTCGAGGACGAGCTCCTCCTCCCGTTCGTCGGTCCAGGGGCGCGAGAGCGGGATCTCGCGCGTCGTGTGACTCAAGCTTCCGCGGCTGCCGGCGCCGGCGAGGGGTTTGCATACTCGAGCCACTGCGCCCAGCGCTCGCTCTTCCCCTTCACCGTGTCGAGGTACGCCGACTGGATCTCGAGCGTGACCGGGCCGGGCGGCCCGACGACGTGATCGTCGATCTCCCGGATCGGAGTCACCTCGGCCGCGGTGCCGCACATGAACACCTCGTCTGCGAGGTAGAGGTCGGTGCGGATCAGCTGCTTCTCGACGACGGTGTAGCCGAGGTCCTGCGCCATCTGGATGACGGTGTCGCGGGTGATCCCAGGGAGGATCGACGCGGAGAGATCGGGCGTGAAGATCGTCCCGTCCGTGACGACGAAGATGTTCTCACCCGAGCCGTCGGCGACGTAGCCGTCGTCGGTGAGCAGGATCGCCTCCTCGTAGCCGGCCCGGTTCGCCTCCATCACGGCCAGCATCGAGTTGAGGTAGATCCCCGTCGCCTTGGCCACGTGCGGGATCACGTTCGGGCCGACGCGCTTCCAGGAGGCGACCTTCGCGCGGATCCCCGCCGTCTGGCCCTCGGCGCCGAGGTACGCGCCCCACGGCCAGCTCAAGATCACCACGTCGACGGGATTGCCCAGCGCGGAGACGCCGAGCTCTCCGTAGCCGTAGAACGCGATCGGCCGGAGATAGCACTCGGCGAGGCCGTTGGCCGCGATCAGCTGGCGGCATGCGCCCTTGAGCTCCTCGACCGAGTACGGGAGCTCCATGTAGAGGAGCTTCGCGGAGTTGTGCAGGCGCTGCAGGTGATCGGTCAGCCGGAAGACGGCGCTGCCTTTCTCGGTCTCGTAAGCGCGGATGCCTTCGAAGACGCCCGAGCCGTAATGGAGGCCGTGCGTACCGACATGGACCTTCGCGTCGGCCCAGTCGATCAGCTCGCCGTTCATCCAGATCTTCTCGAGTTCCCGCATCGTCGCTCCTTCGTGGGGGGACCGCCGCCGGACGGAGTTTACCCGCGCCCCTCTGACGGCAACCTCACCCTTCCTGGGACAAATCCGCCGGAATCGCGCGGGTCAGCTCGGTGAGGACGCCCGGATCCAGGCCGAGGACGTGGCGCGGGGAACCGGCCTCGAGCCAGACGGTTTCGGCCATCAGCAGGCGCTGCTCGATCAGCACTCGGTGGGCCGCGGCGAACGGGAACGGCGGCGGCGTAACCGGCGAGAGCGGGCGGCAATCGGCGGCCGCACCGACCTTCGCGCTGTCGGGATCGCGCTCGGAGGGTACAAGTGCGACGACCAGCCGACGGTCGCACTCGTACGCGACCGCACGGGCCGCCGCGCCGGGAAACGCGTCCTCGCCCGGAGCCAGCTCTTCGAGCCGCGCCTCGATGGCGGCCGCGCGCAGCGGCTCGGCCACGCGCTCGACCTCCGGTGGCCACATCTCGCGAAACCCTAGGCCAGCGAGAGGAAGCGGGCGTCGTCGAAGTCGGCGCCGAGCCGCGCCAGGAGCTCCTCCGGCGCCGGCTGGTCGATCGACAGAGCCATCAGCGCTTTGTCGCCGCGGCGGGTACGCGAGACGGCCATGTTGGCGATGTTGATGCCGGCGTCGCCGAACATCGTCCCGACCCGGCCGATCACACCGGGGACGTCGTCGTACCGGAAGAACACGAGCAGCGGCGCGAGCTCCAGGTCCAGCTCGAACCCGAGCGCGCTGACGAGCCAGAGCCGGTTGTCCTTCCCGATCGTCGTTCCGGCGACGCGGACCGTCTCCCCGCCCGCCCGAGCCTCGACCCGGACGAGGTTCGTGAAGTCGCGTGAGCCGCGGCGCCGCTCCTCCCGCACCTCCACCCCGTGCTCGGCCGCGATCACGGGCGCGTTCACGTAGTTGACGGGTTGGTCGGAGCGTCCCTGGAACGCGCCGTTCAGCGCGGCAACCGTGAGCAGGCGCGTGTCGTACTGCGCGAGGCCGCCGAAGTACGTCAGGCGCAGCTCGTCGACACGGCCCTGCGCGAGCTCCATCGCGAGCCGGCCGAGCTTCGCGGCGAGCGGGATGTACGCGCCGAGCACCTCGAGGTCCTCAGCGCCGATGACGGGGATGTTGACCGCGTTCGTGACGAGGCCGCCCTCGAGTGCCGCCGCGACCTGCTCCGCGATGATTACGCCCGCGCGGTCCTGCGCCTCCTCTGTCGAGGCCGCGAGATGGGGCGTGACGACGACGTTGTCGAGCTCGAGCAGCGGGCCCGAGTACGGCTCCTTGGAGAAGACGTCGAGCGCGGCGCCGGCGACCTTGCCCGAGCGAAGCCCCTCGAGCAGCGCCTCCTCGTCGACGAGCTCCCCACGGGCGGCGTTGACGATCCGGACGCCGTCCCGCATCTGCTCGATCGCCCCGGAGTCGATCGACCCGCGCGTCTCGTCGGTGAGCGGCAGGTGCAGCGTCAGGAAATCGGCGGCCGCGTAGACGTCGTCCGGGGTCTCGAGGCGCTCGGCACCGAGCTCCCGGAAGCGCTCGGGCGCGACGAATGGGTCGTACGCGACGACGCGCATCCGGAGGCCGGCGGCGCGGCGCGCGACCTGCTGCCCGATGCGACCGAAGCCGAGCACGCCGAGCGTCTTGTCGGCGAGCTCGATGCCGCCGTAGGTCTTGCGCTCCCAGCGGCCCTGCTTCAGGGCGGCGTGCGCCTGCGGGATGTTGCGGGAGAGGCCAACGAGCAGGCCGATCGTGTGCTCGGCAGCCGAGATCACCGTCGACTCGGGTGCGTTAGCGACGACGATGCCGCGCCGCGTGGCCGCCTCGACGTCGACGTTGTCCACGCCGACGCCTGCCCGGCCGATCACCTTCAGGCGCTCGGCCCGCTCGATCAGGTCGGCGGTGAGCTTCGTGGCGGAGCGGATGACGATACCGTCGTAGCGGCCGATCGTCTCCGCGAGGTCGGACGTGCCGTCGACGTCGACGTCGAACCTCTCCTGGAGGAGCCTGACGCCGGGCTCGGCGATCTCCTCTCGGACCAGGACGCGCGGCCGCGTCACACTTGAGCGTGCTCGAAGGCCTCGAGCGCGCGGGTGACCGCGACGCCCCGCTCGATCTCGGCGCCGGCCTCGGCCAGCGTGAGCTCGACGGCAGCGAGCGCGGTCGTGATGTCGAAGACGTCGAAGTAGCCGATATGGCCGATCCGGAAGATCTTCTCCTTGAGCTCGGCCTGGCCCGTCGCGATCGTGATCCCGAAGCGGTCGCGCAGCGTGGCGACGATCTCCGACGAGTCGACACCGTCGGGCGCGCGGATCGCGGTGACGACGGCCGAGCGGTCCTCGTCCGGCGAGAACAGCTCGAGCCCCATCGCCTTCGCGCCCTCGCGGCACGCTCGGCCGAGGCGAAGGTGCCGGTCGAACGCGGCCTCGAGTCCCTCCTCGAGCAGGATCCCGAGCGCGACGTCGAGCGCCTTGACGAGCGAGACGGCCGGTGTGAACGGTGCGTCGAGCTTCGCCTGGCCCTTGCGCGTCCGCTCCCAGTCGAGCACGAACCGCGGGGACGTCGAGCGGGCGGCCGCCTCGAGCGCCGCAGGCGAGACCGAGCAGAACGCGAGCCCGGGCGGGCACATCAACGCCTTCTGCGAGCCGGAGACCAGCACGTCGATCCCCCACGCGTCCGTCTCCACGGGTACGGCGCCGAGCGAGGAGACGGCGTCGACGACGACGAGCGCGCCGGCCTCCTTCGCGGTCGCCGCGAGCGCCTGGATGTCCGAGACGACGCCGGTCGACGTCTCGGAGTGGACGATGTAGACGACCTTGACGTCGTCGTCGAGAGCTCGGCGGAGGTCGTCCGGCTCGGGCGTCTCGCCCCAGTCCAGCCGCTCGTGGACGAGATCGGCGCCGAACGCGCGCACCATCGCCGCCCAGCGCTCTCCGAAGTTCCCGGCCGAGAGGACGAGCTGGCGGTCGCCCGGCGACGTCAGGTTCGCGACCGCCGACTCGAAGGCACCCGTGCCCGAGTTCGTGAAGAGGAGGACGTCGTGCTCGGTGCGGCAGACCTCCTGGAGACGCGCCAGGCAGCGGCCGTAGATCTCCCGGAAGTCGCGGCCGCGGTGGTGGATAACCGGCTCGGCGAGCGCCGCCAGCACCTCGGGCGGAACCGGGGTCGGCCCCGGCGTCATCAGGTACCGCTTCTCCATGTGACCTGAGGTTAGCGGCGTCTGTGGCCGACGAACGTCACGACCTGCTGGAAGGTCGGGCGGTTCGTCCAGCGGGCCGTCTTCGGGAGGAAGCCGAAGCCGAGCCGCTCGCGGGTGGCGTCGGCTCGCCACTGCGCCGGATCCGGGCCCTGCTCGGCGGCGAGCTTCCGGCCCGCGGCGTCGATTGCGCTCCAGAGCACTGCCTTGCAAGAGTCCGGTGGGCAGAAGCGCCCGCCGGCGAAACCGCCGCTCAGGTCCTTGACGACGTACGAGTACCAGCCGCCGTAGTAGGAAGAGCCGCCCGGGTTGGCCGGGTCGTCGACGCCGACCAGGCGCTTCAGCCGGTCGGTGAGGAGACCGAGCTTCGGGCGCATCACGGAGTCGGCGATGCGCGGCCAGGCCTCGTCCATGATCGCCGCGCCGGGATCGTCGATCTTCCCGTCCCCGTTGCGATCGAGGCGGCTGGCGCCGTTCTTGAGCCACGCGAACACCAAGGCGAGGAGCCGGTCGTCGAAGGCGCTCGGTGCGGAGCCGTCGATCTCCTTCATCAGCGCCGGCAGCACCGTCACCTCGCGCAGGTCCTGCGTCGCGGCCCGGTTCATGGCGCCGACGAGCGAGGCGAGCGTGTGCACCTTCTGCCTCGCGACTGCATTCCGGAGCAGCTGAACTCGCTGGACGGGGCCGTACGACCAGTTGTCGTCGGACGCGGAGAAGTTGCTCGCGGGCTTGTTGTTCCAGTTGAGGATCACGCCGCTGCGCGGATTCGCACCCCGGGCGTGCCGGGCGAGCGGCTCGAAGCCGCGCCATTCGTGGTTCCCGTCGCCGATCGTCGGGAGCCCGGACGCGACGTCCTCGGCCCGGATCGGGAGCCGTCCGCTCGAGAACATCGCGATGTCGCGGTCGTCCGCGTAGAACCAGTTGAACGTGAACTCCAGCTGGTTCATCGCGCGGTAGAAGCTGCGGACATCGTGGACCCGGTTCGTGTTCAGGTCCTGGAAGGCGAGCGCGGAGAGGAGCTCGCGGCCCCGCGTTGACCGCTTCGAGGAGATGGCGACGCGGCGCCCGCCGATCGTCGCGTAACCCAGCACCGGCCCGTGGACGGTCTCCCGGAAAGCGAGCTCGCGGTCGGGCTCCGTCGCCGTCCCCCTCAGGAGGCCCGCGTCGAAGGTCGTCATCGCGCGGCACTCGCCGCGGAAGAGGTAGTGCGTGTCGTCGCCGCACAGCGTCTCCGCGTACTGGTCGACGATGTCGGAGTTCGCGGACGTGGCGCTCCAGGCGAAGTCCTTGCCGCGACCGAGCAGGACGTAGAAGGACAACCCGGGGAAGGTGGCGCCGCGTGCCTCGATGCCGCCTCCGTGGAGGTCGAGCTCGAGCAGGATCTCGGGATAGAAGTAGCCGACCTGGGGGCCGGCGACGAAGAGCGGGTGGTGCGTGGCCGAGCGCCTCGCGGAGACGAGCAGGGCGTTGCTCGCCCCGACCGGGTTGCGGAAGTGGAACCGGAGCGGTGAGAGGCCGCCGCTCGGCTGGAAGCTGCCGTCTTCGACGACGACGTTCGCGTTCCGCGGCGCCTCGACCGTGTCGTACCGGAAGGTGCCGTCGACGCTGACCGGCGCGCTCGGATCGTTCCGCTCGGCGAGGTCGCGCCAGATCGTCACGCCCTGTTCGTCGCCGAAGCGCTTGATCAGGGCGTCCAGGAACATCGACCGGCGCGTCTCGTCGCCCCCGCCCACGCCGAGATTGGCACCGAGGAGGCTGCCGACCGCGATCACGTCGGTGACCGTCCACGGCCGCGGGCCGAGGGCGCGGCGCTTGTAGTAGGCGTTGATCCCCGCGACGTACGCCTTGACGTCCGCATACAGCTGCCGTCCCTTTGCCCCGGCTCCGCGGATCAGCTGGATCTGCTCCTGCAGGCGCTGCTCGGTCGCAGCCGTGGGCACGAACTGGCGGCCCGACGTGGCGAGCGCGAACGGATCGACGCCGGGGACGTCCATGGCGGCGATCCGTCCTGGACCGCGGAGGAGCTCGAGGAAGACGAACCTGTCCTCCGCAGTGGCCCAGCCGGCGCCGAACTCGACATCGGCGCGGGTGCGCCCGTACACGTGCGGGACGTCCCAGCGGTCTCGGAGGATGCGCAGGCCGGCGCGCGGCCGCTCGATCCGGACGACCTTCCCGCTGACGCCGAGCCGCTCCGGCTTGAAGAACCGCGTCAGGTCGCGCGCCGTGACGTTCGCGAGCTTCGGCGTCAGCCCGTCGTACAGCTTCAACTGGTCGCTCGCGGTGGGCGGGAAGCGGAGGTCGCCCGACTGGCCCGGCGGGAGCACGTTCAGCGCAACGGCCGCGTAGTCAGGCGGCGGAGCCGTTCCTCCTGCCGCCGGCAGAACCGCCGCCGCGACGGTGACAAGCCCAACGGCGACGGCACGTCGCATCGGTTCGAGCCTACTACGCTGCCGCCGTGGAGGAACTGCTCGCGTTCGGCGCGGCGTTGCTCGTGCTGCGGCTCGGCGGCGACCTCGCCGCTGGGCCGGCGCGGTCGGGCTCGCCTGGATCGGGCTCGCGGCCGGAGTCGTGGTCTCGGAGCCGCTGGCGCACGCGGTCCATGGGGGCGGCGTCCCGGCTGCGCAGGATCACCTCGAGCTCGTGCCGGCTCGGATCCTCGCGATCGCTGGGAACTCGGCGGGGACGCTGGCGGTCGTCGGCGTCGCGTTGCTGACGCTACGACGCCGTCCACTCGGCAATCTGCTCGTCATCGCCGGGATCGCCGTCGGCGGGATCGGCAGCACGCTCGCGGGCCTCGGCGAGGCCGGGACGGCGGTCTTCTTCGCTGCCGCCCTGCTCCTCTACGCCGGGTTCATGAGCCGATCGTCACGAACTCCGCTAACTCTTTGCCGACTCGTCCGTCCCACCCCCTGAAAACCTGCCGTCCTCGACTGCGGCACAGTCGCGAGGCGGCACGGACCCCGGGGGGTTCATCGAATGCGGCCATATCTCCTGTTCATCCTTGCCTGCGCTTGCGCGCTCGCCGGCGCGCTCGGCGCGCTTGCCCAAGAACCACCGCCCGATCCCACGCCGACCACCACCACGTCCCAGGAGGAGCCGGACCTCGTGGAGCGCGAGCTCCAAAAGATCATCGACCGCTACCGGCACAAGGTCTGGCACTGGCAGCGCGTGATGGGGCGTCGCCTGACGCGCACGCTCCCGAATCCGCCGCCCGACCTCGCCGACCGCGTTCCCGTCTGGCGGCGCGTCGCAACGCGGACGTGGTCGCACGCGCGGCATCCTCCGCACGCGGCGGCGTGGCGTTGCATTCAACACTTCGAGGCCGGGTGGAGGGACTCGGGCGCCCCGTATTACGGCGGCCTACAGATGGATCTCGGTTTCCAGCAAACCTACGGCCGCTACCTGCTTCGCAAGAAGGGCACGGCCGAGCACTGGACTCCCCTCGAGCAGATGTGGGTGGCGGAGCGGGCGTTGCGCGCGGACCGCGGGTTCTATCCATGGCCGAACACCGCGCGGTTTTGCGGCCTGCTCTAGGGTTGGCTGCGTGGCGGAGCTGCCCGACAGCGCGCGTGAGCTGATCGAGTCCGGCGCGCTCGGGCATCTCGTCACGCTCAACGCGGACGGGAGCCCGCAGGTCACCTGCGTCTGGGTGGGCATCGAGGACGGCGAGCTCGTGTCCGGACACCTCGGTCGCTGGCAGAAGCTGAAGAACATCGAACGAGACCCCCGCGTCGTCGTCTCCTTCGAGGGTACGCGGATCCACCCACCGGGTCTCAAGGAGTATCTGGTCGTCCACGGCCACGCGCGCGTCACGGAAGGGGGCGCGCCGCAGCTCCTGTCGCGCCTCGCGGGGGTCCACCTCGGGCCGGACGTGAAGTTCCCGCCGATGCCGGATCCGCCGGCGGGCTTCGTCACGCGTGTCACGGTCGACCGCATCGGCGGCACCGGCCCCTGGGCGCCGCAGCACTAGCTCCTCACCATCGGCCAACTGGGACACGTCCAAACCGGATGGGTCAGACCCACGTGTGACAAGAGTGCGCCGTTTGATCCACAGGCGGATCGCCTGGAAGGCGCCGCCTTCGTGTCCCCAACCGCCGTGGCCGGACCGGATGGGTCAGACCCACGTGTGACAAGAGTGCGCCGTTTGATCCACAGGCGGATCGCCTGGAAGGGCGCCACCTTCGTGTCCCCAACGGCCGTGGCCGTACCGGATGGGTCAGACCCAGGTGTGTCAAGAGTGTGCCGCTTCTTCCACAGGGCTCTCTTTCGGCCACGGCCGGGGACACTCCCCGGACGTGGCCGAAGGGGCTCTGTCCGTTAGGTACGGGCCCGCTGCTCTTTGCGCTCCGGAGCCTCGGCCTCGCGGCTGATCGGCTCGTCCGCGGCCCCGCGGCCGAGGAGCTCCTCGAACAGCGAGCGGTAGTGGACGAGCGACTGCCGGAGGTCCTCCGTCGTCGCTTCGCCCCGCTCGTTCGCGGCCCAGACGGTATGCGCGGCGCGGTAGTTCTCGACGACGTGCGGATGGTCCACGGAGACGGCTTCCGCGCGCGTCTCGAAGTCGTCCACCGGATAGCCGCGGTCGCGCATCACCTGCTGGACGAGCGTGGCGGCCTCGGTCACGGCGTCGCCCGGGGAGTCGACGAAGCGCGTCTGCACGACCCGCCATTCGTCGAAGTAGCGGTCACGCGCGGCCGGCGTCAGCTCGCGAATGTCGAACTCTTGGTGGCGCTCTTCCCGCTCGCGCAGGTCCCGCTCAGCCGCGCGACGATCGCCCGAGCTCTCGACCGTACGGTCGTACTCCGGGCCGAAGCGCTCCTGCAGGCCGCGTCGTCGCCGACCGCCGATTGCGAACATAGCGATCAGGAGGGCTGCCACGACGACCGCAACGACGATCACGATCCAGACCCACGTATCCATCGAATCCTCCTTCGGTCGCTAGGAAACCGAGAGGGGCGCCGTCCGGGTACCCGGCGCGAATGGAACGAAACTCAACTGGAGAGCTTCGCGCGGATCAGCTCGTTGACGACCTTTGGATCCGCCTTGCCGTCCGTCTCGCGCATGACCTGCCCGACGAAGAAGCCGAGGAGACCCTCCTTGCCGCCGCGGTACGCCTCGACCTGGCTGGGGTTTGCGGCCAGGATCCGATCGACCAGCGGCTCGAGCTCGGACGCTTCGCCGATCGAGACCTGAGCCAGAACCGCATCCACGTCGATCAACGTGGTCGAACTGCCGGCCAAGGACGTGCTGTATGCGTCGCGAGTGATTCCCTGTCGATGCTTGATCACGGTCACGAGTGCAGGCGCGTTGTCGGGCAGCGGCTCGATGCCCGCCAGCTCGTTCATCGAGACGCTTGCGGCGGTCGGCCAGTCCAGACCGTTCGCGACGAGCATGCGCGCCTTTCGTTCGTTGCCGGTGGTCACGAGGTCGAGCGCGTTGTCGTACGAGATGAGCTCCCTGAGCTCGCGGATCCTCGCACCCGGCAGCTCCGGCAGCTCGACCCGCTCGAGAAGGTCGCGCCCCGGCTCGAGCGGCACGAGATCGGGCTCCGGGAAGTAGCGGTAGTCGTCCGCCTCCTCCTTCTGGCGCCGCGCCGTCACCGTGTCCGACTTGACCTCGTAGTCGAGCGTCTGCTGGACGACCTCGCCGCCGGACTCCCAGACCTCGATCTGCCGCCGCACCTCCGCCTCGATCCCGCGCGCGATGTGGTTGAACGAGTTCATGTTCTTCAGCTCGGTGCGCGTCCGGAACGCGGTCTCACCAACCTCGCGGACGGAGACGTTCGCGTCGGCACGTAGCTGCCCCTTCTCCATCTCCGCGTCGGAGATGCCGAGCTCGACGACTGTCTGGCGCAGGAGCTGCAGGAACCGCTTCGCCTCCTCCGCGGAGCGCAGGTCGGGCTGCGTCACGATCTCGACGAGCGGCGTGCCGCCCCGGTTGAAGTCGACGTTCGAGTGCGCGGCGCCGACGATCCGCCCGGTCGCCCCGCCGACGTGGATGGTCTTCGCCGCATCCTCCTCCAGGTGGGCCCGCACGATCCCGATCTCCGCATCGCCGTCCGGGCCGGGAACGAGGAACGTCCCATTCGTGCAGAGGGGCTCGTCGTACTGGGAGATCTGGTACCCCTTCGGCAGGTCGGGGTACGGGTAGTGCTTGCGGTGGAAGAGCGCGCGGTCGGCGATCGTGCAGCCGAGCGCGAGGCCGAGCTTGAGCGTCCACTCGACCGCCTGCTCGTTCGGCACCGGCAGTGCGCCGGGGAAGGCGAGGCAAACCGGGCACGTCTGTGTATTCGGCTCGCCGCCGAAGCCGGACTCGCAGCGGCAGAACATCTTCGTCCGCGTCTTCAGCTGGACGTGGATCTCGAGGCCGACGACGGGTTCCCACTCAGACACCGAGAAACTCCTTTGCCTGTAGCAGCGGCACCTCGATGTCGCCGCGCACCTCGAAGACCGCGAGGTACTCCTCCAGCGCACCGTGCATCCGGATCAGGCAGAGCTCGCGCTCGCGCGCCTCGAGCGACAGTCGGACGTCGCCGATCTGGACGGCTCGCGATCCGTCGAGCAGCCGCGGGCGCACGCCGAAGACCCGCTCGACGGCGAGCACGAAGTCGGCGGCCCGGTCCACGATCGTCTTCACGCGCGCAACCTCTCCGGAACGGTGTCGAAGCCGATCGCCCGCTCGAGCGCGTGCCCGACGCGGAAGAGCGTGTTCTCCGAGAACTGCGGCCCGATCAGCTGCAGCCCGACGGGCAGCCCTTCCGAAAGCCCGCAGGGGATGTTCAGCCCCGGCAGCCCGGCCATGCACGACGGGATCGTCAAGAGATCCGAGAGGTACATCGCGACCGGGTTCGCGGTCTTCTCGCCGAACCGGAACGCGACCGTCGGCGAGGTCGGGCTGACGAGCACGTCGAAGCGCTCGAACGCCTCCGCATGCTCGCGCGCGATGATCGTCCGCACCTTCTGCGCCTGGCCGTAGAACGCCTCGTAGTAGCCGGCCGACAACGCGTACGTCCCCAGCATGATCCGCCGCTTCGGCTCGTCGCCGAAGCCCGCATCGCGAGTCCGCGAGACCATGTCGTAATAGTTGTCGGCCTCGACCCGCTGCGAGTAGCGGACGCCGTCGTACCGCGCGAGGTTGGAGGACGCCTCCGCCGGCGCGATCAGGTAGTAGCACGGCATCCCGTAGTCGACGGATCGGGGCAGCTCGCACTCCCCCACCTCCGCGCCGAAGTCGGCGGCGAGATCGATCGCCCGCCGCACGGCCTCCGCGACACCGGGCTCGATCCCCTCCGCCTCGTTCAGCTCCCTGGGCACGCCCACGCGGACGCCCGTCAGGTCCTGCGCCTCCGGGAGCTCGACCGGCGGCACGTCCACCGTCGTCGAGTCGCACTCGTCGCGGCCGCTGATGATCCCGTAGAGGAGCGCGTTGTCGCGGACGGTCTTCGTCACCGGGCCGACCTGGTCGAGGCTGGACGCGAAGGCGACGATCCCGTAGCGGGACACGGTTCCGTAGGTCGGCCGCAGACCCACGTTCCCGCACAGCGCGGCCGGCTGCTTGATCGAGCCGCCCGTATCGGAGCCGAGCGCCCACGGCGCCAGCCCCGCGGTGACCGCGGCCGCCGAGCCGCCGCCCGACCCGCCGGGCACGCGCTCCGGATCCCACGGGTTCCTCGTCGGCCCGTAGGCGGAGTTCTCCGTGGACGACCCCATCGCGAACTCGTCCGTGTTCGTCTTCCCGAGCAGCGAGAGGCCCGCCGCCTTGCAGCGCTCCGCGACGGTCGAGTCGTACACCGGGACGTAGTCGTCGAGGATCTTCGAGCCGGCGGTGGTGCGAACGCCCTTCGTCCCGATCACGTCCTTGAGGGCGATCGGCACGCCCTCCCCCTCGGCGTCGTCGACGAGCGTCAGGTAGCAGTGAAGCTCGTCATCGCGCGCTTCAATCGCCTTGCGGTAAGCGGCGCGCAGCTCGGCGGCAGACACCTCGCGCCTCTCGATCAGCCCGTGCGCCTCTTCCGCGGTGAGTCGGAGCGTGTCGATCATGCCGAGGGCGGGACGCGGAACAGGTTGTCCTCGTGCGCGGGCGCGTTCGCGAAGACGTCGTCGAGCAGCAGCGACGGACGCGGCTCGTCGGCGCCGAAGACGTTGACGACGTCGAGCGGGTGCGACGTGGGCGGCACGTCCGCGAGGTCGAGCTCGGACACCTTCGAGACGGCCTCGAGGATCGCGTTCAGCTGCTCCTCGAGCCGCCCGACCTCGTCCTCGGTCAGGTCGAGCCGCGCCAGCGCGGCCACGTGGAGTACGTCGTCTCGGGAAATTGCCACCGGTTCAAATCCTTCCAAAAAAGAAACGGGCCCCCTTTCGGGGGCCCGGATTACTCGGTTCCGAAAGAGCCTAGACAGCCTGGACGTTCGCGGCCTGAGCGCCCTTGGGGCCCTGCACGACCTCGAACTCCACCCGCTGACCCTCGGTCAGCGACTTGTAGCCCTCCATCGTGATCGCCGAGAAGTGGACGAAGACGTCCTCGCCACCCTCGCGCTCGATGAAGCCGTAGCCCTTCTCGTTCGAGAACCACTTGACGGTGCCCTGAGCCAACTACTTCCTCCTTCAAAAACATGCGACGGCCCGGGCACCGAGCCGCCACTACTGATACAGCGGCGCGGATACTAGCTCAGACGCGCGGGAAGGCAAGCAGTCCCTGGCGGAAACGGGCCGCGCGGACGGTGTTCCCGAGCAGTGCGGCGATCGTCATCGGCCCTACCCCGCCCGGGACCGGTGTCAGATGCGCCGCGACCTCCGCGACGCCGGGATCGACGTCCCCGACGAGACCCGCGTCGGTGCGGGTGATGCCGACGTCGACCACGGTCGCACCCTGTTTGACCATGTCCGCGGTGATCAGGCCGGGGATACCCACGGCCGCGACGAGGATGTCCGCGTCGAGCGCGTGCCGCGCGAGATCGTCGGTCCGCGAGTGGCAGATCGTCACGGTCGCGTTCTGGTGCAGGAGCAGCATCGCCAGGGGCCGGCCGACGATCAGGCTTCGGCCGACGACGACGGCGCGCGCACCGGCCACCGGGATCCGGTACTCGTCGAGGAGCAGCATGATCCCCACGGGCGTCGCGGGAACGAGCGTCTGCCGGCCGAAGAAGAGCTGGCCGGCATTGAAGGGATGCAGGCCGTCGACGTCCTTGATCGGGTCGATCGCGCGCATGACCTTTGCCTCGTCGATCTGCGCCGGCAGCGGCGTCTGGACCAGGATCCCGTCGACGCCGTCGTCCTCGTTCAGGTCGGCGACGAGCTCGAGTACATCCTCCTCGGGCGTGTCTGCCGGGAAACGCTTGTCGATCGCTCGGATCCCGACCTCGTCCGCCGCCTTGTGCTTGAGGCGGATATAGATCTGCGACGCGGGGTCCTCGCCGACCAGCACCGTCGCCAGGCCGAGACCGCCGAGGTCCGACACCTCCTCCTTCAGCTGCGCACGCACCTTCGCGGCGAGCGCCGCGCCGTCCATCACCCTCGCGGTCATCCCGCTATGAGAACGGGAGCTCGACGTCGCTGACGTCGAGCCCGAGCGATTCGGCGAGGCGGACACCCTGCTCGAGATCCTCGCGCAGCCGTTGGACGTCGCGGGACTCCATCGCGCGCCCGATCCAGGCCCGCTCGCGGGGACGCCACATTGCATGCGCGGCGAACTCCGGCAGCAGGCGGTTGGCGGCCTCGACCAGCGTCCGCTTCGTCTTCTTCGAGGCGTGCTGCAGGAGGACGCGCTCGTACGCCATCCCGGCGCCGTGGTGGATGCCGTCGTCGGTGGCAAGCCGGTTGCAGAGATCCTCGAGCACCGTGCCGCGCGCGGAGCGGGCGATCAGCCGGAAGCGCGGGATGATCAGGCGCTCGTAGAAGACCTGCATCAGGAACACCTTCTCCTCGAGCGTGTCGGCCTCGAGCGTCATGTGGGCGAGCTTGTCGAGGTGCGGGTCGCGCTCGGCAGTGCCGCCGACCTCGCCGATCAGCTTCAGCCACGCCTCGGTGTGGCGCGACTCGTCCTGCACCATCGTCGAGTAGTAGAGCCGTGCCTCCGGGTCGGGCGCGATGTTGAGGAGCTGCGAGGACATGTCGCACGCGAGCATGTCCGCCTGCAGCTGCTGGGTGAGCACCGAGCGCCACATGTCGTTCCGCCGGGCCTGACGCTGCGGCGATCCCCTGCCTTCCGGGATCGGCGGGAGCTCACCCCACGGGAGGTCCCGCACCTGCCACTCCTGCCGCTTGGCGAGCTCGTAGAAGCGAAGGAGGCCCGCGTATGCCTCGCGGCCCTCGGTCCGTTCCTCGGTCAGCGGCTCGGTTGCCATTGCCCCGGGAGACTAACGAGCGACGAGGAGCTGGCTCATTCCAGACGCCCCGGTGAACAGGGCGACGACGTCGTCGGGAAGCCCCGCCTCGCGCGCGTGACGTTCGAGGTTCGGGTGCTCGACCGTCGCGTCGGGGAAGCCCGCGGCCTGCGCCAGCTCGACCAGCTGCCGATCGGTGTAGAAGCGCCCTCGGCTCGCCATCGGCTCGGGCGCGGCCGGCGTTCCCTTCGCCGCTTCGGTGACGGTGAAGACGGCGAGCGTGCCGCCGTCACGGACGACGCGCCGGCACTCGGCCAGGACCGGCCGGGGCTGAAGGAAGAAGAAGACCTGCATCATCGCCGCACACGTGCAGGTGTCGTCCTCGAACGGCAGCTGCTCCGCGCTCCCCTGTCTGATCTCCAGCCGTCCCTCCTGGATCGCCGCGGCGTTGACCTCGCGTGCGAGCCGCACCATCTCCGGGCTGTGGTCGACGGCCTGCGCGCGGCAGCCGCTGCGGAGCGCCTGCTCGAGGAAGGCACCGCCGCCGCAGCCGATCTCGAGCACGACGTCGTCGGGGCCGAGGTCGAGCCCCTCGAGGATCGCGCCGAACGACGGCCGGTGGTGGGTCGGGTCGCGATAGCTCGCGCTGGCGGCCCCGGACGGACGGCGCGCGCCGCGGTCTGTCAGCCAGTCGCCGAGGCCCGCCGGAGCCGAGGCCGCGAGCAGCGGCGCCACGACCTGGTCGGCGAACCAGCCGCCGAGCTCGGCCGGATCCCAGAAGGAGCCGCCGAAGCCGCGGTGCTCGACGACGATCTGCGAGCCCTCGCGGCGGAGCTCGAGCTCACTGCTCACGCTCTCGTCCCAGTCCGCCTCGTGCCACTCGAGCACGAGCCGCTCGGCCGACCGTGCGGTCACGTGTCCCATCTCGAACCCGTCCTGCACGACCCTGTCCACCTCGAGCGTGAGCCCACGTGCCGCGAGCGCCTGGGTCAGCTCGGCGAGGAAGTCCTCGAACGTTCCCTCCAGCTCGGCCGCAACCGTGATCGTCGTCGTCACGAAGCCCGATACTAAGCTCCTCCCGTGGAGCTGAAGCGCTGGCCGCGCAAGAACGACCCGGAGTCGATCCGGGCCCGCCAGGAGGCGCTCGACCTAAACGGCGAGGTGACCGCGATCGACCTGGCGCCGTTCGCGACGGCGAACGAGATGCTGACCGGTGCCGCAGTCGTCCCGGTTTCCGTCGTCGGCCCGCTCGACGTCGACATGGGCGCCTACGAGCTCGAGGAGCCGTTCGGGCGCCTGGCCGAGACGGGTCGTATCCGCGACGAGGTCTACGTGCCGCTCGCCCACACGGAGGGCGGCCTGTCGGCGTCGCTCTACCGGGGTGCACGGGCGGCCTCGGAGTCCGGCGGATTCCGAACGTACGTGCTCGGAGACCGAATGACCAGAGCATCCTGCTTCGTCTGCAAGGCGACCGAGGACGCCGTCCAGCTGGCGCGGTTCCTCGACGCGCACGTCGCCGAGATGCGCCGCTGGCTCGCCGAGCGCCCTGAGGACTGGATCTCCTCCTACGCCAAGCTGCGCGAGGTCGAGACGCACGTCGTCGGCCCGATGTGCCACGTCCTCTGGGCATTTACGACCGGCGACGCCTGCGGGCCGAACATGATGACCCGCAACGCCTACGCGCTCAACACCGGTTACGTCCTCGAGCACGCGCCGGTCAAGCCGGAGCGCGCGATCCTCGAGGCGAACATGGGCGGGGACAAGAAGCCGTCCCACCGCTACTTCGAGCGCGGCGGCCACGGCAAGACCGTCCTCGCCGACGCGACGCTGACCGAGGAGGCCGTGCGGCGCGTGCTCCGGACGACCGTGGACGACCTGCTCGAGCTGTCGTTCGCGGGGACGCACGGCGCCGTCGCTTCGGGCATGCAATCGGTCGCGTTCACGCCTGCGTCGGCGATCGCCGCCATCTTTGCCGCCACCGGACAGGATCTCGGCATGGTCGGGACGAGCTCGATGGCGCACGGCACGGGCCGCCGCGTCGACGGCGGAATCCACGTCGGGATCCGCCTGCCCGGGCTCGAGGTCGGAACCGTCGGCGGCGGGACGACCTTCCCCCACGCGCGCCGCTGGCTCGAGCTGCTCGACTGCGCGGGCTCCGGGAAGGTCTACCGCTTCGCGCAGATCGTCGCAGCGGCCACGCTCGCCCTCGAGATTTCAGCCAGCGCTGCCATGGCCACCGCCGGCAGCGAGAACTTCTTCCGCGCGCACAGCGAACGCGGTGGGCTCCGCTGAAGGTTTCGGCCGGCGGTCGCAGACGGAGGCACGGCCCGATGCCGCACCTCCTGGAGGCGGCACCGCAAGCGGCGCCTTCGTGAACGAGGCGGCCTCCGCGGTTGACGGAGCCGCGCCGGCTGCCGAAGGGGTGATCTCGGCCAGGCCGCACTTCGCCGATACGACTGAGGACCGGGCTTGCGCCGGGTCGACAGCCCGCTATGCGTCGCATCATCCTCATCGCCGCTCTGATCGTTGCCCTCATGGCCGCCGTCAAGGACGGCCGCGTCGCGCGGAAGGCCGGTCTGATCGGCAGTTGCACCGCCGTGTCGGCCCCCGTGGGCCGGGAGACCGGTGACTGGCAGCGCTGCACCTCCGGGAAGCTCGAGGGCGCACCGGATCTGACTCGTCAGGGCTGCAAGCAGGCAGGCACGAACGGCTCGTCGGTGTACTGGGACTGCCAGGCGCAGCTGGCCTCCTCGAGTCCTTAGCGCGTCCCGATCTGCATCCGCAGCAGCCGCGGCAGGGAGGCTGCAGCCCGCGCGGCCAGTCTTGGCCGGCGACCCTCCTCCTCAGCCTGCTCGCAGGCGATCACGGCTGCGCGGACGAGGCCGCCGCCGAGCCGCTTCAGCGGCTCCGGCGGGAGCTTCGGCACGCGCCGGTCGGCAAGCGGCAGCGCGGTCCACTCGTCCTCACGGCCAACAGCGAGCGAGGCGAGGATCTGGCCGCCGAGCCAGCTGGGTCCCACGCCGTGGCCCGAATAGCCGAGGCCGTAGTGGACGGAGGTACCCGGGACGGTGCCGAAGAACGGCAGGTGGTCGGCAGAGACGTCGATCGGCCCTCCCCACGCTCGCTCCACGCGTCCCGCCGCCAGGTCCGGCAGGAGCCGGCGCAGCCCGCGTTCCGCCCGCGCCGCCGTCCCCGTGTCCCCCGTGAAGCGACCATCGATCCGGCCGCCGAACCCGATCGGCCCCGAGCCGCTCCCCATCAGCACGCGGCCATCGTCGGTCGTGCGGAAGTAGTGGAGAAACATGCGGCCGTCCATGACGGCCTCGCCGCCGGTCCAGCCGATCCGGTCGAGGAGCTGCGGGATCGGCTCCGTGAGCACGACGTAGGACCCGAAGTTGGTGACGTGCCGCGCGACAGGCCGCCACCCCGCGGCGGCCGCGTTGACGGCCACGACCACCGCCTGCGCCCGGACGCGGCCCCGCCTCGTCCTGACGACTGTGCCGTCGATCCCGAGCGCGGGCGTCCCTTCGTACAGCTGCACACCGCGCCCGACGGCCTCATCCCGCAGCGCCCGCACGAGCCTCGCCGGCTGGACCGTTGCGCACTCGCGGAAGAACGCGCCGCGCCGGAAGCGGGGCGAACGGATCCGTTCGGCCACGCCCTCCGCGCTCAGCGGGACTGCCTCGTCCGTCGCCCCCAGCGCGGCGGCCGCTTCGACCGCGGCGTCGACGGCGGCGTCCTGCGCCGGTGCGGTCGATACGAGCAGCATGCCGCTCTCGCGTAGCCAGACGTCCGCCCCGAGCGCCCGCACCGCCGGGATGATCCGCTCGCCGGCGCGGGCGAGCTCGCGGGCGCCTTCGTCGCCGAGCGTCACGCGCGTCTCGGCTGCGCTCGCCCAGTAGCCGTGGAGGAAGCCCCCGTTGCGCCCGCTGGGGCCGGCCCCGCAGGTCTCCGCCTCGAGCACCACGACCTCGGCCGACGGCTCGCGCCCCTTCAGCGTGAGGGCTGTCCAGAGGCCGGTGTAGCCCCCGCCGACGATGCAGACGTCCGCTGTGAGGTCTCCCTCGAGCGCGGGCGCCACCTCGACCGAGCCGGCCTCGTCCAGCCACCAAGGCGCTGCTTGCAGTGCCGCCTGGAGGACGTGCGGGCTTCGCCCGTACGTCCGTCTAAACCCGCTCTTAGGAGCAGACGACAACCGAAGAGCCACCAGCCGTGTGGATCACCGGGAGCCGCGGAGTGACGCTCAGGCGTTCCTCGCGCGCCGCGTCTGGACGAGGACGTTCGCGACCATAGCCGTGACCGCGAAGAGGAAGATTGCGGTGCCGATCACGTTGACCTGAGGCGGCGCCCCGACGCGGGCCGCTCCCCAGACGAAGATCGGGAACGTGATCTTCGGCCCCGCGTTGAAGTACGTGATCACGAAGTCGTCGATCGAGAGCGCGAACGAGAGCAGCGCGGCCGAGAGGATCGCCGGCGCGATCAACGGCAAGGTCACGAGCCGGAAGGTCTCCAGCTCGTTGGCCCCGAGATCCATCGCCGCCTCCTCGAGGTGGCGGTCGAAGCCGATCAGCCTCGCCTTCACCGTCACGACGACGTAGGAGATGCAGAACATCACGTGCGCGATCACGATCGTCCAGAACCCGAACTGGACGTTCAGATTGAGGAACAGCGTCAGCAGCGACGCGCCGAGCACGATCTCGGGCGTCGACATCGGCAGGAAGATGAGCAGGTTCGTCGTGCCTCGTCCGCGAAATCCGTAGCGCACCAATGCCAGCGCGATCAGCGTGCCCAGCACCGTCGCGGCGATGCTCGAGAGCAGGGCGATCTCGACCGAGAGCGTGATTGCCTCACGGAGACCGGGAACGCCGTCCCAGTTCCTCCAGTTGTCCAGCGTGAAGCCCTGCCAGGTGAAGTTGAAGCGGCCGGCGGGGCTGTTGAACGAGAAGAGGATCACGACCGCGATCGGAACGAGCAGATACGCGAACGCGAGCAGCGCGTAGACCGTCAAGGTGTGACGCCTCACGAAGGCCCACGCCCGGTCGAGCGCGCTCCGGCCCGGACGAACAGGCAGCGCCTCGGCAGCGACGCTCATCCGGTGAGCTTCTCCGTGCCGACCGCACGTGCGTAGATCAGCACGGCGACGAGGATCGCCGCCATGAGGACGAACGAGATCGCGGCCGCGGCGGGATAGTCGGTGACCGCGAGGAACTTCGACTGGACGACGTTGCCGATCATGTGCTGCTTCGAAGTGCCGAGCAGCTGGGCGTTGATGAAGTCTCCCGCCGCGGGGATGAAGGTCAGGAGCGTGCCGGCTACGACTCCTGGGAGCGAGAGCGGCAGCGTCACACGCAGGAACGCTTTCCAGCGGCTCGCGTACAGATCCTGCGCCGCCTCGATCAGCCGATGGTCGATCTGCTCGAGCGACACGTACAGCGGCAGAGCCATGAAGGGCAGGAAGTTGTAGGTGATTCCTGCCACCACGGCGGTGGAGGTCGCGAGCAGCCGGCCGTCATCCCCGAGGATCCCGACATCGCGCAGAAAGCCGACGACCGGGCCTTGGTCGGCCAGAATCGTCTCCCACGCCAGCGTCCGGATCAGGTACGTGACGAAGAACGGGGCGATGATGAAGAGCAGCAGGAGGTTCTTCCAGCGGCCCCCGCGAAATGCGATCCAGTACGTGAGCGGGTAGCTGACGAGCAGCGCGATCACCGTCGCCAGCCCCGCGTACTCGAGCGATCGCACGAAGTGCCCGTGGTACGTGCGAATCGCGTCCCAGTAATTGCCCCAGGCCCAGGTGAACGCATATCCGAAGTCGATCGATCCGGACTGGAGCGACTGGTAGCCGAGAAAGCCGAGCGGGACGACGAAGAAGACCGCGAGCCAGGCCAGGCCCGGGGCGAGCAGCAGGTATGGCGTCAGCCAGCGATGCCGGTGGACGAAGCCCACACCCTCGCCTCGGTCTCTACGCCCCGATCAGGGACTGCCACTGCTTGACGTAGTCCTGATTGTTCAGCGCTTTGGCGTCCACGACGTGAACCTGGTCGAGGAGCTTCTTCGGCGGGAAGATGAGCGGGTTGTTCGCCAGTTCAGGATCTGTCTTCGCGAGGACTTCCTTCGCGCCCGAGACGGGACAGATGTAGTTGACGTACGCCGCGATCTTGGCGGCGACGGCGGGGTCGTAGACGTAGTTCATGTACACGGAGGCCGTGTACACGTCTCCGCCGTGCGGGATCATCATGTTGTCGGTCCAGATCGCTCCGCCGGTCGTCGGCAGGTTGTACTTCAGGTGCTTGTTGTCGGCTTGCAGCTGGACGACGTCACCCGACCACGCGAATGCCGCGTGCAGGTCGCCCTTCGCAAGCATCCCCGAGTAGTCGTTGCCCGTGAACTGGCGCACGTGTCCGGAGTCGACGGCCTTCCTGATCTTGTCGATCGCCCGCTTGAAGACGTCGTCCGTGATGTTCGTCGGGTCGTCGCCGTTGGCGAGCACGACGAGTGGAAGCGTGTCGCCCATGTTGTCGAGCAGGGTCACCTTGCCCTTGAGTGAGGAGTCGGTAAGGAACTGGTCGACCGTTCGCACCGGCTTCGTCAACTTCTCGTTCCAGGCGATGCCGGTCATGCCCGACTGCCATGGCAGGCTGTAGTCGCGGTTCGGATCCCACTTCGGGTGTTGAAGCGCCGGGACGAGATGCTTGAGGTTCGGGATCGCGCTGTGGTCGAGCTTCTCAACCCACCCTTTCTCGATCACGAGCGCCGGGTAACGACTGTTGTCCGTCAGCACGAAGATGTCCCGGTCGATCCCCTGGCCGCGCGAGAGCGGGCCTCGGACCTTGCCGAAGTACTCGTCGTTCGAGTTGATGTCCTCGAAGTAATTGACCTTGACGCCGAACTTCTTGTGGAACGCGTCGAGCGTCGGCCGCCGCTTCGTCTTCTCGTCGATGTCGATGTAGAGCGTCCAGTTCGAGAAGTCGAGTGTCTTCGCGAGCTTGTGCGAGCTGGATGCGCTCTTCTTGCTGGTGCCGCCGCACGCAGCCAGCAAGCCCGGAACCGTGAGGACGGCGCCACCTGCGGCGGCCCGCTCGAGCAGCTGGCGTCGGGTGAGGACGTCGGTCATTCGGATCCCTCCATGGAGTCGACGACGAATGTGCATTCTGGGCTCCAGCTCAGTGTGAGGCGCGTGCCCGGCGAGGCCGCGTCCAGGCCCGGCGCGGCGTTCTGCCGGTAGACGGTCAGCAGGCCGCATTCGGTCTCGACGATGTACTGGGTTGCCACGCCGACGTACGCCTGCTCGACGACCGTGCCGTCGAGTGCATTGGCGTGGCCGGCTCCGAGCTCGATCTTCTCCGGCCTGATCCCGACGGCGACCTCGCCGCTACGGCCGGCGAGCGCCTCGGGCCGCACCCGCACCTCGGGCCCGTGCCGCAGGCGGACGGTGTCGGAGCCGTTCACCGTGCCGGCGATCAGGTTCGAGACGCCCAGGAAACCGGCGACGAAGGCAGTGGCCGGCGTCTCGTACAACTCGGTGGGCGTGCCGAGCTGCTCGATGTGGCCGTGGTTCATGACGGCGATCCGATCGGCCATCGTCATCGCTTCTTCCTGATCGTGCGTGACGTGGACGAACGTGATCCCGATCTCGTGCTGGATCCCCTTCAGCTCGAGCTGCATCTGCTTGCGGAGCTTCAGGTCGAGGGCCCCGAGCGGCTCGTCGAGCAGCAGCACCCTCGGTCTGTTCACGAGCGCGCGCGCGAGGGCGACGCGTTGCTGCTGGCCGCCCGACAGCTGGCCGGGCTTCCGTTTCTCCATCCCTTCGAGCCCGACGATCCGCAGCATCTCGCCGACGCGCGTCGCGAGGCCGCGCCCGCGCACGGCACGTCTACGCAAGCCGAACGCGACATTCTCGAACACCGAGAGGTGCGGGAACAGGGCATACGACTGGAAGACGGTGTTGACGTCGCGCTTGTAGGCGGGCAGGCCGCTGACCTCGCGGTCGCCGAGATAGATCGCACCCTCGGTCGGCAGATCGAAGCCGCCGATCATCCGCAGCGTCGTCGTCTTGCCGCAGCCGGAGGGGCCGAGCAGGGCGAAGAAGCTGCCGCTCTCGATCTCGAGGCTGAGCCGGTCGACCGCGACGACGTCGTCGAAGCGCTTGGTCACGTCGACCAGCCGCACGTCGACCGAGCCCGGACTCAGTGCCGGCGACACCGCAGGCTCGGCCGCCACGATCAACCCCCGATCCGCGTCCACGCCTCCTCGAGCACGTCGCCGAGGATCGCGACGAGCTCGTCGAACTCCGCCTGGGTGGCGACGAGGGGTGGCGAAATCTGGATAACGGGATCGCCGCGGTCGTCCGCCCGGCAGATCAGGCCGCGCTCGAAGAGGCGCGGCGACAGGAATCCCCGCAGCAGCGTCTCGCACTCTTTGTCGTCGAAGGACTCGCGGGTCTCCTTGTCCTTGACGAGCTCGAGCGCGTAGAAGAACCCGGTTCCGCGCAGGTCACCGGCGATCGGCAGGTCGAGCAACTGCGACAGGGTGCCGCGGAACGAGTCCTGCGTGTCGGCGACGTGCTCGACGATTCGCTCGCGCTTCATGATCTCGATGTTCTTCAGCGCCACCGCGGCCTGGACCGGATGACCGCCGAATGTGATCCCGTGCGTGTACATGCTCGCGCCCTGCATGAACGGCTCCATCACGCGGTCGGTGGCGACGACGGCGCCGATCGCCGCGTAGGAGGATGACAGGCCCTTCGCGATCGTGATCAGGTCGGGCCGGATGTCGTAGCGCTCCGAGCCGAACCAGGCGCCGACGCGTCCGAACCCGGTGATCACCTCGTCCGCGCAGAGGAGGATCTCGTAGCGGTTGCAGAGCTCCCGGACGCCGCGCCAGTAGCCCGCGGGCGGGGTGAAGGCGCCACCGGCGTTCTGCACCGGCTCCATGATCACCATCGCGACCGTCTCCGGCCCGGCCGCCTCGATCGTGAACTCGAGCTCGGCGAGCAGGAACGCCGTGAACTCCTCTTCGGTCTCGTCCACCGGACGGTGGTAGCGGTTCGTGTTGTGCACGTGCAGGACGTCCGGGACGAGCGGCTCGAACGGGGTGCGGATCGCAGGGATGCCGTTGATCGACAGTGCCCCCATCGTCGTCCCGTGATAGGCGACGTGCCGTGCGATCGCCTTCCAGCGGCGCTCCGCCATGCGCGGAACGGCACGCGCCTCGTCGACCCGCACGGGGACGTTGTCGGTCGAGACCACCGCGGCTGTGCTGCGCTGCTCGCCGCGCGCCGAGTAGTACTGCCGCGCGAGCTTCCAGGCGGACTCGACTGCCTCCGAGCCGCCCGAGACGAAGAAGGCGCGGTTGAGGTCGCCCGGCGCGAGCGACGCGACCTCGGAGGCGAGCTCGATCGCGCGCGGGTGCGCGTACGACCAGTTCGTGTAGAAGGGCAGCTCGCGCATCTGCGCGGCGGCCGCCTCCCCGATCTCCTCGCCGAAGCCGTAGCCGATGTTGACGGAGAAGAGGCCGGCGAGGGCGTCGAGGTAGCGCTTGCCGTTCAGGTCCTCGAGGTAGCAGCCGTCGCCGCGGACGATGATCGGGACGTCGGCGTCGGCGTAGCCGCCCATCCGCGTGAAGTGCAGCCAGAGGTGCTCACGGGCGGCGCGCTGGAGGTCGAGGACCGCGGGCGCCGCGCTCGTCACTCGGACTCCGGCACGTTCGAGCCCCAGTCGTACAGCTGCTTGACGAGGTCGAGGTAGAGGAAGGTCTCGGTGGAGACGACGCCGTTCAGCGCGCGCATCCGGTTGGTCAGCTCGAGGAGCTCACGCCGGTCGGCGGCGACCAGCTCGACGACCAGGTCGTACTGGCCGGCCGTGACGACGACGTAGTCGGCCTCGAGCCAGCTCGCGATCTCATCTGCCACGGGCTCCGGCGAACCGGTCACCTTGACGCCGACGAGCGCCTGCTCGAAGCCGAGGCCGAGCGGGTTCGTGACCGCGACGACCTGGAGGATGTTGTCGGCGGAAAGCCGCGTGTAGCGCGCCCGCACCGTCGCCTCCGAGACGCCGAGGCGTGCAGCGATCCGGCGGAACGGCGCACGCCCGTTCGCCTGGAGCTCTTCGATGATCCCCTGGTCGAGCGCGTCGATCCGCCGAGGCGCACTGACGGGCCCTCGGTGGCGCTCTCGGCTCGGGGCCGGCTGAGCAAGCGCTCTACGCAAAGCGAGGCGATTCGTACCACGCCCCACGCATTGGGTCAACGGATTGGTCACTTGAACTCGCAATGCGAATGTTGGATGCTCGCCGGTGCACACGACGTCGGGGAGGAGAAACATGGCGCGAACACCGCTGGCGCAGCGTGTCGAGGACGCGTACGCGGAGGTCGTCGCAGCTCGGACGACGCGGCGCGAGCTCCTGAAGCGAACGACCGCGGCAGGCATCGCGGTCGCGGGCGCGGGGACGATGGGACGCTACGCGCAGCCGGCGTACGGCGCCGTCCAGCCCCGGATCGCAGTCGTCGGCGCGGGGCTCGCCGGATTGACGTGCGCGTACCGCCTGAGGCAGGCCGGGGTCGTCGCGCAGGTCTACGAGGCGCACCCGACGCGGGTCGGCGGGCGCTGCTGGACGATCCGCGAGTTCGCCGATGGCCAGCTCGCGGAGCACGGCGGCGAGCTGATCGACCAGAGCCATACCGCCATGCGCCAGCTCGCGCAGGAGCTCGGACTCGACCTCGACAACCTGCTCGCGGGCGAGCCGAACGGGACGGAGGACTTCTACTTCTTCGACGGCACGCCGTATCCGTACGCGCAGGTCGTGGACGACCTGAACGGCATCTACCAGAAGCTGCACAAGGACGTCTCGGCGGCGAGCTACCCGACGCTGTTCGACAACTTCACGCAGCGCGGCTACGAGCTCGACCACATGTCGATCATCGACTGGCTGAACGAGACCGTCCCGAACGGCGCCGCGAGCTCCAAGCTGGGCCAGCTCCTCGACATCGCCTACAACATCGAGTACGGCGCCGAGTGCAGCATCCAGAGCTCTCTCAACCTCCTGTACCTGCTCGGTTACTCCGGTCAGGGCAAGTTCCGCGTCTTCGGGCCGTCGAACGAGAAGTACCACGTTCGCGGCGGCAACGACCAGGTTCCAGCGCGGCTCGCGCAACAGCTGGCGGGCCAGCTGAACATGGGCTACGAGCTCGCCGCGATCAAGCGGAACAGCGGCGGCTCGTTCACGCTGACGTTTCACCAGGGCTCGGGAACGGTCACGACGACGGTCGATCACGTCGTGCTCGCGATCCCCTTCTCGATCCTGCGCGACGTCAACTACGGGAAAGCCGGATTCGAGCCTCTGAAGGTGACGGCGATCGAAGAGCTCGGCATGGGCACGAACTCGAAGCTGCACATGCAGTTCAAGGACCGGTTCTGGTACGGGACCGGCAACAACGGCAACACGTACGCCGACACCGGCTACCAGAACACCTGGGAGGTGACACGGTCGCAGCCCGGGACGAAGGGCATCCTCGTCGACTACACCGGCGGCAAGATCGGCGCGAGCTTCGGGTCGGGTACGCCGTCGTCTCGCGCGCAGCAGTTCTTCACTCAGATCCAGCCGCTCTTCCCGAATGTCAACGTGGCGGGACACTGGACCGGACAAGCCACGATCGACTTCTGGACGGCCTACCCGTGGACGAAGGGCTCCTACTCGTACTGGAAGGTCGGCCAGTACACGAAGTTCTCCGGGATGGAGCATCGGCGACAGGGCAACTGCCACTTCTGCGGCGAGCACTGCTCACAGGACTTCCAGGGCTACCTGAACGGCGGTGTCCAGACCGGGCAGGACGCGGCAGCCGAGATTCTCGGCGACCTGAAGCACGCCTGATGGCCGTCCGCGAACGGACCGAGTCGGAACGGATCGCCGCGGCGCGCGACCGCTACGTCGCCCGCGGCGTGGCCACCTCGCCGCTCGTGGTCTCGCGGGCGGAAGGCGCGCGGATCTGGGACGCCGACGGGCGCGAGTACGTGGACTTCGCCGGTGGCCTCGGTTGCCAGAACACGGGCCACGGCTTCGCGGCGGCGGCGATCCAGGAGCAGGTCGACCGCTACCTCCACCAGTGCTTCATGGTCGGCATGTACGAGCCGTACGTCGAGGTCTGCCGCCTCCTCGGTGAGACGTGGCCGGGCGACGCCGAGACGAAGTCGCTGCTCGTCAACTCGGGCGCGGAGGCGGTCGAGAACGCCGTCAAGATCGCGCGGGTCGCGACCGGGCGCACCGCGGTGATCGCGTTCGACCACGCGTTCCACGGGCGCACGAACCTGACCATGGCGCTCACCTCCAAGATCGTCTACAAGCGCGGCTTTGGCCCGTTCGCCCCGGAGGTGTACCGAACGACCGCTCCGTATCCCTACCGCGGCGTGACCACGGACGACGCGCTTGTGGCTCTGAGCCACTTGTTCAAGCAGGACGTCGATCCCGAGGATGTCGCGTGCGTCGTCCTCGAGCCCGTCCAGGGAGAGGGCGGCTTCATTCCGATGCCCGAGGACTTTCCGCCGCGCCTCAAGGAGATCTGCCAGGAGCACGGGATCCTCTACGTCGACGACGAGGTCCAGTCGGGTATCGGCCGGACAGGTCCGGTTTGGGCGATCGAGCATTACGGCGTCGAGCCAGACCTTCTGGTTGCAGGGAAATCGCTGGGCGGGGGCCTGCCGCTCGCGAGCGTGACCGGGCGCTCAGACGTGATCGACGCCGTTCCTCCGGGCGGCCTGGGCGGCACGTTCGGAGGCAATCCCGTCGCGTGCGCCGCTGCGATCGAAGTGCTCAAACACGTGCGGACCGCCGACTTCCGCGAGCGCGCCGATGCGATCGGGAAACGCGTCCGCGCGCACCTCGAGAACTTTGTGGCTGCCTCGGGCGGTTCGCAGCCGCAAAGTCCCAATGTGGCCGGAGCCGAAGGCTCCGGAGCACGAGGAAACTTTGTGGCTCAGAGCCACTTGGCCGGGGAGGTGCGCGGGCTCGGCCCGATGCTCGCGCTCGAGTTCGCGGAGAAGACGCCCGACCTCGCTTCCCGTGTCACTGCGGTTGCACGCGAGCGCGGCCTCGTTCTCCTCTCCTGCGGGATCTACGGCAACGTGATCCGCATCCTCGTGCCGCTCTCGATCTCCGACGAGGAGCTCGACCGCGGACTCGATCTGCTGGAGGAGTCGCTTGGCGACGCAGGTGCTGCCTGAGACGCTTCCCTCGATGGCGGAGACGGCTCCGGCGACACCCGACGTCCGCATCGTCGGCGTCCGCAAGTCCTACGGCGAGGTCGTCGCAGTCGACGGCGTCGACCTCGAGATCGCGCCGGGCGAGTTCTTCACGCTGCTCGGCCCCTCCGGATCGGGGAAGACGACCACGCTGCGGCTGATCGCGGGATTCGAGCGGCCGGACGAGGGCCGGGTCGAGCTGCACGGCCGCGACGTCACACGCGTCGCGCCGTACGAGCGCGACGTCAACACGGTCTTTCAGGACTACGCGCTCTTCCCGCACATGACCGTGGCCGACAACGTCGGCTACGGCCTGCGCGTGCAGGGCGTGCGCCGGACGGCGCGCAAGGCCCGCGTCGAGGAGGCGCTCGAGCTCGTGCGGCTTCCCGACGTCGGCAGGCGGAAGCCGATTCAGCTGTCGGGCGGCCAGCGGCAGCGGATTGCGCTCGCACGCTCGCTCGTCAACCGGCCGCGCGTGCTGCTCCTGGACGAGCCGCTCGGAGCGCTCGACCTGAAGCTCCGGCAGGAGATGCAGATCGAGCTGAAGCGGATCCAGCAGGAGGTCGGCCTGACGTTCGTCTACGTCACGCACGACCAGGAGGAGGCGCTGACGATGAGCGACCGCCTGGCCGTCTTCAACCAGGGCCGGATCGAGCAGGTCGGCGGGCCCGCCGAGGTCTACGAGCGCCCCGCGACCGAATTCGTGGCCGGCTTCGTCGGCGTCTCGAACGTGCTCGAGCGCGACGGGCGCCGCTTCACCGTCCGCCCGGAGAAGATCCACATGCTCGAGACCGGCGAGGACGCGGACCGCGGCGACACGGTCGAGTCCGGGCGGATCCGCGACGTCGTCTACGCAGGCATGTTCACGCGCTACGTCGTCGAGCTCGATTCCGGCGGCGAGCTCACGGTCGTCAGGCAGAACCTCGAGACCTCCTCGCAGGAGGCGCTCGGGTCGAGAGGCAAGCGGGTGCGTCTGGAATGGCGTCCCGAGCACACCTTCGAGATCGAACCAGGAGGGCAAGGATGAGGAGGATTCGTAAGGGCCACGTGCTGATCGCCGCCGTGACGGCGGCGTTGTGCGTGCCGGCGTCGGGTGTCAGCGCGGGCGCGGGCGGCCCGTCGACGATCACGAAGATCGGAAAGGGCGAAGGGTCGCTGAACCTGATCGCCTGGGAGGGCTACACCCAGCCGCAATGGGTGAAGCCGTTCACGAAGGCGACCGGCTGCAAGGTGCGGGCCAAGTACGGCGGCTCCTCCGACGAGATGGTGACGCTGATGCGCACGGGCCAGTACGACGCCGTCTCGGCGTCGGGCGACGCCAGCCTGCGCCTGATTCTCGGCAAGGACGTGCGCGGCGTCGATCCGAAGCTGATCCCGGACTTCAGGAACTTCATCCCGGCCCTGAAATCGCCGCCACACAACACCGTCAAGGGCGTCCATTACGGGATCTCGCTGCAGTGGGGCCCGAACACGCTTCTCTACAACACGAAGAAGGTGAAGCCGGCGCCGAAGACCTGGGGCGTCCTCTACGACAAGAAGTACAAGGGGAAGATCACGGTCCCGGACAACCCGATCCAGATCGCGGACGCGGCGCTCTACCTCTCGAAGACCAAGCCATCGCTCGGAATCAAGGATCCGTACGAGCTGACGGACTCCCAGTTCAAGGCGACGGTCGACCTGCTGAAGAAGCAGAAGCCGCTGGTGAAGAAGTACTGGGCGTCGGCGGGCGACGAGATCGACCTCTTCAAGAACGGCGGCGCCACGGTCGGCGCGTCATGGCCGTACCAGACGAACACGCTCCAGGCGGCGAAGGCTCCGGTCAAGGACCTGATCCCGCGGGAGGGCGCGACCGGCTGGGCCGACACGTGGATGATCGCCTCGAAGGCCAAGCACCCGAACTGCGCCGTCATGTGGATCAAGTGGGTCTCGACGCCGAAGGTGCAGGCCCAGCAGGCGATCTATTTCGGCGAGACGCCCGCGAACACGAAGGCGTGCGCGATCATGGACAAGCTGGCCAAGGGTTCGTGCAAGCAGTACCACGCCGATGCTCCGGCGGCCTACTTCAACTCGATCAAGTTCTGGAAGACGCCCGTCAAGGACTGCGGCAACGGCAAGAGCAACTGCATGGACTACACGAAGTGGCAATCAGCCTGGACTGACATCAAGAGCTAGCGATTGACCACGCAGGCTTATGAGGCGGGCCGCAGGCGCTGGGCGGCCCGCCGCCGCCTCTCGGCGGTGCTCTGGCGGCGGCCGTGGCTGCGGGCGGTCGCCCTCCTCCTCCCCCCGCTCGGCTGGATGGTCGTCTTCTATCTCGCCGCGCTGGCCGTCCTCTTCGTCTCGGCGTTCTGGAGCATCGACGCGTTCACGGGCAAGCTCACGCACGCCTGGACCTGGGCGAACTTCGACACGATCATCCACGACGAGACCTACCGGAAGATCGCATTCCGGACGATCTGGATGGCCGCCGCCGTCACCGTCACGGACGCGCTGATCGCCTTCCCGTTCGCGTACTACATGGCGCGGATCGCGACGCCCCGCCTGCGGACGCTGCTGTTCGTCCTCGTCCTGCTGCCGCTCTGGTCGAGCTACCTCGCCCGGATCTACGCGTGGCGCCTGATCCTGAACGACGATGGCGCGCTCAATTGGTCGCTCGGCAAGGTCGGGCTGCCGGAGCAGGGCTGGGCGTTCACGAGTACGGCGATGTGGATCGTCTTCTCCTACATCTGGCTGCCGTTCATGATCCTGCCGGTCTACGCGGCGATGGAGCGGATCCCCGACTCCTACATCGAGGCATCGCGAGATCTCGGCGCGCGCGGGTGGACGACTTTGCGGCGGGTGATCCTGCCGCTTGCCCTGCCGGGGGTCGTGGCCGGGTCGATCTTCACGTTCTCGCTGACCCTGGGCGACTACATCACGCCCTCGCTCGTCGGGAACGTGGACTTCGTTGGGAACGTCATCTACCGCAACGTGCTCGGGCTCACGAACAACCTTCCCTTCGCGGCGGCGTACGCGACCGTTCCGCTGGTCGTTATGGCCATCTACCTCACGCTCGCGAAGCGGACCGGCGCGTTCGAGGCGCTCTGATGGAGGGTCGCGCAGCCCGGATCGGACTCGGCGCCTGGGCGACGGCGGTCGTCCTCTTCCTCTGGATCCCGCTCGTCCTGATCTGCGTCTACGCGTTCAACTCGTCGAACATCCAGAGCTGGCCGATCGCGGGCTTCAGCACCAAGTGGTTCACGGCGGCGTGGCAGAACGAGGAGGCCCGCAGCGCGCTCGTGCTCTCGTTGAAGGCGGGCGGCCTCGCGACCCTCGTTGCGCTCGTGCTGGGAACGGCGGCCGCCGCGGCGGTGAGCCGCTTCCGCTTCTTCGGCCGCGACGCGGTCAGCTTTCTGCTCGTCCTTCCGATCGCCCTGCCCGGCGTGGTGACGGGGATCGCGCTCAACTCGTTCTTCGGAAACAATCCCGTCCATCACCTGAGCCCGTCGCTCTGGACGATCGTGATCGGCCACGCGACCTTCTGCATCGTGATCGTCTACAACAACGTGGTGGCGCGGCTGCGCCGGACGCAGACGTCGCTGACGGAGGCTTCCATGGATCTCGGCGCCGACGGTTGGCAGACCTTCCGCTACGTCACGTTTCCCGTGATCTCGACCGCGCTCGTCGCCGGCGCGCTGCTCGCGTTCGCGCTGTCGCTCGACGAGGTGATCGTGACCACGTTCACCGCAGGTGCACAGAACACGCTGCCGATCTGGATCCTTGGCAATCTGCGCCTGGGGCAGCAGCTCCCGCAGGTGAACGTCGTCGTGTTCTTCGTCATCGTCATGACCGTCATCCCCGTCTGGATCGCGCAGCGCCTGACGCGGGACACCGGAATCCTGAGAAGGAGGTAGGAAGTGAGCACCACCGTGTCCAAGCACCAGAACCTGATCGGCGGAGAATGGGTCGACGCCGCCGGGGGCGAGACCATGGAGGTGCTCAACCCGGCCACCGGCGAGACGATCGCGGAGGTGCCGCGGGCGTCGGCCGAAGACGTCGATCGCGCCGTCGAGGCGGCGAAGCGGGCGCTGCCGGAGTGGTTCGAGACGACGCCCGGCGAGCGGGCGGAGCTGCTGCTCAAGCTCGCCGACGCGCTCGACGAGAACGCGGACGAGCTGGCCGAGCTGGAGTCGCGGAACGTAGGCAAGCCCCTCTCGTACGCGAAGGACGAGCTGCCGGTCTGCTCCGACAACATCCGCTTCTTCGCCGGCGCGGCGCGGGTCCTGGAGGGGCGTTCCGCGGGGGAGTACATGCGCGGCTACACGTCCTTCATCCGGCGCGAGCCGATCGGAGTCGTCGGGGGGATCGCGCCCTGGAACTACCCGTTGATGATGGCCGTCTGGAAGCTGGCCCCGGCGCTCGCAGCCGGAAACGTCCAGGTGCTGAAGCCGTCGGAGCAGACGCCGCTGACGACGCTACGGTTCGCCCAGCTTGCTGCTGAGATCCTCCCCGCCGGCGTGCTGAACGTCGTCACGGGGGACGGCGTCCCCACCGGCGAGGCGATCGTCAAGCACCCGGACGTGCGACTGGTCTCGCTGACCGGCGACGTCGAAACCGGGAAGATCATCGCCCGCACGGCCGCGGACAGCCTCAAGCGCGTCCACCTCGAGCTGGGCGGGAAGGCACCGGTGCTCGTCTTCGACGACGCCGATCCCGAAGCCGTCGCCGAGGGGATCAAGATCGGCGGCTACTGGAACTCCGGTCAGGACTGCACGGCGGCCTCGCGCGTCGTCGCCGGGCCCAAGATCTACGACAGGCTCCTGGAGGCGCTCGTGCCCGCGGTCGAGTCCCTCCACGTCGGCGACCCGGCCGAGGGCGACGAGATCGAGATGGGGCCTGTGATCTCGAAGGCGCAGCAGGAGCGCGTGCTCGGCTTTCTCGAGCGGGCGAAGGGCGCGACCGTGCTCACCGGCGGGGACACGAACGGCTCACGCGGCTTCTTCGTCAAGCCCACGATCGTCGTCGACGTCGGCCAGGAGGACGAGATCGTCCAGCGGGAGGTGTTCGGCCCCGTCGTCAGCGTCCAGAAGTTCGCGGACGACGATCAGGCGATCGCGTGGGCGAACGACGTCCCGTACGGCCTCGCCGCCTCGGTGTGGACGCGCGACGTCGGCCGGGCCCTCAACGCCGCACGCAAGCTCCAGTTCGGGACGGTCTGGATCAACGACCACATCCCGCTGGTGAGCGAGATGCCGCACGGCGGCTTCAAGCAGTCAGGCTACGGCAAGGACCTCTCGTCCTACTCCCTGGAGGACTACACCCAGATCAAACACGTCATGGCCAAAATTGACTAAGCCGAAGCCTCTGCCGGCGGGCGGGACGATCGGCGTCGCCGCGCCGTCGAGCCCCTTCGAGAACCGGTCGGAGATCGACCGCGGCGTGCGCTGGTGGGAGGAGGCCGGCTACCGCGTGAAGCTGTCTCCCCATGCGGAGGCGCGGGACGACTACGTCGCCGGCGACCCGCGGGCGCGGGCTCGCGATTTGTCCGAGTTCTTCGCCGACCCCGAGGTCGACGTCATCCAGATGCTCCGCGGCGGCTACGGCGCCTCCCAGATCGTCCCGCACCTCGATTGGGACGCGATCGCGGCGAATCCGAAGGCGCTCGTCGGCTTCTCCGACGTGACGGCGCTCCACGTCGCGATCCGGCAGCGCACCGGGTTGATCGGCTTCTACGGCCCCGGTCTGACCGGGATGGGGAGCGCGAAGCGCGGCGACTGGTCGAGGGACCGGGTGCTCCGTGCGCTCACCGAGACGGAGCCACTCGGCGAGGTGCCGGCACGGCCCGACGACCCCTACATCGGCGCGTACAACGCGGGGCGCGCGACCGCGCCGCTGGTCGGCGGCTGCCTCTGGCTCCTACGCGAGACGCTCGGCACTCCCTGGGAGGTCGATCTGGATGGCTGCATCCTCTTCTTCGAGGACGTCCATTGCCCGCCGTGGTACGTGGACGGGATCCTGACGCAGCTCCGCAACGCCGGGAAGCTCGAAGGCGTCGTCGGGATCGCGATCGGCGAGATGTTCGAGTGCGACGCGCACCGCGAGCCGGAAGGCTGGCTGCGCAGCCGCTCGATCGAGGACGTGTTCGAAGAGCACCTCGTCCCGCTCGGCGTCCCGATCGTCCATAACCTCCCGCTCGGCCACGGCGAGCATCTCTGCACGATCCCGCTCGGCATGACGGCGACGGTGGATGCGGACGCGCGCACGCTGACGATCGACGAGCCGGCCTTGGAGGCCGTTGATGCAGTCGCCGACAAGAAGACCCAGGGCCGGACGTTAGAGCATGCGAAGCCGGTCTAACGGGAGGCCGAACTCACGCGGCCGGGGATGCGTAGCACCACCGGCCGCGCAACGTGCACGAACGCCGACCGCAGGAACAAGAGCGCGGGGCTCCGCCCCGCGCGTTCACCGCGAAGCGGCGTACCTCATCAAGCAGCCGGAGCTTGATCCGGCTGCTTGTGGCCGAGCTGCTTTTGCCACCAGTCCGACTCGCGGCGGTCGAACTCGTCCTGGAGCTGCGCCACGTAGACGGACAGGGCACCCTCGCGGTTCTTCAATTGCTCGGCGAGCTCCGCGTCTTCCTTCTCGCGCGCCTCGAGGCGCTGCTCGCGGACCTCGAACTCGGCCTCGAGCTGCGCCTCTTTCAGACGCAGCTCCTGCTCGCGGGCCTCGATCTCGTCGAGCCGGCGCTCGATCGAGGTCTCGCGCAGGGCGAGCTTCTGCTCCTGTGTCGTGTACCGCGTCTCGGCCGACGCGGCGAGCGTCTCGTCCTTCTTCAGGCGCGCCTCGCGGGCGGAGAGCTCCTCCTCGCGAGCCTTGATCCGCCGGTCGGCGAGCTCGTCGACCGGCGTAGACGGGGAGGCGTCGGCGGCCCGGCGAAGCGCCGCCTCCTGGCGGTGGAGCTCGGCCTCGCGTGCGATCAGCTCGGCCTCCTTGCGGTCGATCTCCTCCATCCGCGCCGCGTTCTCCTGCGTCACCTCGTCGCGCCCGCTGGCGTCGCGGGCGAGCTGCTCGGCCAGCGAGGCGAGCTGCGCCTCGAGTGTCCTGAGCTCGAGCTCGCGCTCGTCGAGCTGCTTCGCCCTCGCGAGGACGACATCCTCGCCGGGCACGGGCATCGTCGCCAGCTCCTCCTCGCGGCGCGCGAGCATCGCCAGCTGTGCCTCCAGGCGCGCCTTCGTCTCCTCGAGCTCACGCGCCTTCGCGGCGAGCTTCGCCTCCGTCGCGGACGCGTCGGCGACCTGCATCTGGGCTTGCTCGAGCTGATCGGCCTTCGCCTTCAACTCGGCCTCCAACGCCTTCAGCTCGAGCTCGCGCTCGTCGACGTCTTTCGTCTGCGCCCGCGCCTCGGCGAGCGCGCGCTCGCCGGCGGCGCTCTCCTGCTCGCGCTCGCTGAGCGTCTCCTCGCGCCGCGCGAGCGTCGCCAGCTGCGCCTCCAGGCGCGCCTTCGTCTCCTGGAGCTCGCGACCCTTTGCGTTCAGCCGCTCCTCGGTCGCAGCAGCGTCGGCGACGCGCGCCTCCGCCTGCTCGAGCCGGGCGGACTTCGCCTTCAGCTCGGCCTCCAGCGCGCTCAGCGCCAGCTCCCGGTCGTCGAGCTGCTTCGCCTTCGCGTGCACGAGGTCCTCGCCCGGCGGACGCATCGACTTGATCTCCTGCTCGCGCCGCTCGAGCTGGGTCAGCTGCGCGTCGAGCTTGGCCCGCGTTTCGGCGAGCGCGCGCTCGCCGTCGGCGATCTTCTGCTCCCGCTCGCCGAGCGAGCCCTCGCGCGCCGCCAGCTTCTGCTCGCGCTCCGCGAGCCGCTGCTCGAGCTTCGCGGCCTTTTGTTCGGCCTCGTCGCGCGCAGCCGTAGCGCCGCCCTCGGCGCGTGTCAGCTCCTTCTCGCGCTTGGCGATCGAAGCGATCTGCTCGGCCAGCTCGGCGGCGGACTTGGCTCGTTGCTCGTCGGCCGTCTTCAGCTCGCGCACCTTCAGCTCGACGAGCTGCTCGCGTTCCTGGACACGCGCCTCGGTCTTCGCGACCTCCTGCTCGAGCTCGCGGATGCGCGCCTCGGAGTCGGCGACCTCCTCGAGGCGGTCGAGCACGTGCCGCTCGCGGTCCTCCAGCTCGGCCTCGGTCGCGGACAGTGCCGCGGCCCGGCGATCGAGCTCGGCCGCGTCCTGCGCGCTTTCGACCTCCCGCCCGAACGCATCGCCCTGCTCGCTCAGGGATGCACGGAGCTCCTGCTCGCGTGCCAGCGACGCCGACAGCTCGGCTCGGAGCGCCTCTACGTCGGGATCGAGGATCAGTGTCGCGGCAGCGATCGCCTCGCCCGGCGAGCGCGGCGACTCCGGCTCGACGGCGTTGCCACCTTCGAGCTTGGCCCGAAGGCCGGTCCCGAACCCTCGCTCTGTGCTCCCTGACTCGGGCATCGCCGCCCCTAGAAGGTGAAGAGCTTGCCGAGGTTGAGGAAGGCCGGCCCGAGGATGACGATGAACATCGCCGGGAAGATGAACATGACGAGCGGGAAGAGCATTTTGATCGGCGCCTTCATCGCGCGCTCCTCGGCCGCGGCCTGACGCTTCAGGCGGGCATCGGTCGCCTGGACGCGCAGGATCCGGCCCAGCGAGATCCCGAGCTGGTCCGCCTGGATGATCGACCGGGTGAACGCCGCCATCTCCGGCGCGGCGACGCGGTCGGCCATCTTCTTGAGGGCGTCGGAGCGGCCCTCGCCGATGCGCATCTCGCCGAGGGCGAGCTCGAACTCGTCGATCAGCGGCCCCTCCATGTGCTCGGTCAGCTTGGAGACGGCGCCGTCGAAGCCCATGCCGGCCTCGACGCTCACGGCCAGCAGATCGAGCGCATCCGGCAGATCCGCGGAGACCTGCGACTGGCGGCGACGGCCCTTCGTCGAGACGAAGAAGCTCGGTGCGATGAACCCGCCGACGCCGAACACGAGCACGGCGAGAAAGCCGGTCGAAGACGGCGACGAGCTCATGATCACGAGCCCGAAGAGGACGCCCCCGACCGCGAGGGCCGCCTGCGCGGCGAGGAAGCCGGCGGGGGACGTGTTGCGCATCCCGGCCGCCATCAGCTTGGCGGTGACACCCTCGAGCGACGCCTTCGGATTGACGCGCAGCATCAGGCGCGAGGCGCGACCGACGAACGGAGCGACGACGCGCTCGCGGAACCTCGGCAGCTCGCGACCGTGGCTGACCCGCATCCGCCCGTACTCGGTGGCGCGGGTGACGAGGTTCCGGCGCTCGCGCACCGGGGCGGTGACGAACTCGGAGAGGAAGTACAGGGCGCTGCAGAGACAAGCGACGGCTACGAGCAGCAAGAGCATGGCATCAACCTTTGAAGGAGACGATCTTTTTCAGGAAGAGCGAGCCCACCGCCATCATCGAGAGCATCAAGATGACGAGGACGTGCCCGGTGTGCGTGTGGAACAGCGGGCTCATGTAGCCCGGGTTGAGGAAGGTGATCGCGAAGGCGAGGAAGAACGGGATGCCGCCGAGCACGTAGGCCGACATCCGGCCCATCGCGGTCAGCCCGCGGATCTTCCGAGCGAACTGCTGCCTCTGGCGGACGGTGTCCGCGACCATGTCGAACAGCGTCGCGAGCGAACCGCCGACCTGGCGCTGGATCGTCACGGCCGTGATCGCGAACTCGAAGTTCTTCGAGCCGGCGCGCTCGGCCATCGCCTCGAGCGCCTCGTCCATCGGCCGTCCCAATGAGGTCTCCGTCAGGACGCGCTTGAACTCGGAGCTCGCGGGCGGCTGGCCTTCGTCCACGACCGCCTGGAGGCCCTGCTTGAAGGAATGGCCCGCCTTCAGCGAGGCGGCGATCGTGATCAGCACGTCCGGCAGCTGATCCTCGAACGCCCGCAGCCGGCGGCGCATCTTCATCAGGACGTACATGAACGGAACGCCGCCGCCTACGCACATCGCGACCAGGATCACCAGCGGCTGCTGGCCGGCGACGGCGGTCAGCAGGCCCAGGCCAAGGCCGCCGCCCACCATGATCCAGAAGAACTCGACAGTCTTCAGGGGCAGGTCGGCCCGCTCGAGGATGCGCTGCACCTTGCGCCACTGGCGCAGGTGCCCGAAGGCGCCCTCGGTCGCGCGGAAGACGGCGGTCAGCGCGGCCAACCGCTGGCTGCGGCGCTTGTCCTTCGACGTTACCTTCGTCTCGCCGACGTGTGCGGCGATCCGGGTGCGGACCCAGGAACCGCGGAGCGCTGCCAGCAAGAGGAACGCGGCCACCAGGAAGAGCGTCGCGACGGCCACGCCGACGGCCAGCGGACCGCCGGGACCGTACGCGTTTTTCGGGATGAGCTTTGACGGCGGGGACGGCTTGGAGAAGCCAAGCCCCGAGGTCGGCAACGTGTAGTTGGTCGAGCTCCTGCCGGCACCGACCACTGAAGCCTCCAGATGGAGCCGGTCGCCGGGACGCGCCGACGTCAGGTACTCGAGCCGCCAGGTGTGCTTCAGCGTGGACGCGATCGAGGCATAGACGTCCGTCAGCCTGGCCGCCGAGCTCGCTCGGTAGTACTGGCCTCCGGTCTCCCTCGCGAGCCGTTGCAGGGCTGTCGGAGTGAAGCCTTGGCCTTCGATGCCGACGGCGTAGACGGAGACGGCCGCCTTGTGCGCGGCTGCGATCGCCTTGTCGAGGGACGCGCGGCTGCCGGCGTCGTGCCCGTCCGTCAGGAGGACGAGCACCCGACTGGCGAGGTTCTCCCCCTGCAGCTGCTGCACCGCGAGGAGGATCCCGTCGTAGAGGGCCGTCCCCTGCTTCGCGTCCACGGAGAGGTTGGCGAGCGCGGAGTCCGCGTCGATCGGCGACGCCGACGGCCGCGAGAGCGCGTAGGCGCCGTAGCCGAACGCCACCACCGAGACCGCGTCGCCGGCGCACTTCGCCGCCACGAACGAGCGGGCGGCGGCGGAAGCCTCTGCGAGCGGTGCACCCTGCATCGAGCGCGATCGGTCGACGCCCAGCACGACGGCTTTCGAGCAGCCGAGGTTCTGGGCGGTCAGGCCGGCCACGGGGCGGCCGTTCTCGCGGACGGCCGGCCGGACGGCCGCCCCCGCCGACGAGAGCACCGTCGCGCGCATCGTCGGATAGGCGCTGGCGTCGACGCCCTTCAGGCCCACCCCCGCCGAGGCGGTTGCGGGCAGGGCGAGCAGCGCGGCCGCGAGGGCCGCGAGCACGAGCGGCTTGGGGTGTCTCATTGGAAGGCTCCCTTGAACTTCGAAGCCTGGTGACTCATCCCGACGGCGGGAGCATCGTCGTCGTCCTGGCTGAAGAAAGCCGGCTGGAGCACGACGCCGTTGACCGCGAGCTTCTCGAGGAATTGCGGCTTCAGGCTCGTGCACTTGAGCGGGCCGATCAGGCGTGTGGCGCGGCTCTCGGCCGCGGTCTCCTCGTCCGGCGGCTTCGCCACGAAGATGTCCTGCAGCGTGATCACGTCCGACTCCATTCGGAGCACCTCGGTGATGTGCGTGACCCGGCGGGAGCCGTCGACGAGACGCGAGATCTGGACGAGCAGGTCGAACGCGGAGGACACCTGCTCGCGGATCGCGCGCAGGGGCAGCTCGACGCCCGCCGTCATCACCAGCGTCTCCAGGCGCGACAGCGCGTCGCGCGGGGAGTTCGCGTGGATCGTCGTCAGCGAGCCTTCGTGGCCCGTGTTCATCGCCTGAAGCATGTCCAGCGTCTCAGGGCCGCGGACCTCGCCGACGATGATCCGGTCGGGGCGCATGCGGAGTGCGTTGCGGACGAGCTCGCGGATTCGGATCTCGCCCTGGCCCTCGATGTTCGGCGGCCTCGACTCGAGCGTGATCACGTGCTCCTGCTGGAGCTGGAGCTCCGCCGCGTCCTCGATCGTGACGATGCGCTCGTCGCCGGGGATGAACGCCGACATCGCGTTCAGCGTCGTCGTCTTACCGGTACCGGTACCTCCGGAGACGAGGATGTTCAGCTTCCCCTTGACGCAGCCGGCGAGGAACTGAGCGGCCCGCGGCGAGACCGACCCGAAGTTGATCAGGTCGTTCATCGTGTACGGGTCGCGCGAGAACTTCCGGATCGTCAGCGTCGGGCCCCTGAGCGCCAGCGGCGGGATGATCGCGTTCACACGCGAACCGTCCGGAAGGCGGGCGTCCACCATCGGGGAGGCCTCGTCCACGCGCCGGCCGACCTGCGAGACGATCTTGTCGATGATCCGGAGCAGGTGCGAGTTGTCGGCGAACGCGGCCTGCGTCCGCTCGATCTTCCCGTCCCGCTCCACGTAGATCCGGTCGTGGCTGTTGCACATGACCTCCGTGACGGAGTCGTCGCGAAGGAACGGCTCCAGCGGTCCGTAGCCGAGGATGTCGTCGGTGATCTCCCGGATGATCTGGCGCCGCTCGTCGCGGGTCAGAGGCGTCCGGTCGAGGACGAGCTGCTCGGTGACGGCACGCGTGACGCGCTCCGTCAGGTCGCCCGTCGCCTCGCGCTTGAACAGCTCGGCGCCCAGCGTGCTGATGCACGCGTGGTGGATCCGTGTCTTCAGCTCGGAGTACGGGTCGTGCGCCGCGGAGTCTTGCGCGACCTCCCCGGAGGGGTGGCCGGCAAGCTCCGCGGTCGCGAACGAGCCGTTTCCGTTCGTGGTCTTGAGCCTGTCGTGGAGCCCCATCGCCTACGCCTTTCCGAACGCGGGGACGAGGCGGCGCCTGCCGGCCTTCGCCTCCTCGACCGGGAACAAGCCCTTCGCCATCTGCCGGATCGCCTTCGAGACGTCGGCACCCTCTTCGCCCGGTCGGACGGGATCTCGAAGCGCACCTTCATCCCGAGAGCGCCCTCCACCTCGTTCTGCTTCATCCCGACCTTCGAGTTGGAGCGATTGAGGACGATCTTGATGCGGCTCTTCGGGAACGAGAGCAGCTCGAGCGTCTGCAGCGCCAGGCGCAGGTTCTTCAGCGTCGGCACGTCGAGGCTCGAGAGGAGCAGCAGCTCGTCGGTGCGGTCGAGGGTGGCCAGCATCGGGCCGTGGAAGAACGGCGAGGTGTCGACGACGATCACGTCGTACGACTCGCGGGCGACCTCCAGCAGCCGCGAGAGCTTCGCCTCGGTGACGAGCTCGGCGTCCTCCGGGCGCAGCGGCGCCGGGAGCACGTCCAGGCCCGACGTGTGCTTGGTCGTGTAGCCCGCGAGCTTCTCCGTGTCGAGCTCGCCCGGTGCGACCACGAGGTCGTAGATCGTCTTCTCGGGCTCGAGGCCGAGCATGATCGCCGCGTCCCCGAACTGCAGGTCGAGGTCGAGCAGCAGCGTCTTCTTGCCCTCGAACTTCGCAAACGCGCTGGCGAGGTTCGTGGCCGTGACGGTCTTGCCGGTCCCGCCCTTCGGCGAGAAGACGGTCAGGATCTTCCCGTGGCGGCCGCCTCCGCCGCTCCCCGCGCCCGCAAGCCGCCCACGCGAGTGGGTCGACTTGCGGATCGCGAAGACGACGTTCTCGACCAGTTGCGGGAGCAGCAGGACGTCGGCGACCTCGGCCTCCAGCGCCTGCTCGAGCATGACCGGCGACCCGCCGGAAGCGACGATCAGAACCGGGGCGCGCGTCTGATCACGAATGGCTGCGAGCTCATCCGCAGGCAGACTCGCGCCCCGGGTCGCGTGGAGGACGGCGTCCAGGTGGCCGCCCGCCAGGGCCGCAGCTCCTTCGGCGACTGCGACGCTTGCGCCGACCAGCTCGAGCTCCGGATGACTCGCGAGGGACTCGCGCAACTTCTCGAAGCCCTCGCAGGAACCCGTGCAGTAGACGCGCACGCGCTCTCGCTCAGTTGTGTGCGGTGTATTGGTCATCAGTGCGGCCTCCTTCCGGGCCCATCGAGGAGCATGGTGTGGTCTTCCTGGAAGGTGTTCGGACTGTCCGTCGACTTCGTCGGCGGGCGCAGCTGCAGGTACCAGTCAGCGGTCGGGTTGTAGTAGATGTAGTTCATCTTCTGGGACTGCACGTCCGTGAGCCGGAGCTGCACGGAGCTGTTGTCCTGCGAGGGCCCGAGCTTGGCGCCCTCGACGAGCGCATCGGCGGCCTTGAGGACGAGGAGGTTGCGGAGGATCACGCGCGTGACGTGATGCTGCGTTCCATCGGGAAGGGACCACTCCCCGACCACGTCGACGTAGTCGCCTGCCTTCAGGGTGCCGGCAAGCACCTGATGCGCGTCACCGGCAAACTCGGCGGCACGCTCGGTGCCGCGGATCAGCGAGCGGATACCTTGCTCACGCGGAGGCGCGAAGCGGCGGACCGTCACCTGCTCGCCCTCGTAGATCTGCTGGGTGGCGACCTGGTTGTGGAGCTGGTCGGACTCGCCGACCCAGCCGGGAACGAGAGTACGCCGAGGCACGGCCTCGGTCTTCAACATGTGTTGCTCGACGACCTCCGAGCCGGTAGTGCCGGCGGGAATATCGCGAGCGGCGACGAGCACGTTGACCTTGTTCTCGCCGTGCTGAACGTGACGCTTGTAGTTCACCACGTAGACGAGGGTCAAAGTGCCCGCAAGCGCGGCCAGAACGACCGCGACAACGATATTTCTGACTCGATAGGTCATCGCGATTCTCTTCCTTACCTCTTCCTTTTCTTCGATTGTTTGCTGGTCATTGTGGATTTGCAGTTGGTGGTAGTCACGGTTACTTGATCAAGTAGGTCTTGGCGAAGCCGTCAGGGTTGTATCCCCCGATCGGACATGACGCTGTGCTACTCGAGGGCGTTGGGCACATTGCGGAAGAAGGCGCCCCGGAGCGAACGAACATTCCCGTGACTTCCTTGCTCGTGTACCCAGTGATGATGAACCAGGCAAAGCCTGTCACTGTGAACGGCGAGGAACTTCCTTGATGGAACGCCGCGATGATCGGGATCACGATGACATTCGCGCTCTTGTAATCGGTGATTTCCGTAGTCCCGTTCGCGTACGTGGTGAGGATGCTGTAGGGGTCGAAGTTCTGCTTCGCGCCCCGGTCCTTCACCGCGGTGCCTGTCGCCGCCTTGTTTCCAGGCTCGACTGGGAGCTGGCCGTTCACGTTCACCAAGCACGAATGCGCTCGCTGCGCGATCAGGTCGTAATAGTCGTTCCCGCCGCTCCCGAACCCGCAGCCCTTTTCCTGCACCGGGAGGTCGACGCCGCCAAAGTTTCCTGACGACGCCTGATCGCCCGAGGCGACCTTGAACGTGATGACTTGCCCGAAGAGCACGCTCTGCTTGTCGATGACCCAGGGGGCGAGACCGAGCGCCCAACCGGTATAGCTCCCGCGCGTCGCTGTCGCCGATGCTCGGATGTTGACGCTGTCGATCCCGAGGAGACGACTGAAGATCCCCGGGTTTGTCTTGTGGCTGTTGACTCGGATCGTGTCGTTGCCGTATTTCGTCGCCGAAATCGTGATGTCGCCCGCATCGACGCCGCCATCGTTCTTGTTCGCATATGCCAGCGCGAGCGTCGTGGCGTCACCCGGCCTTTCCGGAAGCGCCTGCGCACCTGCCAGCGCGGCCGCATCGGACGTCGCTTGCAGCTGGCGCTTCTGATGGAACCATGCTCCGACGTCCAGGACCATGGCCGCCATGCCCAGGAGGACGACCAGAGCGAGCACTGTGAGGACAATCGTCTGTCCGCGTTCGTTTCTGGCCTTGCTCATTCGACTCGCTCCTTGATTTGCGTCTTCAGGTCGCCGCTCTTCATGACCCAGCCGAGCAGGTGGATGCTGTATGGGTACGTACCGGTCACCGTCACATCGGACCCGGATTGCCAGGAGGACGTGCAGCTGACCTTGAGCTTTGCTTTGTCCAGGTCGCCGGCGGCGTTTTGAGCGGCTCCCGTGCAATCGCCGACCGGATTTCCCGCTCCGCGAGAGACGGCTCCCTTCCGCGACGCTGCGCGGACGGCGTCCGTCAGTGCCACGTAGTTGTTGAAGGCGATGCCGAACTGGATGATCCCGAAAAGCAGGACCACTAACAGCGGCAGGACCATTGCGAACTCCGTCATGGTCTGACCGCGCTCACTCCCGATGTTTTGTTTCTTGAAGTTCATTCCGACTCCCGAATCCATTTCGTCCCGCGGGGCCCTCGCCGCTCGCGGAGGGCCCCGCGGGGAATGGCCCAGCTACTTACGGCAGTAGCCCGACCACGCTGTTCACCAGAGTTGCCACTCCATTGGAGAGCAGTCCGAAAGAAGCGATCGTCGACGTGTTGATCACCAGGAACCCACTCGGTTTTTCAACTCGTATTGCATGACGGTCAACTCCTGTTTCGTTCCTGACTAGCCAAGGATGCCGGTGACGTTGTTGATCGCGTTCGTGATTCCGCCGGAGAGGGCGGTGAAGGCGACCAGCACGCCGAGCGCGATCACGGCCAGGACGACGCCGTACTCGGCCATCGTCTGACCCTCCTCGCTCGCGAACCGAGCGCGGAAGTAGTTGATCCACTGGGAAAACACCATGAGAGATTCACCTCCCTTCGGCTGCTCGAGCGCGCGGCGGGGCGCGCAGGAATTCATTGAGCCATGAAGGCCGGTGCTGCTTGAGAGGAAATCGACTTCAGTACTGGCGATAACGCGAGGCACGCTTGCAAACCCTTTCGTTGTGGCGTGCCGCTACGCCTGACTGGTCAATCTCTGCGAGGCGATCATCGATCCGATCGAAGGCGGGGGTGATCCCTCGGATTGATGATTCGTCGCACCGTTCCCCCAACCGAGGGACACGGCCGGCGCTCCTGCGCTCGATATCCCTTGCACCGTAAGCGGCTGCGGATGGATGTGATCAAGACGATCCGCGCCGGTGTGGCGGCCACGGCGCTCGAACGAAGGAGCTACCAGGCAATGCCACCACGGAACTCGCATAGCGACAACTGGGAGTTCGGCGGCGCACCTCCGCTCGCGGAGACCGCGACCCCGAAGCCCAAGCCGCGCATGCGGCGAGCCGCGACGACGCTCGCCTTCACTGCGCTCTTCTTCTCCGGCGCCGCGATCACCGCGGTGGCCGGCGACAACTTCTCGCATTTGTCCGCGGAGGATGCGGCCCTCGAGGAGACGACCACGACCGACGCCGCCGCCCCCGAGGCCGCTCCGGCCGAGGCTCCGGCCCCCGCCGAGGCACCCGCCGAGGCACCCGCGCCCGAGGCCGCGCCCCCGGCGGACCCGGCATCGACCCCAGCCGAAGAGGCACCCGCTTCGAACCTGGACGATGTTCCCGAGGCTCCCGCTGCGGCTCCGGCCGCCGGCGCCGAGGAGGCCGCACCCGAGTCGGCTCCGGCCGAGGAGTCAGCTCCGGCCGCCGACGGCGGAGCATCCGAAGGCGCAGCCGCACCCGCGGGCGGGCGCGCGAAGGGTCACGCTCCGAAGTCGAAGCCGTCCAAGGTCGTGCTCCTGCCGGCGCTGAAGCCGGCGCCTGCGCCCGAGATCGAGGGTCCGCAGTCGGGCGCGACGGTCTGGCTGAACTCGGCGTCGCCGGATCCGACTCCTCCCGCGAAGCGGCTCTCACCTGCCTTCGCGCGGCAGTTGACCGCCACGGCAAAGAGCACGGGCCTCGACTGGGCGTTCCTGCTCGGCGTTCTCCGGGCAAAGGGCGCGACCGGGAGGACTCCGGCGGGCGCAGCGACGCTCGCGAAGCTGGGGAACCGGCTCGCAGATCTGCAGCAGGACCGCAGCCGCTGGGCGACCGCCGTCAGCTACGGCGGCAGCAGCGAGTTCGCCGACCACGCGATCGCGCTAGCGCGGTATGACCGGGCCGTTGGCCTGGACGCGCTGGTGCACGGGCTCGAGAGCCAGAAGACAGCCCTCGGGTCCAAGCTCCTCGCCGAGCCGCAGATCTCGATCTACGAGGGCGGCCGGCAGGACATCGTCAAGGGCCGCGTCGACGTGCGCGTGCTCGCGATGATCGGGTACCTGCACGAGGCGTACGGCCAGGTCACCGTGTCGTGCCTCATCTCCGGTCACCGGCTGTGGGCGCGCCCGGGTGTCGTCTCGGCGCACATCTACGGTCGAGCTGTCGACATCGCCGCTCTCGGCGGACAGTCGATCCTCGGCAACTCGTCCCCCGGCGGGCTGACGGAGCACGCAGTCCGCGACATCCTGCTGCTCCCGCCCGAAGTGATGCCGCAGCAGGTGATCTCGCTGATCGGCCTGGGCGGACCGTCGTTCCCGCTGGCCAACCACGCCGACCACATCCACATCGGGTTCCAGGGGTGACCGCAGTTCTTCGCTTCGAGGACGGACGGATCGTGTGCGAGCGCTGTGTCCTGGCGGACACGGCGCTCGCGCGCATGCGGGGCCTGCTCGGCCGGAAGTCGCTGCCGAGCGGCGAGGGGATCCTCCTCCGCCCCGCATCGTCGGTCCATACGGCGTTCATGCGCTTCGCGATCGACGCTGTCTTTCTGGATCGGGAGCTTCGCGTCCTGAAGGTCGCCTCCGGCCTCCGGCCCTGGCGGACGGCGGCGCGGCGGAAGGCACACGCCGTGCTCGAGCTCCCCGCCGGGGAAGCCGAACGCCGCGGTCTCGAGCCGGGCAACCAGCTGGTCGAGGATGTCCGCTGAGGGCCGCAGGCTCTCGCGGGCAGTGCGGGTCTTCCTGCTCCTCTTCAGCCTGCGCGCGACATTTCTCCCCGATACGCGCTGAGAAGAACCTTGTGGCTCTGAGCCACAAGGCCGAGACCGGCGTTAGAGGGCCACTTAGAGGCCGCTCAGCAGGCGGTTTCCAGCGCCTCCGAACGACTTAGTGGCTCTGAGCCACTAAGTCGCGGCTAGTGGTACGCGTGGGCGACGGCGTGGCCGCGGCCGCGTGCGATCAGCCAGCGGTTGGCGAGGAACGTAGGGCCGAAGGCGATGACGAAGCCGAGCGCGATGCTCCACCAGAACTTGGCGTCGCCAAGGCCCGCCGCCAGCGCACCGGGCACGACGAGGACGAAGCCGTTGTCGACCGCCTCCATGATTGCGATCGAGAGCGTGTCGGCCGCAAGCGCGATTCCGGCGGCCTGACGGAAGGCCACGCCCCCGCTCAGAACCGGACGCAACGTCAGGCTGTAGCCGAAGAAGAAGGCGAGGACGACCGAGAGCACGATCGAGACGAGGTTCCCCCACCCGGCGAGGGTCGAGATCACCATCCCGACGACCTCGCCGATCGCGCAGCCGGTCAGGCAGTGGACGGTCGCTGAGAAGGCGGCCTGGTTCGGCGGCTCAGCGTGTGCGTGCAAAGCGCTGTACTGCCTCGAGGAGCTCCCGGCTCTTCTCCTGCGCGGCCTCGTGGTCGCCGGACGCGAGTGCGTCGGCGACGCAGTGCTGGACGTGGTCGTCGAGGATCCGCAGGGCGAGGCTCTCGAGCGCGGTCGTGACCGCGGAGATCTGAGTCAGCACGTCGATGCAGTAGCGATCCTCCTCCACCATCCGCTCGAGTCCGCGCACCTGGCCCTCGATCCGGTGCAATCGCTTGACGAGGGCATCCTTGTCGTAGCCGTGCTTCACGCGCGAGCGCTCCGGAAGCGGCGGAGGCGGAGCGAGTTCGTCACGACGAAGACGCTCGAGAACGCCATCGCGGCGGCCGCGACGATGGGGTTCAGCAGGCCGGCAACGGCGATGGGGATCGCGGCGACGTTGTAGGCGAACGCCCAGAAGAGATTCGCCTTGATCGTGCGGAGCGTCCACCGCGCCAGGCGGATAGCGTCTGCGACGGCGCGGAGGTCTCCGGAGACGAGCGTCAGGTCGCTCGCCTCGATCGCGACGTCGGTGCCGGTGCCGATCGCGAGCCCGAGGTCGGCCTGGGCAAGCGCAGGCGCATCGTTGACGCCGTCCCCGACCATCGCGACGACCTCACCCCGCTGCTGCAGGCGCCGGATCTCGGCCGTCTTCTCGTCCGGGAGGACCTCGGCGAGGACGCGCTCGATCCCGACCTCGCGGGCGATTTCCTCCGCAGTCTCGCGCCGGTCGCCGGTCAGCAGGACCGGGGTGAGCCCGAGCTCCTGCAGCTCACGGACGGCTTCCGCGCTCGAGGGCTTGACCGTGTCCTCGACGACAAGACGGGCGCGCTCCGCGCCCTCCCAGGAGACGACGCCCCGCTGGATCTCGACGCGCCGGCCCTCGACGACGCCGACGGCGCCCGACCCCGGCACGCTTCGAAAGTCGGTGACCGGCGGCAGTGACCCGAGCTCTGCTCGCGCCGCGTCCGCAACCGCCCGCGCGACCGGATGCTCGCTCGCGTCCTCGACGGCCCCGGCGAGCCGCAGGGCCTCGACTCGCGTAGTGCCGTTGAGCGGCTGGACGTCGACGAGGCGCATCCGCCCCTCCGTAACCGTGCCGGTCTTGTCGAGAACGATCGTCCCGATCCGCCGCGTCCGCTCGAGGATCTCCGGGCCCTTGATCAGGATCCCGAGCTGGGCGCCGCGTCCGGTGCCGACCATCAGGGCCGTCGGCGTCGCCAGCCCGAGCGCGCAGGGGCACGCGATGATCAGCACAGCGACCGCGGCGGTGAACGCTTCGGAGGCATCCCCGCCGAGTGCGAGCCAGCCCGCGAGCGTGGCGAGCGCGATCACGATCACGACCGGCACGAAAGCCGCCGAGACCCGGTCGGCCAGGCGCTGCACGGGCGCCTTCCCGGACTGCGCTTCGCCAACCAGCCGCGCGATCTGCGCCAATGCCGTCTCCGCGCCTACCTTGCTCGCCCGCACGACGAGTCGGCCGTAGGTGTTGATCGTCGCGCCCGCGAGCTCGGCGCCGGGCACGACCTCGACCGGCATCGACTCGCCCGTCAGCACCGACTGGTCGACCGCAGACTCGCCCTGCTCGACGACGCCGTCCGTCGCGATCTTCTCGCCCGGACGAACGACGAACCGGTCGCCGACGTGCAGATCCTCGACCGCCACGAGCACCTCCTCGCCGCCACGGAGGACGCGTGCCTGCTTGGCCCCGAGGTCGAGCAAAGCCCGAATCGCCTGGCCGGAGCGGCGCCGCGCCCGTGTCTCGAGGAAGCGACCCAGGAGGATCAGCGTCGTGATCACCGCGGCGACCTCGAAGTACGTGTCCGCATCGAGTCCGCCGAGCAGGACGACCGTCGACCACGTCCACGCAGCGAGCGTGCCGAGCGAGATCAGCGTGTCCATCGTCGCGTTCGCATGGCGCAGGTTCAGCGCTGCCGCGCGATGGAAGCCGAGCCCGCCCCAGAAGACGACCGGGGTCGCCAGCGCCAGTCCAGCCCACTCCCACCCCCCGAACTGCAGCGGCGAGATCATGGCGATGAGGACAAGCGGGGCCGTCAGCACGGCGGCGGCGATGAGTCGGCGTCGGATCGGCGCCACTGCGTCCGGATCCTCCGATCGCAACGGCGAGGCCTGGTAGCCCGCGCCCTCGACCGCGAGCACCAGGTCTTCGAGCTCGACCCGGGCCGGGTCGTAGGCGACGGCGGCGCGCTCGGTGGCGAAGTTCACGGTCGCGTCCACGCCGTCGAGCCGGTTGAGCGTCTTCTCGACGCGTGCGGCGCATGACGCGCACGTCATGCCCTCGAGCGTGAGCTCAGTCCGTTCCAACGTCTGCGGCATACCCCCTAAGGGTATCTGAGCAGCGAGACGTCGCTCGTGGACTACGAGTACCGAGGCCTGCTCGCGGAAGCATGGGATCTCCTCCGCGGCGACACGTCCAAGTTTTCCGGCCTCCGCGCCCTAAACGACCGAGGTCCCCGTTCCTCCCCCAAACGGAAGAGCGGTCCCGCCGGCAGCACCTGAAGGCCGGCGGGGCCCCTCTCCGGAGACCAGCCTACGGAAGCGAGGGGACGCCCACCGTCGGCGGCGCCGGGACCGGCGGCGGCGGCAACACAGGTAGCGCAGGCGTCGGCGGAAGCTGGACCGGCAGCGACGGGGTCGACGGTGTCGTCACCGGCAGCTGGGGCAGGTCGGTCGGAGCGGGCGGTGGAGGAGACGTCGACTTCGACGTCGGCTCGGACGGCGTCGCCGGCGGGGCCGCCGCTGGCAGTGTGGACGTGTCCGGCGACGGCGACGCCGGATCGGCCGCCGCCTGCGTCGCGGGGGCCGGCGCTGCTGCCGCCGTCTCGCCCTTCTTCGGCACGGAGTGAACGGCATGCGGACCGCGAACGCGTATACGGGCGCCGGTCTCCGCGGTGCGCACTCCGGCTACGGATGGGAGAGCCGCCGAAGAGGCAGGTCGATGATCCGGGCCGGCGTGCGCGCGGCTGCCGGAACCGTGGACGAGGTTCGGAGTCGTCATCACCAGCGCGCCGCCCGTCGCCGCGACGACGGCGACAGCTGCCGCCTTCGCGCCGGTCCCCATGGCGAGGTATCTCGAGACCAGCGACCTGAACCCGGAGACGAGCGAGCCGGCGGTGAGGATCCCCGGCAGCGGCTGTCCGCCCCGCTTCAGCTCGCGTGCGCACGAGCGCCGCGCACGGAAGAGCAATGTCTCGACCGCCGAGACCGAGGTCTCGAGCCGCTCGGCAATCTCTCGGTAGGACAATCCCTGCACCTCTCGGAGGAGGAGCGCTCGGCGCTGGCTCGCCGGCATGCTCGCGAGGATCTCCGGCAGGGCGTCGACCTTCTCGTCCCGTACTTGCTCCGCGGTCGGGAGAAGGTTCTGCAGCTGGAAGACGTCCCCGCCGGTCTCGAACTGCCCGCGGCGCACGTGCGAGCGGAGGCGTGTCCTGCAGACGTTCTCGGCGATCTTGTAGAGCCACGCGACCTCGAACTCGGGCCTGACGCCCCGCCGGAGGCCCATGAAGGCGTAGAGGAAGGCGGTCTGTGCGGCGTCCTCCGCCTCCTCGTTGGATCGGAGGCGGTGGAGGCAGTACCTGAAGATCCGGTGGTGGTAGCGCTCGTACAGCGCACGAGCGGCCGCGTCCACCCCGGCAACGGGTTAGGTGCTCGTGTGGCGCAGAACTTGCGACCCCGGGCCGCGGATCCCTCGATCGAGGGATGCCACGCAGAACCCAGCTTCGTCCTTCGGTGCGTCACGGCGGCGAACCCCCCGGTACACGCTGACGTCTCTCAATCTGAAGGAAGGGAGAGCGGACGACCATCCCCCTTCTGGCGTGCGGTCGCGAGCGTCGGATCCTCGGCGGCCACGCGTCCTTCTCGCGGCGAAAGGGAGGCCTGTGGACGAATCGTCAGACTTCCGACCCACCCGCCATGGCTCTGCCGACCATGACCCAGGGACACTCCCTTGTGGATCTGTTGTTACAAAGGCGACACGGTGGCCAAGGCGCCGAGCGGATTCGAACCGCTGTACGAGGCTTTGCAGGCCTCTGCCTAACCACTCGGCCACGGCGCCGCGACGGGCATCGTAGCCGGAGCGATTCCGTAGGCTCGGCCGGTGGACCTGCGCGAGATCGCTCACGGCCTTTGGTACTGGACGGCACCGCATCCGAGCTGGGGCGGCGCCACCGACTGGCCCGAAGACGTCGGCTGTGTCTGCTGCAGGACCGCCGATGCCGCAGTGCTGATCGATCCACTCCTGACCAAGGACGAGGAGGCCGAGTTCTGGGCGTTCGTCGAAGGCCTAAACCTGCCCGTAGCCGTTCTGCTTACGGCGTCCTGGCATCAGCGGGACGCGCAACTCGTCGCCGAGCGTTACGGCACGACGGTTTGGGCCCACGAACTGGCAGCTCGCCATCTCTCCTTTCCGACGCGGAGCGATGCCTTGCCGGCGGGAATCGAGGCGTTCGTCCCGGACGGCGACAGAGAAGGTCAGGTCGCCTTCTACCTTCGCGCGTATCAGGCCCTCGTCGTGGCGGAGTTCTTCATGGGAAGCGGAGATCGGCTGCGTGTCTGCCCGTCGCCGTCGATCGACGATCTCGCGGCGTTCTACGGCTCGCTGCGCAGGCTGCTCGACCTGCCGATCGAGCGGGTCCTCGTCGCGCACGGCGAGCCGGTTCTCGTCGACGGGCGCCGACGGATCGCTGAGGCGCTACCGAGCTAGGACCTCGTCCAGGAAGGCCGCCACCCGCTCGAACGTCTCGATCCGGTTCTCGAGCTTGCCGATCGCGTGGCCCTCGTCCTCTTGGACGAGCAGCTCGCAGCGGATCCCCTTCTCCGTCAGCACGCGGTGGATCTGCTGCGTCTCGCCCAATGGCACGCGCGGGTCGTTCGCGCCGTGCTGGATGAACAGCGGCGCCCGGATCCGGTCGACATGGGTGATCGGCGACGCCTCGACGAGGAAGCCGCGGTCGCGCTCGAGCGACCCGTACTCCGGCTCCCGCACGGCCCGGCGCCACGGCGCGGTGTTCTCCAGGAACGTGACGAAGTTCGAGATGCCGACGCACTCGATCCCCGCAGCCCAGCGCTCCGGCTGGAAGGCGAGGCCGGCCAGCACCATGTAACCGCCGTAGGACCGGCCATAGAGGACGGCTCGCGACGAATCGATCCTCGACCGGGTCCCGAGCCAGTCGTGCAGCGCCGCGAGATCGCGGACCGAGTCGAGCCGCAGTCGCACGTCGTCGAGATGCTCGTACCGCTTCCCGTAGCCCGTCGAGCCGCGGACGTTCGGAGCCGCCACCGCATATCCCCGCGCGAAGAGGTGCTGCTGCAAGGGCGTGTAGCTCGGCAAGAACGCCGGCCGGAACTGCGACTCGGGACCGCCGTGCACCATCACGACGACCGGGAACGGGCCTTCGCCCTCGGGCTCCCAGAGGAAGACCGGCACGGACTCGCCGTCGAACGACTCGAAGCGGTGGAGCTCCGGCTCGCGCAGCTCGTCCAACGCCACCGGCCGCGGCAGCTCCGTGACGCGGTCGACGCGGCCAGACGCCAGATCGCAGACCCAGACGTCCCCGGGCTCTACAGGGGAGCTGAACCTGAACGCCAGCTTCGAACCGTCGGGTGCGAACACGGGCTCCTCGACCACGCCGGATCCCGGCAGGGGAATCTCGGCGATCGGGTTGCCGGCGCGGACGTCGTGGAGGGCGAGCCGGCTGTACCCGTCGGCGTTCTCGTGGACGAGCAACCAACGACCGAGGTCGTCGCCGATGCACTCGAGGTCCCATTCGGATTCGATCAGGCCCGACCACTCCTGCTCCGCCGCGTCGTAGCGGCTGATCGCCCGGGTATCGCGGTTGACGTTCGTCGCCACGAAGAACGCTGTGCCGTCCGGCTCCCACACCGGCTCGCCGAACCAGGAATCGTCGTCGTGCGGCGTGACATGGTCGATGTCGCCGGTGGCGAGATCGACCAGGTAGAGGTCGTTGTCGCGGGGCCGACCGCTGTCGTGCTGCACCACGAGCATCCGGCCGTCGGGCGAGAAGCCGGCGGTGCCGCAGACTCCGCCGCGCGCGAAGACGCGCCGCTCAGTACCGTCGCGCAGCGAGCGCACGTAGACCGCCCAGTCGACGCCGTTCTCGCGGTTCGTCGCGTACGCGACCAGCGAGCCATCGCGACTGAGCGAGACATCGCGGTGGACGAAAGCCGGGTCGTGCACCAGCGGCCGCGGCTCGGCACCGGGACGCGCGTCGAGCAGCGACAGCTGCGTCAGCTCGTTGCCCGCGTCGTCGTGCTCGAGCAGGATCGTCTCCGTTCTGGGGACGAACCCACCCGTGACCGGGTCCGGGAAGGATGTCAGCTGCTCGAGCCCACCGCCTCCGACGGGGACCCGGAACAGCTGCATCGTCCCCGGAAGGTCCGAGCGGACGAGGAGCGTGTTCCCCTCGATGTCGGCGGGCACGGCTGTACGCAGCTCCAGCAGCGCGCGCAGGTCGAGCCCTCTCGCGACCGCACTCACAGCTCGACCTTAGCCACAGGACATCTTCGCGCCGCCCGCGATCGGCCGCGACGCCTCGAGGGCCTGGAAGCACTGCTCGCAGACCGGTGCGACGATCGCGGCGGCGCGGTCGATGAAGCGCGAGCGGACGTGGACGGGGACGTCCCGGTCGGCCACGTCGAGCAGGAAGCGGTCGACGGCGCGGGAGAGCGCCGGCGTCCCGTCGAGGGTCTTCTCCCGGATCGGCGCCGCGAGAACGCGGAGACGTGCTACGTCGCGAGCGAGGCGCCGGGTCTTCCGCGCACGGACTGCTGCCGATTTCGAGCCCTTGCACTTCTCGACGGTGACCGTCGGCGGAGCCGTGGTCGTGCGAGCCGCCGGCGTAGCGTCGTTTCCGCTACCGCCGCACCCCGCGAGCGCGAGTGCGCCGAGCACGAACGGCGCCGCGAGCAGACCCCGGGACACAGGCCCAGGGTAGCCGGGCGTCTATGCCGCGACGCCCGTGAACTGCGGGATGATCTCCTCGCCGTAGGCCTGGAGCGTCTCCTGCTGCCCGTGCGTCATCAGGTAGATGTTGAACTGGTCGACGCCGATCGATTCCAGCTCCTTCAGCTTCGCGGCGCAGGCCTCCGCCGTGCCGAGCACGCAGAACCGGTCGACGATCTCGTCCGTGACGAACTCCCCGTGCTTGGCCCCGACACGCGAGTGCTCCTTGTAGTCGTAGAACTTCCGCGCCTTGACGAAGTCGGTGAGGTCGCTCGGAATCTCGGAGTCCTCCCCGTAGCGCTCGATCAGGTCCATGACATGGTTGGAGACCATCGCCGGGAACCAGCGGGACTGCTCGCGCGCGTCGGCGATGTCGTCCGAGACGTGGCTCGGGGCACCGACGATGCACTTCAGATCCGACGGGTCCCGGCCGGCCTCCTCGGCGGCGCGGCGGGCCGTGTCCATGATCCACTGGATGATCACCGGGTCGGCGAGCTGGATGATCACGCCGTCGCCGACGCGCCCGGCGATCGCGAGCGCCTTCGGCCCGTAGCCCGCGATCCACATCGGGATCTCTGGCAGCTCCTTGCGGACCCAGGTCAGCTCGAGCTCCTTGTCGTTCCAGTCGACCTGGCGACCGTTCATCAGATCCTTGATCATCCGGCACCGGCGCTCGAACTCTGCGACCTTCACCGGCTTGAGCCCGACGACGCGCCGCGAGGAGTCGCCCCTGCCGATCCCCATCACCATCCGACCGTTCGAGAGGTCCTGCATCGTCGCGTACCAGCTCGCCGCGATCGTCGGATCGCGGATGCCCGGATTCGTGACGAAATGGCCGAGCTTGATCTTCTCCGTCTGCGCGGCGACGAGCGGAAGCGTCGCGTACGACTCCTGCCAGAGGATGTGCGAGTCGTAGGTCCAGCCGTATTCGAAACCCCGCTGCTCGGCGATCTGCATCAGCTCGATCAGCCGGCTGACGGGCGGGTCGGGCAGGACGGTGACGCCAAAGCTGAGCATGGAGCCTCCCCGGTCGCGTGGCAGGAAAGCGAGCATAACGCCGCAAAAGCCGCGGTATAGTCCGCACCTGGCCAGAGCGGACGGATTCCTCCGCCCGCGGTGACGAACGGAGGCGAGCTCCTTGGCGAAGATGCTGTTCCGGCTGCCTGAAGCGGCCCGTGTAATCGAGAATCCGGGCGAAGACGAGCTCAAGCAGCTGACCGCCGAGATGCCCGAGGCGCGTCCGACCAAGTACGGGAATCTCAACGTCCAGACAAAGGTGCTCGCGCGCTCGAACCCCTCGACCTTCGTGGTCAGCAACGATCCGGATTCCGGGCTCGCGCGCACGATGTCGCGCGAGGACGCGGAGGAGTGGGCCGAGAAGCAGGACGCGTACATCCGTGACCGGGAGATGGTCCTCGTCGACGGCTGGCTCGGCGCGCAGCCCGAGTCGCGTATCCCGGTCCAGCTCTACATCGAGGCACGCTGGGCCAACATCGCCGCCATGCAGCGGCAGCTCTGGTTCCACGTGGACGACCCGGAGCACTTCGAGCCGGAGCTGACCGTGATCTACACGCCGGGGCTGACCGCCCCCGGCAAGCCCGAGGACCGGCTGATCACCGTCGACCTCGAGCAGGGCGTGACGCGTGTGTTCAACTCCGACTACTTCGGCGAGTCGAAGAAGGGGTTCCTGCGGATGTGGAACAAGCTGGTCTACGACCGTGGCGGGATCCCGCTGCACGCGGGTTGCAAGATCATCCCGACCGATCGCGGCGAGCGGGTCGGGCTGATCGTCGGCCTCTCGGGGACCGGCAAGACGACGACCACCTTCACGCGGCAGAACGGCTCGCTGCCGGTCCAGGACGACTTCGTCGCGTGGATGTCCGACGGCAAGGTATTCGCGACGGAGAACGGCTGCTTCGCCAAGACCTACGGGCTCAATCCCGAGGACGAGCCGACGATCTACAAGGCGGTGACGCAGCCGCGCTCGTACCTCGAGAACGTGTCGCAGCACGGCGACGACGTCGACTTCTACGACGAGAGCTACACCAAGAACGGCCGCGCCACCTTCGGGTTCGAGGTGATCGAGTCGGCGGCGACTCGCGCGATCGACGAGGCGCACTTCCTCCTGATCCTGAACCGGAACGAGAACATCGTCCCGGCCGTGGCGAAGCTCGAGGGGCCGCAAGCAGCGGCCTTTTTCATGCTCGGGGAGACGACCGGCACGGCCGCGGGCGGTGCGGCCGAGGAAGGGAAGTTCCTGCGCGTGCCGGGAACGAATCCGTTCTTCCCCATGCCCCACGACCTGCAGGGGAACCGCTTCCTGGAACTGCTGGAGGACCACCCGCTGGAGGTCTACGTGCTGAATACGGGCTCAATCGGCGGCAAGGCCGGCGCCGAGGGCGCGAAGAAGGTGCGAATCCCACATTCCTCGGCGATCGTCAAGGGGATCGCAGAGGGGACGATCGAGTGGGAGCGCGATCCCGACTTCGGCTACCTCGTCGCCTCGGCGGTGCCGGGGATCGAAGCGGACGACATCGACGTCCTCCAGCCGAAGCGGCTCTACGAGGCGCAGGGCCGCCTGGACGAGTACGAGTCGCTCGTGGAGCGGTTCAAGTCCGAGCGCACCGGGTTCCTGCAGGACTTCCCGAGCCTCTCGGACGAAATCGTCGCGGCCGTCGGCTAGAGCCGAGCGAAAGCTCGCGCTTTCGCTCGGGTTCAGGTACGCCGCTCGTCGCGGGAAACGCGCGGGGCAAAGCCCCGCGCTCTAGTAGGTCTCGGTCGGCGACTGTCCGCGTCGTGCGGGCGGTGGCGCTCCGCGTCCCCGCCCGCATGAGTTCGGCCGGAGCCTAGACCGGCTTCGCCCGCTCTAGTCTCCGGCCCTCGCGTCGTCCTCTCGCCCTAGCCTTTCGTGGCAGCGTCGTCGGAGCTAGCTCCTTGTAGCGGAGGCCGCCATCACGTCTCGCCCCACTGAAACATCACCTGCTCCGGCAGGCGGACGCCACCGGCGCCGGCGTAGACCTTCAGCGCCGCAGGATTCGAGTCGTCGGCAAGCACCCACATCCCACCGCAGCCGCGGGTCTGAGCGATCTCCCAGAGCCTCGCCACGAGTTCCTTTCCGATCCCGCGACCCCGATAGGCGGCGCCGACGCCGAGCTCGTTGAGGAAGAGCTCGGGCTCGGACTGATCCGGATGCGTGAGCTCGGTGCCGGAGACGAAGCCGGCGGGCTGACCGTCGACATAGGCGATCAGCAGGTGATTGGTCTCGTTCTCGAGGAAGCGGCGCGTCGCTTCGAGGTCGACCAGGTCATCGAACAGTTGCTCAGCCGCCTTGACTCGCTGCTCGGCACCCGCGGACGCATGCCAGATGTCCATCGGCTCCACTCCTTTCCGGTTTTCGTCGCCGTTCGCCGCGATCTGCAGGGGAATCTGCCTCAGGAAAGCGAAGTTCGCGCGAGGCTCGGCGACGCACCCCTGGTGGGTGTGGTTGGGCGGGCTGATGGGCGGGTTCTACGTCGTCGCGGCCGCGGTGACGGCTCCTCACCTGGGCGCGGCCACCCTGATCGCGCTCGTCATGGCCGGGCAGTCGCTCGCGTCGCTCCTCGTCGACCACTTCGGCTGGGTCGGGTTCGACCAGCATCAGCTCAGCGCCGGCCGCCTCGGTGGGATGGCGCTCGTGGCGGCCGGCGTCGTGCTGGTGCGGATCTTCTAGAAGAAGCTGGCCTACGCCTGCGGTTGTGCGTACGACGGCGACGGCCCGAAATCGACCGCCTTGCAGGCTTCCTCGCCCACGACCCAGGCGTCATGACCCGGCTCGATCCGGGCGACGCTGTTCGGCCCGACCTCGCCCTCGGTGCCGTCGTCCATGACGACCTTCATTCGCCCGGAAAGGACGTAGAGGAAGTGCGGCGACTGGCAGCTGTCCGTCCCGGCTAGCGGTTTCACGTGCTCGGACCAGCGCCAGCCGGGTTCGAACGTGCCGTAGAGGACGGAGCCGCCGCCGATGTTTACGACCTCGGCCTGCCCCTTGTCCTGGAAGGGCCGCGTCTCGTCCGGTGAATCGAAGTTCTTCATCTCGAGTCCAGCCATCGTTCGCCTCCTTGTCGTTCTTTATGACGCTACGCGCGCGATCGTCTTGTCGGCAAGCCGATCGAGCGCTTGGACTGACAGCTCGAGATGTTCCTCCTTCGTGTCCTCGAGCTTCGTGTGGGAGAGGCCGCGCAGGCTCTGCACGAACAGCATGACGGTTGGCACACCGGCGCGCGCGACCTCGGCGGCGTCATGGAGCGGCCCGCTCGGAAGTCGATGGGACGTGCCGGCGACCTCGCGGATCGACTCGTCCGCGAGCTCGATCAGCCCCTCGTCGAACAGGATCGGCTCGATGTTCCAGATCCGGTCCCACTCGACCTCGATGTCCTCGTCGGCGGCGAACCGCTCACTTGACTCTTTCGCCTCCTGCAGCATGGACGCGAGTCTCCCCGCGTTCAGGTGCCGCTGGTCGAGCAGGCATTCCGCGGTCTCGACCACGGAGGTGACGATCCCCGGCTTCGTCACGACTCCGCCCAGCGTGCAGACCGCGCCCTCCCCGGTCCGCTTCGCGATCTCGCGGATCTCGAGCTCGAGCCTCGCTGCTCCTGCGAGCGCATCGCGCCGCTTTTCCATCGGCGTCGAGCCGGCGTGAGCCGCCTGGCCTCGAAACGTGACCTGGTGCCGCTCGACGCCGAAGGTGCCGAGCACGACGCCGAGCGGGAGATCCATCGACTCGAGCACGGGCCCCTGCTCGATGTGCAGCTCCAGGTACGCAACCGCGCCCTCGAGCTCGGAGCGGGCCTCCAGCGCCGAGTCGAGCTCGACGCCGTGCTCCTTCAGGGCATCGGGCAGCGCGACACCGTCTGCGTCCTTCCGCTGCCGCAGCTCGTCCTGGTCGGCCATCGAGCCGGCGGCCGCCGAGGAGCCGAAGAGCGAGCGGCCGAAGCGCGCCCCCTCCTCGTCGGCCCAGTTCACCAGTCGCACCGTCACCGGCGGCTGACCTTCGGCCGCGATCCGCCGCAGCACCTCGACGGCGGCCAGCACGTTCAGGCAGCCGTCGAGCCAGCCGCCGTTGGGGACCGAGTCGATGTGGCCGCCGAGGAGAACGGCGTGCTCAGAGCCGCCCGGCAGCGTGAACCACTGGTTCCCGGCCGCGTCGATCGTCTCCTCCGCGCCGGTCTCGGCGATCTTCCCACGCAGCCACTCGCGCGCCCGCTCCCACGTGTCGGTCCAGGCGACGCGCTGGGCCCCGTTCTCGTCCCCCGTCAGCTCGCGCAGCTCCTTCAGCTCGGCGACGGTTCTGCTGGGGTCGAGGGCGGCCACGCGCCGACTCTAACCCGAGTGTGGTAAGCATCGTCCGATGTCGGCGATCGCGGTCGAGCGGCCCCGGGATCGGGCCGCGGCGAGTGTCCGTCGCGGGGTCGGCCGCGGCCTTCTCTTCCTCGTCGTCCTGGCCGCGCTCTATGGGCTCTGGGAGGGGTACCGCTGGTTGTGGGAGCGGGAGGGCTGGACGTGGCCGTTCATCGTCGACGACACGACGATGCCCCACCTGCACGACATCGTCGCGGCGCTCTGGGCCCACGCCAGGCCCGGCGACGTCGGACCGCGCCTGATCTCGATCCTGGTCGACGGGGCGCTGTTCACCGCGAAGGAGGCCGCTGTCGGCTTCGGGCTCGGCGCGCTCGTCGGCTTCGCCCTCGGCGTCGTCCTCGCGCACTTCCGGCTCCTCCAGCGCGGACTGCTCCCCTGGGTCGTGGCGTCGCAGACCGTGCCCATCCTCGTCGTCGCGCCGATGGTCGTCGTCTGGGCGAACCCGAAGCTGCCGGACAACCTCAAAGACTGGGGCGCGGTGGCTCTGATCGCCGCGTACCTGACGTTCTTTCCCGTGACGGTGAACACGATCCGCGGCCTGCAGTCCGTGGATCGGCGCGCGCTCGAGTTGATGCACAGCTACGCGGCCGGCGACTGGCGCATCCTCTGGAAGCTCCGCGTCCCCGCGGCCCTGCCGTACATCTTCGCGGCGCTGAAGATCTCGGCGACCGCGAGCGTCGTCGGCGCGCTCATCGGCGAGCTGCCGTCGTCGATCCCGGACGGGCTCGGCGCCCAGATCATCAACTTCAGCCAGTACTACACGACCCAGCCGCGCGGCCTCTGGGCGACGAACCTGATCGCCGCGGCGCTGGGTATCTCGTTCTTCCTGATCGTCCTCGTCGCCGAGAAGCTGATCGTGCGGCGCGCTCCGGAGAACCTCGCCTGATGAGCGTCGTCGAAATCGGCGGCGTCACGAAGCGGTTCGGGCAGACGACCGCGCTGCAGGGGATCAACCTGGAGATCGCCGAGCGCGAGTTCGTCTCACTGATCGGCCCGTCCGGCTGCGGCAAGTCGACGCTGCTCCGGATCGTCGGCGACCTGATCCAGCCGACGGACGGCGAGGTCGTCGTCAACGGGAAGTCTGCCCGGCGAGCCCGCGTCGATCGGGATTACGGGATCGTGTTCCAGGACCCGGTGCTCTACGACTGGCGGACCGTGGCGAAGAACGTCTCCCTGCCGCTGGAGATGGCCAAGTGGCCGCGGCAGAAGCGCGCCGCGCGCGTGCGGGAGATGCTCGAGCTGGTCGAGCTGACCGGCTTCGGCGACCATCGTCCGTGGCAGCTCTCGGGCGGGATGCAGCAGCGGGTCTCGATCGCCCGCGCACTTTCGTTCGACCCGGCACTCCTGCTCATGGACGAGCCGTTCGGCGCGCTCGACGAGATGACCCGGGAGCGCATGAACATGGAGCTCCTCCGGATCTGGGAGGCGAGTGGCTCGACGATCGTCTTCGTCACGCACTCGATCTCCGAGGCCGTCTTCCTCTCCACGCGCGTGGCCGTGATGTCTCCGCGGCCGGGACGCATCTCGGAGACGATCCCGATCGATCTACCGCAGCCCCGTACCGCCGGGACTCGAGAGGAACCGCGCTTCTTCGAGCTCGTCACCCAGGTGCGCGAGGCGCTGCACCTCGGCCACGACGTCGACCGGACGACCCCCGCCCCGCAGGAGGCGAGCGCGTGACGAGCGGCGCGCCGATCGCGGTTCAGCCCGTCCCTCGTGGCGGGCTCGGCCGGCTGGTTGGCCGCCGCCTGACGGACTGGGTACCGGCCGTGGTCGTGCTCGTCGGGACGATCGGGCTCTGGCAGGGGCTGATCGTCTGGCTGGACGTCCAGGCGTTCCTCCTGCCGAAGCCGACGTCGATCGCGACCACCTTCTGGGACGACAAGAGCGAGCTCTGGCACGCGGGCTGGTACACGTTCCAGGAGGCACTCGGCGGCTTCGTCGTGGGCTCGGGTCTCGCGATCCTGGTCGCCCTGCTGCTCGCGCGGTGGCGCCCGCTCGGTACGGCGCTGATGCCGTACGCGATCGCGGCCAACGCCATCCCGATCATCGCGTTCGCTCCGATCACGAACCAGTGGTTCAACGGCGGGCTCACGAAGAGCTCGAAGATCGCGATCGCGGCCGTCCTCTGCTTCTTCCCCGTGCTCGTGAACACGCTCCGCGGACTCACGTCCGTGCGGCCGCAGGACATCGAGCTGATGCAGTCCTACGCCGCCGGCCAGCTGGAGATCTTCCGGCGCGTGCGCATTCCGACTGCCCTCCCGTTCATCTTCACCGGCCTCAAGGTGGCGACCGTGCTTGCGATGATCGGCGCGGTCGTCGGGGAGTACTTCGGCGGCGCGCTGAATGCCCTCGGCGTCCTCATCCTGACCCGCTCGCGCCTCTTCCAGTTCAATCAGGCCTGGGCGGGGATCGTGATGGTCTGCCTCTTCGGGATCGCCCTCTACATCGCGGTTGCGATCGCCGAGCGGCTCGCGCTGCGCTGGGTCCCATCGACATCCGATTGAGGACGGGTCACAATCGCCGAGGCCATATTCAGGAAAGGGGAATGGATGAAGCACCGTAGGTACTGGGTCGGGGCAATCACGACAGTCGCGCTCGTCGGGGGAATCTGGGCGGCCACCGGCGCCACGGCGTCGACGGCGAAGCAGTCGAGCGCGAAGCTGACGAAGGTCACCCTCCAGCTGAAGTGGGTGACGCAGGCGCAGTTCGCGGGCTACTACGCCGCGGCGGCGAAGGGTTACTACAGGCAGGCCGGACTGGACGTGAAGATCAAGGTCGGCGGCCCGGACATCGTTCCCGAACAGGTCGTCGCCGGCGGGCAGGCCGAGTTCGGGCTGGACTGGCTGCCGAGCCTGATGTCGGCGCGCGATCAGGGAACCAAGCTGATCAACATCGCGCAGGTGTTCTCCCGCAGCGGGATGACCGAGCTCACCTGGAAGGACACAGGGATCGACACGATCGCGAAGATGAAGGGCAAGAAGGTCGGCAACTGGCTCTTCGGGAACGAGTTCGAGCTCTTCGCGGCGCTCAGCCGTGCCGGGATGGACCCCGCGCACAACAAGGGCGTCACGATCGTGAAACAGCCGTTCGACATGAACCTGTTCATGAAGCGGCAGATCGACGCCGCGTCCGCGATGACCTACAACGAGCTCGCTCAGGTGCTCGAGACGAAGAATCCGAAGACCGGGAAGCTCACGAAGCTGGGCGAGCTGAACGTGATCAAGATGGAGAACATCGGCACCGGGATGTACGAGGACGGGCTCTTCACGACCGAGAGCTGGATCAAGAGCAAGAGCCACCAGGCGATCGCGAAGAAGTTCCTCACGGCGTCCTTCAGAGGCTGGATCTACTGCCGTGACCACTCGCAGGACTGCGTCAGGTTCGTGCTCGCGAAGGGGCCGACGCTGCTGAAGGGCCATCAAACGTGGCAGATGAACGAAATCAACGCGCTCGTCTGGCCCGCCCCGAAGGGGATCGGGATCATGGATGCCAAGGTGTTCGCGCGGTCGGCGAAGACCACGACGAAGTTCAACCACCTGAAGAAGCTGCCGGGCCACGAGGCCTACCGCGACGATCTCGCGAAGGCAGCGGTCGCGCAGCTGAGGAAGCAAGGCGTCGACGTCAACGGCCGCTCCTGGAAGAAGGCGACCGTGAAGATCACGCCGGGCGGCAAGTAGGAGGATACCGAGCCGAAGGAGGGAGATCCGGAATGTCCGTTCTGATCCGAGGCGGCCGCATCATCACCGCGGCCGACGACTACGTCGGCGACATCTACGTCGAGGGCGAGCGGATCTCCCTCATCGGCGAATCGCTCGACGTCCACGCCGACCGCGTGCTCGAGGCGGCCGGGAAGTACGTCCTGCCGGGCTGCGTCGATCCGCACACGCACCTGGACATGCCTTTCGGCGGCACGGTCACGATCGACGACGTCGAGTCGGGGCAGACGGCGGCCGCGTTCGGCGGCACGACCTGCCACGTCGACTTCATCATCCAGCCGCCGGGCTCGTCCTTCGGCGACGCGATCGAGGACTGGCGCTCGAAGGCGAACGGCAAGCAGGTGATCGACATGGGCTACCACATGGCCGTCACCGATCTGCGTGAAGGCGGCTCCCTGGAGGAGCTGGCGTCGCTCCCCGACCAGGGGATCACCTCCTACAAGCTCTTCATGGCCTACAAGGGCGCGCTCATGGTCGACGACGAGACGCTCTTCAGGACGATGGAGGTCGCGGCAGAGACCGGCGCGCTCGTGATGGTGCACGCCGAGAACGGGGACGCGATCGACGTGCTCGTCAAGAAGGCGCTCGCAGAGGGGCACACCGAGCCGCACTGGCACGCCCTGACGCGCCCGCCCGAGACGGAGGGCGAGGCGACGAACCGGGCGATCCAGCTCGCGCGCGTCGCCGGCTCACCGCTCTACGTCGTCCACGTGTCCTGCCGCGAGTCGGTCGAGCCGATCGCGCTCGCGCGCGAGAAGGGATGGGACGTCTGGGGCGAGACCTGCACCCAGTACTTCTTCGTCGACTACTCGTTCCTCGAGCGGCCGAACTTCGAGGGGGCGAAGTACGTGTACACGCCGCCGCCGCGGGCGAAGGAGAACCAGGACGTGCTCTGGAACGCCGTCCGGACGGACACGCTGTCCGTGATCTCCACGGACCACTGCGCCTTCCTCTGGGACGGCCAGAAGTCGCTCGGCAAGGATGACTTCTCCAAGATCCCGAACGGCGGGCCGGGCCTCGAGAACCGGCTGCAGATGATCCACGAGTTCGGCGTCCGCGGCGGCCGGATCTCGCTGAACCGGATGGTCGAGCTGCTGTGCACGAACCCGGCGAAGCTGTTCGGGCTCTATCCGCGCAAGGGCACGATCGCCGTGGGCTCGGACGCGGACATCGTCGTCTTCGATCCGGAGAAGGCGTACACGATCACGGCCGCCACCCAGCACTCGAAGACTGACTACAACCTCTACGAGGGCACGCAGGTGACGGGGACGCCAGAGGTGGTTCTCCTCCGCGGTCAGATCCTCATCGAGGGCGACGAGCTCGTAGCGGAGCCGGGCGTCGGCCGCTATGTCGCGCGCGCGAAGTTCGGCGAGGAGCTGAAGCCGGAGCGGGCAGCAGCGGCCACCGCCTGAGCAGCCGCGTGCCCGTCCCCAGCGGACATGCTCCATCGGGATGGGTCAGACCCACATGGGTCAAGGGTCAAGAGTGTGCCGTTCTTTCCACAGCCGTCAGAGCCGTGATTCGGCCCCGTCATCCCGGTTGGCGTCCCGAGCGGACATGCCCGATCGGGATGGGTCAGACCCAGTTGGGTCAAGGGGGATGACTGACTTGACTCACCACGCGTGACGTAGTAAAGTCACCTTTATGAATGAAAAGGCGCTTCCCACCACGCTCCTTGAAGCAATCCGGTACTTCTCTGACCTCGACGTTTGCACCGAGTTCGTCGCGAAGCTCCGCTGGCCTGACGGCCCGAAGTGTCCCCGCTGCGGTGGCACCGAGTACTCGTATCTGACAACTCGTCGCCTCTGGAAGTGCAAGGCCTGCAAGAAGCAGTACTCGGTCAAGCTCGGCACCATCTTCGAGGACTCACCGCTCGGACTCGACAAGTGGCTCCCGGCCGTCTGGCTCATCGCAAACTCGAAGAACGGGATCAGCTCGCACGAACTTGGGCGGGCGCTTGGCATCACTCAGAAGTCGACGTGGTTCATGCTGCACCGCATCCGCCTCGCGATGCAGTCGCGGACGTTCGAGATGTTGTCCGGGCACGTAGAGGTTGACGAGACGTACATCGGTGGCAAGGCGCGGAACATGCCGAAGGGCCAGCGTGAAGAGAAGGTCGGGCGTGGGCGGTCGAACATCAACAAGACGGTCGTTCTCGGGATGATCGAGCGCGGCGGGATCGTGCGAGCAAGAGTGGTCGAGGACGTTCGGCGCAAGACGCTCCAAAGCCACGTCCGTGACACCATCGAACCCTGCTCCACGGTGTACACCGATCAGCTGCCTTCGTACACCGGTCTGGACAAGGACTTCAACCATCTGACGGTCAACCACGCGATCCAGTACGTCGACGAGAACGTTCATACGAACGTGATCGAGAACTTCTGGTCGCTGCTCAAGCGAGGGCTGCACGGGACGTACATCAGCGTCCAGCCGTTCCACCTGTTTCGTTACCTCGATGAGCGGATGTTCACCTTTAACCTGCGCGAGCTAGACGACTTCGAACGCTTCTCGCACGTCCTCCGCGCGGTTGCAGGGAGGCGTCTGACCTACGCTCAGCTAACCCGCAGCTAGGTCGCTTCGCTGAGCGTCAACTTCCTCTTTCGGAACGTTGACCAGCTTTGCTGCGAGCGCCTCGAACTGCTCGAACTCACCAACAGCCGGCGGCACTTCATGCTCAGGCATTTCCGCGCTGATGTTTCCGACCGTGGAATTGAGGGTCGCGCCGTAACTCACTTGGACGCGAAAATCGCTCATCGAGACACCTCCTTCCTCTTAGGATAGTCGCTGTGTCGAGCATGCCCACGGGGCCGCACGTCAACGTCGCTGTTTTTTGTGACGCGGCACTCCTGGGCGCAGACCAAGCCCTCACGTTGGTGCGGATCATCGACACCGTCACGCAGCAGGTCACTGGTGAGGATCCACCCGACCAGATGCCCGCCTTCGTCATCCAGACGAAGTTTGTGGTCACGCTGAAGGCGGATCAGGCGCGAGGGCGGTACAAACTCAAGATCCAGCCGCAGGGGCCTGATGGCCGCGACATCCCCGGGCAGGAGCAGGTGATTCATCTGGAGGGGGGCCATACCGGCATCAACGTGATCGTTGACGTTCATTTGGCTGTGGAGCTTGAGGGCGTCTACTGGTTCAACGTCCTGTTCGAAGCTGCTCCGGGAGACGACCGCCTTCTTACCCGCGTGCCCCTACGAGTTCTGTACCAGCCCCAGAAGCCAGCACCGTCGTAGGCTCGATGATCGCAACGTCGCCCCAGTGGTCTTGCAGCAACCGCGCGATTGAGGCACGAACATCTTCCTCATCGCGATAGCCGCCGCTGAGTTCTGACAGAAGCAAGTCGATCTTGTAGGCGAGCGGCGCAGCATCAGGGTCGGGGTCACGGTGGACGTTCCACGTCGATGCCACGAGCCAGTCCTCGAACTCGGGCAGGTCGGCTTCGCGGCTAAGTAGCTGAACCGCGTGGAGCCGAATATCGTCGCTCAGTGGCATGGCTGGGCCTCAGATCGTAAGGGTCGGGACACAGAGAATCCAGGAGTTGTTCGAGGAACAGGGGTTCCGCGATCCAGAGTTGTTCGAGAGGTTCGGCATCGTCGTTGTGGAAGCTGCCTGGGGACCGCTTGGGCCGCTCGCGCCAGATGATCTACCCATCGGCACGATCAACGTTGAGCTTTCGTACCGCATGGGGGACGAGAACGGTAACGAAGTGGCTCGCGCTCACGTTTTCAAGAAGCCTGACGGCACGTTCGGTGCCAGCGGCATCCCCGATCCAAAGCGAGTTCTGGCCGAAGGTGTCCTGTTCGTTCTAGACAAGCGGCTCGATGAGGCAGACGGGTGAGTCAAGTCAGTCATCCCCGGGTCAAGGGGGTGCCGTTTTGTCCACAGGGGGTGCCGCCGGCTGAGGGCGGCGACGCGGAGACGGCCGTTCTGCGGCCGCAGCGCACCTAGACTCGTCCTTCCTCCCTCCGTAGACTCGGCCGACCCGATTCGGGTCTACGGAGGGAGGTTTGCATGACCGAGCCTCGCCCACGGCACGAGATCGCCACCGATGTCGACGATTTCCGCGCCGACCTCGAGTTCGAACGTCAGGAGCTCGAGACCTCGATCCGGCACGACTACTCCACGAGCGGCACCGGCATAGTGCCCCTGGACCGCAGGCGGCCGATGTGGCATTTCGCCGGGCTGTGGACGACGTTCGTTGCCGGCTTCTCGTACATGGTGCTGGGCTTTGAGATCCACGACGGCGGCTACGGGCTCGCCGCCACCGTCGGCATCGCGGCACTCGGTTATGGGCTGTACGTCGCCTACGCGCTGATCGGCTCGTACCTCGGCTCGCGGACGGGCCAGACGCACGCGCTCCTGACGCGCTCGATCTTCGGGAGCGGCGGCTCCGTGGTCGTCTCGCTCTTCATCCTGATCGCCCCGCTCGGCTGGGTCGGCTTCCAGGCGGGCCTGCTCGCCCAGCTCTGGCACGACTTCTACGGCTGGGGCCATGTCGAGCTTCTGACGATCGTCCTCGCCGCTCTGATGATCTTCAACAATCTGTTCGGATTCACCGGAATCAGCGTCTTCGCGCGGTACCTGGTGACGCCGATCCTGATCGTCTGGTGCATCTACCTCGTGCTGAAGGGCTTCATCACCGACAGCGGCGACCTCGGCGGCACGCCCGGCGGCAACATGCCGTTCTGGGTCGCGGTCGGCGCGGCGATCGGCTTCTCGATGTGGGGGAACGAGCCGGACTTCTGGCGCTACGGCAGGCCCCGATTCGCCTGGCCTCTGCCGACATACATCTTCGCGGCGGCCTGGTTCATTCTCTTCACGATGGGCGGCTGGATGATGCTCCAGCTCGCAGGAAAGGGCGAGCCGTTCGGCTTCAGCGTCCACTACTCCCTCTTCGGCGCCTTCTGGCTCGCGTTCATCATTGCAACGATCAGCCAGTTCGCGATCAATGACGGCAACTACTACGAGTCCGTCAACGCCGGTCAGAACTTGCTCGGCGGTTGGACGAAGTGGCACCGCGTGTACACGTGCATCGTGGTGGCGGGCGGCGGCGCGCTCGCCGCATGGATCGTGAACTACAAGACCGTGAACGGCTGGTTCGACGTGGCGACCTTCCTGGCGATCACCGTGCCGTGCGCGACCGTGATCATGGCCGTCGACCATTTCGTGCTGCCTGGGCGGTTCGGGATCTCGCGGCCGCTCCTGCATGTTCCGTCGTGGCAAGAGGCGGGACGGGTGAACCTCCCCGCGGTGATCTCGCTGCTCGTCGCGGTTGCCTACGGCGCGATCGCGAGCGCGATCCTGCCGTCCGACTGGGGCTACGACGCCGCCCGCAACTGGGGGCCGGTGCCGCTCGAGTGCTGGGTGATGGCCGGCGCGCTGTACCTGGTGATCGTCGCTGCTGTCCAGGCCTCGCCGAACGTGAAAAACATCCTCGCCTTCAGCCGGCCGGCGCTCCAGACGAGCGTCCCTGCGGGTGCGGTCGTGGACATCGCCAGCGAGGCGGAGGAACCGGCGATAGTCGAGCCGACTCCCGCGCCCGCGATCTAGAAGTCGGGATACACCTGCTCGTCGACGACGACGGGCTCCAGGCGGCGTCGCCGGAGCCCGTCGTCGGCACGCGCCCGCCGCGCCGCCTTGCGCCCGTCCTCGAACTCGACGTCACCGGCGTCCAGCGCATGCTCGATCAGCCGGCGCAGCACCTCCACGCGGTGCGGCCGGCCGGAGAGGAACGGATGGCACGTGAGCACGAATAGGCAGCCGTGCCGGCGCATCGCATCGAGCTCGCTCGTCCAGAGGTCGAGCACCTTGGCCGGCGACTCGATCGGACTCTTGAACGGCGGCCGCGGCAGGTACGCGTACTGCTCCCAGTCGTCGAGGCTCCAGTGCACCGGCAGCTCGACGATCTCCCCGGCTGAGGTCTCGAGCAAATACGGACGGTCGTCGTCCATCAGGCTCGAGTCGTAGGAGAGGCCGTACTCGGCGACGAGCGCGGGCGTGCGCCACGCCGGCTCCCAGCTGGGACAGCGAAAGCCGTCGGGCTTGACGCCGAAACGCTCGAGCGCGGCGAGCGCGCGCTCGAAGTCGGCGCGCTCGGCGGCCTCGTCCTGGTCGAACGGGCTGAAGTGCGCGTAGGAGTGGTGGCCGACCTCGTGCCCGGCCCCGAGAATCAGCTCGACGGTGCGCGGATAGCGCTCCGCTGTCAGGCCGGGGACGAAGAACGTCGCCGGCAGCGAGTATTCCCGCAGCAGGTCGAGGATCCGCGGCACGCCGACAAGCGGGCCGTATGCCTGGTGCGACATCACGCCCGCGTTGTCCGCGTGGCGGCGTCCTTCGACGAGGATCGGCGTCTCAGCGTCGACGTCGAACGAAAGGATCGCCTGGATCACGCGAGCGCCCTCAACGCGAGCAGCTCCCAGAGCACGTTCGCGGCCGCGAGCGCCGTCTGCTGACCCGGTCCGTCGTACGACGGCGAGACCTCGACGACGTCGCAGCCGACGAGGTCGATCCCGCGCAGCGCACGCAGGAAGGCGACCGCCTCCGCAGTGGAGAACCCGGCGATCTCCGGCGTGCCCGTCCCGGGCGCGAAGGCCGGGTCGAGGAAGTCCACGTCGAACGAGAGGAAGACCGGTCGCTCCCCTGCGTTATGGCGCACGAGCTCCCCGTATGCCTCTGCGCCGAGCGAACGCAGCTCCTCGCTGGGGAGCACGGTGAAACCGAGCTCACGCGCTCCCTGGAGATCGCCCGCCGCGTAGACGGAGCCGCGCATGCCGGCCTGAACGGACGCGCCCGGCTCGAGCAAACCCTCCTCCGCCGCGCGCTTGAACGTCGTCCCGTGGAAGTACCGCTGGCCGAAGTACTCGTCCCACGTGTCGGCGTGCGCGTCCAGCTGCACCAGCGCGAGCGGGCCGTGCTTCTTCGCCAGCACCCGGAGCTCCGCCAGCGTGATCGAGTGGTCGCCTCCCATCGCCGCCGGAAAGACACCGGCCTCGACCAGCGGCGCCAACCCTTCCTCGACCTGGGCGTACGTCCGCTTCGTGTCGCCCGGTGAGACCGGGAGATCGCCGTAGTCCACGATCGAGAGTGCGTCGACGACGTTGACCTCCAGGACCGGGTGGTAGGGACGGATCAGCGCCGACGCCGACCGGATCGCCTCCGGCCCGAACCGCGGTCCGGTCCGGTACGTCGTCGCCGTATCGAACGGGATTCCGTAGACGGCCGCGTCCACACCGGCGAGATCGGTCACGTGCGGCGCGCGCATGAACGTCCGAATCCCGGCGAAGCGGGGGATCACCTGCGCGTCCAACGGCCTGTACGGAGGTCCCGACACCGGTTTACGGTAACCCGGTGGACCTCCTCATCCGAAATGTACGTGTCGACGGACAGGTCGTGGACATCGCCATCGAGGACGGCCGCTTTGTCCGGATCGGCCCCAGCCTGGACGCCGACGCGCCGCAGACGATCGACGCCGAGGGCCGGCTCGCGACCCCGCCGCTGGTCGACTGCCACCTCCACCTGGACGCGTCGCTGACCGCCGGCAGGCCGCGCTACAACCAGTCCGGCACGCTGATCGAGGGCATCCACGTCTGGGGCGAGCTGAAGGAGAGCCTGACGGCGGAGGATGTGTTCGAGCGGGCACGAGAGGTCGCGCGCTGGTCGGCGGCGCAGGGGACGCTCTACATCCGCGCCCATGCGGATGTGTCCGCCAAGAACGAGGCACCGCTGCGCGGGCTGCTACGGCTCCGCGACGAGCTTGCCGATCTGGTCACGATCCAGGTCACCGCCTTCCCTCAGGACGGCATCTATTCGCATCCCGCCAACGACGAGCTGTTCGAGAACGCGCTCCGGCTCGGCGCGGACTGCGTCGGCGGCATTCCCCACTACGAGCCGACCGCCGAGCTCGGCCTGCGCGAGGTGCACCGCGTCTTCGAGCTCGCCAAGCAGTACAGCCGGCGGATCGACGTCCACTGCGACGAGACCGACGACCCGAATTCGCGCTTCCTCGAGGTGATGGCCGACAACACGGTGCAACACGGCCTGGCCGGCCGCGTCACCGCCAGCCACTGCACGGCCATGGGCTCGTACGAGCCGTACTACTCGTCGAAGCTACGCGGGTTCCTGCGCCGCGCGGGAATCAACGTCGTCGTCAACCCGTACGCGAACTCGCTGATCCAAGGGCGGCTCGACCCGTACCCGAAGCGCCGCGGGTTCGCCCAGCTGAAGGAGCTGCTTGCGGAGGGCGTCAACGTCTCGCTCGGCAACGACGTGATCGTGGATCCCTGGTATCTGCTCGGGAAGGCGGACCTCGTCGACGCGGCGTCGCTGGCACTGCACTTCACCTACATGTCCGGCCTCGAGGAGATCCCGCAGATGCTCCAATGCGCGACGACGCACGGGGCCCGGACGCTCGGCGTCGAGGACGACTACGGGATCGAGGAGGGGAAGCCCGCCGACCTGGTGATCTTCGACGCCCCGACTCCGCTCGAGGTGATGCGGCTGAAGCCCGTCCGCCGCTGGGTGATCCGGCGAGGCCGGGTGATCGCGGAGACGACGCCGCCGGTGACGAGGCTCGAGGGCGAGCCGGTCACGTTCGGCCGGTAGAGGGGGCGGCCGAGCGGCGGCCGCCCCCCGTTCCCCCGTTACGGACAGGTCACCTGCGGGTTCCAGGGCTGGAAGAGCCCGCTCGGGTTCGGCTTCCAGATCCACGAGTGCAGCGCGTAGAAGGCTGGAATCCCGTACCGGTTCGGAGCCGGCGTGTAGAAGAACGGCTGGCCGAACAGCGCCGGAGCGGCCGCATTCGCTCCGTTCGCGTCCTTCCACGCCTGCTCGAACACGATGTATTCGAGCGCGGCGAGCTTTAGCCGCCCGTTGTCCGTCGGCTCGTAGACGAGCGCCTCGGGCTGCGTCGCGTCGAGGGTGGCGTCGAGCAGACCCGGCGGGAACGCGTTCTTCGTCACGGAGGTGCTTGCTGCCGGCGAGGGGCGCGACGAGATCCCACCGGGTGGCCGCCGCGGCCGCCTCGCCGCGCGTCTTCACGCGCAGCTTGCGCAGGATCGCCGAGACGTGGTGGTCGACGGTTCGGGGCGAAAGCACCAGCTCGTCGGCAACGTCGGCGTTGCGCATGCCTGACTAGAGGCCCCCGGTGCCTCGGCTTATGGGAGCCGGGCACCGGGGACGACGCTTTGCAAACGTCTCCTTCAGCGGCCTTGACGACCCCGTCCGATTACGGGCAGGGCTGCGGGTTGTCCTCGATCCGGAAGACGGGCGGGTCGGCGTGCGGCGCAACGAACGTGGCATAGACCGTCGCCCCACCGGCGCTCGAGGCCTGACTCGGATCATCGCCGCCCTCGACGAACACCGCGCCGGTCGGAAGGCCCGGACCGTACGTCGTCGAGCTGCAGTCTGAGTGCGTGAAGGTCACCTGACCCGACGCCACGTTCACGATCACGATGCCCGGGTGGTGATGCCAGCCGCTGTAGCCGCCCGCCGCGATGTCGATCCTCTGGACGCGGACGTCGGTCGGACCCTTCGTTTGGAACTTGACCCGGTCGCTGTTCCACTTGACGTCGTTGTTCAAGTTCCCGGTGACGAGAGTCGTCGGTGCGAAACCAACCCCCGGCGATGCGAGAGCGACGGCCGCGAACGCTGCAATGACCGCAACTCCGATGATCGCGGCACTCAACTTCTTCCTCGAACGAAATACACGCAAGACTTGCTCCTCTCCCCTGGAAATCCCGTGAGCACTCGATTGTGGCACTAGTTGTGACGTCTGTGTCAATCGAGCAATCCGCCACTCGACAATCGTGACCGGCGCGGCGCGTCCCTTCAAGCAGGACGCAAAGAGGCTCAAAGTCTTGGTCGCCGGCCCTCCGCCCCTCGGATGGCCGGCGACCCCCTGAGGTGCCCCCACCTACAGGTGCTTTTCGACCGCTCGCACGCGGTCGAGGCTCGAGTCCCAACGGCCGCTGCCGCGCTCTGCGCCGCCGTCGACGACGTCGCGTGCGCGGTCGCGCGCGTTGAGCAAATCGTTGCCGGCCCCGCCGAGGAGGACGTCCTGGCCGGCGCCGCCGGAGATCACATCGGCGCCGGCTCCCCCGAGGATCCGGTCGTTGCCGCCGTCAGCGGAGATGACGGCCGACCAGGCCGGGAGGGCGTCGAGGGACGCGTTATCGGTCAGGTTCCGCTGGCCGGAGCCGTCGGCGTTCATGACGTAGATCTCGTAGTCGCCGTCGCGATTCGAGTTGAAGGCGATCTTCTTGTTGCCGTCGGACGACCAGGACGGATCGCCGTCGAAGGCGTTCGAGAACGTCACCTCGCGGAGGTCGCCGCCGTTGCCGTTCATCAGGTACACGTCTGCGCGGCTCACGGCGCTTGAGGCTAAGGCGCCCCTGTGAGGGCGCCGTGTGGCGAACGTAAAGGTTTTTTAGTGCGTCTGGGGGAAGCCCAGGTCGACCTTGGACGTGGCCGGATCGGGCCACCGGGACGTGACCACCTTCCCGCGCGTGTAGAACTCGATCCCCTCCGGCCCGTAGATGTGCGTGTCGCCGAAGAGCGAGTTCTTCCAGCCGCCGAACGAGTAGTAGGCGACCGGCACCGGAATCGGCACGTTGATCCCGACCATCCCCGCCTGCACCTCGAACTGGAACTGGCGGGCGACGCCGCCGTCGCGCGTGAAGATCGCCGTCCCGTTCCCGTACGGGTTCTCGTTCACGAGCTTGACCGCTTCGTCGTACGTGTCGACGCGCGTGACCACGAGCACGGGCCCGAAGATCTCGTCCTTGTAAGCGTCCATCTCGGGCGTGACGTTGTCCAGCAGGGATACGCCGAGGAAGAACCCGTCGCCCTCCGGCGTCGTCTCGCGGCCGTCGGCGACGAGGGTGGCGCCCTGCTCGCGGCCCGAATTGAGGTAGGAGACGACCTTCTCCCGGTGCTCGCGCGTGATCAGCGGCCCCATCTCTGACGCCGGATCCGTCCCGTCCCCCACCTTCACGTTCGGGAGCCGCGCCTGGATCGCCTCGATCAGCCGGTCGGCCACGTCACCGACCGTGACGACGGCCGACACGGCCATGCAGCGCTCGCCCGCCGACCCGTAGGCCGCGCTGACGGCCGCGTCCGCGGCCATGTCGATGTCGGCATCCGGCAGGACGATCATGTGATTCTTGGCCCCGCCCAGTGCCTGGCACCGTTTCCCGGTCTGCGTCGCCGTCTCGTAGACGTACCGTGCGATCGGCGTCGAGCCGACGAACGAGATCGCCTCGACGTCGGGATGCTCGAGCAGCGCGTCGACGGCGACCTTGTCACCGTGGACGACGTTGAAGACGCCGTCCGGGACGCCCGCCTCCGTCAACAGCTCTGCGACGAAGTTCGACGCGGACGGGTCCTTCTCCGACGGCTTGAGGACGAACGTGTTCCCGCACGAGATGGCGGGGGCCCACATCCACATGGGCACCATCGCCGGGAAGTTGAACGGCGTGATCCCGCCGACGACGCCGAGGGGCTGGCGGATCGAGTAGACGTCGATCCCGGTCGACGCCTGCTCGGAGAACCCGCCCTTGAGCAGCTCCGGGATCCCGCAGCAGTACTCGATCACCTCGAGCCCGCGGGCGACCTCGCCCTGAGCGTCGGAGAAGACCTTGCCGTGCTCGGCCGTGAGGATCCGCGCGATGTCGTCCTTGTGGTGGAAGGCGAGCTCGCGGATCCGAAAGAGGATCGCGGACTTCTTCGACAGCGACGTCGCGCGCCAGGCCGGGAACGCCTGCTTGGCGGCCTGGACGGCGCGGTCGACCTCCTCCGCGGTGGCGAAGTCGACGGCGCCCGTCTGGCGCCCGAGTGCAGGGTTGTAGACGGGTCCGCTTCGCCCGGATTGCCCCTCGACGGTACGGCCGCCGATCCAGTGGCTGATCCGCTTGACGTCCTGTTCCTGCTCGATGGGTGGCGTCGCCAGCTCGGTCATCTCTCCTCCTCGACTCGTCGGGAGGAGGGTAGCGCCTAGGGGACGAGTACGAGCTTTCGGTGCGGACTCTGGGCCTGGCGCTCCCACGCAGCCGCTGCGTCGTCCAGAGGCAGGCGCTCGATCTCGACCTTGATCTCGCCGCGCATCGCGTGTTCGACGAGGCGCGCGTACTCGCGGTCGAGCACGTCCTTGGGGAGGATGAAGTTCGAGAAGCCGTAGATCTCAATCCCCTTGAACCGGATCGCCGCCGACGCCAGCGTCGCCGTCGCTCCAGCAGCCTGGCCGAGCTGCGCGACGCGCGCCCCGAGCGGAGCGGCTTCGAGCGCCGCCTCGAACGGCTCGCCCCAGACCGGATCGAAGATCAGCGTGGGGCCGCCGTCGCACGCGTCGCGGAACGCTGCCACGAGGTCGCCGCCGTCGAGCGGGACAGTCGCGTCGGCGTCCACCCGGTCGAGTGCCTCGCGGCTTCGGCCGGCGGCGACGACGCGCTTCGCTCCGAGCAGCCGGGCGGCCTGGACCGCGACGGTGCCGACCGTCCCCGTCGCCCCCAGCACGAGCACGACGTCGTCCTCGCGCACCGGAACGCGCCACGCAAGCGGCGTCCAACCTGCCATCCCCGCGATGCCCATCGCGCCGGCGAGCGCCGGATCGGCTCCTTCCGGCACCGGGGTGATCGCCTCCTCCGGCGCGCTGACCCGCTCGGCCATGCAACCGTTGCGAGCGATCCCGATGCCGCCGCGATAGACCCAGACGAGCCGGCCGTCGACCGTGCCGACCCCCTCGCAGCCGGGGACGAACGGCAGCGGCGGATGACCCGCCGGGTTCCGTCCGGCCGCCACCGCGAGATCGATGGGATTGAGCGGCGCCGCCTGCACCTCGACGGTGACCTCACCGTCACTGGGCGAAGGATCGACGAGATCCGCGACCTCAGGCGGCTCGGCGAGCTCACGCACGACGACGGCGCGCATTGCGGCGGACGCTAACACCGCCGACTTCTTAACGCGGCGGATTCTGCTGCTGCAGGACCTCGCGCGCTGAGGCGACGTCCCTGGCTCGAGTGACGATCTCGCGGGGGCCGCCAATGGGTAGGCCCTCGAACGCTCCGGCGCCGTAATTCGTCACGCGGTGCATGCACTCGATACCGGCGCTCCGTAGAAGCGAGCAGAGAAGCTCTGCTTCTGGTTCTGTCCGCACGACTTCTACGACAGCAAGCTCGTCCACGCATGGAGTATCGGCTCTGTACGTCAACCAGTGGGGTTCGCGTGCGGCGGTAAGCTCCCGGTCGTGGCGATCGTCGAGTCCGATCCCAAGCTCGGCGCGCAGGTCGTCGAGGACGCGAAGCGCTACGTCCTCCACTCGTGGTCGGTTCAGGACGCCGTCGATCCCATTCCCGTCGCCGGCGCCGAGGGCCGCTACTTCTGGGACTACGACGGCAAGCGGTACCTCGACTTCGCCTCCCAGCTCGTCAACGTCTCGATCGGCCACCAGCACCCCAAGGTGGTCGCGGCGATCAAGGAACAAGCCGACAAGCTCTGCACGATCGGCCCGCCGATGGCGACCGAGGCCCGCTCCACGCTCGCCCGGATGCTGGCGGAGATCACGCCCGGCGACCTGGAGATGTCCTTCTTCACGAACGGGGGCGCCGAGGCGAACGAGAACGCGATCAAGCTCGCCCGCTGGTACACGGGCCGCCACAAGGTGATCGCCCGCTACCGCTCTTACCACGGCGCGACCGGCGGCGCGATCACGCTCACCGGCGACCCGCGACGCTGGGCCGCCGAGCCGGGCATTCCCGGCGTCGTGCGCATGCTCGACCCCTACACGTACCGCTGCCCCGCCGGCCATCCCGATCCCTGCCCGGTCTGCACCGGCGCGCCGCATCTCGAGGAGATCCTCCAGTACGAGGGCGCGCACACCGTGGCGGCCGTCATCCTCGAGACGATCACGGGGACGAACGGCGTGATCGTCCCGCCCGACGGCTACCTGCAGGCGATCCGGGAGGTCTGCGACCGGCACGGGATCCTTCTCATCTGCGACGAGGTGATGGCCGGCTTCGGCCGCACAGGCAAGTGGTTCGCCGTCGACAACTGGGACGTCGTCCCGGACATCATCACGCTCGCCAAGGGGATCAACTCCGGCTACGTGCCCATTGGCGCGATGGTCGTGCGCGAGCCGATCGCCGACTGGGTGCGGGACAAGTACTTCGCCGGCGGCCTGACCTACAGCGGCCATCCGCTCGCCTGCGCGTCCGCGGTCGCCTCGATCGAGGCGTTCCAGGAGGAGGGCATCGTCGAGAACGCGGCGGAGATGGGCGGCGTGTTCGCCGAGGAGCTGCGCGGACTGCAGGAGCGGCATCCGTCGATCGGAGACGTACGCGGGCTCGGCTGCTTCTGGGGGATCGAGCTCGTCAAGAACCGGGAGACGCGCGAGCCGCTCGTACCGTTCAATGCGACGGGCGAGGCGTTCGCGCCGGTCGCCAGGGTCGCGAAGGCGGCTCTCGAGCGCGGCCTCTACCTGATGACGCACTGGAACGTAGTCATGGTCGTCCCGCCGCTGACGATCACGCGCGAGGAGCTCGACGAAGGCATCGGGATCCTCGACGAGGTACTGCCGATCGCGGACGAGCACGCTTCCTGATCCACCGTGAACGCGTCCGTCGGGATGACTAGGGTCGAAGTATGAAAGACCAGGTCGTCGAGCTCTGCCTCCGCTGCGGCGCGAGGATGGAGTGGCGTCATGGCACCTGGCAGTGCGTGAAGTGCCGTTTCAAGCTCGGCTGCTGCGAAGGCGAGTGCCCGAACGACTGACGAGGTCTCGCTCGTCGTTGAGGCCTTCGTAGCGGGGCAGGCCGTCCCGCTCGACGAGTCGGAGCGGAACGCGGCCGTCCGCCGGGCGCTGCTCGTGTTTGCGGCCGGCGGGGATCTCCACCGGGATCCATCCGTGAACGAGCCGGCCGTCGCCGAGCTCGCCCGCGATCTCGACGCACCTGAGCGGCGGGAGGCGCTGATGGCGGCGCTCGATTCGCTCGACGGCGCGGATGCGCTGCGGACGGATCCCGAGCTCGCTTGGCGCACCTACGCCTGCGGGCTGCTCTCGGACGAGCTCGGCAGCTGAGCGCCGTCCGCGGCGCGGCAGCGGATCGCCTTCGCGACACGCCCGGTGCGACGGGCGTAGGGGTCGGTTGCGGACGCGACTTCGTCCACGCGCTCTTCTGGGCAGATGGCGACGACCGAGCCACCGAAGCCGCCGCCCGTCAGCCGTGCACCGTACGCGCCGGCTCGCTCGAGCTCTTCGACGAGGACGTCCAGCTCGCCGGTTGAGATCCGGAAGTCGTCCCGCAGGCTCGCATGGCTCTCCCCGAAGAGCCGCCCGGCGAGTTCGAGGTCGCCGGCCCGAAGCGCGTCGGCGGTCTCGTGGACGCGCGTGTTCTCGGTGACGACGTGGCGCGCGATCGGATCGTCCCGTACCTGTGCGAGCTTGGCGTCGCGGAGAGCCGACACGCCGAGCCGGCGAGCCGCGTCCTCGCACGCCGCCCGCCGAGCCGCGTACGGCGTGTCCTCGAGCCGCCGCGAGATCCCGGAGTCGACGGCGAGGACGGCGAGCCCGGGCGGCAGCGGCACCGGCTCGACGTCGAGCGAACGGCAGTCGATCAGCAACGCGGCGCCGTCCACGCCGAACAGCGACGTCAGCTGGTCCATGATCCCGGACGGAACTCCGGTCGCACTTTGCTCGGCCGCCTGGCACAGGCGCGCCAGCTCGACCCGCTCGAGCTCGAAGGCCGCCGCGTCTGCGAGCGCCAGCGCGCAGGCGACCTCGAACGCGGCGCTCGACGAAAGCCCGCTTCCCTCGGGGACGGTCGACGAGACCTGCGCCTCGATGCCCACGGGCGCGCGACCCCGATCGGCGGCGGCGCGCACGACGCCGGCGATCAGCCTCCCCCACTCCGGCCGGGCGTCCCGCGGCTCGTCGCTGCCGTCCGCGGCGACGTCGACCTCGCCGGCGTGACCCTCGGAAGAGACACGCACGCGCCCGTCGCGCGTCGATCGCGCGCTCACGACCGCCTCCCGGTCGATTGCCATCGGCAGGACGAAGCCGTCGTTGTAGTCCGTGTGGTCGCCCATCAAGTTCACACGGCCAGGAGCGCGAAAGGCGCGGACGGTCACGAGACGTCCGTTTTAACGCGCCGCCCCGCGGTCATGCTCCTCCCATTAGCTTCTTCTCGCGCGCGCGACGACGCTGACGACGATCGCGAGGGCCCCCACCGCCGCGGCAACGCCGAGCGCCTCGAACCCGAGCCCGGCACGCGCTCCGCCGGACGCCGTGAGCAGGATGGAGCCGAGCGCCGCCGCGCCGCCCGCGGCGACGACGAGCCACAGGATGCTCCGCAGGACGACGGCTCCCTCCAGTGCCGAATGGGACCCTTCCGTCGCGCGGTAGCCAAGTTCCGCTGCGCCGAAGAGGGCGGCGGCGACGAGCGGCGCCCAGCGGTCGACCGTCCCACCGCGGAGCGCCAGGAAGACGGCGTACTCGGCTCCGGAGAAGGCGATCGCCCAGGCCACGGTCTCGGGCGATCGGAACGCCAGTGCCGCGACGAGCAGCAGAACGGAGAACCCGCCGATGCCCGCCACGAGCGGCACGAGCCGGTCGCTCGCCAGCGCCGGATACAGCACAGCCGCCCCGAGCGCCGCTAGAGCGAGCCCTGCGGAGGCTAGGCGAGCGCGATGCGCGCGTGCTGCCTGAATGACGTCACCTCCTCCAAGGCCGCTGCGAAGGGAAGCGTCTCGTCCCAGACCGCGACCGGAACGCCCGCGCGCTCGAACCGGCCCCGCAGCGCCTCGCGCCGCAGCCGCCAGATCCGCTGCGCGGTCTCCTCGATCAGCCCGTCCGCCTGGGGCAGGAACCGCAGCGGCGAGATCTCGATCACCACGAGGTCGAAGCCGCGCCCGCGCACGTCGAGCAGCGCCGAGACGCCACGCTCGTCGAGGAGCGGTGACAGGGCGAGCACGAGGGCGCGTGGCGGGAGCGTGCGCCGCGGGATGATGTCGAGGTCCTTCCAGGCGAAGTTGAGCGCCACACGCGTGTCGAGCATCGAGTCGACGATCCGGTAGAGCTGGGTCGCCCCCGTCGACGGCAGGAGCCAGTTGAGCGTCCCGCCGAAGGAGACGAAGCCGACGCGGTCCTTTTGCCGGAGGTAGCGGGCTGCGAGCGACGCGGCCGCGCGGATGGCGTCGTCGAGCGTGCCGGCGCCCGGCCGGCCGAGCTCCGCGAACGAGTCGAGGAAGATGACGACGTCGGCGTTTCGCTCCGCGTGGTGCTCGTTGACCCAGAGCTGACTGCGGCGTGCGCTGGCACGCCAATTGACGCGGCGCACGCGATCGCCCGGCACGAACGGCCGCAGGTCGGCGAACTCGATTCCCTCGCCCTTCTCCCGCGCGACGTGGTTGCCGCTGAAGACCTGTGTGTCACGTGGGCGCATGAGCGTCCGCACGAGCTCTTCGCGCGGATACACCTTGAGCGGCGAGCGCCGGTCGAGCTCCTGCTCCCAGCGGAGGAGCGCGAACGGGTCGCGCGCACGGAGGAACACCCTCCCGACGGCGTAGCCGCCCCACCGCTCGCAGCGCACGCGGAAGCGAAGCTCGCGGAAGCGGCCGTCGGCGAGGTGGACCGAGATCGGGTTGTCTCCCTCGGCCAGCACGAGCCCGCGCGGAAGCTCGAGCAGCACGTCGACCCGCTCCGCCCCGGTGGCGGGCTCGAGCGTGACGGTGACGTCGAGCTCGTCGCCCTCGAGCGTCCGCTCGCGCTCGAGGACGACGGTTGCTTCGACGTGCGGACGTCGCGCGATCAGGACGCCCAGTGCAGGAACGACCGCGAACGGGGCGGCGAGGACGACGAGCTCGGGGAGCCGCGCCGCGAGCGCCCCGAGCAACCCGATCGCCGCCAGCCCCGCGTACCAGACAAGCTTCGGCTCGAACGAGCGGCTCATCCGGGCCGGCCGGCGACGTCCTCTGCGGCCGGCGTCGGCACCGTGGCGAGCGCCTCCCGGACGACGTCGTCCGGCCGGACGCGCTGCACCCACAGCTCGGGCCGCAGCATCAGCCGGTGGGCAAGCGCCGGGACGGCGACGGCCTTGACGTCCTCGGGGGTGACGAAGTCCCGGCCCTCGAGTGCCGCGCGGGCCCGGGACGCCTTCAGCAGCGCGAGTGTGCCCCGCGGGCTCGCCCCGACCTGAACACGGTTGCTCGCCCGCGTCGCGGCGACGACGTCGACGATGTAGTACCCCACCGGCGCCGAGACGTGGATCCCCTCGATCGCAGCCTGCAGCTCGATCAGACCGGCGCGGTCGATCACGCAGGCGAGCTCGATCTCGTCAGCGGCGCGGTCGAGCCGGCGCTCGAGCAGCTGCCACTCGTCGTCGCGGCCCGGGTAGCCGACGCCGAGGCGCACGAGGAAGCGGTCGAGCTGCGCCTCGGGGAGCGGATAGGTGCCCTCGTACTCGATCGGGTTCTGCGTTGCGATCACGAGAAACGGCCGCTTCAGCCGGCGCGACTCGCCCTCGATCGTCACCTGACGCTCCTGCATTGCCTCCAGCAGCGCCGCCTGCGTCTTCGGCGGGGCGCGGTTGATCTCGTCGCCGAGCAGGAGGTTCGTGAAGATCGGCCCCGGCCGAAACTCGAAGTCGCCGTCCCGCTGGTTGAAGATGGCCGAGCCGGTCACGTCCGACGGCATCAGGTCGGGCGTGAACTGGATCCGCGCGAACTCCATGTCGCACACCTGCGCGAACGACCGAGCAATCAAAGTCTTCGCGAGCCCCGGAAAGTCCTCCAGGAGGACATGGCCGTCGGCGAGGAAGCCGATCAGGACGAGCTCGAGCGCGTCCCGTTTGCCGACGATCGCGCGCTCGACCTCCGCAAGGATTTGCTCGCAGCGCTCGGCGACCTCGGTGGCGGAGAGCATGCTCTACAGCCTCTCAAGTTCGTCGACGAGAGCGCTCAACGATCGGACGGCTGGACCCGGAGCAAGCCGGTCCTCGGGCGGGGGCCGGTCGGGCTCTACGACCTCCCAGGTGCGTGCCGGGACGAGCTCGCGTGCGCGGGCGGGTTCCCGGTCGAGCTCGACGCCGTAGCGCGACCGCAGCCGGTGCGCCGCGATCTCGCGCAGCACCGGGCGCAGGCGGAGGTGGAAATGGAACTCGTTCGCCCGTGAGAGCTCGACGTCCCGCGCGAGCGCGAGCTCGGGCACGGGCGGCGACTGCGGGCGCATCCTCGCGGCAGCTTCGTCCAGCGGCGAGCCTGCGGTCGGGGCGAGCAGGCGTGCGCTCCGGAAGAGGGCGAGCAGCAGGATGCCGGCGATCGCGAGCAGCCAGATGTCGAGGACGAGGCCGCCCGGGGCGCGGGTGAAGATCGCCACCGAGCCTCCCGCCGCCGACACCGCGACCCCGAGGCGAAGCGCACGCCGGCGGATCCGCCTCATGCCGTGGCCGCCTGGAGGTCGGCCCGGACGGAGACGAGCGCGGCGATTGCCCGCTCCTTCATCGACTGATCGATCTCGTGCGTGCTGAACTTCGCCCGCTCGAACAGCTCGGTCAACTCGCGAACGGCGCCCGCACCCACGCGAAGCGCGAGCAGGATCCTGGCGAGGTACTCGAAGGGCGTCTCGCTCGGCCGGCGCGGCTGTCCGTGCTGTTCGAGCACCCGCTCCATCCGTGCGTACGCGGCGATCACGGCTCGGCGCGGATCTGCCTCCCGGCGGAGATCGTCGATCGTGTCCGTAACGACAGCCGCCAGCTCGTCCTCGACGCCCTCCTCCTCCTCGTGGGTGAATTCGCCGCGGCGACGGGCGAGCACGACCGCGGCGGCCAGAAGGAGACCGCCTCCGATCACTGCGGCGAGCACCCAGTCGAAGCGGGCCGGCCGATCGGCGGTCGGCAAGCTCGGCATGGTGGGAATGCGGGACGACGAGCTGCTCGTAAGCGTCTGCTGTCCTCGGCCATGGCCGTGGTTCTGCCAGAGCCCGTGCCGCGCCCGGTAGGCGAGTAGAGCCAGAGCCCCGAGGAGCACCGCGAACCCCAGCAGCTGGCGCAGCCACAGCCGGCCGGTTGGCTCTTTCCACTTGCCACGCATGAGCAGAAACGTGATCACGAGCCCGACGGTGCCGACCCCGTAGGCGAGCAGGACGACGGTGAAGAGATCGTTGGCGACGCGTGCGGGAACTCCCCGCTGGTGAAGCCGGCCGTGGGTGTCCGGGTGCCCGCCGCGAGCCGCGAGCGCGACGACCGCGAGCAGCCCAGCCAGTGTCAGCGCCGCGATCCCCGCCTTCAGCGGCCGCGACAAGCCGGGTTGACTCGTTCCGTCCACGTGTTTGCTCAGACGGAAACAGTACGCCGTGCGTTAGGCCTCCTATGAGTCCTGGTTGCCGCCGAGATCATTGCCGCTCGCCTGAACCGCGAGCCGCAGCCGGGTTGCAAAGATGCCGGGACCGCCGTTGTCCCGGATGACGTTGTCCTTCAGGAGGAGCGTGCCGTCGATGCCGTCCTGTCCCCCGGCGAGGACGATGCCTGCCCGCTTGGGTGGTGTCCGCTTCAGCGCATTCCGGACGATCGTGTTGCCGCTGATCTCGAGGTCGGTCGCGAGGACGGAGTTGCCGTCGTTCGTCTCGAGCTCGAGCAGGATCCCCGGGCCGGCGTTGTCCCGGATGGTGTTGCGGGCGATCCGGACGCCCAGCGCGGGCTCGTCGCGGTGGTCCGGCTCCAGGTCGATGCCCGCGGCGGGCTGACCGGGGGGCGCGTCGCGCACGCCCTCGATCGTGTTCCTCTCGATCCGGAGGCCGATCACGGCGGTCGCGGAGATCGCGTTGCGCTTCGCCCCACTCAGGGTCGAGTCGAGCACCGCCACGCCGCCCGCGTACCCGTTTCCGTTCGCGCGGGCGCCGATGAGGATGTCGTCCTTCGGCGAGCCGCCGATCTCGAGGTGGCTGAGCGTGACCTGGTGGCCGGAGACGACGACGCCGTACATCGGCTCGCCGTCCGGTACGACGATCCTGAGGTTGCTGATGGTGATCCCGACCGGCGCGGGTTTCGCCGGGCGAGAACGGTTGATGAAGAACACCGCGCTCGACGCGATCGGATCCCCGTCGCCCGAGTGCAGCCGGACCTCCCCCGGCCCGAGCGAGACGATGCAGGCGCCGTCGGAGGTGATCGTGGTGTCGTCGTGCGAGACCCAGAGCCCACGCGTGGCGTAGCACTCGCCGTTCGGGAGTTTCGGCAGGAACACCGTGCCGCCGCTGGCGTCGAGGCGAGCCTGCAGCCGTGCGGTGTCGTCTCGGACGGCGCCGGCTGCTGCCGGGATGAACGGCCGGGAGTCTCGAGACGGGCCGCCGGGAGCGGCAGCCGCGGTGCCCATCCCCCTGGTCGCCCCGCCCCGATTCCCGCGGAGGTCGTTGCCGGTCGCGGTGACGGCGAGCGTCGTCCTGCGGCCGAGGATCCCGGGCCCGCTGTTGGCGCGAACGACGTTCTGCGCCAGGAGGAGGCTGCCGTTCCGGTCACGCTGGCCGCCGGCGAGGACGATGCCACCGCGGCGTGCCGCCGGGGCCTTGCGGGCGTTCCGCAGGATCGTGTTGCCGCTGAGCTCGATCCCGGAGGCGAGCACGGGCAGTCCGTTCTTGGGATCGAGCTCGAGGAAGATCCCGGCGCCGGCGTTGTCGACGATCGTGTTCCCGGTGACGTGGACGTCGAGGGTGGGCTGTCCCCGGTCGGCTGCGCGAAGGTGGAGTGCGTTGCCGCGTCCGCCCGAGAGGGTGTTCCCCTCGATTCGCACGCCGACCGGGCCGAAGACGAGGAGCACGTCGCGCTGACCGCCGGTCAACGTGGAGTCGCGCACTTCGACGCGGGCGGTCATCCCGCCGCCGCCGATCCGGCCGCTGCCGACGACGACGTCGGTGGTCGGCGACCCCCTGATCCGGATGTTGCTGAGCGTCACCTCGTGGCCGAGGGCGGCGACGCCGAGCATGCGCGTCGCGGCCGGAACACGAATGTCCAGCCCGCTGATCGTGACCCGAACCGGAGGCGGGACGAAGATGGAAGAGTGGTTGAGGAAGAAGACAGCATTAGCCCGCACCGGCTTGCCGTCTCCCGTCTTGATGCGCGCCTCACCCGGGCCGAGCGCGACGATGCAGGCGCCGTCGGAGGTGATCGAGGTGCCGTCGCGCGAGACCCAGAGCCCGCGCGTCGCGTAGCACGAGCCGTTCGGGAGCTTCGGGATGAAGACGGAGCCGCCGGCATCGAGCTTCGCCTGCAACGAGGCGGTGTCGTCCCGGCTGCCGGCGGCCGCGTGCGGCGCCGGCAGGAGCGCTACAGAGACGGTCGCCGCGAGAGCGACGAGGCCGCTTGCGGGTGGCTTCTTCCACGTCCGCCTCGGGTTCGACCCCATGATCGCGGCACGGTAGCCGACCGCGCCCGAGTCGCTCGCTTCGTTCACCGCCTGCGACGACGGCACGCCGACGGGGGGCCGCGGCGGAACCGTCCGCGGCCCCCCTCGACGAATCGTCTCGTCCTACCCCGTCGTCGCCGCCCAGATGTCGGTGTTGCCGAACAGCGGGCAGCTGAAGAGCGGCCACGGTGCCGGCGTCACGCGCTCGCCGCCCGCGTACGATGCCGCCCGGTAGGTCTGCACCTCCGAGCAGACCTGCGCGTCGCGCGCGTCGGTCCAGACGCCGAGGCCGTAGGTGGACGTTGCGGCGGCGTAGACGTAGTCGCCGATCCGCTCCTGATAGATGTCGTGACCGGGATACGTGCCGCGGAGATCGCCGTCGGGCCCGATGTACGCGGGCGACCACGCGGTCGGCGCTCCCGCGGTCACGGGTGACGACAGCAGCACGCCGCGGTAGCGGCGCGTGCTCGTCATGTCGGCGCCTCGCCACGGGTCGCGGTCGGCCTCGTAGATCACGTACATCCGGTCGCCCTGCGGTGAGATCGCCGGCGCGGCGTAGATCGGCCGGTCGCCGGGCAGCTGAATCGCCGTCGGGCTGCTCCAGGTCGCGCCGCCATTCGTCGACCACACGACGCGTGCCTCCTCCGCGTTCAGCGCCGTCCCGTCAGCCCACGCGTCGACGATCTCGTTCGTCGCTCCGGCACCCGTCGGCGCCCCGTTCGCGATGTCGACGCTCGGAGCCGCTGCGAGGTCGGTGCGCGCGCCGGCGTAGCCGTCCATCACGCAGCGGCCGTACACCGGATCGGCGAAGTAGCACGGGTCGGTGATCTGCCGGATGATCTGCTGCGACGTCCAGTGCTTGCCACCGTCGAACGACTTGAACATGACGTGGAAGCCGTGCGTCGGCAGCCCGACCAGCGCCGGGTTCTCGAACATCTCCGAGAAGAGGTAGACGACGCCGTGGCTGTCGGTGCGGATCGTGCACCCGCTCAACCCCCACAGGTTCGGGCCGTGCCCGGTCGTCCCTGCCGGGGTCACCTGCTTCGACGTCCACGTGCCGCCGCCGTCGGTCGACGTCGCGACCACCACCGGCACCGGGAAGTTCCCGCCCGGCGCGAGGTGCAGCCCCACGCTGCGGAACTGCGCCGTGCAGACGTAGACGCGGCCGAAGAACGGGCTCGAGGAGGCGTTGTCGGCCCAGATTTGCTCCTTGTCGTCGAAAGCGGTCTGGCTATTGCGTGTGTTCACCATCACCGGCGGCTTCCAGCTCGACTTGAGCAGGATGCTCGCCGGCGTCGGGTTGTCGAGCCGCGAGACCGCGATCCCGATGAAGCCTCGGAACACCTCGTTCGGGAACGGCTGCCCGCCCGAGACGACGAACGGCGAGACGAGGTTGGCGTAGTACACGCGCGACCCGTTCCCCCACGCGAAGGTCCCGCCACTCGGCACCGGGCCGACGGCGACCGCCGGGTCGCCGGACGAGACGAGGTTGTTCTCGTAGTACCAGGGCAGCGTGTGGATCGGCCCCGGGTGCGCCGCGCACGGCGCGAGCGGATCGCAGTCGGCGGCCGTCCAGCCGCTGTACGTCGGCTGCGTCCAGCTGTTGCCGCGGTTGAACGAGAAATAGACGCCGGACAGTCCGATGCCGGCGTCGGCGTCGTCGAAGCAGTTGCCGTTCTCCGTCGCGTCCTTCTTGGGGCACGGCGCCCAGTCGACGAAGTCGTTGACGCCCGCGAACCGCGAAGTCGGGATGATTCGCGTCGATCGCGACCGCCGGCTCGTTCTGGTGGTTCTGCGGCGTCATGTTCGGCGGGCTGCCGCTCGACACCAGGCCGCTGCCCGCTGACGCGAGCGAGGCGGTGCCCAGACAGACAGCCGCCGCCGTCAAGACGGCGAAGACCCGCTTCCTCATTCTCCCCTCCAGTCGATCGATGCCGGTCGCGGCGATCCTCCGCCTCGGCGGCCCCAGAAGTCAATCGGGCAAGCTACGCGAACGAATGAAGATCGTGGTCGGAGCCGATGACGAGGGCCCCGTCGCGGACACGGTGGTGGCCGAGCTCGAGGCGCGAGGCCACGACGTGACCGTGCTCGATCGGGACCAGTGGCCGGAGGTCGCCCGCAAGGTCGCGGAGACCGTCGCGTCGGGCGACGCCGATCAGGGAGTGCTGTTCTGCTGGACGGGCACCGGCACGTCCATGGCCGCGAACAAGGTTCCGGGCGTACGAGCGGCCCTCGCGTGGGATCCGTGGATCGCGGAGGGCGCCCGCCGCTGGAACGACGCGAACGTCCTCGTCATGAGCCTGAAGCGCACGACACCTGAGGAGGCAAAGGAGATCCTCGACGCGTGGCTCGCCGTGGAGGAGGCGGATCCGGACGAGGCGGCCAACATCGCTCGCCTGACCGAGCTCGACGAGAAGCGCGCCGGCCAGTGAAGTAATCCGCAACCGGAAGCCCCTCAGCGAAGCTGCTGGACGCGTGCAGTCGTGGCGCTTCATCATCATGCGGCCGTGGGTTTGTCGTCGGGCACCGTGACGTTTCCGTTCACGGACGTGGAGGGGTCGACGCGTCTGCTGGATGAGTTGGGCCAGCGCTGAGCGTGCCCCGCCCGAGGCGAGACGCGGCACCCCGCAAAGCAAGGGGGAGCCAGGGACCCCGGCGCCTCGCAGTCTGGCGCCTCGCAGCGCCACTCGTCGCAGCCGTTGCCTTCCTCGGAGCATGGACGCTGATCCACCACGGCTGGTGGCGGGGTCTTCGGATCTCGGACACGCCGGTCTACGAGCGGTACGGCGACGCGATCGTGCGCGGCGAGGTGCCCTACCGCGACTTCGACCTCGAGTACCCGCCGGGCTCGCTGCCCGCGTTTCTCGCTCCCGAGCTGACGGCGCCCTCAGATGACCAGGCGGCCTACGACCGGGCCTTCGACCGCTGGATGGCCGGCTGCGGCGTCGCCACCACGCTCCTGCTCGGGCTCGCGCTCGCCGTCCTCCGGGCCTCGGCCGTGCGCACGGGCATTGCGCTCGCCGTGGTCGCGGCCTCTCCGGTGCTCCTCGGCACGGTCGTCCAGAGCCGTTTCGATCTCTGGCCGGCGGCGCTCACGGCCGGAACGGCCGCGGCGCTGCTCTCGGGCCGGGACCGGCTCGGCGCCGTCCTGCTCGCCGCCGCGATCGCCGTGAAGCTGTACGCGGTCGTCCTCGTTCCGCTCGCCCTCGTGTGGGTCTGGCGACGCGGCGGAGGCCGCCTCGCGGCGATCTGGACGGCCGTGCTCGGCGCCGTCCTGGCTGCGGCCTTCCTCCCCTTCGCAGTGCTCGCTCCCGGCGGGCTCGCGCATAGCTTCTGGGTCCAGTTCGGCCGGCCGCTGCAGATCGAGAGCCTGGGCGCCTCGGCGCTCCTGGCAGCGCACCAGCTCGTGGGTCTCTCGGTCGGCATCGAGACGACCCACGGCTCACA